>MRWG01002088.1_pt1 | contig 10891 bp, 8 predicted proteins | sample 1013341 | NCBI WGS metagenome assembly MRWG01 (sample SAMN06117577, study PRJNA244670) | biofilm metagenome | biome: Water; feature: Cathode Biofilm; material: Biofilm; isolation source: microbial consortium enriched at the cathode of a solar microbial fuel cell | place: USA: District of Columbia ...
TCAGGCGCTCGCGGATCTCCAGGTATTCGCGGTAGCCGGCGGCGATGCAGGCCTGCTCCAGGGAGCCCGGCGGCTGACCCTGGAAGGCGCCAGGGTCCTGGTGGTCGAAAAGGCGAGCGACATCCTGGACGGCGCCAGCAAGGGCAACAGCGGCATCCTGCACACCGGCTTCGACGCGCCGCCGGGCTCCCTGGAGCAGGCCTGCATCGCCGCCGGCTACCGCGAATACCTGGAGATCCGCGAGCGCCTGAACCTGCCGCTGCTCGCCTGCGGCGCCCTGGTGCTGGCCTGGACGGAGGAGGAAGAAGCCAGGCTGCCGGCGCTGATGGCGCAGGCGCGGGCCAACGGGGTCGACGACGTCGCGGCGCTGAGCCGGGCGGAGATTCTGGCGCTTGAACCCAATCTCTCGCCGCGGGTCCGGGCCGGTTTCAGCGTCCCGCGCGAGTACGTCATCGACCCCTGGAGCGCCCCCAGCGTCTACCTGCAGCAGGCCCTGGAGAACGGCGCCGCCTGCCGGCGCGGCACCGAGGTGCTGGGTGGCGCTTTCGACGGGGAGGCCTGGAACCTGGAGACCTCCGGGGGGCCGCTCAGCAGCCGCGCCGTGGTCAACTGCGCCGGGCTGTATGGCGATATCGTCGACCAGCGCCTGCTGGGCGAATGCGGCTTCACCATCCGCCCGCGCAAGGGCCAGTTCGTGGTCTTCGACAAGGCGGCGGCCAGGCTCGCCCAGTCGATCATCCTGCCGGTGCCGACCGCCAAGACCAAAGGCGTCGTCATCTGCCGCACCAGCTTCGGCAACCTGCTGGTCGGGCCCACCGCCGAGGACCAGGAGAGCCGCGACGACGCCTCGACCGACGGCGCGACGCTGGAGATGCTGCGTGCCAAGGGCATCGAGATGCTGCCGGCCCTGGCCGGGGTGCCCGTCACCGCCACCTACGCCGGCCTGCGCCCCGCCAGCGAGCACAAGGACTATCAGGTGAAGGCGCGCGCGGAGCAGCGCTACATCACCGTCGGCGGCATCCGTTCGACCGGGCTCAGCAGCGCCCTGGGCCTGGCGCGCGAGGTGCACCGCCTGCTGGAGTCCTTCGGCGACAGCTACCGGCCGCCGCCACAGGTCGCCTGGCCGCAGGCCGGCGTGCTGACCGACTATGCCGAGCGTGCCTGGGCCAAGGCGGACAACGGCGGCATCGTCTGCCACTGCGAACTGGTGACCCGGCGCGAGATCGAGGCGGCGCTGGACGGCCCGCTGGCCGCGCGCAGCCTTGCCGGCCTGAAACGGCGCACCCGCGTCACCATGGGGCGCTGCCAGGGCTTCTACTGCCTGGGCGCCCTGTCGCAGATCACCGAGGGCCGCTTCGAAAACCCCCTGTTCAACAATTCCGGGGCGGAGGACGACGGCGATGCCGGGTGATCCCAAGGCCCTGCCGCAGGCGGTCGAGGTCGCCGTCGTCGGCGGCGGCCCGGCGGGCCTCGCCGCCGCCACCCGGCTGAAGGAGCGCGGCGTCGCCTCGGTCGCGGTGCTGGACCGCGAGCCCCGGGCCGGCGGCATCCCGCGCCACTGCGGACACTACCCCTTCGGCCTGCGCGAGTTCCACCGCCTGCTGCGCGGCCCCGACTACGCCCGCCGCCTGGTGGCCCGCGCCGAGGGCGCCGGCGTCGACATCTATCCGCAGACCACCGTCACCGCCATCGCCCCGGGGCCGAAGCTGACCCTTTCGACGCCCGCGGGCCTGAGGGAACTGACCGCGAAGAAGGTGCTGCTGGCCACCGGCGTGCGCGAGACCAGCCGCGCCGCCCGCTTCATCGGCGGCCAGCGTCCGCTGGGCGTGGTCTCCACCGGGGCGCTGCAGTCCCTGGTCTACCTCGCCGGCAAGCGCCCTTTCGCGCGGCCGGTGATCCTGGGCAGCGAGCTGGTGTCCTTCTCCGCCATCCTCACCTGCCGCCACGCGGGCATCCGTCCGGTGGCGATGATCGAGCCCGGCGATAGGATCACCGCGCGCCGCTTCACCCGGGCCCTGCCGCGGCTTTTCGGCATTCCCCTGCATCTCGGCACCGAACTGGCCGCCATCCACGGCAAGGGCCGGGTCGAAGGCGTGACCCTGCGCGGGCCCGGCGGCGCGGAGCAGGAACTAGCCTGCGACGGCGTCATCGTCACCGGCGCCTTCACGCCGGAGGCAACGCTCTGCCGCCTGGGCCATCTGGACCTCGATCCCGGCAGCGGCGGGCCGGTGATCGACCAGTTCGGGCGCTGCTCCGACCCCGACTTCTTCGCCGCCGGCAACCTGCTGCGCCCGGTGGAGACCGCCGGCTGGAGTTGGCAGGAAGGCGTCGCCGCCGGAGAGGTGCTGGCCGAGAGCCTGGCCGGCAGGCTGCCCGCCGCCGAGCGCCACCTGGAGGTCGTCGCCGACCATCCGGCGATCAAGCTGGCGCTGCCCCAGCGCATCGCCCTGCCCTTTCGCGACGGCGCCCTGACCCACCTGCAGCTGCGCGTGACGCAGGCCACCAGCGGCCGGCTGGAGGCACGCGACGGCGAGACCGTCGTCTGGTCGAAGACCCTTTCCGTCCTGCCGCAACGCCGGGTGCTGTTGCCGCTGCACGACGTGGTCGGCAAGGTGCGCGGCGGGACTCTTTCCCTCAGCTTTTCCGAGGTCGCGTGACATGACCATCGCCGCCATCGATCAAGGCACCACCAGCACCCGCGCATTGGCCCTGGAAGCCGACGGCACGGCGCGCGTGGTCAAGGCGGTGGAGCACCGCCAGATCTACCCGCGGCCCGGCTGGGTCGAGCACGACCCGGAAGAGCTGATCGCCAGCATCCGCGCCTGCGCCGAGGCGATCGGGTCGCCGGAGGCCTTCGGCATCGACAACCAGGGGGAAAGCTGCCTCGCCTGGCACGCCGAGACCAAGGAAGCCGTCTCGCCGGTCATCGTCTGGCAGGACAGCCGCACGGCGGAGACCATCGTCGGGCTGAAGGCCGAGGGGGCCGAGGCGCTGACCCTGGAACGCGCCGGCCTGCCGCTGGACGCCTACTTCTCCGCCGCCAAGCTGGCCTGGATCGTGGAGCACCTGCCGGAGGCCAAGCGCCTGCTGGACCAGGGCAAGCTGCGCCTGGGCACTACCGACGCCTTCTTTCTCGACCGCCTGACCGGGCGTTGCGTCACCGACGTCACCACCGCCTCGCGCACCTCTTTGATGAACCTGGAGACCGGGCAGTGGGACGCGGAGCTCTGCCGCCTCTTCGGCGTGCCGCTCACCGCCCTGCCCGAGATCGTGCCCACCACCGGCGACTTCGGCGCGCTGGACGTGGACGGCAAGGCGGTGCCGGTGACCGCCAGCCTGGTCGACCAGCAGGCGGCGCTCTACGGCCACGGCTGCCGCACCGCCGGCGACGTGAAGATCACCTTCGGCACCGGCGCCTTCGTCCTCATGCTGACCGGCGCGGAGATCCTGCGCGCGCCGGACAAGGGCCTGCTGCCCACCGTGGCCTGGCAGTTCGCCGGCGAGAAGCCGGTCTACGCCCTGGACGGCGGCGTCTACTCGGCCAGCGCCGCGGTCAACTGGGGGCGTAGCCTCGGCCTGTTCCAGGACTTCGACTGGCTGAACCGGCTGGAGGGACCACCGGCCCTGGAGGGCGGCCTCGCCTTCGTGCCCGCGCTTTCCGGCCTCGCCTGCCCGCATTGGGACCGCCAGGCGCGCGGCACCTGGGTCGGGCTTTCCATCGACCACGGCCCGGCGGAGCTGATGAAGTCCATCCTGGAGGGCGTGGCCTGCCGCGCCGCCGAGGTGGTCCAGGCCATGAGCAGCCTGCTGCCGGCCAGCGGCCCGCTGTCCATCGACGGCGGCATGTCGGCCAATCCCTACTTCCTGCAGTTCCTGGCCGACATCCTGGAGCGCGAACTCAAGGTCTCGACCAACGCCGAGTTGACCGGCAGCGGCACGGCGAAACTGGCCGCCCTGGCCTGCGGCCGCAGCGTGGCCGAAGGCGGCATGGCGCAGGTGGTGCGGCCGGCGGCGGCGCGCGGCGGCCTGCTGGCCAGGTTCGACGAAGCGGTGAAGGTCTCGCGCGCCTGGAAAGGCTAGGCGGTCACGGCGCGCAGGAAGGCTTCCAGGGGGCGGTCCAGCTCCTCCACGTGCGCCAGCGTCTGCTCGACGTAGTCGACGACACTGTCGTGCAGGGCGCTCGGCTCCTCCAGCAGCAGGAAGCGGCCGATCGCGGCCAGGCTGTCGCGCAGGCTCTCGTGGTGATCGCGGTGCGCCTCGTAGTCGGGAAAGCCGAAGCTGCGCATGGCGTTCTCTTCCGTCGCAAAGTGGCGCTCCTCCCAGACCTGGAACTGCAGCAGGATCTGCTTGGCGAGGGTGATGTCGCCCGCGGCAACGGCACTGCCCAGCTTGTCCAGCAGTTCGCGCAGCTCACTGTGGTCGTTGAGGATCAGGTCCACGAACGTTGTGGCGTCCTCTTGCCCCTTGCCGGCCTCGTCGTCGCCACCCGCCATGCCACCCCGCAGCACCTTGCTTGAAGAAGGAGCGGATCGAGAGATCCTACGGCTTCCGCGAAAAAGTCTGGCACAGATCGGTCGAAAGAGGAATGTCAGGGCGATGACATTTCGGCCAACGATCATTGGCAGGCTTGTGGATGGACGGGGGGCTAGATCACGATCGCGGTGACGAGCGCGAAGTAGATCGCGAGGCTGGCCACGTCCTGGATGATCGTGCAGACCGGGCCGCTGCCCAGCGCCGGGTCGAAGCCGAAGCGCTGGAAGGCCCAGGGCAGGCCGAAGCCGACCACCGCCGAGATCGTGCCCGCGCCCAGCACAGCCAGCCCCAGCGCCACGGCCAGGGGAGCGTCGCCGAAGATCAGGTAGACCGGCAGGGCGGAGAGCAGCCCCATGGCCAGGCCGATGGTCAGGCCGATGATCAGCTCGTCGCGCACCAGGCGGACCAGCCCCACCTCCACCACCGAAAGGGCGCGCACCGCCACGGAAACCGCCTGGGCGCCGATGGCCCCGGCGATGTAGACCAGCGCCGGCACGAAGAAGGCGACGGTGACGTTGGCGTTGAGGGTTTCCTCGAATAGGGCCACCACGCCTGTCGCCGCGGCGGAGGCCACCAGGCCGACCACGAGCCAGGGCAGGCGCCGGCGCACGCGGTCATGGATCGGCGCCTGCAGGGCCTGCGCCGCGCCGTCGCTGTGGCGCTGGATGCCGGCGAGGCGCTGCAGGTCCTCCATGTGCTCGTGCCGCAGGATGTCGAGCAGGGCATCCGGCGGCACCGCGCCCACCAGCCGGCCCGCGCCGTCCAGCACCGGCACCGCGATCATGTCCTTTTCCATGGCCAGCAGGGCGATGTGCTCCTGGTCGTCGTCCAGCTGCGCGGTGCCGTGGCGTTCCTCGACGATGTCGCCGATCTCCTCCTCCGGCGCGGCGGCGAGCAGGTCGTTGATGCGCACGATCCCGGTGAAGCGCCCTTCTTCGTCCGTCACGAAAATGCAATCCGCGCAATCGAAGAGGTGGCCGCGCAGTTCCTCCACCACCACCGCGACCGGCAGGTCGGCAGTCGCCTTGGGAATTCCGGTGACCATGTGAAAGGCGGCTGTTTCCAGCGCTTCTTCCCCGTCTTCCTGCCGTTCGTCTACCATTTGCCGGGCGTTCCTCCGTGGCGGTCTCCATCCTATCTTCGCACTGCCACGCGTCCTGCGGGAAGCATTCGTCCGGCGAAAAGTCGCAGGTCGGACAACGGCACCTTGCGCTCGCCCCCGCAGAGCGCTTTCATAGGCGGGCGATGACGCCCCTGCTGCACCCCTTTCTGGTGAACGAGCCCTTCGGCGACCCGGGGGTCTACGTGGAGCTGAAATTCGCGCGCCGCGGACTGCTGTTCGACCTGGGCGACCTGCATGCCCTGCCGCCGCGCAAGATCCTGCGCCTCAGCGACATCTTCGTCTCCCACATGCACGTCGACCACTTCATCGGCTTCGACCAGGTGCTGCGTGTTCTGCTGGGCCGCGAACAGACGCTGCGCCTCTGCGGGCCCGCGGGGATCCTCGATGCCGTCGAGCACCGCCTGGCCAGCTATGCCTGGAACCTGACCGAGCGCTTTACCACCGACTTGACCTTCGAAGTGACCGAGGTCGCCGATGCCGGGGCGGCAAGAACGGCCCGCTTTCGCCTCAAGAACCGTTTCCGGCGCGAGGACGGCGGCGGTATCTACCTGCACAACGGCCTGGTGCTGGACGACGAGCGGCTGCGCGTGCGCGCCGCGGTCTTGGACCACGGGATTCCCTGCCTGGCCTATGCCGTGGAGGAGACCGCCCATGTCAATATCTGGAAGACGAAGCTGCAGGAGCTCGGCCTGCCGGTCGGCCCCTGGCTGCGCGACTTGAAGGACGCGGTGCTGCGCGCCGCGCCGGAGGCGACGCCGATCCGCGTCTCCGAGGACCTTGCCCTGCCGCTGGGCGAGCTGAAGGAGAAGGTTCTGCAGATCGTCCCCGGGCAGAAGATCGCCTATGTGGTCGATGCCGGCTATACCGGAGAAAACGCCCGCCGCATCTTCGAGCTGGCAAAGGATGCCGACATCCTCTTCATCGAGGCCAGCTTCACGGCGGAGGACAGCGAGCGTGCCGCCGACCGCAAGCACCTGACCACGACCCAGGCCGGCACCCTGGGCCGGCTGGCCGGCGTGCGCCGCCTGGAGCCCTTTCATTTCTCGTCGCGCTATGCCGGGGAAGAGGCGCGCCTGCGCGCCGAGGTCGAAGAAGCCTTCCTGGGCCGCAGCGAGGCACCGAGCCCCCTGCTCTCGGCGCAGGGCCCGTGAAGGACGAGGACTGCGTCCACTTCCTGCAGGGTGCCCTGCCGCGCCTCGATCTGAAATGGTCCGGCTACCGAAAGGTGCGGCGAACGGTCTGCAAGCGGATCGGACGGCGCCTGCGCGAACTGGGCCTCACCGACCTCAATGCCTATGCGAAGCTGATCGAGCAAAGCCCGGGGGAGCTTGCGCGATTCGATGCCTTCTGCCGTATTCCCATCTCCCGCTTCTACCGCGACCGCGGTGTCTTCGACGCCCTGGCCGGCCCTCTTTTGTCCCAACTGGCTGAGCACGCCTCTGCCGAGGGCCGGCGGGAACTGCGCTGCTGGAGTGCCGGCTGCGCCTCCGGTGAGGAAGCCTACAGCCTGCGGCTGATCTGGGATCTCAGTTCGCAGCAACGCTTTCCCGGCCTGCGGCTGACGATCCTCGCCACAGACGCAGACGAGGGGATGCTGGCTCGCGCCGCTGCGGCCTGCTATCCACCCGGCTGCCTGAAGGACGCGCCCGCCGCCTGGCTGGAGACGGCCTTCCTGCGCGGCAGGCAGCTCCTCTGCCTGCGGCCGGAGTACCGCCGCGATATCACATTCCGCCAGGAAGACATCCGCAAGGTTCAGCCCGAGGGGCCCTTCGACCTGATCCTCTGCCGCAACCTCGTCTTCACCTACTTCGCCGAGGCCCTGCAAAGCCGCCTGCTGAAGGACCTGGCCAAGCGCCTCCTGCCCGACGGCCTGCTGGTGCTGGGCGCGCACGAGACGCTGCCGGCGGGGGCCGCCGGCTTCGCGCGCGCCGACACCGCCCTGCCTGTCTGGCGCAAGACGGATGGCACCTAGCGCTTCAGGAGTTTCTGCAGCTCCCGCCAGGGCCGGGTGTTGATCACGTCTGCCGGCGCCAGCCAGCCGCGCCTTGCCTGGGCGATGCCGAAGCGCAGCAAGCCCAGGTCCGCGGTCGAGTGGGCATCGCTGGAGACCGCCACCTTCACGCCCAGGTCCTTGGCCATGCGGCAGTGCACGTCGATGAGGTCGAGGCGTTCCGGCTGGGCGTTGACTTCCAGGATGCAGCCGCGCTCCTTCGCCGCCCGCATGAGACGCTCCATGTCCACGTCGTAGGCCGGGCGCGAGCCGAGGAGGCGCCCCGTCGGATGCGCCAGGATGTTGAAGTTGGGATTGTCCATGGCGCGGAGTATGCGCTCGGTCTGCTTGTCGCGCGGCAGGTCGAACTTGGAGTGCACGGCGCAGACCGTGAAGTCGAGCCGCTCCAGGATCGAGTCCGGCAGGTCCAGCCGGCCGTCCTCCAGGATATCCACCTCACTGGATTTCAACAGGCGGATATCCTTCAGCTTGTCGTTCAGGCGGTCGATCTGCTCGATCTGGCGCGCCAGCCGCTTGGCGTCGAGACCGTGGGCAATGGTCACTTTCTTTGAGTGGTCGCTGACCGCGAGGTAGGCGTAGCCCAGCCCGCGCGCCGCCGCGGCCATCTCCTCGAGGGAAGCATGGCCGTCGCTGGCCTTGCTGTGGGTGTGCAGGTCGCCCTTGATATCGTCCAGCGTGACGAGCCCGGGCAGGCGCTTCTTCTTCGCGGCCTCGATCTCGCCCTGGTTCTCGCGCAATTCCGGCTCGATGTAGGGCAGGCCGACCTGGGCGTAGACCTCTTCCTCCGTGCGCCCGGCGATGCGCTTTTCTTTCTTGAAGACACCGTACTCGTTGATCTTCAACCCCCTGGCGACGCCCATCTTGCGCACCGCGATGTTGTGCGCCTTGGAGCCGGTGAAGTAATGCAAGGCGGCGCCGTAGCTGGCGTCGCGCACTACCCGCAAGTCGACCTGGAGCCCGTTGCGCAGCACCACGGTGGAGCGGGTGGTGCCCTGGGAGACCACCTCGTCCACGTCCTCGTAGGCGACGAAGCCTTCGACCACGGGCACGTCCTTGGCGCAGGTGACGAGGATATCCAGGTCGCCCACGGTTTCCTTGTGGCGGCGGTAGCTGCCGGCCACAGTCACCTGCATCACGCCCTTCACGGCTTTCAGGTAGTCGACCAGCGGCACCGCGACCTCCTCGGCGCGCGGCCAGGGCGTGCGATGCTCCTCGGCGCCGCGCTTTTTCACGGCGCTGAGGATCTTCGCCTCGCTCCTGGCGCCGAAGCCGGGGAGCTTGCGCAGCTTGCCGGCCTGGGCCGCCTTGGCCAGCTTGTCCAGATCGTCGATGCCCAGCGCCGTGTAGAGCGCCTGCACCCGTTTGGGCCCGAGCCCGGGCACCCCCAGCAGCTTGGCCAGGCCCGGCGGCGTGCGCCCCTCGATCTCCTCCAGGAACTTCAGGTGGCCGGTCTCGGAGATCTCGGTGATCTTGGCGGCCAGGTCCTTGCCGATGCCCGGCAGTTCGGAAAGGTCGGCCCCCTCGGCCAGCATACTGGCGATACTGTGCGGCAGTCCCGTCACCGTGCGCGCCGCGTTGCGGTAGGCGCGGATGCGGAAGGGGTTGGCGCCTTCGAGCTCCAGCAGCTCGGCGATGCGCTCCAGGATATCCGCGATGTCCGAGTTGGTGACCGGCACGCCCCTCTCCCTGCTGGCGTCTCCTTCCTGCGCGCCAGCCTATCAGGCCCGGAGCCGTCCCCAAGGTCCTTGACCCACGTCAATGTGGCCGGCGCGCGTTGACCGCAGCATACTACGGCAGCCGATCCACGTGTTCCGGGCCCCCAAGGAGCCGTCACATGTCCGCCACCGAAGACGTACTCAACGCCGTCCGCCGCGCCTGGCACAGCGAGCCGCGCATCGGCCCCCAGGCGCCGCACGCCAACATGGAGTTTGACGCCGGGACCCTGACCCTGGAAGGCGAGATGCCGGACATCGCGGCCAAGAAGCTGGCCCTCGAGCTGGCCGCCGCCGTGCCGGGCGTGACCGGCATCGTCGACCGCCTGCATGTCGCCCCGGCCGAGCGCCTGGAGGACGGCGAGGTCCGCGACCTGGTGCGCCGCGCCCTGGAGCAGGAGCCGGCCTTCACCGAGCTGGCGCTGTCCGAGATCGTCAAGGGCGAGGAGAAGACGCTGCGCGAGCCGGCCGAGCGCAAGCGCGGCTGGATCCGCCTTTCGGTTGCCGAAGGGGTGGTGACGCTGGACGGCGAAGTGCCGGGCCTGGAGTTCAAGCGCCTGGCCGGCGTCCTGGCCTGGTGGGTGCCGGGCAGCCGGGACGTCATCAACGGCCTGGGCGTCGCCCCCGAGGAGCCGGACAACGATGCCGAGATCACCGGCGCCGTGCGCATGGCCCTGGAAAAGGACCCCTTCGTCAACGCCGGACAGATCATCGTCGGCACCGTCGACGCCGTGGTCACCCTGGCCGGGCTGGTGCCCAGCGACAGCGAGCGCGAGATGGCGGAGTATGATGCCTGGTACGTCTTCGGCGTCGACCGGGTGCACAACAAGATCGAGGTGGCGCCGCTTGCGGCGGGCTGAAGGCCGCAAGGGCTCCTTGAAACCCTGGACCGGCATGGCCCTCGTGAAGAACCTCGTCCTCTCTCTTCTGCTGCTGGCCGCCGCCTTCGCCGCGGCGGCGCCGGCCGCGGCCCAGAGCGGCGAGGAAAACCCCTGGTACCGGGTCGACGCCAAGGGCGAAGTCGAGATCTCGCTGCACTTCTTCTACTCCGCCACCTGCCCCTACTGCGCCGAGGCGGAGCGCTTCCTGCCGGGGCTGCTGCTGCGGCGTCCCTGGTTGAAGCTCGAGTCCTACGAGGTCGACTCCTCGCCGGAAAACCGCGCCCTCTTCGCCGACTTCGCCGCTGCCCTGGACGAGGAGATCATGGGCGTGCCCGCTTTCTTCGTCTGCGGCCAGATGATCGTCGGCTTCGACGAGACCACGGGAGGTTTGCTGGCCTCCGTCGCCGACTACTGCCACGACCTGCTGCAGCAGGACCTGGCGGCCGAGGTCGAGTCCGCGGAACCCCCACCGCAGGAGGTCGCCCTGCCCTTCTTCGGCAACCTGGAGGCCGGGCAGCTCTCCCTGCCCGTCCTGACCCTGGTGCTGGGCGGGGTGGACGCCTTCAACCCCTGCGCCTTTTTCGTGCTGCTGTTCCTGCTGAGCCTCTTGGCCCACGCGCACAGCCGCCGG
>MRWG01002089.1_pt1 | contig 10890 bp, 11 predicted proteins | sample 1013341 | NCBI WGS metagenome assembly MRWG01 (sample SAMN06117577, study PRJNA244670) | biofilm metagenome | biome: Water; feature: Cathode Biofilm; material: Biofilm; isolation source: microbial consortium enriched at the cathode of a solar microbial fuel cell | place: USA: District of Columbia ...
CCGAACTGAAGAGCTGCAAGATCGCCCTGTCCGAAGACCTGGGCTTCGCCCCGATCAGCCGCCAGGTGCGCAGTCTCTTCAAGCAGCGCGCGGAGATGCTCTCGGCCGCGGTGACCTGCGAAGAGGCATCGCCTTCGATGTCGGGCGCCGATCGCTGCTTCGAGGTGCTGCGGGCCGTCGGTTTCCTCGGGCGCCTGCGCCGGCACTGGGAGGATCACCCGGACCAGGTAGGCCCCAACGTCACCGCCAACGTGAAGCTGGGGCTGACCTTCAGCGCCGCCGACGTGGCCGAGGCCATGGCCGCGCAGACCCGGCTCTATCACCGCTTCATCGACTTCATGGCGGGCTACGACGCGCTCATCTGTCCGGTGGCCTCGGTCCAGCCCTTCGACAAGACCCAGCTGTTCCCGCAGGACATAGACGGCCAGCCGCTGGAGACCTACATCTCCTGGGTCGCCATCACCTATACGCTGACCTTGGCCGCGCACCCGATCCTGGTGCTGCCTTGCGGGAAAGACGAGGAAGGCCTGCCCTTCGGTCTGCAGATCGTCGGCCGCCGCGGCGGGGAGGCCGATCTGCTGCGCCTGGGCCTCGCCCTGGAGGCCGCATTGGCCGGAGATGAAATGACAAAGGCGTACAGGCCGGATCTCATTCAACTGGCCGTATAACTATGACCCCCATCGCTGGAGAAACTTCCCGCGGCACAATCTTTGGATGAATTATCTAGAAAAAACAATTACTTAAATTGCCTGATTTAGTGAGGCGTTAACCGGCTGCTGTTGAGACTGGTCCCGGATGCGATGCAACAGGAGTAACTTCGGTGACGCTCACACAGGTGAAGCGCCGCTTTGCGGTGATGCTTCGAAGACCCCTCGCGCTGCTCCGGGACCGCGACGGCGGTGCCCTGGCGGTGACCGCGGTTCTCTTGCCGACGATCATTGGCTTTGCCGGTCTCGGCGTGGACCTGACTCACTGGTATTCACAGCGCCGCGCCATGCAGAACATGGCCGACGGCGCGGCCATTGCCGCGACGCACGCCGTCATGTCCGGCGGCACTGCGACCGACGTGCAGAACGCTGCCGTCGAGGGCGCGATACGCAACGGCTGGAATGCGGCCCAGGGCTTCACGATGCAGACCTTCGCGCCGCCGACGGCCGGGCTCTATCCGGGCCTGAACCGCGCCGCGGAGGTCCGCGTCACGCGCAATGTGCCGCTCTACTTCCTCGGGGCGATCGGCGTGGACCCTGTGGAAGTCAGCGCCCGCGCCACCGGCGCCGGCGTCGACAACGGCCCGCAGTGCGTCATCGCGCTGGACCACGACGCCGACCGCGCCATCACCTTCACCGGCGACGCGCACGTGACGCTGGGGTGCGGCATCGCGTCGAACTCCAGCAGCAACCGCTCGATCTACATCGCCGGCGAAGCCATCCTGGAAGCCAATCCGGCGCAGGCCTATGGCGACATCTACATCGGCAACAATGCCACCCTGGTGACCCAGAGCCCGGTGCAGCCTTATTCACAGCGTGTCGACGATCCCTACGACGACGTCATCATGCCGGTCGACCCGACGACCTGCACCGAGACCGATTTCTGGGCCCAGACCGGCGAGACCTACCTGAGCCCGCCGCTGCAGCCGGGGCGTTACTGCAACGGCCTGCGGATCAACGGCACCGTCGACCTTGATCCGGGCATCTATATCGTCGCCGATGGCGACTTCGAGGTCGGTTCGGAAGCGGTGCTGACCGGCGACGAGGTGACCATCGTGCTGACCGGCGCGTCGCCGGGGGACGTCGGCAACGTGAAGATCAACGGCGGCGCCCAGATCACCCTGACGCCGACCACCACCGGCGAGATGGCGGGGATTCTCTTCTACCAGGATCCCATGGCCAGCCCAGGCACCAGCAGCATCATCGAGAGCAAGTTCAACGGTGAGGCCCTGGTCGACCTGACCGGCGCCCTGTACTTCCCTCAGCGCCAGGTGGATTACGGCGGCGGTGCCTCCGCGGCCGGGGCCAGTTGCCTGCACATCGTGGCCAGGACGGTCGAGTTCACAGGTGAAGCCAACATCACCAACGACCCTGCGACCTGCGCCGCCTTCGGCATGCAGGAGGTCAACCAGCTGCGTGTGCAGCTGGTCGAATAGGGGAGGCGGGCCATGTTGAGAAGATCCATAGCACCCTGGGGTGCCGCTGCCGCCCGCCACTGGTGGCGGTTCGGCGCCTGTTGCCGGGGCACCGTGACCATCGAAGGCGCCTTTGTGGCGACCTTCATGGGGGTCCTGCTGATCGGCGTGATCGATTTCGGCCTGGCCTACAAGCGCCATGCCGAGCTGGAGAACGCCGTGCGCGCTGGAACCCAATACGCCCTGGTGCGGCGTCCCCAGCAGGGCGATGTCGATCCGATCCGCGATGCGGTATGGGAGACGGCGCCTTTCTACGAAGGGGCGCCGGGGACAAGCCTGGACGTCGAGTTCTACTGCGAGTGTCCCGACGGCTCGCCGTCACAGTGTTCGGCGCCCGGCGGTGTGGCGCTCTGCAGCGGCGGCGTCGAGCGCTATGCTTACATCAGGGTGCTGCTCAGCCAGGACTTTGATCTGCTCTTTGCCTATCCCGGCGTCGGCACCAGCGTGGATCTGGCCGCCGAAGGCTCGGTGCGGCTGAATTGAGGACCAGGCCAATGCAGTCTTCAGCGATCTTGCCATTGGGAAACCTAAGAGCCCTTTGCCGGCGTCTTCCCTGCGCCTGGCGCCGCGTGGCTGGCGACTGTGAGGGCCTCACGGCCGTCGAGTTCGCCCTCATGGCGCCGGTCTTTCTGACGCTCTTCTTCGGGGTGATCGAGCTGGGGCGGGCGGCCTATACCCAGGGTGTGGTGACCTTCGCCGCAGAGGAGGCGACGCGCTACGCCGTGGTCAACTACAACATCAGCGAGACGGAGGTGCGGGACCTGACGGAAGACTGCCTTCTGGGCGTCAACCGTGACCGCATCAACGCCATCGTGGTCACCGGCCCCATCGACCCGGCCGACAATACCCGCACCATCTCGGTCGAGGTCAGCTACGACTTCCAGTTCCTGATGCCTTTTCTGCCGGATGACAGCGTCACCATCAGCGGCACCTCGCGCGGCTTCCTGATCCCGCCGCCGCTGGGCGCCGCCCCGACAGTCACCGGCTCGGCGATCGGCTGCGGGCGCTAGGCCGCCGCGGGGCAGCCCCCATTTCTGACAGTCAGCCCCCCGCGGTGGCGGGAGAGGGCGAAAAAAAACGGCCCCGGAGGGGGAATTCCGGGGCCGAGAGGAATATTCGTGGCTTTAGGTAGGTCACACAGTGTTGTCGCTTGGACACCGTATAGCCTAGTACTGGCATAGCAGTGAGATAATGCTAGCTCCGGACTTCTCAAAAATCAATCAAAATACAAATAATTAACTATATTCTGTAATAAACAACCGAAATATCGTTTCGATTTTTATTTAATTTTTTCCCTTAATAGTTAACGTGTCTGGATTTTCGCGGAATTTCGGCATCCCACGGTCCAGCGGAAGTTAACGAATTCTGATTCGGTTAAAGTTATTGCCCGCGCCACAGGCCCCGGCCGGCGGCCCGGGCGGCGTCTTCCGCCGCCGCGTAGTCCTGGGCGTAGTCGCGCGCGGCCAGGGCCCAGCCCTGCTCGACCAGCCAGGCGTTCAGCTCCGGCCCGCCGACCCCGCCGAGATAGCAGAGGGCGAAGACCTCGCCGCCGGGCCCGCGGGCCCGCTCGACGCATTCCACCCAATGGTTGGCGATCCGGTTGCGGGCCGCCCAGCGCGCTTCGCGCCCGCAGGGCCAGGTCTGACCGTTGCTCATGGTGCAGCTCTGCTCGGCGCGCGCCCCGCGCAGGCCGTAGAGGTAGACGGGCTTGCCGCCGAAATCGAGCAGCCCCGAGTCGATCGCCTGCGGTGCGCGCCCGCGGATATCCGCCTTGCCCATCTGGGCCGGGCTGGCCGGGGCGAGGCCGAGGAAAAGCAGGGCGGCGAGGGCGAGGCGCAAGGCGTGCCGGCCGCCGGCGGCAGGGAGCTGGTGCATAGGTCAAACTTGCCACAAGCGCTGCCGCAAGGTAAGGCGTCGCAGGATCGCTTTGCGGAGTTGCCGCCGCTCTCCTATTATCTGGCAGCCGTTTCGTTGCCTTCGAAGAGGGAGGGGGCGATCCGGGGCAGCCAGCGGGTATGCCGAACAGCGGGCAGGTCAGACATGCCGGACGAAGACGAAAAGAAGGCCGAGACGCCAGCCGAAGAATCCGAGGCGGAAGAGTCTTCGGAAGAAGGCGATGCCGACCAGGACGCCATGATGGCGGAGTGGGAGGCCATGGCGGCCGAGGGCGAGGCCGAGGAGGGCGCTGACGAAGCGGCGCCCGAGACGCAGGCCGACGCCCCATCCGACACCTCATCCGGGTCAGGGCCCGCCGAGGGGCCGGTCGTGAAGACCCCCGCCATCCACGAAGTCTCGCTGGAGGCCTACGCCATTCTGGGCACCGCCTCGATGCCGGTCAGCCAGTTGCTGCGCATGGGCCGCGGCGCCGTCGTCGAGCTGGAAACCGGCCTGGGCGACGAGATCGAAATGCGCATCAACGATCAGCTCGTCGCTAAGGGTGAAGTGGTCGTGGTGGAAGACCGCATCGCCATCGAGATCACCGAGATCGTCAAGCGCGAAGGCAGCTGACGGTGGCGCGCGCAGCACGGCAGCGCGCTCAGGTCAAAATCTTTCGGAAAGAATGAGGACCGCGGCCCCGCCAGGACCCCGGCGGGACAGGGTCAGGCGGCGTGGGTGTTGCCGCTCGGCACGCCCTGGCGCAGGCAGAGGGAAATCAGCTGCAGCGCCGGATCGGTGAGATCGAAGGAAATACCCAGGATCTCGCCGTCGTGCCACTTGCAGACGCCTTCGATGACGCCCGCGCTCTCGTGGGCCAGGGCGATATCCGAAAGCGCCGGCAGCTCGCCGCTGAGCCGCAGCTTGGCCCCGCCGATGGAGACGTCCTCGAGCTTGCCGCGATACTCCTGTCCTGCCGCGGTCAGGACGATGTCCTCCTGATGCGGCAGCACGAAGCGCAACGAGCGGCGGCGCTCGAAGTCTCGCAGGTGCTCAGGTCCAATCTTCGAATTCATCGGAACTCCGCTTTCGGGCTACTCATACCCAGTTAGACCATCGGCTATACAGGTTAATAAGTTACTAATCACCATCGGTTTTTCTCCAATTGCCCAAGGTTACAAAAAAGTCACGAACTGTACTTCCATCGCTTGCCGTGTAATCGCACGACTTCAATTTACGAGTGATTTGCGCTAGCGTCAGCGGCCTCGCATTTCCGCCGCGCCGACTCGGCGTGGAACTCCAAAAAGCCCCACGCTGCTGCGCTTTGATGCGGGCGGCTTCGCTCCGGCGAGCCGCGGTATTCTTTGCCGAATACTTGCGGTCTCTTGCAGTGGGGGTGTCGGAGGGCGCCGCCGGCCCGTCGGGGCGGGCCTGGATGCTTCTCGCCGGGGGCGATCTGGGCGAAACTGACGGCCTGGCGACTCGGCCCGGCAGAGTTCAGGCAGCCGGGGCGGGGCCGGCCGGTTCCTATTCAGAAGTTGGGGGATATTTGCAATGCCGTCGTTCGATATTGTCTCGGAAACCGACCTGAACGAGGTCGACAACGCCATCAACGGCATGGTGCGGGAAATCGGCACCCGCTACGACTTCAAGGGCTCGAACTGCTCGATCGAGCGCAAGGACGCGGTGCTGACCATTCTGGCCGATGACGATCTGAAGCTGAGGCAGATGCACGACCTGCTGAGCACCTACCTGACCCGCCGCCAGATCGACCCCGGCGTCTGCGACCTGGGCAAGCCGGAGAAGGCCTCCGGCAACGCCGTCCGCCAGGAGGTCACCATCAAGCAGGGCATCGCCCAGGACCTGGCGAAGAAGATCGTCAAGGAGCTGAAGGGCAGCAAGCTGAAGGTCCAGGTCGCTATTCAGGGCGACACCCTGCGGGTCACGGGCAAGAAGCGTGACGACCTGCAGGAGGCCATCGCCTTCGTCAAAGACATGAAGATCGACCAGCCGCTGCAGTACGAAAACTTCCGCGATTGAGCCGGCGCCAGAGGCCGCGACCGCCGCGCGGCGGCGGCCCTTCAGGTGCCGCTGAGCGCCCCGGCGCCTGCCGGGTAACCTATTGTTAACCAAAACATTTCGTCAATCCGGCCAATCCGGGTGATTGCCGCTGCGCATTTACCACATCGTTACGTTTGGGGAGGAATGTAGAGGGCAAAGCCGCGAACGGTGGAGTACTCCATGTCGGTAATGCCCATAGGTCACCTTGATTTTACGCGGGCGGACATTCACGTCCTGCTGAACCGCGGGAGCGAGCTGGTGGATAGGGGTCTGGCCGGTGCCTGTGTGCCCGTTGAAACCGAAGCGGGCGAGCTGGTCATCGCCCTGCTCGACTATGATCATCAATGCCTGATCTGCGCCATCGGCAAGTCCCAGGGCTGGTACTACGCGCTGGATGCGGCCTGGCAGCCGCTGGCCCAGGGCCGACTGATCGAGGACGTGCTCTCGGTCCTGCCCGGCGCTCTCGAGGCGCATCGCCCGGCAGCCGCCAACGCCTGCTGAGGCGCGACGGCGGCGCGGCCCGGGCGGCGCGCCGCAGGAACTGTACGATGACTTTGCCACGCCCGATCTCTGCGATGCTTCTCCCGGTCCTGCTGGCGGCCCTGCTGTCGGCTGATTTCGCCGTGCCGCGGGCTCAGGCCGCCGAAGGCCATGACGCCGGGACCAAAGCGCCCCAGACCAATGCGGCCGAGACCAATGTGGCCGAGTCAAAAGCAGCCGAGGCGCCGCCAGCGCCCTCGGGCAGTGCGGCGCCTGGCGCCTCGCCCTGGGAGCATCCGCTGTGGTCCAACGCCACCACCATGATGCGCATCTACCTCTGTGACCATGCCCGCCGCCCGCCCAGCTGGTGCGCGGCGCCGCAGGAGTTGCCGGCCAACGCCGAGTTGCCGCCGGTTCAGGGGCCGCCGCTGGTCGAGGAGGACGCAGTCTGGCTGGCGTTCCTGGACGGGGCCGACCCCACCAACATGTCGCAGGAAGATGTCGAGACCGTCCGCCTGCGCGCCGTCCGGCGCCGGGACCCGCAGGCCATGGAGATCCTCGGGTTCATCTATGCCGAAGGGGTCTCCGTCGAGCGCGACTACGCCGAGGCCTACCGCTGGTACGGTCTCGCCTATCTGGCCGGCGAGCAGCGGGTGCGCCCCAACATGGAAATCGTCTGGCAGCAGCTGCAGCGCCACGACCTGGAGGCGGCGCTCGCCCTGACCCGGCAGTTCAATGCCCTGCAGGCCGGCGAAGTGCCGGAAAGCCTGGTGATGGGGGTGGAGCCGGGTGCCGGTATGGCGGAAAGCGCCCCGGCGGACGACTCCGGCGACTCCAAACCGCCCGCCCAGTGATTCTGCGGCGCAATCCACGCCTGCCCGCGATTTAGCCCGTCATTCCGGCCCGTTAGCCTCATCGCCCCTCGCGGTGGGCAGCGGCTCCGCATATTTGCTTGGACTGGGCTGACGGGCAGCTGTTGCAAATGTGACGCAGTGTTTTGCCTGATCTACACGCATATGCTCAATCAATGAGCAAATGCAGATTGTGCTTTGTTTTCTGCTGAAGAAATGGTCATATACGGCATCAAGTCGGCGCTGAGCGCCGGCTTGGACGTCCATAGGGCGTTTCCTCCCTAAACTTGGGCCACCGCATGCGGTGGCCTTTTTTTTGAGGAAGCGGAGCGCCGTTCAGGCGAGGGCCTTTGCCAGAAAGGGAAGGCTGAAGTCCAGACGGTAGTCGATCGAGGAGTGGTTGTCGGGGAACTCCTCGTAGTGGTGTGCGATGCCCTGGGACTGGAGGCTGCGGTGCAGCCGCCGGGCCCCGTAGACCAGGTTGTACTGGTCCTGGATACCGCAGTCGATCCACAGGCCCTTCAGCTGCTTCAGCCGGGCGCCTTCCTGGCCGGCCATGACCACCGGGTCCCACTTCAGCCAGTTGGCCCAGCGCGCCTCGATGACCTCGCAGGTCTCCCGCTCGACCGGCAGGCGCACGCCGCAGAAGGCCGTGGGATCGGGGTCGTAGGTGGCGCACATGGCCAGCGACATGAGGATGTGCAGGTCGCCGCCGGAGAACTTCGGCCCGGCCTCGAAGTCGGTGATGAAGGCTTCGATCGAGCCGTCCTTCTTGTCCAGGGCGCGCAGCACCGAGGGCATGTCCGGCAGGTAGCAGAGTTCGAAGGCCATGTCGCCGGAATGGCAGGCGGCCGCGGCCCAGAAATCGGCGTGGCGCAGGGCATGGACGATGGCGCCGTAGCCGCCGGAGGACTTGCCGAAGACGCCGCGTTTTCCCGGGCCGCCGCAGCCCAGCTCGCGTTCGACCAGGGGCACCATCTCCTTGATCAGCACGTCCTCCCAGGGGCCGATGGCGGCCGAGTTGATGTACTGGTTGCCGCCCAGCCGGGTGAAGCAGTCGGGCATGGCCACGGCCACCGGCGGCAGGGCACCGCCGGCGATCAGGCGATCGAGACGCTCGGGCAGGTTCTCGCCGAAGTTCTTCCAGTTGCCATGGGCCAGGCTGGAGGAGGTGAAGCCGGCGAGGTCCACCAGCAGCGGCAGTCCCGCCGCCTCCAGGACCTCCCCATCGCTGCCCGCCGGCAGGTAGACCGCGATGTCGCGTTGCTGCGGATCGCCCAGGAGGTTGCCGCGCAGCAAGTCAGAACTGAGCGTCAGGGTCGTCACCTTGCCCCGGGGGAGGCTGTGGTCTCGGCGCATGGGCTTGTCCTGTTAATAGGGAGTGGTGCGGCCTGGGCCTGGTTAACGCGCGCCCCCTGTCTATTGCCTTTCAAGGGAGCGATCAATGCTTTGCCGCGCCGCCCGGCCTCCTGTCAAAGCTAGGCCTTTTCGTCTCGGTTTCATTGGCTAGACTGGGCGCCGAGGAACTCACAACCCGCCAGGAAAGGGATGAAGGAAGTGCCGGTAATAGCTGCGGTGGAGGGGCGCGAGGACGAACTGGTCCTGCGCTGGCAGGACGGCTCGGAGAGCCATTTCCCCTGGTTCTGGCTGCGCGATCATGGCCAGGACCCGGACAGCCTGGACCCCAAGACCCTGCAACGCCGGGTCGATACCTTCAGCCTGGACGACAGCATTCGCGGCTGCGGCACCGAGATCCTGGACGCCGGGCGCAGCCTGGCGATTACCTGGGAGAACGGCGGCGGCGCCAGCCGCTATCCCGCCGACTTCCTCGCCGCCATGGCGGAGGGCGCCGCCGGCGAGGCCGACTTCAAGGAGCGACTGCCGCAGCGTCTCTGGTCCGCGCTCCGGCCGCTGGCGCCCTATGAAGCGGTACCCTACGCGGAGATCGCGGATGGCAGGTCAGGGCTGCGCCGCTGCCTGGAAGCGATCTGGCAGAACGGCTTCGCGGTCATCGAGGGCGCGCCGACAGACGAGGCCTCGGCCCGCAGCCTGTTCGGCCGCTTCGGCTATATCCGCGAGACCATCTTCGGCGGACTCTGGTCGCTCCATGCGGAGTTCACCGGCCACGAGGACACCGCCTACACGACTCAGTACCTGGAGCCGCACACCGATTCCACCTACAGCCATGATGCGCCGGGACTGCAGGGCTTCCTGTGCCAGGTTTTCGACGGCAGCGGCGGCGAATCGATCCTGGTCGACGGCTTCGCGCTGGCCGAGGAGATGCGCCGGGAAGCGCCGGAACACTTCCGGACCCTCTGCGATGTCGTGGTGCCCGGGCGCTACATCGAGCCGGGTGTCCATCTGCGCGCTGAGCGCCCGGTGTTCCGCCTCGACGGCGCCGGCCGGCTGCAGCAGATCAGCTTCAACAACTACGACCGGGCGCCCTTTCTGCTGCATCCCGAACGGATGAAGGCCTTCTACAAGGCCTACAAGGATTTCCACGCGCGGATCGTCGCGCGCGACAACTGGTTGACGGTGCCCCTCAGGCCCGGCATGGCGCTGATCTTCGACAACTGGCGCCTGCTGCACGGCCGTATGCGTTACACCGGCAAGCGGGTCTTCTGTGGCTGCTATCACAATCACGAAGACTTTGAATCAGCTCTGCGGACCCTTTGCTCGGAGACCTGACCCGGGAAACGACTATGGCCGCGAGAAGCCAAAGACAAAGCATGTCAACGACAGGGAGAATTATGATGAAGTCGATTTTTAAACTGGGAACCGCCTTGCTGCTGGCCTCGTCACTGGCGGCGCCGGCGGCGCTGGCCGGCGAAACCCTGGATCGGGTGATGAGCAGCAAGACCCTCACCATGTCCTCGGATCCGGAGTATCCTTTCTTTTCCAACCAGAAGACGGCAAACGAGATGGACGGCTTCGACGTCGACGTCGGCACGGAAATCGCCAAGCGCATGGGCGTCGAGCTGAAGATCGTCACGCCGTCCTGGGACATCATTACCGGCGGTAACTGGGGTGGTCGCTGGGACATGTCGGTGGGCTCCATGACTCCGACCAAGCAGCGCGCCGAGGTGCTGAACTTCCCGGCAGTCTACTACTACACCCCGGCTGCCTTTGCCGTGCACAAGGACTCTTCCATCGACTCGCTGGCTGACCTGAACGGTAAGACTATCGGCTCCTGCGGCGGCTGCACCTACGACGCCTATCTGAACCAGGACCTGGAGATCGATGCCGAGGGCGCGCCGCCCTTCGACTACGAGGTCGAGCCCGGCGAGATCAAGACCTACGAGACCGACACCCATGCCTTCGACGACCTGCGCCTCGGCGACGGCACCCGTCTCGACGCGGTCTTCTCCGCCCTGCCGACCATCCAGGAGGCGATCGACAACGGCGGCTATCCCATGAAGGTGATCGGCAAGCCGGCCTTCT
>MRWG01002090.1_pt1 | contig 10890 bp, 10 predicted proteins | sample 1013341 | NCBI WGS metagenome assembly MRWG01 (sample SAMN06117577, study PRJNA244670) | biofilm metagenome | biome: Water; feature: Cathode Biofilm; material: Biofilm; isolation source: microbial consortium enriched at the cathode of a solar microbial fuel cell | place: USA: District of Columbia ...
CGCGCTCGAATTCCTGCCCTGGTCGCCCCGGCAGAAGACTTACGTCGCGGCGGCGACGGCGCTCGCCTTCGTCGTCTCAACCATCTTTTTTTTGAATGCGGTCTAGCCCGATGCTCGAACGCCACGACACGGACATCCTGATCATTGGCACCGGCGGCGCCGGCCTGTTCGCGGCCCTGCATGCCCGGAAGGCCGCGCCCGACGCCAAGATCGCGCTGGCGGTCAAGGGGCTGATCGGGAAGTGCGGCTGCACGCGCATGGTCCAGGGCGGCTACAACGTGGCGCTCGCCGCCGGCGATTCGGTCGAGCGGCACTTCATGGACACCATCGAGGGCGGCAAGTGGCTGCCGCACCAGGAAATGGCCTGGCGCCTCGTGAAGACCGCCGTCGAGCGCATCCACGAACTGGAGAACGAGGTCGGCTGCTTCTTCGACCGCAATCCCGACGGCACGCTCCACCAGAAGGCCTTCGCCGGCCAGACCTTCGACCGCACGGTCCACAAGGGCGACCTGACCGGCATCGAGATCATCAGCCGGCTGATGGAAAAGGTCCTCGCCACGCCGCTCACGCGGTTCGAGGAGCATCGCGCCATCGGCCTGATCCCGGCGAAGGACAAGTCGGGCCTCGCCGGCGTGCTCTTCATCGACATGCGCACCGGCGGCTTCCGCCTGGTGCGCGCCAAGGCCGTGCTGATGGCGACCGGCGGCGGGCCGACCATGTACCGCTACCACACTCCTTGCGGCGACAAGTCGATGGACGGCCTCGCCATGGCCGTCCGAGCCGGCCTGCCGCTCCGCGATATGGAGATGGTGCAGTTCCACCCGACCGGCCTGCTCGCGGGCGAGGGCACGCGCATGACCGGCACCGTCCTGGAGGAGGGGCTGCGCGGCGCCGGCGGCTATCTGCTGAACGGCCAGGAACGCCGCTTCATGTTCGACTATGCCGAACGCGGCGAGCGGGCGACGCGGGACATCGTCTCCCGCGCGATCTACGACGAGATGCGGAAGTCGAACACGACGCCCAATGGCGGCGTCTACATCTCGATGGCGCATCTGGGGCCCGAGGTCGTCGCGGAGAAGTTCAAGGGCATGGTCAAGCGCTGCGCCGACTGCGGCTTCGACCTCGCCGGCGGCCTCGTCGAGGTGGTGCCGACGGCGCACTACCTTATGGACGGCGTCGTCGTCGACATCGACACGCGGACGGAACTGCCCGGCCTCTACGTCGCGGGCGAGGACGCGGGCGGCGCCCACGGCTCCAACCGCCTTGGCGGCAATGGCGTCGCGAATTCGACCGTCTATGGCGGCATCGCGGGCGACGTCATGGGGGCGGAGGCGACCGGGTCGCTCAAGGACGTCGACGAGACCGTGCTGGAGGCCGAGATCGCGCGGGCGCGAACGCCCGTCGGCAAGCCCCAGGGCGACATCCACGCGCTCCGCCGCAAGTTGATGGACGTGATGTGGGACGACGTCGGCGTGATCCGCACCGGCCCCGGCCTCGAACGCGGCCTCCGGGCGCTCGACGAGATCCGGGCGGAACTCGGGCAGACGGGCATCGCCGGCGACCATCTCGCCTTCAACCTGACCTGGCACGACTGGCTGAACGTCCAGAGTCTCGTCGAGATGTCGGAAGTGATCGCCCGCGCCGCACTCAGCCGGGAGAATTCGCGCGGCGCCCACTATCGCGAAGATTTCACCGACGAAGGCGACCTCGACACGTCTTATTTCACCATCGCGCGGCAGACGGGCGGTCAGGTCGAGGTGACGCGGGCGCCGGTCGAGTTCAGCATCGTCCGACCCGGCGAAACCATCCTCAAGGACGACATGGAGGCGGCGCAGTGATTTCGATCGACTTGATCCGCAAGACCGCCGAGGAGCTGATGGCGACCGCCGCCATCGAAATCCCGGACGACTACCTGACGGGCCTGAAGCAGGCGGCGGCCGACGAGGACGGCGACCTCTCCTCCTTCGTGCTGCAGGCCATGCTGGAGAACTACGAGGCGGCGAAGGAAGACCGGCGCGCCATGTGCGGCGACACCGGCTGCCCGCGCTGGTACGTGAAGATGGGCAATGAGGCGACCATCGAAGGCGGCCCGATCGCCCTGGAAGAGGCGCTGCGCCGCGCGACGGCGGACGCGACGCGGAACGTGCCGCTCCGCCCGAACCGGGTCCACCCGCTCTGGCGGACGGACCACGACAACAATGTCGGCATCGGCGCGCCGGAGATCGAATACGGCTTCGAGCCGGGCGGCGACTGGATCGACCTCACGACCGTCCACAAGGGCGGCCTCTTCGGCACCGACTATCGGATGCTGTTCCCGTCGGATGGGATCGAGGGCATCAAGCGCTTCTACATCGACAGCCTGGTGGCCTTCGGCAAGCGCGGCCTCGCCTGCCAGCCGGCGATCATCGGCATCGGCCTCGGCGGCTCGAAGGACACGTGCATGGTCTTGGGCAAGCGGGCGGCCTGCCTGCGCACGGTCGGGGACCGCAATCCGGACCCGAAGATCGCGGCGCTCGAGGAAGAGTTCAAGGAGGTCGGCAACTCCATCGGCATGGGCGCCATGGGGTTCGTCGGCAAGTCGATGGTGATCGACTGTCATATCGAGGTCGGCTACTGCCACACCGGCAGCATGCAGATGAGCGTGCACGCCTTCTGCCTGTCCTCCAGGCGGGCCGTCGCGCGCATCCACGCCGACGGCCGGGTCGAGCATCGCACCGACCCCGAATGGTTCACCCCCTATCAACGCCGGGAGACGGTCGGATGGCAGATGCCGGACGCTTCAAGAAAGTCCGCCTGAAGACGGAGCCTTCGCCGGAGGACCTGGCCAGGCTGGAGCTTGGCGACGTCGTCTATCTGGACGGCACGGTCTATACCGGCCGCGAGGGCGTCTACATGAAGGCGCTGGAGGAGAAGGCGCCGCTGCCGCTCGACCTGCCGGCCGAAAGCGGCGCCAATTTCCACTGCTCGCCCGCCGCCTCGATCGCCGACGACGGCACGATCGCCATGGGCGCCGTCACCGCAACCGCCTCCTTCCGCTTCCAGAAGTGGATCGGGGACTGGCTGAAGCTCTCGGGCGCGAAGCTGATCCTGGGCAAGGGCGGCATGACGTCGGCCGACTACAAGGCGCATTTCGTGCCGAACGGCGCGATCTACCTGACGACCGTCGGCTACGGCACCGGCGCCCTGTTGGGCCGCGGCATCAAGCGTGTGAAGGCCGTCCACTGGCGCAAGGAACTCGGCCTCGCCCAGGCGATGTGGGTGATCGAGGTCGAAAACTTCGGCCCCTTCATCGTCGAAAGCGACATGGCCGGAAACAGCCTCTTCGAACGCGAAAACGCCAAGATCGCGGCCAACCTGGACAAGGTCTACGAGGGTACTCGGCCCGCGGTGCTGAAGCGCTTCGGCGAGACGGACGACCGGGCGGATGAGTTGATTTGAGGGGGGCGCTTACAGGCGTTTCCCGGCTTCGGGCTATCCCGTTAGCGTCGCGAGGCGGGCCAAGACCTCATCCATTGTGTCCGCGTCCGTCATTTCGCCTGTGTCTTCAACATTCCGCGCATGAGCATCGATCGAATTGATCTGATCGACCAGGATGGCGCCTGAAATCGCGCCGCCGGCCGGGAGTGGAACCTTCCATGGCCAGGGCGCCAGGTTCGAGGTGATCGGACAGACCAGGACGCAATTCGAGACCTCGTTGTAGGCCGCCGGGGAAATGACGAGAGCGGGGCGGTGGCCGGCCTGCTCATGGCCGCTCTGAGGATTGAAGTTCACCAAGACGATCTGGCCGCGATCCGGCGTCACAGGGCTTCGTCGCCCATCGCCGGATCGTCGAGCGGTTCGGGCGGCGTCAACATCCGCGCTTCGGCCGCCAATTCGGCGAGCGAGTAGGCGCGCCTCGCCGGCCTTACGACGAGCGCGCCGGCCTCGATCCGCAGCGTCACCGTATTCCCCTCATGCAGGCCGAGGGTCTCGACGGCCATCTTCGGCAGCCGGATCGCGCACGACCCGCCCCACATTCCGACGCGCGTTTGCATAAGCGCATTCCTCCGGGCACAGGCAATAGTATGGATTATATACTATATGCCCAGATGGTTCTCAATGGACCGTGCAGATCACTGCGATTCTTGCGTTCGCGCTGCGACTCATGCCGGGCGAAAGCGGGGTCCGCATTCGCGTCTCGACGACCGCCGCCGCCGTCACTACCATTGCGAGACCTGCGGCCCCGGAGTGCCTTGTGCGCCCCGTTCGCGGCGCTGGCGCTTGTCTGCAATGGCTTGGTTGCTAAGAGGGGTCCAGGCGTGACTTTGGACGACGGCATTTGATTCCAAAGCGAACGAAGCGCCGCGACTGGCCGGCGAAGAAGGCCTACGAGGCGGGCATACTGCAACGCCTGCTGGCGCTGGGCTTCGAGGAGGCGCGGCGGGATGTCTATGTGCGTGAGGACGAGCGGTTCCGCGAGTATGCGCTGCTCGAACTCAACTCCGAAACGATGTTCGCGGATATTCATACGATCTTCGACAAGGACCTCGACGCGCTATTCCAACAGGCGTTTCCGGGCCAGGGCTGGCGGTCCGCGGGGATCAACCATGGCCCTGGCGGGATATGCGACGCTCATGTCGACCTTTACTCGACGACGGCCTGGCATGAAGCGGAAGAGGAGCACATCGCACGCTGGCGCGCCCGCCATCCGTGGTATTTGCCCTGGAACTGGCGGAAGACGCCGCCGGAGAACCTGAACAAGAAGTCGCCGTTCAACCCTTACGTCAACCAATGGTCGACGGAGCCGGGTCCGGGAATGTGCGTGGACCTCAGCCTCTGGGCCTGGGACAGGTACGTCGCGCCCTGGCGCGAGCGGATGCGGACCGACAAGCGCGCGCTGGTGGCGGAGTATCTGCGGAAGGCCAACGGCGGCGGCGCGTTCAAGGAGATCGTGTGTCACGTGTATTTGGGCGATCAAGCTGAAGCGGAGAGGGTCTGCCGCGAAATTTTGATTGAGGAGGGGCAGCCGCCGACGAAAAGGGAACTGAAGCGTCGTCGCCGATACTTCGAGGTTAGAGACATGGACCCGGAAGAATTCATTCGCGATCGGATCGACGCTTCCTATCAAGCAGCTGATCGGGTGCGCGCGATGGCGCCTCGGCTTGGGTTGGATCCAAGCCGAGGCTAATTAGAGCAGTAACTTATTTCTTGATTTGCTCTTCGGCATCGGCCGCCAAGCGCGCCGCCACGGCAGTCAGGAAGTCGGCCACGTTAGGCTCCGGGCCGCCGCGCGCGATCTGGCTTGTAAGCGCGCGGTCAACATCGTCCATCATGCGTTGTAGGTGCTCTTCCGTCCATGTGACGGTGCGTACATGAACCTTCTTTCCGTTGATCGTGCGTTCAATTTTTTTGCCACTGAGGTACTCTGCCCCGGCGCCGGAAGGGTTGCGAATCATCTTGAGCGCTTTGTCTCGGATCTTGTGCTTTGAGATTTCATTGTAGGGAACGCGAAGTAATAGTAGGTCATGTGTCTGGTATTCTTGCTTATTTTTGTCTATAATTCGATCCTTTTTTGCCTGCTCCCCTCTGGATTTGGCTCGGTCGGTCTTCACTTCAATTCGTGTCTTCGTGCCGGGCGTGATTGCCGGCAATAGGAACATGCCGAAATAGCGCTCCATCGCCTGGTCTTCCAGGAGTTCGTCATAGAAGCGCGGACCGAGTTCGCCCACTCCCGGGCCGCCGCCGTGTTCGGGTTTGATCTCGACCTTCGTCGCATCGCGCGTGCCCGCGCCTAACTTGCCGGGACCACGCGAACCCTTGGCGTCGGCAGCGTGTAATAGTTCGCGCATTTCTTCTTCGCCGACGATGCCCTTGGCGTTGCCGAGGATGCCTTGCAGGAAGTTCTGGCTGTCTTCATCGTATCGGTCCCAGGCTTCCTTGCCCATCATCTCCCGGCCGCTGACCTTTTCGAGCTTCTTCGCGGCGTTGGCCTCGAAGCGGGCGAGCTTGTAGGCGGCCATCAGGCGCCGGCCTTGCGGAGTCTTCTTCGTCACCTCCTTCAGGATCGCCTTGTAGCGGACTCCACCGACAGCCCCGATGCCGCCGACGATCGCCCAGAGGCCGCTTCCGATCGCCGAGCCGAGTTCGCCATTGATCGCGGCCCGATAGGCCTTCTCACCGTCCTCGATTGCTTCCTCGGCGGAATTGGCGCGGCCGAGGGGGCTGAGGATGTCCAGGACGACCGAGGCGAGCCGGTTGGACGGCGCCGCTTCCGCGAAGAGCGTGGCGCGCAGTTGCGCATCCGCCTCAGCCTGGGCTTCCGGCGTCTTGGCGTCGCGGAAGGTTCGCGCCGCCGTCACGAAGGAGGCGGCCCGGGCGTCGGCGGTTTCGTAGAGGAGTTGGCCGTCGACGATGTTGTGCTCGCGCGCGTGCAACGTCGCGAAGATCGAGCGGGCGTGGTCCTCGAAGCCCTCCAAATCCCGGGCGCCGAGCGCCTCGCGGTAGAGGGTCAGCTGTGGACCGTACTTGGCCGGATCGGCCGCGATCGCGGCGCCCATGAAGTGCGGCAGCATCAGCGCCTTGGCGCGACCGCCGGCGGCCGTGCGGACGGCATAGCCGCCGTCGGACCGGACGAGCGCCACGCCGGCGGCCTGCCGGCCTTCCGCGCGGCCCGACTGGGCGAGGGCCACGTCGCCCCGAAGGCGTTCGAACGCCCCCCAGTCGATATCCGTCCCGTCGGCGTTGACCACGCTGCGGACCTTGCGCCCGGTGATCGCCTCGTACTTCTCGCGTTCCTCCGGCGCCGGATCGTAGATGGCGCGGGACATGCTCTTGGTCAGATCTTCCAGCCGCCGCCGCACGGCGGTCTGGCCGTGACCGCGTTGGACGGCGACGGCGAGGGCGTTCAGGTCGTCGACTGGTCGGGACCAGGTTTCGGGCGGCGGCTCGAGGGGATCGTCGTCCCACGAAAAGGCGGCCGCGAAATCGTCGTCCGCCGTGTTTTGCGCGAGCAGGGTTCCTGTCGCAATCGGGCCGCCCGGCGGTTTTGGCTTGCGCTGCGTTGCGGGCTTGCGGGGCGCAAGCGGCGCTCCGGCCGCCGCGCCGGCGGCGCGCGGATATATCTGGGACATGGGGTTCTCCGAAATGTAGGGGTGAGCGTGCAAGCGGCGCGGCCACGCCGCTGTGAAGCGCGCGGCGGCAGACGCTATTGTGCACAAATGTTCGATATATATTCTTATTTGGCGGCTTCAACTGAAGTCGCGCTTCGGTTGTGATTCAGACGCTCCGATGCGGAGCGCGCCGGGGCGTTGTCCCGCGGATCAGAGTCCCGGACGCTGCCTCTCAACCCGCAATCGGCGCGTTTCCGCTCCCAATCCTGCGCGTCTTCGGTAAGATCGTCGGTGGAGACAAAAAGGAACGAGGGAGCCATCGCATGAAACGCATGTTCGCAGCCGCCATTTCGGCATTCGGCCTGCTGGCCGCCGGCGCCGCCCAGGCGGAGTATCCGGAGCGGCCGATCACGATGGTGATCCCCTACGGGCCCGGCGGCGCCACCGATATTTCGGCGCGCACGATCGCGGAGCCGCTCGGCGAGGCGGTCGGGTCGGCCGTCGTCATGGTGAACCGGACGGGCGCCGGCGGCGCGACCGGCTCGGTCGTCGTGCAGCACGCCAAGCCTGACGGCTACACCATGCTGTTCGCCCGCGTCGGCTCGCACACCGTCAACCCTGCGATGAAGGCCACACTGCCCTACACGCTCGACGACTTCCGCTTCGTCGGCGTCTACGAGATCAATCCGGTCGCCTGCGCGGTGAAGGCCGACAGCGACATCGATTCGATGGAGGCGCTCGCCGCCAAGGTGAAGGAGGGCGGCGTCACCTATTCGTCCTCCGGCGTCGGCTCGCTCCTGCATATCGCGGCGGCGATGGCGCTCCGCGAGTTCGGCATCGAGAACCCGGTCAAGGAGGCGACGCACATTCCGCTGAAGGGCGGCGGGGCGGCCGCGACGGCGGTGCTGAACGGCACGGCCACCTTCATCTGCACGAACTCGTCCGCCCTCGCGAGCTTCGTCGCCAACAAGCAGCTGAAGCCGCTGATGGTGACGACGGCGGAGCCGGTCGTCGGCTTCGACGCGCCGACCTCGAAGGACCTGAACAAGCCGAACCTGGAACAGCTCGTCGGCTGGACGGGCATCGCCGGGCCGGACGACCTGCCGGACGACATCGCCGACAAGTGGGGCGCATGGATGAAGCAGGCGACGTTCGACCCGGACTTCCGGCAGAAGATGGAAGCGCGCGGCTCGGTCATCCGGCTGATGGACCCGCAGGAGTCCAAGGAGTTCATCGAGGCGCAGTACGAGATCTTCCGCAAGCTGGTGGACGACCTCGGCATGCGGATCGAGGGCTGATCCCGGCAGGCGACGGACCGGACCCTGAACCGGGACGGCTATAGGGCCGGCATGCTGCGGAACGCCCATGTCCAGGTCGGCGCCGGCGCGCTCGCCGCCGCCGCCTTCCTCTGGTTCGTCGCCATCCCCTATGGCGTCAGCGCGCCGAGCAACATCGCGAACATCGTGCTGTCGCCGCTGTTCTGGCCGCGCATTCTGGCGGGCCTCCTGGCGCTCGCCGGGGTCGGGCTGATCGTGGCCGGCCTCCGCCTGCCGCCGGCCGACGGGGCGGACGCGGAGACGCTGGCGGCCGTGCCGCGCGGCCGGCCGCGGCTGCTCGCCATGGCGGTCCTGATGGCGGCCTATGTCTGGATCGCGCCCTGGCTCGGCCTCGTCTGGTCGTCGATGCTGGCCTTCGCGGCGACCGCCTTCGTGATGAAGACGCGCCATCCCCGCATCGCGGTCGCGGCGGCGGTCGCGGCGCCGCTCGTCCTCTACGCCTTCTTCGCCCATGTCGCGGGCGTCGCCGTTCCGCAGGGTGAGCTGGTCCGGCTGCCATGAGCCTCCTCGACGCGTTCTCCGCCGGCCTCGCCCTCGTCTGGAGCCTGGAAAGCCTGCTGGCATTGGTGTCGGGCGTCGCCATCGGAGTCGTCGCGGGCGCCATTCCCGGCATGTCGGCGACGATGGCGGTGGCGCTGACCCTGCCCTTCACGTTCGCCATGACGCCGATCACCGGCATCCTGCTGCTGGTCGGCGTCTACAAGGGCGGCATCTTCGGCGGGAGCATCCCGGCGATCCTGATCAAGACGCCGGGCACGCCCGCCTCCAGCGCGACCGTGCTCGACGGCTATCCGATGGCGGAGAAGGGGGAGGCGGGCCGCGCGCTCGGCATGGCGCTTTGGGCGTCCTGCACGGCCGACCTGATCTCCAACCTCGCGCTCATCCTGTTCGCCGGCTGGCTCGCCTCCTTCGCGCTTTCTTTCGGGCCGCCGGAGTTCTTCACGCTGATCCTGTTCTCATTGACGATCATCGCGGGCGTCTCGGGCGACAGCCTGCTGAAGGGCCTCGTCTCCGCGATCCTGGGACTGCTGCTCGCCACGGTCGGCCTCGACCTCGTCTACGGGACCAACCGGTTCAACTTCAACGACCCGAACCTGATGGGCGGGCTCAATTTCATCGCTGTGCTGATCGGCCTGTTCGCCATTCCCGAAATTCTGACCATGGTCTGGAATCCGCGCGGGCAGGAGGGAACGGCGCGGCAGTTGGGCGGCGGCAAGGTGCGCTTCGCCGACTACCGGCGCAGCTTCCGCAGCATCGTGCGCGGCAGCCTGATCGGCGTCTTCCTCGGCAGCATTCCCGGCATCGGCGCGGCGCCCGCCGCCTTCCTCTCCTACAGCGAGGCCCGGCGGAAGTCGCCCAATCGGGACAATTTCGGCCGTGGCGAGATCGAGGGCGTGGCTGCGTCGGAGGCCGGCAACAACGGCGTGGCGGGCGCGACGCTGATCCCGCTCCTGGCGCTCGGCGTGCCGGGGGACGTGATCACCGCCATCATCATCGGCGCCTTCATGATCCACGGCCTGCAGCCCGGCCCGATGATGTTCCTGACCAACGCCGACATCATCTACGGGCTCTTTCTGGGCCTGATCATTTCCTCGATCGCGCTCTTTTTCATCGGCTCGGTCGCCATCCGCGCCTTCCGGTTTGTCGCGGACATCCCGAAAGGCGTGCTCTTCCCGACGGTCCTGGTGCTGTGCGTCTACGGCTGCTTCGCCGTCAACAACAGCCTCTTCGACGTCGGCGTGATGTTCGCGATGGGCTGGCTCGGCTTCATGATGCTGCGCTTCGGCATTCCGGCCGCCCCCTTCCTGATCGCCTTCATCCTGGGGCCGCTGTTGGAGGACAATTTCCGCCAGTCGATGCTGATGTCGGGCGGTGCTGCGGATATCCTGTTCCGCGGCCCGATCACCTGGTTCTTCTGGGCGCTGACGGCGATCACCGTCGGCGCCATCGTCCGCGCGGGCCTGGCCGCCCGCAAACGCCTCGTCGAAGGAGAGTGACGCCCATGCGCGGCGCCGACGTTCTCGCCCAGACCCTCGCCGCCGCCGGCGTGGGCCGCATCTACAGCCTCTCCGGCAACCAGATCATGCCGCTCTACGACGCCTGCATCGACGCCGGCATCGCCATCACGCACGTGCGGCATGAGGCGGCCGCCGTGTTCATGGCCGACGCCTGGGCGCAGTTGACCGGCAAGGTGGGCGTCGCGTTGACGACGGCCGCGCCCGGCTTCGCCAACGCCGTCGGCGCGCTTTACACCGCCAAGGGCTCGGAAAGCCCCGTGCTGCTGCTGGCGGGCGATTCGCCGGTCGCGCAGGACGGGCGCGGCGCGTTCCAGGAACTTGACCAGGCCGCCGTCGCAGCTCCCTTCGTCAAGGGCTCCTTCCGGCCGAAGGACGTGGCCGCGATGGGCGCAGACGCGGCGGCCGCGATCCGTCTGGCGCTCGGCGGCCGGCCGGGACCGGTCCACA
>MRWG01002091.1_pt1 | contig 10887 bp, 11 predicted proteins | sample 1013341 | NCBI WGS metagenome assembly MRWG01 (sample SAMN06117577, study PRJNA244670) | biofilm metagenome | biome: Water; feature: Cathode Biofilm; material: Biofilm; isolation source: microbial consortium enriched at the cathode of a solar microbial fuel cell | place: USA: District of Columbia ...
TGTCACCTGGTCCAGGCGGACCCGGCCCCAGGCCAGGACATAGCCGTGGGTCGCCTCGTCGCCCTGCTGAAACATGGCCTCCCCGCGCGGGGATTCAGTGCGGGCGCGGGCAGTTTCGGGTCCGAAGTCTTGCGGACCTTGTTCAGCGCTCGATTTTCGAGACCTTCGTACCTTCGATGCTTACACCGGCCATCAGTCCCTGCTGACTGAATATGAAGGCATAGGCATCGTCCTTCAGCGTTGAAGTCGACAGGTTCTTGGCCGCGCCCTCGTTGACAAGAACCACGGTCGGGCCGACGCCGATTTCCCAGCCTTCGGATGTTCTGAGGTAGTCAACGGCCTCGTCGTTCATCAGAAACACCGCGTAACCGTATGACTGTGCGCCGGCCTGGAACCCGAACGAGGCTGTCACGGAGTTGTAGTAATCGACGACCCTGGAATCCTGCATCAGAACGCCTTCGCCGTAGCTTCCACCGAACACGAGTCCCGCCTTGACGACGTTCGGGAACACGAGAACCGCCTTCGCCTTCCTGGAAATGGACTCGGCGACAGGGCTGGTCTTGTAAAGCGCCTGCAGCGCCTGCTCGGCGTCCCTCTGAAGATCCTGCGCGGTTGCCGCGTTGGCGTGGTGCGACACGATACCTGGCACGATCATGGCCATCGCCAACGCAGCCGCCAGGAAAATACCTCTGATCGTCATTGCCGTTGCACTCCCTTGTTGAGCCGGGATTCCCCATGTGGGTCTCTCCAACCGCATTCCAACAGTCGACTCGGAGGGCGAACACCCGCTGGCCTCGCCGTGGACCGGAGGGTGGCGCTCGCCATACCACCGGAGAAGCCTCGGAAACTACCTATCGGGCGGTGGTCAACGCGCCTGGCGAGTTCGATCGGCTCCGGGCGGCGCTCCATCCGGCGGAGCCGACGCGCTTGGTCCAGCTTCCGGTCGGGTGAGTTCCCCCCGGCGCCCGGGCAGGCTACGTTCACGGCGATCTTCAGCCGCGTCTGGGCCGGGGTCCGGCCCTTTTTCCGCGCTCGTCCTGCCAGTTGGACCGCCGGGATCGAAGCCGGGCCGATCGACGGCAACGGGTTCCGGCGAACCGTCTGCGGATTCGGCCTGATCGTGCCTGCGTTCGGGACAGCTCTTCGCTGCAGGTGATCGCCTAGAGATCGCCCGTCCGTATGGTCTCGGCGCCCTTCACTTGATTGAGCTTGCCGAGGGTCGTCGCCAGAGCGCGCTGCAACTTCCTGGCGGCGCCGGAATAGGCGCCTTCAAGCGAGGCGGCCTGTTCGCTCACCACTTCCGGCTGACGCCCTTCCAGGCGCGCTTCGATGAGGCAACGCTTGTCGGAACCGCCGGACTTGTCTCCGTCCTCGTCGCTGAGGTGCACTTCGATGCGGGTGATGTGTTGGCTGTAGCGGTCCAGACGGGTGTGGATCTCGGCCGAAACCCGGGCAGACAGGTCCTGCCCACCCTCTACGTTCTCGTCGGTGTTGATCTGAATCTGCATGGCTAGCTTCCTTTCTCGCACCGCCACCCAACGCGGGGATGCCGAAAAGGGGGGAGGGGTCGGTTGCTGTGTTTGACCCGAGCCGATGTAAAGGAATATCGACCTGCTCGCGGCCACTTGCAACCATTGCGCGGCCCGGCGCGAGACACACTGACCGTGATTGCTGCAATCCCTGGCGCGGATGACGGTTCCCGAGTTGATGCTCGACACTCCGGTGCGGGACACACGGATGTATGTTCAATCGCCCGGTGAGCGGAGAGCCGGCGCGCGAAAGCTGCGCTGTGTCGCGCCAAACTGTGCCGACGAAGCGGGGAAAAGACAGGTTCGTCAGGGAAGATGGCGGACAGGGTGGGATTCGAACCCACGAAGGGTGTTAGCCCTTGGCGGTTTTCAAGACCGCTGCCTTCAACCACTCGGCCACCTGTCCTCGGGCATGGTGATTAGCAAAGCCGGTGCGGGGCGTCCATCTGTCCGCCATCGGGGCTTTTCGAATCCGGGACGATCCGGCAAGGTAGAGCGATGTTCGACAGGCTCATGAAAATCGGTACAACCCTGCTGGCCGGTGTGGCCCTACTTGTCCTTGTCCCCGGGGCTGCCCCGGTTCGCGCCGCAGAGGAGGCGCCGCCGGAATTCGGCGCCTGGCTGGAAGGCGTCCGGCAGGAAGGCCTGGAGCGGGGGATCAGCGCCGCGACGCTGGAGGAGGCCCTACGCGGCGTCGAACCCGTGCGCCGCATCGTCGAACGGGACCGCAGCCAGGCCGAGTTCAAGCTGACATTCCAGACCTATGCCGACCGGCTGCTGACCGAAACAAATATCCGTGTCGGCCGCGCAAAGATCCTGGAGCACCGGGACCTGCTGGCGCGCATCCAGCAGACCTTCGGCGTGCAGCCGCGCTACGTGGTGGCGATCTGGGGCATGGAGACCCGCTATGGCGCGGTGAAGCCGACCATGCCGGTCATACCGGCGCTGGCCACCCTGGCCTATGACCGGCGGCGCTCGGCCTTCTTCCGCAACGAACTGTTCAAGGCCCTGGAGATGATCGACCGCGGCCATATCGAGCACGGGAAGATGATGGGCTCCTGGGCGGGGGCCATGGGACAGCCGCAGTTCATGCCGTCGAGCTACATGGCCTATGCCCGCGATTTCGACGGCGACGGACGCCGGGACATCTGGAGCAGCGAGGCGGACGTCTTCGCCTCGATCGCGAACTACCTGGCGCAGCATGGCTGGAGCGACGACCAGACCTGGGGCCGGCCGGTGCGTCTGCCGGACGATCCGGGCTTCCGCGCCCGCCTGCCGGAACGCAGCGGGCGGTCGGGCTGCCGGGCGATCGACGCCATGACCGACACGCTCCGGCTGTCCGAATGGCAGGCTCTCGGGGTACGCCGGATCGACGGCACGGACCTGCCGGGGCGGGATCTGCCGGCCTCGCTGGTAGAACCGGACGGGGCCGAGGGTCCGGCGTTCCTTGTCTACCGGAACTACCATTCGATCTTGCGGTATAACTGCGCACACCTGTACGGTCTGGCTGTCGCCACTCTGTCCGACCATCTATGGCCGGCGGAGTAGGGAGGGTCCGCCGGAGAGCGAGGGGGACAGTATGATTGACGGCGTTCGGAAAGGCTGGCGGCCCGCTGTCGCCGCTGTCATCGCAGCAGGCGTGCTTGCCCTGACGGGCTGCGCCGAATCGCAACTGGCGGTGCACGTCGCCAAGAAGGCCAGTCACGCCGCCCAGCCGACGCCGCGGGAACGGAAGATCCACGCCGAACGCGTGCGCGCGGCCAGCCTGCGGCCCTACACGATCAACAATGTCCGCTACGTCCCGAAGGACGATCCGAAATATGACGAGACAGGACTCGCGTCCTGGTATGGCGAGCCGTTCCATGGACGGCTGACCGCGGCCGGCGAGATCTATGACATGAACCGGGTCTCGGCGGCTCACAAGACCCTGCCGCTGCCGACGACGGTGGAAGTCACCAATCTCGAGAACGGCCGGGTGCTGGTGGTGCGTGTCAACGACCGGGGACCCTTCGTCGACGGCCGAATCATCGATCTGTCACGGCGCGCGGCCCAGTTGCTGGGCTTCGAGCGCGACGGCGTGGCCCGCGTGCGGGTACGCATCAAGGGCTCGCCCGACGACGCTTTCGTGATGCGCCCGAAGGCGATCACCGTCGCGGAAGAGAAGAGCGTCACCGCAGCGCCGCGGCCGACCGTGCAGGTCGCCGCCCTGGCGCCGCCGGATGCCGCAGAGGGCGCGTCGGCCATGTCGCTCTCGACCCCCGCCGTGACCCGGGCGCCGGCCGCGCCGCCCGACATGCTGCCGGAACAGGCCGCGGCGGCGGAGACGGTCTACCGCGTGCCCGTGGATGCCGCCACGCGCCTGTTCGTGCAGGCCGGCGCCTTCACCGATTACCAGAATGCGCTGCGCATGAAGGCGATGCTCTCGCCCGTCGGCGGCGTCGATATCCAGCATGCGCTGATCGACGACCGCGACTTCTACCGTGTGCGGATCGGACCCCTGGGCGACGTGAACGAGGCCGACCGGGCCCTGGCGCGCATCAAGTCCCAGGGTGCGGGTGACGCGCGTATCATCGTCGACTAGACTTCCGCCCACCGGAAACAGAGCAGTAAGCGTAAGATCATGATCCGTGTGCTTTTCCTGCTGGTCATCGCCACGGTCGCCATGGCGGCCGCGCCGCGCGGGGCCAGCGCCGCCGATTTCGAGACCGCCGCCACCCACGCCATCATCCTCGACCACCGGTCGGGCCGCGTCCTCTTCCAGAAGAACCCCGACGAGCCGATCCCGACCGCCTCGATGAGCAAGATCATGACCGTCTACATGCTGCTGGAGCAGCTCAAGGCGGGCACGCTGACCGAGGACGACACGTTCGTGGTCTCCGAGAAGGCCTGGAAGAAGGGCGGCTCCAAGATGTTCGTCGAGGTCGGCAAGCAGGTCCGGGTGGGCGATCTGCTGCGTGGCATCATCGTCCAGTCCGGCAACGACGCGAGCATCGTCGTCGCCGAGGGCCTTGCCGGCAGCGAGGAGGCCTTCGCCGAACGCATGAACCAGAAGGCGCAGGAACTGGGCCTGGACGACACGACCCTGCGCAACGCGACGGGCTGGCCGGACCCCGAACACCGCATGAGCGTGCGCGATCTGGCGCGGCTGGCCAGCCTGACGATCAGCAACTTCCCGGATTACTACGACCTCTACGCCGAGAAGAAATTCACCTACCACGACATCGAACAGAGCAACCGCAATCCGGTGCTCTACAGCTTCGATGGCGCCGACGGCCTGAAGACCGGCCATACGGAGGAGGCAGGCTATGGTCTGGTCGCCTCGGCGAAGCGCGACGGCCAGCGCCTGATCTTCGTCCTCGCCGGCATGGAGAGCGCCCGGGAGCGGGCCACCGAGTCGGTCCGCTTCATGCAGTGGGCCTTCCGCACGTTCCGCAATTTCAAGCTGTTCGCCGACGGCGAGGAGGTCGAGACGGCCGAGGTCTGGCTGGGCGAGAAGGTGCGCGTGCCGCTGGTCATGGCCGAACCGCTGGCGCTGACGCTCTCGCCGGACATGCGCGAACAGATGCAGGTCGAAGTCGTCTATGACGGTCCCATCCCGGCACCGGTCAAGGCCGGCGAGCCACTGGCCGAGCTGGTGGTGACGATCCCCGGCGTCGAGACCGTACGCCAGCCTCTGCTGGCCGGATCGGACGTTGCCCGGCTCGGCCCCATGGGCCGCATCGCCGCCGCGGTCGGTCACATGATCTGGGGCGCCGAGTGATCCGGAAACCGGCGGGCCGGGGACTCTTCATCACCTTCGAAGGCGGCGAGGGCGCCGGAAAATCCACCCAGGCCGCACGTTGCGCCGGCTATCTGGCCGAACGCGGCCATGAGGTGGTGGCCACGCGCGAACCCGGCGGCACACCGACGGCAGAACGGCTGCGGGAGATCCTTCTGGATGCGACGGTCGACCTCGACCCGCTCGAGCAGGTCCTGGTGCTGTACGCCGCACGCCACAACCATGTGACCGGCGTCATCCGGCCAGCGATCGAACGCGGCGCCATCGTGGTCTGCGACCGCTTCTCCGATTCAACCCGCGCCTATCAGGGCGCCGCCGGCGGCGTCGATGCCGCCGCCATCGACGCCATGGAGATGCTGGCGCTCGGGGGCTTCGGCCCCGATCTCACGCTCGTCCTCGATGCGCCGGTGGAAACCGGCTTCGCTCGGGTGCGCGACCGCGGCGGCTTGGCCGACCGCTTCGAGGGCCAGGAGAACGCCTTCCACCGCCGGCTGCGTCAGGGATTTCTCGACATTGCCGCCGCCGAACCGGAACGCTGCCGCGTGATCGACGCGACCGGCGGGCCGGATGCGGTCTGGCAGTCGGTGCGCGCGGCACTCGACGCGGCGCTGGAGACATGAGCGACGAACCCGAACGCCCGGCGCCCGACGAGGTCGACGCCGACCTTCATCCGGCGCTGACGCCTTTCCTGATGGGGCACCAGTCGGCCGAGCGCGCCATGGCCGCTGCCATCGCCGACGGCGGACAACTCCACCACGCCTGGCTGCTGGCCGGGCCGGCAGGCATCGGCAAGGCGACCCTTGCCTATCGCTTCGCGCGCCGCCTGCTCGCCGGGAACGGGGACGGGGGCCGGCTCGGCGATGACGGCCGGGGTCTGCACACGGATCCGGAAAATCCGGTCTTCTCCGCCGTCGCCTCCGGCGGTCACCCCAATCTCGTGCGTCTGCGCCGAACCTGGGATTTCGAGAAGAAGCGCTGGTTCACCGGCATCCGCATCGACGAGGTGCGTCAGCTCACACGTTTCCTGGGTCAGAGCGCCGCGCGCGCCGGCCGGCGCGTGGTGATCGTCGACGCGGCCGACGACATGACCCGCAGCGCCGAGAACGCCTTGCTGAAGCCGCTGGAGGAGCCGCCGGCCAACACCGTGTTCCTGCTGGTGGCGCACCGGCCCGGCGCGCTGCTGCCAACCATCCGTTCCCGCTGCCGCCGTCTCGACCTGCGCGCGCCCGATAGCAGGGAGGCGCTGGAAGTCCTGCGCCGCCTGCGCCCGGACATCGACGAATCCGAGCGTGAAATGCTGCTGGCGCTGGCCGACCGCTCGCCGGGCCGGGCGCTGCGTCTCGCGGAAGCGGGCGGTGCGGAGATCTACCGCCAGCTCCTCGAGGTGCTGGCCGGTGCGCCGGCGATCGAGAAGGGCGCGGCGCTGCGCCTCGCGGCGCTGACCGACAAGGGCGCGGAGGCGGAGCGGCGTTTCGCCATTCTCGGCGATCTGATGGACGGTGTGCTGCGGCGCATCGTACTTGCCGGCGGCGGCGCGGCTGACATCGCCCATCCCTCGGAACAGGAGGCGGAGCTGGCCCGCCGCGCAAGGGGCGGCAGTCTTGAACATTGGTTCGAGTTGTGTGAAAACCTGCGCCACCTTCGGGAGCGCACGGAAGCGGTCAACCTGAACCGCAAGACGGTGACCCTGACCCTGTTTTCCGCGTTCGAGGACGCCGCACGACGCGCCGGTCTCTGAGACCGGCGCAGACCCAGGACCGCCATGCAGGATGCTGCCGCCGTGAAGCCGAGCTACTACATCACGACGCCGATCTACTACGTCAACGACCGGCCGCATATCGGACACGCCTACACGACGCTCGCCTGCGACGTGATCGCGCGCTTCAAGCGCCTGGACGGCCACGATGTCCATTTCCTGACCGGCACCGACGAACACGGACAGAAGGTCGAGAAATCCGCTCAGGCCGCCGGACTCGATCCGCAGGCCTTCTGCGACCGCGTCTCGCAGAACTTCCGCGACATGATGGACGCGCTCGACATCACCAATGACGACTTCATCCGCACCACCGAGGAACGCCACGTCACGAGCGTGCAGGATCTGTGGCGCAAGCTGCACGAGGCCGGGGACATCTATCTGGGCTCCTATGCCGGCTGGTACGCGGTGCGCGACGAAGCCTTCTATGGCGAGGACGAACTGACGAAGACGCCGGACGGCCGGATGATCGCGCCCTCGGGCGCCGAGGTGGATTGGGTCGAGGAGCCGAGCTACTTCTTCCGGCTTTCGGCCTGGGCGGACCGCCTGCTCGCGTTCTACGAGGCCAATCCCGAGTTCATCCTGCCGGCGCAGCGCCGCAACGAGGTCGTCAGCTTCGTGCGCTCCGGGCTGCGGGACCTTTCGATCTCGCGCACCACGTTCGACTGGGGCGTGCCGGTGCCCGGCGATCCGGAGCACGTCATGTACGTCTGGCTGGACGCGCTGACCAACTACATGACCGCAGTCGGCTACCCGGAGACGGAATCCGGGCTCTATCCGCGCTTCTGGCCGGCCGACCTGCACATGGTGGGCAAGGACATCCTGCGCTTTCACACGGTCTACTGGCCGGCGTTCCTGATGTCGGCGGGCCTGAAGCCGCCGAAACGCGTCTTCGCCCACGGCTGGTGGACCATCGAGGGCCAGAAGATGTCGAAATCGCTGGGCAACGTCGTCGCGCCCGAGGAACTGGTCGAGACCTACGGTCTGGACCAGACGCGCTATTTCCTGCTGCGGGAAGTGCCCTTCGGCAATGACGGCGATTTCTCCCACGCCGCCATGGTGCACCGGATCAACGGCGACCTCGCCAACGATCTGGGCAATCTCTGCCAGCGTGTGCTGTCCATGGTGCACAAGAACTGCGACGGCCAGGTGCCGGAGCCCGGGCCGCTCACAGACGCCGACGCGGCGCTGCTGCAGAAGGCCGACACCGCCATCGGCCGGGTGCGCGAGCAGATGGACGTCCAGGCGCTGCACAAGGCGCTGGCGGAAATCTGGACCGTGGTCGGCGACGCCAACCGCTATGTCGACGCGCAGGCCCCCTGGGTGTTGCGCAAGAGCGATCCGGCGCGCATGCGTACGGTGCTCTATGTTCTGGCCGAAACCGTCCGGCAGATCGCCATCCTGGTGCAGCCGGTGACGCCGCGCGCGGGCGCGGCCATGCTCGACCTGCTCGGCATAGCGCCCGAGGCCCGCGGCTTCGACAGCCTGGGCGATGCCGCCCGCCTGGCCCCCGGCACACCGGTCGACAAGCCGGCGCCGATCTTTCCGCGCTACCAGGCCGAAGAAGCCGCGGAATAGACGCCGATGCTCGTCGACAGCCATTGCCACCTCGACTACCTGGCGCGCGACGGCGATCTCGCCGACGTGCTGACCCGCGCCCGGAACGCGGGCGTGTCCCCCATGCTCACGATCTCGACGAAGCTGCGCGAATTCGATCAGGTCCGCGCGATCGCCGAGGCCGAGCCGGACGTCTTCTGTTCGGTCGGCGTGCATCCGCACGAGGCCGAGACGGAACCGGACACCACCACGGCGCAGCTGGTCGAACTGGCGGCCCATCCGAAGGCGATCGGCATCGGCGAGACCGGGCTCGACTACTTCTACGAACACAGCCCCGGCCAGGTGCAGCGCGACGTCTTCCGCGCCCATATCGGGGCCGCGCGCGTGACCGGGTTGCCGCTGATCGTGCACACGCGCGATGCCGAGGACGACACGATCGCCATCGTCGAGGAGGAAATGGGGAAGGGGGCCTGGCCCGGCCTGATCCACTGTTTCAGCGGCTCCCAGCGCCTGGCCGACCGCATGCTGGCGGCCGGTCTCTACATCTCGATCTCCGGCATCGTCACCTTCAGGAAGGCCGAAGAACTGCGCGATGTGGTGCGCTCCGTGCCGCTGGAGCGGCTGCTGGTCGAGACCGACAGCCCCTATCTCGCGCCGGTCCCGAAGCGCGGCAAGCGCAACGAGCCGGCCTTCACGGCCCACACGGCGGCCGCGGTCGCGGACATCAAGGGGATCTCGTCCGAGGCGCTGGCGGACGCCACGACCGCCAATTTCCGCCGCCTGTTTGCCAAGGCCGATTTCTGACCATGCGGGTGACCATTCTCGGCTGCGGCAGTTCGGGCGGCGTGCCGCGCATCGGCAACGACTGGGGCGCCTGCGATCCGGCAAATCCGAAGAACCGGCGCCGCCGCTGTTCGATCCTGGTCCAGCAGGCCGACACGACCGTGCTGGTCGATACGTCGCCGGACATGCGCGAGCAGCTGCTCGACGCCGGCGTGTCCGATCTCGACGGCGTGGTCTGGACCCATGATCACGCCGACCAGACCCACGGTCTCGACGATCTTCGCGTCGTCGCCATTCGCCATCGGCGCCGGATCGACGTCTGGGGCGACGCGGTCACGCTGAAACGCCTGAAGGCGAAGTTCGGCTACTGCTTTCCCGAAGGCGCGCAAGGAGGTTATCCGGCAATCCTCAACGATCATCTCATCGAGGGACCGTTCACGATCGGAGCTCTGGACTTCCGTCCTTTCGAACAGGATCACGGCACCATGACCTCGCTCGGCTTCCGCATCGGACCGCTGGCCTATGCCAATGACGTGGTCGATCTCGACGACGACGCCTTCGAGGCCATGGAGGGCGCCGAGCTGATGATCGTCGATGCGCTGCGCTACACACCGCATCCGACGCACGCACACCTGGAACGCGCACTGGAATGGATCGAACGGGTGCAACCGCGCCGCGCCGTACTCACCAATCTGCATGTCGACCTGGACTACGAGACCCTTGTGGGCGAACTGCCAGCCGGCGTCGTGCCGGCCTTTGACGGGATGGAAATCGACGTCTGACCGGCCAGAGGTCTTTCAGGTCCGTCGTTTCCCGGCACTCATTATATTCCATAATATATCTTATACGATATTATGAGATCCGACGCCGCGCCTATCGAGCCGAGCCGTCCCGCATGTTCGACGCTCCCGACCAGGCCGCCACCCAGTCCTGCCCCGTCATGTCGCGCTCGCCGTCGGCGGTGAAGAACTTGTTGGGGACGAGAAACAAGCCGAGCAGCAGCGCACCGTCCGGGCTCCAGGCGCGATGACGGCTGCCCGCCGGCCGCCAGACAAAATTGCCGGCCGTGCACGTGCCTTCTCCGCAGGCCAGGGATCCTTGCAGCACCCAGGTCTGTTCGATCTGCATATGTGCGTGGTCCGGCAGCTCCGCGCCCGGCGCCATGTCGATCAGAACGGTCAGAAGTCCGCTCGTCTTTTCGAACAGCAGCGTCTTCGACCGGACGCCCGCGAACGGCGTCGTCTCCCAGGGCAGCGCCTCGACGTCGACGAAACGCGATGCGAGGACGCCGAGGCCCGCGTGGCCCGCGGCCTGCGGTGTGACGGCTGAGGTCATGACGGCCTGTTTCCGTTGGCTGGCCGGAGATGCGGAATGGCAATGATCATGGGCATTGGACTCGTGAAGAGGGTTTGATGCGTTTTGATGGATTTGCTGGCCTGGCGGCGACCTACTCTTCCACGGCTTGAGCCGGAGTACCATCGGCGCGG
>MRWG01002092.1_pt1 | contig 10883 bp, 12 predicted proteins | sample 1013341 | NCBI WGS metagenome assembly MRWG01 (sample SAMN06117577, study PRJNA244670) | biofilm metagenome | biome: Water; feature: Cathode Biofilm; material: Biofilm; isolation source: microbial consortium enriched at the cathode of a solar microbial fuel cell | place: USA: District of Columbia ...
TCGATTCCGCACCCGGGCCGCGGCGCCAACCTCATCGACCCGGAGTACGGCCCCGTCTGGGTGACCAGCGCGCTGGGCAGTGACGAGGTGACCTTCATCGGCACCGATCCCGAACGCCATCCGGAGCATGCCTGGAAGGCCGTGCGGGTGGTGCAGGGCATGGGCGGCGGCTCCCTGTTCGTGAAGACCCACCCGGACTCGGACAACCTGTGGGTGGATGCGCCGCTCAACCCGGACGAGGACATCAGCCAGTCGGTGGCGGTGTTCGACATCAACGATCCGGGGGCGGGCTACGAGGTGCTGCCCATCGCCGAGTGGGCGGGCATCGAGGAAGGCGCCCGGCGGGTGGTTCAGCCCGAGTACAACAAGGCCGGCGACGAAGTCTGGTTCTCGATATGGAATGCGCTGGACCAGGAGTCGGCGATCGTGGTGGTCGACGACAAGACCCGCAAGCTCAAGAAGGTGATCAAGCATCCGAAGCTCATCACCCCGACCGGCAAGTTCAACATCTACAACACGGTGCACGAGGTGTACTGAGACCCCCCTTGATCTCGATCAACCGGACGGTACGCAGGGCTCGCACCTGCTGCCGTTCCGGGTGATCGTGTTCGGTCAATCTACTGGAACGACATCATGGAATTCGCCATATCCGACGAGGGGCGCATCGTCGAGGACCAGGTCCTCAGGATGCTCAACGACGACATCATCCCGGCCGAGAAGCGCTACGCCGAGGAGATCGGGAACACGCCGAACGGCGAGGACCCGCCGGTGATGAAGGCGCTGCGGGCCAAGGCCAGGGAACTCGGCCTGTGGAACCTGTACCTGCCCGACGACGAGTGGGGCGCCGGCCTGTCCAACCACGACTACTCGGTGCTGTGCGAGCACATGGGGCGGTCGGCCATCGCGCCCCGGGTGTTCAACTGCCAGGCGCCCGACACGGGCAACGCCGAAATCCTGGCGGAGTTCGGCTCCGCGGATCAGAAGGAGCGCTGGCTGAAGCCGCTGCTCGAAGGCGAGATCCGGTCCTGCTTTTCCATGACCGAGCCGGAAGTCTCCGGCGCGGACCCCACCGGCCTGCGGACCACTGCGGTGCGGGACGGGGACGAGTGGGTGATCAACGGTCTCAAGTGGTTCACCTCCGGCGCGGTGGGTGCCGCCTTCGCCATCGTCATGGTGGTCACCAACCCCGAGGGCGCGCCTCACGAACGCGCGTCGATGATCGTCGTGCCCACGGACGCCCCGGGCTTCAACCTGATCCGCTCGGTGCCGGTGATGGGGCACAGTGGCGGCGGCGGTCACTGCGAGATCCGCTACGAGAACTGCCGGGTACCGGCCGATGCGCTGCTCGGGCCGGAGCACGGCGGCTTCATGATCGCGCAGGCCCGTCTCGGACCGGGCCGCATTCACCACTGCATGCGTGCCATCGGCATGGCCGAGCGCGGCTTCGAGATCATGTGCCGTCACGCGAACAACCGCGACATCGCCGGCACCCTGCTGCGGGACAAGCAGATCGTGCAGGACTGGATCGCCACGTCGCGGATGGAGATCGACCAGGCCCGGCTGCTGACCCAGTACGCTGCCTGGAAGATGGACAAGGTGGGCAAGAAGGAGGCCCGCCAGGAGCTCTCCATGGTGAAGGTGGTGGTGCCCAACATGATGATGCAGGTGCTCGACCGCGCCATTCAGAGCATGGGTGCCCTCGGCGTCTCCGATGACACGCCGGTCGCGGCCATGTGGCGCAACGGCCGGGCGCTGCGCATCGCCGACGGCCCCGACGAGGCCCACAAGATGGTGATCGCCCGCCGCGAGCTCAAGCGTTTCGCCTGACGTCGGACCGCCTGACTCAGCTGTAGGAGCGCTCTCCAGAGCGCGATTGGCCGCCGCGGAGCGGCGGCCTGGCGGTTTCCTTACAGGAAACCGCGGGTACCTCCGGCACGTTGGACTTCGCGGCCAGGAGGCCGCTCCTACGGGTTCGATCGACCTTCCGGTACGTCCACCCGCGGGCGCGCGAGGATCGGCGCGTAGCGCACGGCGAACGCGCCGAACGCCAGCGCCCAGAGCCCCGCCGACATGCCGATCCACGTGACGTAGGCCTCCGGCCAGACCAGCACCCCGCCGACCCGGACCAGCGCCGCCAGGTGGATGGCGGTGAACATGATCAGTTCCGCTCGTTCCGCCTCCAGCGGCCGGCCGGTATGGCCGCGCGCGCTCCGGGTCATCATCGCCAGCATCAGTCCGGCCATGGCGCCCACGGCCAGGGCATGCAGGGCAGGCTGAGCCATCTGCCCGGGCACGGCATCGAGCAGGCCCCGCAGCGCGAAGTGCACGGGCAGCCACAGATAGCCCAGCGGCAGCACCAGCAGCAGCGCGTTGCCCCGGGTCTTCCAGGGCTGCCAGCCGAGCAGGCGCACCAGTTGCACCGCCGCCACGGCGAAAAACAGGGTCCGCAGCGCCGGCACCGGCAGGCTCGCGGCCGCACCGGTGACGTCGAGCAGCGCGATCAGACCCACGCCGCCGATGGCGCCCCACTCGATCGGGCGCCAGCGACGGGGCTCGAGGCCGCGGACGGCGTTGGCGGAGAAGTTCGGAATGACCCGGCCGCCGATGACGGTCAACAGCAGGGCCACCAGATCCATGGCGGCGGTGCCTGCCCTGGACAGCCAGGCGCCGGATACCAGTCCACCGTAGGCGGCGTGGTGGATCGCGGCGAGACCACCGAGAAGCAGCAGCAGCGGCACCACGAACGCGTTGCGGCGATTGCCGCTGCGCGCCAGGGGGACGGCGAGGATGATTGCCGCCACCGGGAGGAAAGCGCTGTCGACGATGGCTGCTGCGGTGCCGGGGCCCGTGAACATCAGCACTCTGCCCGCCAGCCACAGCAGCGCCAGCGCCGCCAGCGCGGCGCCCGACGGGGTCGGGCGGCCCGTCCAGTTGCGGACGGCCGTGAGCAGAAAGCCGACGATCACCGCCGGCGCGAAGCCGAACACCATCTCGTGGGCATGCCACAGATATGCGGGGAGGGCGGGCGCCACGGGCAGCCAGCCCGCGTAGGCCGCGAACCACAGGGGCACCGCCAGCGCAGCGAACGTGGCAGCCAGGAAATAGAAGGGCCGGAAGCCGATGCTGAAGGCGACGGAGGTCATCGATCCGCCGACTCCCCGTCGTCGAGTATCCGGCGCAGGGCCACGGCCTGGTCGTGCTGTTCGTCCCGGGCGCTGAACAGCAGCGTCACCGGGCCCTCTGCCGGGTCGTAGACGCGTTTCACCTGGATCGGATGGCGGGCCATGGCGCACGGTGTAACAGTGGTAGGGCTCATCCGCAAGCGACGTTATGCTGGAAACGCACACCGGAGCGGGAGGGCGCTTGACGGACTGGGGATTGTGGTCGCTGACGCCGCTGGGCGTCACGCTGCTGCTGGCGTTCATGACGCGCTCGGCGCTGCTGGCCATGCTGGTCGGCGTGTTCGTCGGCACCCTGATGGTCGGTACGGTGCCCGGCGTCGGTCTGAACGAACTGTTCCAGGCGTCGCTGGGCAACGCCGATTTCATCTGGATCTGCGAGATCGTCGTGCTCATCGGCATTCTGTTCGAGCTGTTCAAACGGGCGGACGTGCTGGCGGCGCTGGCTGCGCGTTTCTCCGCCGGTGGTCTGGGTCGTAGAAGGGTGGAGCTGTCCACCTGGGGGCTCGGGCTCGTCATCGTCGACGACTACTTCAGCCCGCTGATGGCCGGGACGGTGATGCGGCCGCTCTCGGACCGGGCCGGCATTCCCCGGGAGAAGCTGGCATTTCTGCTCGACGCGACCACGGCCTCGGTCTGTATTCTGGTGCCGTTCACGGCCTGGGGCGCCTATGTCGCGAGCCTCGTGGCCAGCCAGGTCGGCGATGACATGACCGCGGACCGGGCGCTGTCGGTGTTCATCGCCGCCATTCCCTACAACTTCTATCCGTGGCTGATGGTCGGGACGGCGCTGCTGCTGGCGCTGGGCTGGCTGCCGGACGTGGGGCCGATGCGGCGGGCGGAACGCCGGGTGCGGGACACCGGCGCGGTGCTGCGCCCCGGCGCGCAGCCGCTCACCGATCTCGGCGAGGGCAGCGACACGCAGACGGCGGCGTTGCCCGGCTCGCCGTCGCTGCTGCTGGAACTGGCGCTGCCGGTCGCCGTGGTGGTCGGTATCGGCGTGTACTCCCTGATCCAGCTCGGCTCGGTGAAGATCGTCGAGGCGTTCATGGCGGGCGTGGTGGTGCTCGTGACCGTGCTGGCTGCACGTCGGCGGCTCCGGCGAGTGCGCGATCTCACGGACGTGATCATGCGCGGCGCCCAGGGGGTGATGCCGGCGCTGCTGGTGGTCTCGCTCGCCTACGCCCTCAATGCCGTGGCTCAGCAGCTCGGCGTGGGTGCCGCCATCGTCGCCTGGTTCGACGGCGGCGTGGACGGCGGCACGCTGGTGGCGCTGACCTTCGGGGTGACGGCGGCCGTGGCGTTCTCCACCGGCACCTCCTGGGGCGCGTTCGCGCTGATGATGCCGGTGGCGCTGCCGGTCGCGCTGGCCAACGCCGGCGACCCCATGACGCCGCTGGTCTATCAGACCGTGGCGGCCGTGGCCGGTGGCGGCATCTTCGGCGACCACGCGTCGCCGGTCTCCGACACCACGGTGCTGGCCTCCGTCGGCGCCGGCAGCGATCACATGGATCACGTCATCACCCAGCTCCCCTATGCAGTCCTCGGCGCCCTGATCACCCTCGGCGGCTACCTGCTGCTCTAGTGGCGCACAGGGCGGGCAGCGTCTGCGTCGCGCGGTCATCGCCTTTTTGGCAAACTTGGCCGCTCCGGGAGCCTGCAGCCAACGGGCCAGTGCCCAGCCGACCTATCGAGATGTCCATGAACGACCTGTCCCGCCTCATCGAAGCCTACGCCACGATCATCGGTGAGATCGACGACGTGACCCGCCCAGGGGTCGTCGATACGCCGAAACGTGCGGCCAAGGCCATGCAGTTTCTCACCAAGGGCTATCACCAGACCCTGGACGAGGTGGTCAACGGCGCCCTGTTCCCGGCCGAGAACCGGGAGATGATCGTCGTGCAGGACGTGGAGCTGTACTCCCTGTGCGAGCATCACCTGCTGCCCTTCATCGGCAAGTGTCACGTTGGCTACATCCCCAACGGCCAGGTGCTGGGGCTGTCGAAGATCGCCCGGGTGGTCGACATGTTCGCCCGCCGCCTGCAGATCCAGGAGGAGCTCACCTTCCAGATCGCGGAAGCTCTGCAGGAGGTCACCGGGGCCGAGGACGTCGGCGTGATCATCGAGGCCCGCCACCTGTGCATGATGATGCGTGGCGTCGAGAAGCAGAATTCGCTGATGAAGAGCTCGGCCATGCTGGGCGCATTCCGCGAAAATCCGTCCACCCGGTCCGAGTTTCTGACGCTGCTGAAGTACTGATCTTCCGGCGGGCGGGGCGGCACGGCGAGGCTGACGCCGCCGGGGCATTGCATTACGCTTGAGTCGATTCCGTTCCCAAGGGGGGAGAAATGCTGAGAACGGCCTTCTGCGGGCTGACCGTCTACCTGTTGCTGGGTGGGTGCACGCCGGCGCCCGACTCCAGCGAGCCGGCCACGCCGTTTCGGCCCGTGCTCGACGACCACCAGCTCATGAACTGGGTCATGGACCCGATGGCGGACGTCATCTGGGGGTCGGCGGGCTCGGTGATCACCGTGGACGGTGAGCAGGATCTTGCGCCCGTGGACGACGCCGGCTGGGCCGAGGTCCGCAACGCTGCGGCGGCCATCGCCGAAAGCGGCAACCTGCTGATGCTGCCCGGCCGCAGCCAGGGTGCGGACTGGAACGAGTTCTCCGCCGGCATCGTCACCATGGGTGAGCGCGCCATGGCGGCCGCCGAAGCCCAGGACGCCGACGCGCTGTTCGAGATCGGCGGCCAGCTCTACAACGTCTGCGTCGCCTGCCACCAGATCTACATGCTCGAAGAGGAGGGCGGCGCAGGTTGATGGGCCGGGCCGTTCCCTGGCTGGTCGCCGCGCTGCTGCTCGGCGTCTCCGGCGCGGCGTGGGCACACACCATCGCCGGGGACGACGCCACCTTCGTGCGCGGCATCGCCGGCCCGGCGGTCGGTCCCTTCGTCTATCTCGGTGCCAAGCACATGGTCACGGGCTACGACCATCTGCTGTTTCTCGTCGGCGTGGTGTTCTTCCTCTACCGGCTGCGCGACGTGGTGCTGTACGTCTCGCTGTTCACGCTGGGCCACAGCCTGACGCTGATCGGCGGCGTGCTCGGCGGCCTGAACGTCGACGCTCATCTGATCGACGCGGTGATCGGTCTGTCGGTGGTGTACAAGGCCTTCGAGAACCTGGGCGGGTTCCGGGAGGTATTCGGCATCGAGCCGGACACCCGGGTCGCCGTCGTCGTGTTCGGCCTGTTCCACGGGCTCGGCCTCGCCACCCGGCTTCAGGACATGACGCTCTCCGAGGAGGGGCTCGTCACCAATCTGCTCAGCTTCAACCTCGGTGTGGAGCTCGGCCAGATTCTGGCGCTGCTGTTCGTGGTGGCGCTGCTGCTGCGCTGGCGCGCCTCGGCCGCGTTCACCCGGCAGGCCTTTGCCGCCAATACCGTGCTGATGAGCGCGGGCTTTCTGCTGGCCGGATATCAGCTCACGGGCTTCGTGCTGGGGGGTGACGCATGACCGGTGAGCCCCGGGCGCCCCGCATCGTCGGCGCCACCCTGCTCGCCCTGGCGGCAGCGGCCGTGGTGCTGGTTGCCTTCGTCATGCCGGCGGAGTACGGCCTGGATCCCCTCGGGACCGGCCGCCTCACCGGCGTGCTGGCGCTGGCGGAGCCGGAACAGGACGAGCTCGTGCGTCGTGACGCCGCGCCGGTCGCCGATCGCGTCCGCTTTCCGCTGCAGCCGTTCGAGTCCGTCGAGTACAAGTACCGGCTGGAGAGCGGCGACGACATGGTGTTCTCCTGGCGGTCCACCAGCGAGGTGGTGGCGGAGCTGCACGCCGAGCCGGACGATGCGCCGGAAGGCTTCGCGGAGAGCTTCGACCGTGCGCGCGGCGTCGAGGCGCACGGCGGCTATCGCGCGACCTTCGACGGCTGGCACGGCTGGTTCTGGGAGAACCGCGGGGCCGAGCCGGTGACCGTGGAACTGCAAGCGAGCGGGTTCTTCACGGCGGCGCGCACCTACGGCGGCGGTCGGGTTCGGGAGACGGCGCTGACGGCGGAGACGCCCTGAGGGTTCGTCCCGGTCGGCTTGCCTGTAGTAAGCTATCGCGTCAGGAGAGGGGGAGGAATCGACGTGGGCGACGCTGATCTGTCGTGTCCGGGACGGGGCCGCCATGCTGAATGAGTGGCTGCTCGCCCTGGCCCGCTGGCTGGACACGCACGAGTGGAGCACGGCGCTGCACGAGTCGCTCTACATGTACGCGTGGGTCGAGACCACTCATGTGCTCACGCTCATGGTGTTCCTCGGCATGCTGTTCATGATCGATCTGCGCATGCTCGGCCTGGCCTTCACCGAGGTGCCGGCGTCCAAGCTGGCCGACCGCCTCGACCGCCCCATGATGCTGGGCTTCGCCGTGATGGTGATTACGGGCCTGCTGCTCTACTACGCCATCCCCGAGCGGACCACCCAGAGCATATGGTTCCGCATCAAAGTCGTGCTGATGATCGCCGCCGGGATCAACGCCTTTCTGTTCCGGGCGAAGATGCTGGCGGCGGACGGTAGCTGGGACAACGATCGCCGCGCGCCGAAGCGCATGCGGGTCGGCGCGGGGCTGTCGCTGCTGCTGTGGGCGGGGGTCGTGGTGACCGGCCGGTCCATCGCCTACGACTGGTACGACTGCAACAAGGACCTGCCGTACCTCATGTACTGGGCCGCCGGCTGTGTCGACGAGCTGGCCGGGTTCGAGTAGCGGACGGACGACCATGGACGTGTACTTCTTCTTCGATTGGCTGGACAACTCGTTGCTCGCGACGATGTCGAAGGCCTACGGCGGCGTGTTCGCCGTGGTGCAGATGTTTCATCTGCTGTCCCTGGCCCTGCTCGGCGGCACGGTGCTGCTGTCCGATCTCCGGCTGCTCGGCGTGATGCTGCGCGACGTGCCCTCGGAGGTGGTGGTGGCCAACACCCAGCGCTGGTTCAACGTCGCGCTGACCGGCTCGCTGCTCTCGGGCATCTTCATGAGCTCCGCCGTGGCGCTGAAGCTCTACTACAACGAGATGTTCTGGGCCAAGATGTCCGCCTTCGCCATCGGCATCGTGTTCGTCTACGCCATCCGCCGGCCCCTGCTCGCCTACGACCACGCCACGCTGAACCCCTGGGTGGTCCGGCTGGTTGCGGTCACCTCGCTGGTGATCTGGTTCACCGTGGCGGCTTCCGGCCGCTGGATCGGCTTTTCCTGAGGGTGTCCGAATGAGCCGCAAGACCCTGCAGCGCATCGCCGTGGGCTACGGCGTGGTGGTACTCGCCGCCGCGGCCTGGTTCTGGGCCCGGCAGGTGCAGAGCGTCATCGAGCTGCTTCGCCTGGCCTACGGCTGAGGGTGATCGCTGTGCCCGGAATGCCACGTGGTGACTGACCGGTCCGGCGCGCGCCGACGCCTCGCCCGGATTGTCCTGGGCGTCGCGCTGGCGGTCGTGCCGAGCGCGCTGCTGATCTGGATCGTGCGCTCGCCGCCGGCTGCGCCCGTCCCCGCTGCAACCGCTCCGGCGGCACCGGCGCCGCAGATCGGTGCAGCCCGACCCATGATGCCCGGATCCCGGTCCACGGGCGCGGTGGCGACGGGCGTGACGGTCAGGGTCAGCCTGGCGCCGTCACTGTCGGACTGGCCCGACGCAGCGCGGATCCACGTGTTCGCCCGTCGTCCCGGAGAGCGCATGCCGCTCGCGGTCGAGCGCTACCGGGTCGACGAGCTGCCGGTCTCGCTGTCCTTCTCGGCCCCGGAGGATGGCGGCGCGCTGGAACTCGTGGCCCGCCTGTCCCGCAGCGGCAACGTCACCTTCGACGACGGTGATCTGGAGGCGGTAGCCAAGGGCGATCCGGGCGCGGGGGGCGTCGTCGAGCTGGTCCTGGCGCCGCGCGGCGATCAGAAGCTCGCCCGGTAGCCGGCTCGCAGGAAGATGCCCTCGGTGACGAGGCTGCCGCCGAGCAGTTCCCGGTCCGTCCATTCGTAGCCGGCCTCGAGCTCGAAGCGCATGTTGCGGTTGCGACGGTAGTCCAGGCGCAGGGACGGACGCACGCGAAGCTGGTCCTGATCCGTATCGAGCCGTGTGCGCTGGTCGAGCTGCAGCCGGGGAAACAGCCACGATGACTCGCCCAGGGCGAGCCGGTTGTTCAGGTGCATGCCGACGGACCTGGCGGTGTCGGAATCGTAGACCCGGGCCTGGACGGCGCCGTAGTTGCCCCGGCCGAACATGTCGTTGGCGCGAATCTGCAGGCTGTAATAGAAGTCCCGGTGAGCGTCCAGCGCCGCCACCTCCAGGGACGATTCCGTGGCATCGAAGTCGGTCAGGGAGGCGTCCATCGAGTAATCCCAGCCTTCGGTCAGCTCGCCCTGCAGGCCCAGTCGCAGCATGGTGCTCAGGGCGCTGCGATCGCGGGCGATGTCTTCCAGGGAGGCCTCCACCAGCAGCAGCTCGAGCTCGGAGAGATCACGGATCGTCTGGCCGATCAGCGCGTTGCGGGTGGTCAGGTAGGGGTTGCGGCGATGGTCGATGCCGCCGTACACGCGGGTTCGACCGCCCAGACGCAGGTTGCCGTTCACCAGCAGGTGATTGAGCACCTGATGATGGAGGTCGTAGTCGACCATGCCGAAATAGCTGGCCCGGTCCGTGAGGTAGTCGACCTGAAGCCCGACGGCCTGGCGATCCAGCACCCCGTCATAGGACTGCTGGACGAAGAACGGCACGAGGCCCAGGCGGTCATCCAGCAGATCGATCTTGGCGTTCAGCCCCCAGAACCGGCGACGTGTGTCGGGGTCGTCGTAGGAGGAATCGACCAGATATCCCCCGAGGGCGTTGACCTCCACCGTCGAGCTGGCGAGCCAGCTCGCCGTCACGCCGTCGAAGCGGCCGAGCACGCCGCTGCGCCGCTGGCGCTGCCGGCCCACGCGGACGCCGGCGTGCAGTCGCTCGCTGCGCGAGTCCCAGTAGAGCTCCTGGATGCGCAGGGTGCGGCCGTCTTCCCGATCGGAGAAGTCCTGGAGATGGCCGAGCGACACGCGTGCCTCGTGGCTGGAATGGGGCCCATGGCGCTGGACGCTGACGAAGGCGTCGGTGAACAGGCCGTCGATGGGTACGGTGGTGCCCCGATTCTCGATGTCGATGCTGTGACGGCGGTAGAACTGGGAGACGTTGGCGACGACGTTCCAGGCCAGCGCGGAGGGTCGATCGGGGCGTCGCAGGCTGGTCGGCGTCTGGTCGATGCTGACCAGCGTGCGCAGCCGGCCTTCGACCCGGCCGGCGACCTCGGTGCCGGGAAATTCCCGCAGAATCGTCTCGTAGACCTGCTTGGCATGGGCCGTCTGGCCGTTCTGCTCCCGGGTCACGCCGAGCAGCTCCAGGGCCTGCGGTCGCAGCCGCGGGTCGTGGGAGGCCTTGGTGTAGAGCGCGACGGCGCGATCGTACTGGCCTTCCAGATAGGCGTTCCTCGCCGCGGTGAGCAGGCTGTCATCGGGTTCGCTGCGCCATTCCTTCAGCTCGCTGACGTGGGGTGCAACCGGATCCGCGATCTCGTCGGGTGCGGAGGCGACCGCGATGCTGAGCCCGGGGGATGCCGCCTGGGGCGGTGCGGCGTCCGGGGCCCCTGTGGTCCCGGCATAGAGGCGCGCCACCCGTTCCGAGTTGAGCTGCATCAGCTTGCCGTATTCAGCCTCC
>MRWG01002093.1_pt1 | contig 10878 bp, 13 predicted proteins | sample 1013341 | NCBI WGS metagenome assembly MRWG01 (sample SAMN06117577, study PRJNA244670) | biofilm metagenome | biome: Water; feature: Cathode Biofilm; material: Biofilm; isolation source: microbial consortium enriched at the cathode of a solar microbial fuel cell | place: USA: District of Columbia ...
GAAGGTAGAGAACCGGGAAGCGTTGCATTTTCTGGGGGCCGAGTTTGAGACCCTGGATCAGGAGACGGCCCGCAAACTCGATATTGGCGGCGGGGTAAAGGTAACTACCCTGTATCCCGGAAAACTCCGGAGGGAAACGCAGATGCGTGAAGGCTTTATTATTACCAGGGTAGATGGAAAGGAAGTCCGCGATGTAAAGGGGCTTGCCAATGCCCTCAAAGGCAAACAGGGGGGCATTATGCTGGAAGGCCGCTACGAGGGCCAGCCTGGCAACTATTACTATGCCTTTGGCATGGAACCATAAGAAACGGGGGGCATTAGGCCCCCTTTTTAAGGGAGGTTCCCGGGAACGGACCAGGCGGCGCGATTTTTTGGGAACAGGATATTTTGCAGGATAAAATAACATCAAATGGCATATAAGGATTACTATCAAATACTGGGAGTTGACAAGAATGCCAGCGAGAAGGACATCAAGAAGGCCTACCGGAAACTGGCCACGGAATACCATCCTGACAAAACCAAAGGCAACAAGGCCAAGGAAGAGCGGTTCAAGGAGATTTCGGAGGCGTATCAGGTACTGGGCAATGCCGAAAAGCGGAAACAGTACGATGCCCTGGGGACAGATTGGGAGCTTTTCCAACAGTCGGGGCACAGTTTTGAGGAATTCATGGAGATGAAGAACCGCTCCCAGCGGCCAAGGGGCCCGGGGCAGCAGTACAGTTCGGCCTCCGGCCCTGGGGGCACCTATGATTTTTCGGATATTTTTGAGTCTTTCTTCGGCGGGAGGGAAGCCGGTTTTGGAAAATCGGGCCGTGATTTTCCCGGGACCGACGTCATGGGGGAACTGCACATAAGTCTGCAGGAAGCTTACAGCGGGACCGAGCGCATCCTTGACCTGGACGGGAATAAAATCAAGCTAAAGATAAAGCCGGGGGCCTACAGCGGGTTGCAGCTAAGGGCAAAAGGCAAAGGGCAGAAAGGGGCCCGTGGCACTGCGGGCGACCTTTATGTAAAGGTACTGGTACAACCGCACCCGGTCTTTGAACGAAGGGGGGACGACCTCTATATGAAGGCAGATATCAGCATGTTCGACGCCCTCCTGGGGGGGCAGGTAGAAATTGTGACCCTCTCGGGCAAAGTGAATGTACGGGTCAGGGAAGGGACACAGAATGGCAAGCAAGTACGGCTGAAAGGCAAAGGGATGCCGGTTTACGCCAAACCGGGACAGTTTGGGGACTTGTTCCTGACCCTGGAGGTTAAACTGCCCGCGCAGTTGACCCCCTCCCAAAAAGAACTCCTTGGGAAGCTAAGGGATACAATGAATGTAAAAACGTAGCAAAATGAAAGCAAATTTTAATCAGTTGGTAGCCTCGGATACCCCCGTCCTCGTCGATTTCCACGCCGAATGGTGTGGCCCCTGCAAAGTGCAGGGCCCCATTCTCCAGGAAGTGGCCAGGGAAGTGGGGGATAAAGCCAGGATCATTAAGATCGATGTGGATAAAAACCAGGAAATTGCCGCCCGGTACCAGGTGCGGGGGGTCCCCACGCTCATCCTTTTCAAACAGGGGGAGATCCTCTGGAAGACCTCGGGGGTGGCCGATAAACAACAGGTATTGCAACACCTCCAAAAGAACATTTGAGATGGCCGGCCTAACCCTTTTTGATGCCCGGTTGTTGAAAGCCCTGGAAGCGTTTGAGGAAGCATTCGATTTCAGCAGGATGCCGTATTCCTCACGATCATTCGCGCACTATGGGTTCCAAGATGCCTATACCCTGCATAAGGCGGTGAACAGGGCTATCCGTATCTGTAAGAACCTGGGGGTCGAGCCCAGGAAGCACTTCAGGTATTATTATGCGATAGACCTGCAAAAACACGAGGCATCCCGGGAGTGGAGGGTTTCCAAATTGGGATTTTATCTCGTCCTTTGCAATGGAGAGCCAGAGAACCCCTATACCGGTTCTTTACAATTGGAGCTACTTCGGAAAGTATTGGATGAACTTGGTTAAAACGGCGGGAACAAGCGTATCCCCGAACTATGGAAGCGTTACAGGAACGGTCAATCGGGCTGGTGTTGTCTGGCGGTGGGGTCAGGGGGATGGCCCATATTGGCCTTTTACGGGCCCTTGACGCCTACGGGATCCGGCCTTCGGTGGTATCGGGGACCAGCGTGGGGGCCATCGTAGGGGGGCTTTATGCCCATGGGCACGACCATGCCGGAATGATGAATTTCTTCAGGAAGACCCCTTTGTTCAGGTATAATTTCCTGACCATCAACAAACCCGGACTCCTGGATACCGACCGGTATGTGGGGATTTTTAAAGAGTACTTCCCCGGGGACACCTTTGAATCCCTGCAAAAACGCCTGTACGTCACCACGACCAACCTTCAAAAAGGCACACAAGAAGTCTTTCACCGGGGGGAGCTGATACGACCGCTTTTGGCGTCGGCCGCCCTGCCCCCTGTATTCAGCCCGGTCGAGATCAACAGATGCCTTTATGCCGACGGGGGTATAATGAATAACTTTCCCTCTGAGCCCATCGCTTCGCAATGCGACTACCTGATCGGCAGCAATGTCTCGGTGGTAAAGGAGGTAGGCAGGGACGCCATCCGCACTTCGCTGCAGCTTACCAACCGCACTACCGCCCTCATGATCTATGCTATCAACAACCAGAAAATAGCCAGCTGCGACCTGTTATTCGAGCCCAAGGAACTGGAGTCCATCGGGGTCCTGGATAAGCGCAGCCTTGAAAAAGCCTTTCAGATAGGGTATGCCCATGCCAGTAAGGTCCTGGAGCAGGCTTTTGGGTAAGGATGTAGTCAGGCCAAGGCGGCCCCGTCCCTATACGTCATCATAGTCTACCTTCAGCACAGGCGTGAGGGGATGGGCCTGGCAGGTGAGGATAAAGCCTTCGGCAATTTCCCCGTCGGTAAGGATCTGGTTCTTTTCCATTTCGGCCCGTCCTTCCCTGATCCGGGCGATACAGGTACTGCAAACCCCGCCCTGGCAGGAATAGGGGGCATCGATATTTTCCTTTAACACGGCGTCCAGCACTTTGGTGCCTTTGTCCATCGCAAACGTAAATTCCTCATCGTCCAGGATGACGGTAAGCTGGGTTTTGCCCTCGGGCTTTTCCGGAAGTTCGTCTTTTATTTCGGTACTCGTAAATAATTCGTAATGGATCTTTTCTTCCGCTACCCCATCGCCTTTCAGGGTATCCATCACCAGTTGTATCATGGCTTCGGGTCCGCAGACGTAGTAATCGTCAAACGCCTGCCCCTTGTGTTTGTTTTTGAGCACATATTTGATCGTCGACGTATCGATCCTCCCAAAAAGCGATTCTTCTTCTTTCGCCTGGCTAAGGGTAAAATACAGGAAGAACTGTTTGGGGTGTTCCAGTTGCAGTTTCACCAATTCCGTATAGAACATGGTTTCTTTGTAGGATTTGTTCCCGTACAGCAAGACAAAAATGTTGGAGGGGTTGCTTTCCAGCACTGTGCGTGCGATGCTCATAATTGGGGTAATCCCGCTACCTGCTGCCACCGCCACCACCTTTTTGGGTGAGGAGGCAGGTTTAAAGACAAAGCGTCCTTCCGGAGGCATCACCTCGAGGACATCCCCTTCCCTGAGCCTCGAGTTGGCAAAATCGGAAAATCCGCCCCGGTCCACCTTTTTAACGCCAATGGTGATCGAATCCTTGCGGGGCGAGGAACTGATGGAATACGCCCTTCGCAACTCTTTTCCTTTGAGTTCTTTTTTGATGGTTATATATTGGCCGGCGGTGAACGCGAAGGTTTGTATAAGCTCCTTGGGTATGTGGAAGGTAATCGCTACAGCGTCAGGGGTAAGCGGGCGGATATGTTGGACCTTGAGGGGATGGAAATGCGTCATTTTCACAAATTTGTTGCAAAACTAAGCATTGCGGGCGCCATAAAAAATGGAAAGTTCAAAAAAGTGCCGTCCGGATATGCTTCTGCCATGGACTTCACCGGGGCCTCCCCTTGAAAGGACGGGCACTTTCCCGCCCGGGTCGGCCGGGTCCGGGTGTTGAACCGGATTGCCGGGGAGCCTGTCCCGGACCCCCGGCGGGAACGCCTCACAACATTTCCTCTGCATCCGTATACTAAAGCCCTGCTTTTTTAGTTAAGGTTACGAACGAATACAGCGAATTTTGAAGCTTCGTCAGCGAATTATTTTTGGGGCCATTTTATGGGCGATACTTTTCCCAGCCTGTTCTACAAAGAAAGATGCTTTTGTCAACCGGAACTGGCACGCACTCAATACCAGGTACAATGTACTGTACAATGGCCATATGGCTTTTGAAGAAGGGCGGGAAGCCCTGAACAACTCCTATCAGGACAATTACTGGGAAATACTGCCGGTAGAACGCCTACAGGTCAGCGAGGAAATAAAACTCGATTCCGAAAACAATACCCCCAGTTTTATCCGGGCCGAAGAAAAAGCCACCAAGGCCATACAGAAACACAGTATGGAGATCAAGGACCGGGAGCGCAACCCACAGACCGACGAGGCCTTCCTGCTTTTGGGGAAAGCCCGTTATTTTGACCAGCGCTATATCCCCGCCCTGGAGGCCTTTAACTATATCCTGCGCAAATACGACGCCAGCGACAAGCTGAACGAGGCCACCATCTGGCGGGAGAAGACCCATATACGACTCGAAAATGAAGAACTGGCGCTCAAGAACCTGAAACGGCTGCTGAAGTATGAGCGTTTAAGGCCCCAGGAATATGCCGATACAAGGGCGATCATGGCCCAGGCCTATATCAACCTCAACGCACCGGATACAGCCATCCGAAACCTGAAGATAGCCGCGGCCTATACCAGGAAAAACCCGGAAAAGGGACGTTATTTTTATATCATTGGCCAATTGTACGACCAGATGGGGTACCGGGACAGTGCCAATTTCGCTTATGACAGGGTCATCGGCCTGAACCGCAAATCGCCCAGGGTGTACATGATCAATGCCCACCTGCAAAAAATACAGAACACCCGGATCACCGGCGAGAACAGGGAGGCCCTCCTGGAATACCTCACAAAGCTGGAAGAGAACCGGGAGAACCGGCCCTTCCTGGATAAGATCTACAGGCAACTGGCCGTATTCCACAGGGCTACCGGCAGCGATAGCCTGGGTATTTCCTACTATAACCGTTCGCTTCGTGCCACGCGCAATACCCCCCAGTTGAACGCCCTCAACTATGAAGACCTGGCCGATTACCATTTTGATGAGGACCGCTATAAAACAGCCGGGGCCTTTTACGACAGTGTACTGACCAACCTCCCCGAGAATACCAAGAAGTTCCGTGATATCCGAAAAAAGCGGGATAACCTGGAAGACGTGATCACCTATGAAGAGATTGCCCAGAGGGCCGATAGCGTGATTGCCCTTTACCAGATGACCCCCGGGGAACAAGTGGCGTATTTTGAAGCCCATATTGCCCGTCTCAGGGAGAAGGCCGAGGAGGAGGCCAGGGCGGAAGAAGCGCGGATCACCGCTGGCTTTGCCGCGTTTGCGGCATCGCAGGGAGGGAAACAGAACAAGGGCAAATTCTATTTTTACAATATTACCAGCCTGGGGTACGGACGAAATGACTTTAAGAACAAATGGGGGGAGCGGGCACTGGAGGATAATTGGCGGTGGAGCAATAAAAACAGGGTAATGCCGGCAGAAGAAGGACCCGTGGCTGGGGCCGGTGACGGCAATACCCGGTTGGCACCTGAGGGCGAGGAGCGCTTTTCCCTGGACTATTATATGGACAGGATCCCGCGGGAACAGGCGACTGTAGACAGCCTCAAGGCAGAACGTAATTTTGCCAACTACCAGTTGGGCCTGATCTACAAAGAAAAATTCAATGAGAACCAGCTGGCAGCGGCCCGCCTTGAAGCGGTGCTGCAGGCCAATCCCAACCCGCGCCTGGTATTGCCCTCCAAATACAACCTGTATAAGATCTATGAGCAGGAAGGCAGCCCGCTGGCGCTGTCGATGAAGGAGAATATCATACAGAAGCACCCCGATTCGCGTTACGCGGAGATCCTGCTCAACCCACGGGCGGTGCTAAGTCAGGCGACCGACAGCCCGGAAGCCAAATATGCCCAGCTCTACGAACAATTTGGGGCACAGGACTTCCTTGGGGTCATCACCGGGGCCGAGGAGAATATCCAAAACTATACGGGCGACCCCATGGTCCCCAAATTTGAAATGCTGAAGGCGAATGCCATTGGCAGGTTGCAGGGGTACGAATCCTTCAGGGAAGCCCTCAACTACGTGGCCCTGAACTACCCCAACAACCCGGAAGGCAAGAAGGCGCAGCAAATGATCGAAGAGCAGTTGCCAAAACTGGAGCCCCGGGAGTTTTCCCAGGAGGCCAATGCCGCGGGAAGGGGCAACTGGAAAGTGGTGTTCCCTTTTAAAACATATCAGAAAGCCGAAATCGCAAAACTGAAAGAACGGCTGGAGAAATCCATGGTGGACCTCCATTACCCGAACCAGGTTTCTGCAGACCTCTATGACCTTGAAACCCAGTTTGTGGTGGTACACGGATTTACCTCCAGGGACTATGCCCTGGGTTATGTGGAACTGCTAAAAAACAACAGGGATTACCGGATTGATCTTCAGAATTTTGTAATTTTATCCTCCAACTACAAAATCGTCCAGGTCCACAAGAATTTACAGCAATACCTGCACGAAGTTTTAACCCCAAAACCATGAACGGAATGTTTTCAGACAACAAAAAACCTAGAACTATGAATGAATTAGGAGGGCAACCCAACAGAATTGAAAAGAACACCAAAATTAAGGGTGAGATCATATCTGAGGCCGATTTCAGGATCGATGGAAAACTGGATGGGAATGTAAAGACCTCCGGAAAAGTGGTGATAGGGAAAGACGGGTATATCCATGGTAAAGTGGAGTGCGTGAACGCCGATATCGAAGGGAATTTCAACGGCGAGCTCCTGGTCTCGGAATTATTGTCGCTTAAAGCTTCTGCCGTAATCGAAGGAACCGTGGTGGTCTCCAAGCTTTCAGTAGAGCCGGGGGCTACCTTCAATGCCTCCTGCACCATGAATGGCAAAGGAGGAAGTAGCACCACCGCAGCAAGCGCTTCTGCAGGGGGCGCCCAGGCGGCTGCCCCGGGCAGTAAGGCCGGGGGAGACAAGCCCGATGAGCGCAGGAGCGGGAAGGAAACGGCCAAGTTGCGCTAGCCGGGGTGATGGCACCCGGCAGCCACCGACCAGGACTGTGAGCCCTGTCCCCATGATGTGGGACCGGGATTTTTTTTGCCAGAGCAACAACACCAAACCAATGGAATCTGAAAAGGAAAATCAAAAAGATGGGAAGGGCCGCCTGGATACCTGGATCAAATTCAGTAACATTGGGCTGCAAATGGCCATCATCATCGGTGGGATGGCGTACCTGGGCGTTTGGCTCGATGGGAAGTACCCCAACCGGTATTCGGCATATACCGTCATCTGCTCGCTATTTGGGGTTTTTGCCGCCCTTTATAACGTTTTCAGGCAGGTAAAGAACATGAACGAATAAATCCAGGCTACATCCACCAGATACCCCGATTGGAAAATGAGCAAACTGATGAGTGAATACCTATGGAAACTGCTGCTGTTTACCGCCGCCTGTTTCCTGTTCCATTATTTTCTGCAGGGGTACCTGTCTGTCCGCTATGCGTTTTACCTTTCGCTCTTCCAGGTCTATGGCTTTCTGGTCCTGCTCACCCTTTTTGGCTATTTGCTGGTATTGCTCGTCCACCAGCGGGATTCGGAGAAGACCGGGATGGCCTTTATTGCCATTGGCTTCCTGAAAATGCTGGCCGCCGTATTGTTCCTTTACCCCCTGATTTCCTCGGAAGTACAGGACCTGCTCGTACAGGTGCTCGCCTTCTTTGCCCCCTATTTTTTATATTTGGGATTTGACACCTATTTTACCATCCGCCTGATTTCAAAAAATTAGGCCTTCCGCCCCTCCGGCAGCCCTTAAAAAGCCGATCAAAAATTTAGAGGAAATACCTTTCATGTCTGAATAAAATATGTACTTTTGCACGGAAATTTTGAGGTTGACCAATGTGGCCTTAAAGCAATGTGTATGAGCGTACAAAAAACCGTGAAAGTACTTCTTGCAGCTATAATGCTCGCGCTGGTTCCTAACACAGGGGCCGCTGCAACTTCAGATCCTGCGAACGCATCGGAAGAAAAGGAATTCAACCCGGCAGAACTGGCCATGGAGCACGTGCTGGATGCCCATGAATGGCACCTGGCAGATTACAGCGGGCACAGCGTCAGCATCCCCCTCCCTATTATTTTATGGGACAATGGGTTAAAGGTTTTTATGTCTTCGGCATTTGACCACGGGCACAGTGTGGTGGAAAGCGGCGGGTCGCATTATGTCATAGAACACGAGACCATCTATAAGACCGATGCCGGGGGGACCCTTACCTACGATGAAGCGGGGCACCCCACCAATGAGAAACCCCTTGATTTTTCCATCACCAAGAATGTGGCCTCCATGTTCCTGTCGGTACTGCTGTTGCTCGGCATCTTTATAGGGGCCGCCAGGAGTTACAGCGGAGCCAACGTCCCCAGGGGCATCGCGAGTTTTATGGAGCCACTGATCGTATTTGTGCGGGATGACATCGCCAAGAACAACATCGGAGAAGCAAAGTACAGGAAATTCCTGCCCTACCTGTTGACGGTATTCTTTTTTATCTGGATCAACAACCTGATAGGGCTGTTGCCCATTCCTCCCGGGGGAGGGGCCAATGTGACCGGAAATATCGCCGTGACCATGGTACTCGCGATATTTACCTTTATACTGACCAACATTTACGGGAATAAGGATTACTGGAAGCACATTTTCTGGATGCCCGGGGTACCGGTGGCCGTAAAGCCACTCCTGGCCATCGTGGAATTCCTGGGGATTTTCACCAAGCCTTTTGCCCTGATGATCCGTTTGTTTGCCAATATTACCGCGGGACACATCATCATTTTGAGCCTTATTTCACTCATCTTTATTTTTGAAACGGAATGGGCTTCCATAGCCTCAGTGCCCTTTGTGATTTTTATGAGTTGTATAGAATTGCTGGTGGCCCTCTTACAGGCCTATATCTTTACCTTGCTTTCTGCGCTTTTCATCGGATTGGCGGTACAGGAGCACGAACATCATTAATGACTAAAGTTTTTGTTTAATTTAAATACGTTAGAATGGGAGCAATTGGAGCAGGATTAGCAGTGATAGGAGCCGGGATCGGCATCGGTTTGATCGGTGGACGTGCCATGGAAGCTATCGCAAGACAGCCTGAAGCAACTTCTAAGATTCAAACAAACATGATCATTGCCGCCGCCCTTGTTGAAGGGGCTGCACTTTTCGCAGTGGTAGTAGGTTTGATCGCCGTGAACACCGGCGCCTAAGTTGCAGGAATTACCGGCCCCCTGGGGGTTGCCTTTGGGGCCGGTTTATTTAAATAAAAACGAACAAACTAGGATATTATGGATTTAGTTACACCGGGGATTGGATTGATATTTTGGTCGACCATTACCTTTATTCTCCTCTTATGGCTGTTAAAGCGTTTTGCCTGGAAACCCATCCTGGGTGCGGTAAAATCAAGGGAAGAGTCCATTAAAAATGCCTTGTCTGCGGCCGAGGACGCCAAAAAGGAAATGCAAAACCTTACGGCAGACAGTGAAAAACTCCTGAAAGAAGCCAGGGCAGAGCGGGAAGCCATGCTGAAAGAAGCCCGGGAAATACGGGAGAAGATTGTGGCAGACGCCAAAGAGCGCGCTGAAGCCGAGGGCGACAAGATGATCAAACAGGCCCAGGCCACCATCGAAAGCGAGAAAAAAGCGGCCGTGGCAGATATCAAAAGCCAGGTAGCCGAACTCTCTGTTGCCATCGCGGAAAAGGTCATCAAAGAAAAATTTTCAGATAAAGCCAAACAACTCGAACTGGTCGATACCATGTTGGGGGAGGTAAAACTGAACTAAGCCATCACCTATGAACCAATCCAGAGCAGCTGTAAGGTACGCGAAAGCCACATTGGAGCTTTGTCAGGAGCACAAAGCCCTGGAAGCCGTTGAAAAGGACATGCGGGCGATCCTGCGGGCCATTTCGGACCACCCCCAGCTGAGCGACTTGCTGGGAAGCCCTGTGGTAGAGGGGGTGGCCAAGAAACAGGTACTGACGGCCATTTTCAAGGAGCAGCACGCCATTTCCAAGGGGTTGATTGCGCTCCTGGTAGACAATAAGCGGATCGCCATGCTGAATGAGGTGGCGTTGAAATTTATTGTGCTCCACGAGGCGTTGAAAGGGAAGGATGTGGCGTATATCACCACGGCAGTGCCCCTCAATGAGGCGATGGAAAAAAAGGCGCTGGCGCAGCTGGCGAAGATCACCGATAAGAAAGTCACCCTCGAAAACAGGGTAAACAAAGATATTCTGGGGGGGTTTGTGCTGCGGGTCGGTGATTTGCAGTACGACGCGAGTATTGCCACCCAATTAAACACCATAAAAAGAGAATTTACTAAAAGTTTATAACCTTTGGGGCCGGCTCAAGCATAGGGCGGTCTGTATTTATACTGAGATCACATGGCAGAAGTTAAAGCCGCTGAAATATCGGCAATTTTAAAGAAACAACTGGAAGGTTTTGAAGCAAAGGCTTCCCTGGATGAAGTAGGAACCGTATTGCAGGTGGGCGATGGTATCGCCAGGGTATACGGGCTTTCCAATGCCCAGTATGGGGAATTGGTAGAGTTTGAAGGAGGCCTGGAAGGGATCGTGCTCAACCTGGAGGAAGACAATGTTGGGGTAGTATTGTTGGGCCCATTCAAAGAAATCAAGGAAGGTGCCACCGTAAAA
>MRWG01002094.1_pt1 | contig 10877 bp, 11 predicted proteins | sample 1013341 | NCBI WGS metagenome assembly MRWG01 (sample SAMN06117577, study PRJNA244670) | biofilm metagenome | biome: Water; feature: Cathode Biofilm; material: Biofilm; isolation source: microbial consortium enriched at the cathode of a solar microbial fuel cell | place: USA: District of Columbia ...
GAGCAGCCCCAGGACCATGCCCCGCCCCGCCCGCCGGCGCAGGCCCAAAAGGAAGCCGGCAAGCGAGAGCACCAGGCCCGCGACGGCGGCATAGGCGCCGCCTTCGGCAAGGCTCAGCGCCGTGGTGACCGGCCACCAGGCCAACCGGTAGCCGATGGCGGAGACAGCCAGGGCGGCAAGGCCGGCCAGCCCGCAGACGAATCCCAGGAAAGCCACCCGGGAGCGTGGTTTCGTGGACGCCGGTGTGCCGGAACTCATCGGCCTAGTCCGCTTTCCGGTTGATGGGATAGCCGCTTGCCGGGCCCCTCAGCGGCTGGACCAGCATGCGGTCGAGCCAGAGGTCGCGCCTTGTGCGGAACTGCTCGATGCCGATGGTCATGGCCTCGTGGCCGTCGCGGGGCTGGGCCGTGTAGGTGCCGAGCAGGCGGTCCCACCAGGGCAGATTGAAGCCGAAGTTGCTGTTGGTCTCGTTCGGGTGGATGGAATGGTGCACGCGGTGCATGTCGGGCGTCACGACAAACCAGCGCAGCACCCGGTCGAGCGCCAGCGGCAGCTTGAGGTTCGAATGGTTGAACATCGCCGTCGCGTTCAGCAGCACCTCGAATACCAGGACGGCCACGGCCGGCGGGCCCAGCACCGCGACGACCGCGAGCTTGATGCCCATCGACAGCAGGATTTCGACCGGATGAAAGCGCAGACCCGTGGTGACGTCGAATTCCAGGTCGGCATGGTGCATGCGGTGCAGCCGCCACAGCGCCGGCACGGCGTGGAACATCACATGCTGCAGGTAGATGGCGAGGTCCAGCAGCATCACCGAGGCGATGAAGGCGAGCCAGCCCGGAACCTCGAAGACGTTGAAGAAGCCCCAGCCGCGCTCCTGCGCCGTCAGGGCCAGGCCCACGGCGACAACCGGAAAGGCGAGGCGCAGGATCACGGTGTCGAGGACGACGATGCCGAGGTTGCTGGTCCAGCGCAGCAGGCGCGGGATCGCGCGCCGGCGGCGCGGCAGCGCGGCTTCGGCCAGCGCCATGGTTCCCAGCACGCCCAGAAAGAAGGCGATCCGCAGTGTGGCTTCGTTGGCCAGCAGGAAGTCGGTCATGGCCGTCCTTGCCGGCGCAGCGCCGGACCCTCCTGTTACAGGTCCCGCACGTCGGTGAGGTGGCCCTTCACCGCCGCCGCCGCCGCCATCCCGGGGCTGACCAGGTGGGTGCGCCCGCCGCGGCCCTGGCGGCCTTCGAAGTTGCGGTTGGAGGTGGAGGCGCAGCGCTCGCCCGGCTGCAGCCGGTCGGCGTTCATCGCCAGGCACATGGAGCAGCCCGGCTCGCGCCATTCGAAGCCGGCCTCCAGGAAGACCTGGTCCAGGCCTTCCTGCTCGGCCTGCTCCTTCACCAGGCCGGAGCCCGGCACGATCATCGCCTGCACGCCCTCGGCCACCTTGCGGCCCTTGGCGACGGCAGCGGCCTCGCGCAGGTCCTCGATGCGCCCGTTGGTGCAGGAGCCGACGAAGACCTTGTCCACCTTGATGTCGGTGACCGCCATGTCGGCCTCCAGGCCCATGTACTCCAGGGCGCGGATCATGGCCTGGCGCTTGGCCTCGTCGCGGGCCGTCTCCGGGTTGGGCACGCGCCCGGTGACCGCCACCACGTCCTCGGGGCTGGTGCCCCAGGTGACCTGCGGGTCGATCTCGGCGACCGCCAGGGTCACTTCCTTGTCGTAGCGCGCGCCCTCGTCGGAAGGCAGCGAGCGCCAGTAGGTCAGCGCCTGCTCGAAGGTGCCGGCCTTGGGGGCCATGGGACGGCCCTTGATGTACTCGAAGGTCGTCTCATCCGGGGCGATGAGGCCGGCGCGGGCGCCGCCCTCGATCGACATGTTGCAGACCGTCATGCGGCCTTCCATGGAGAGGTCGCGGATCGCCTGGCCGGCGTACTCGATGACGTGGCCGGTGCCGCCGGCGGTGCCGATCTTGCCGATGATGGCGAGGATCAGGTCCTTGGCGGTGACGCCGACCGGCAGGGCGCCGTCGACGGTGATGCGCATGTTCTTGGCCGGCGACTGGATCAGCGTCTGGGTGGCCAGCACGTGCTCCACCTCGGAGGTGCCGATGCCGAAGGCCAGCGCGCCGAAGGCGCCGTGGGTCGCGGTGTGGCTGTCGCCGCAGACGATGGTCATGCCCGGCAGGGTGAAGCCCTGCTCCGGGCCGATGATGTGGACGATGCCCTGGCGGTGGTCGTTCATGTCGAAGATCGGCACACCGAAGTCGGCGCAGTTCTTCTCCAGGGTCTCCACCTGGATGCGGCTTTCCTCGTCGGCGATGCCCTTGGAGCGGTCGGTGGTCGGCACATTGTGATCCGGCACCGCCAGCGTCGCCTCGGGGTGGCGCACCTTGCGCCCGGCCAGCCGCAGCCCCTCGAAAGCCTGGGGCGAGGTGACCTCGTGGACCAGGTGACGGTCGATGTAGATCAGGCAGGTGCCGTCGTCCTGGCGGTCGACCAGATGGCTGTCCCAGATCTTGTCAAAAAGCGTACGCGGCGCGGACATCTCTCTCGTTCCTTACTCAATTTCCCAGCCTGCTTGCCCCTACCCGGGGGGCGGCCGGCTGCTCTTATTGTTCGGCCTCAAAGTTGGGGGCCGGAGCATAGCGCCCGGACCCCGGCCAGAAAAGGGCCCGAACCGCATGGGTCCCATTCGAAAAAGGGCCCCTTCGAGCCCCTTCGAGAAAGGACCCAAAAACGCAGAAGGCCCGCCGGCCTGCTCTTGAGAAGCAGGCGGGCAGGCCCCCCGAAAGACTTCGCAGCCGGCGCAGGCGCCGGCGTCCTCAGCCTTCGGCCTTGGCGGCCTTCTCGGCCTTGGAGACCTTGCTCTTCTCGGCCTTGACCTGGGCGGCCTCTTCGCGTGCGGCGGCGTCCAGCTTGCCGCTGTGGCCGGTGGTCTGCTCGCGGATACGCGCCGCCTTACCGGTGCGGCCACGCAGGTAGTAGAGCTTCGCGCGGCGCACGTCGCCGCGGCGCACCACCTCGATGGAATCGATGCGCGGGCTGTAGAGCGGGAAGACGCGCTCGACGCCCTCGCCGTAGGACAGCTTGCGCACCGTGAAAGCCGAGTTCAGGCCGCGGTTGCGGCGCGCGATGCAGACGCCCTCGAAAGCCTGGATACGCTCGCGCGTGCCTTCGACGACCTTCACGTTGACGCGCAGGGTGTCACCCGGGGCAAAGGCCGGCGGCTCGCCCTCGGCAGTCAGCTTGCCAACCTGCTCGCTCTCGATCTGTTCGATGAGGTTCATGACTCTCTATCCTTACTGTCGCCGGCGCGTCAGCCCCGGCCCTTCGTGTAGCGCGCCCAGAGATCCGGGCGGCGCGTCCTGGTAATCTCCTCCGCCCGGGCCTGACGCCACTGGCGGACTTTCTCGTGATGCCCGGAGGTCAGCACCTCCGGCACCTTGCGGCCCTGCCACTCGGCGGGCCGCGTGTAGAGGGGATACTCCAGCAGCCCCTCAAATCCTTCTGACCCGAACGACTCCTCGTCCGGGCTGATCACGTTCCCCATAACGCCTGGCAGCAGACGGACGACCGCGTCCATCAACACCAGGGCCGCCGGTTCGCCGCCGGACAGAATGTAGTCGCCGACGGAAACCTCCAGGACGTCGCGGGCCTCCAGGACCCGTTCATCGACCCCCTCGTAGCGGCCACAGAGCAAGGTGACACCCGGCCCCGCTGCCAAATCCCGCACCAGGTCCTGCGTCAGCAGGCGCCCCCGGGGCGAGAGGTAGATGACCGGCGCCTTCTTGACCGTCGCCTGGTCATCCGAACTGTCTTCCTGCGCCCACTTCTCCGCGGCGGCGGCCAGAGCCGTATCCACCACGTCCGGGCGCATCACCATGCCGGCGCCGCCCCCGAAAGGGGCATCGTCGACGCTGCGGTGTTTATCGCGCGCGAAATCCCGGATGTCCAGGACGTCGAGCGACCAGATCCCGCCCTCCAGGGCCTTGCCCGCGAGGCTCTGCCCCAGGGGCCCCGGAAACATCTCCGGGAAGATCGTCAGGACCACCGAGCGCCATGCCGCCATGGGACCTCGCACCTACTTTCCGGCCCGACAATCTCCCGGCTGGCGCCAAGCACCGCCGAAGCCGCGCTTTATGACGCCCGGGACAAGGTTTGTCCAGCCTTTCCACGGCCCAACAGGGCACTTTTCGGCAGGGAAACCTAACTCGATCTGAGTTAAGTCTCGCTCCCCTCTTCCGCTTCCGGCCGCGCGCCTTCCGGCGGCACCTCGATCTCCGCCGGCGGCAGCGCCACCAGGCGCCCGCCGGCGATATCGACCTCCGGCACCACGGCCCGGGTGAAGGCCAGCAGCAGGCTCTTCCCGCTCCCTTCTCCACCGGGCCGCTCGACCTCCAGGAAGTCGCCGGCGCCGTAGTTCTCCACCGCCGCCACCTTGCCCAGTTCCCGGCCGTCCGGGTCCTCGACCCTGAGGCCGATCAGGTCGGCGTGGTAGAAGGTCTCCTCCTCCGCCAGCGCCGGCAGGGCCGTGCGGGCCACGTAAAGCTCAGTGCCGTGCAGGGCCTGGGCCGCGTCGCGGTCGCTCACGCCCTCGATCTTCGCCAGCACCACGTCCCGCTTGCCGGGGGCCGGGCCGGTCACCTGCAGCGTCCAGCGGCGCTTGCCGCTCTTGTCGCTGACCGGGCCGTAGGCCGCCACGTCCTCGGGGGCTTCGGTGAAGGACTTCACCTTCACCAGGCCGCGCACGCCGTGCGCGCCGACCATGACGCCCAGGCACACCAAGTCGGGGCCAACCCGGTCCTTCGGCGCAGGGTCTTCGACCATGGGGCAGCGCCTCCGGAGGCCGGCCGTTACTCGGCCTTGGCTTCCTCTTCAGCCGCAGCTTCCTCAGCCGGGGCCTCTTCGGCGGCAGCCTCTTCCGCGGGAGCTTCCTCGGCGGGGGCTTCCTCGGCGGGCGCCTCGGCCTCGGCCGCCGCGGCTTCCTCGGCCGCCTTCTTGGCCTCTTCGGCCTCGGCCGCACGCTCCTGCGCCTTCTGGCCCGGCAGGTGCTTCTTGGTCTGCTTCGGGACGTAGCGCGCCGGACCCAGGTCGACGGCGGCCAGGAAGCGGGTCACGCGGTCGCTCGGCGTGGCGCCGACCGACAGCCAGTGCTTGGCGCGCTCGGTGTTCAGCACGATGCGGTCCGGGTGGTCCTTGGCCAGCATCGGGTTGTAGGAGCCGATGCGCTCGATGAAGCGGCCGTCGCGCGGGCTGCGCGAGTCGGCGACCACGATGCGGTAGTAGGGGCGCTTCTTGGCGCCGCCACGGGACAAACGGATCTTCAGGGACATTCTCTGTTACTCGCTTTCTGGTCGGATAGTCTTTGTGTCTCGTGAAAAATGCTCAGGCATCCACCGAAGGGATTAACCGAAGGGGTTCCCGCCGCCCATCAGGCCGCCGAGTCCGCCGCGCATCATGCCCTTCTTGCCCATCTTCTGGACCCGCTTCATGACGCGGGTCGCGTCCTTGTGCTGCTTCAGCAGCTTGTTCACTTCCTGCACCGTGGTGCCCGAGCCGGCGGCGATGCGCTGCTTGCGCGAGGCCTTGATGATCTCCGGCTTCTTGCGTTCCTTGGGTGTCATGGAGGACAGCACCGCCAGCTGACGCTTGACCATGCCGTCGTCCAGCTTGGCGTTCTTGATCTGCTGCATCTGCGCCGAGTTCATGCCCGGCAGCATGCCCATCATGCTGGAGAGGCCGCCCATCTTCTGCATCTGCTGCAGCTGCTTGGCGAAGTCGTCGAGGTCGAAGGTGCCCTTCTGCAGCTTCTTGGCCAGCTTCTCGGCCTCTTCGGCCTCGATGGTCTCCGCCGCCTTCTCGACCAGGGAGACCACGTCGCCCATGCCGAGGATGCGCGAGGCCACGCGGTCCGGGTGGAAGCCTTCCAGGGCGTCGAGCTTCTCGCCGACACCGATCAGCTTGATGGGGCAGCCGGTGACCGCGCGCATGGACAGCGCCGCGCCGCCGCGCGCATCGCCGTCGACGCGGGTCAGCACGATGCCGGTGAGGTCGACCCGCTCCTTGAAGGCGCTGGCCACGGTGACCGCGTCCTGGCCCGTCATCGCGTCCGCGACCAGGAGACTCTCGTGCGGCTTGGCCGCATCGCGCACCGCCGCGACCTCGGCCATCAGCTCCTCGTCGATGGCCAGGCGCCCGGCGGTGTCCAGCATGACCACGTCGTAGCCTTCCAGGGCGCCGGTCTGCATGGCGCGCTTGGCGATGGCCACCGGCGGCTCGCCGGGCACGATGGGCAGGGTGGCGACCAGCGCCTGCTCGCCCAGGACCTTCAGCTGCTCCTGCGCGGCCGGGCGGCGCACGTCGAGGGAGGCCATGAGGACCTTCTTCTTCTCGCGCTCCTGCAGGCGCTTGGCGATCTTGGCGCAGCTCGTGGTCTTACCGGAGCCCTGCAGGCCGACCAGCATGATGCCGACCGGCGGGTTGGCGCGCAGGTCGATGCCGACGCTCTCGCTGCCCAGGGTCTCGACCAGGTGGTCGTGGACGATCTTGACCACCATCTGGCCCGGGGTGACCGAGCGCAGGACCTCCTGGCCGACCGCCTTCTCGCGCACGCCCTCGACGAAGTCCTTCACCACCGGCAGGGCGACGTCGGCCTCCAAGAGGGCCACGCGCACCTCGCGCAGGGCGGCCGTGACGTCCGCCTCGCTCAGCGCGCCGCGGCGCGTCAGCTTGTCGAGGACGCCTGAAAGCCGTTCTTGAAGGCTATCGAACATCGGGTCGGATCGGTCCTTGTCTCAAATCTCAGCGGGCCAAAAGGCCCAACAGGCAAACGCAATTCGCGCCAGTGCGCGAAACTCGCGGACTGGCGGGGCCGCCCCAAGCATATGGGGCTTTAAGCCGGTCAAGTCACCTTGGCCTGAATGGCGCGGAACTTAAGGGCCCGGGCAGAGAAGGTCAAGCCCGGGAATCCGGCCAAATTAGGGGCTCCAAACGAAAACGGCCGCCCTTACCTGGGCGGCCGGATCGAAAAGCTTTTCGGTCTTTTCGGGACTTTCGGCTCTGGAGCTTAGTCTGCGGCCTGGATGTTCACCGCCTTGGGGCCGCGCGGGTCGGCCTGGACTTCGAAGCTCACCTTCTGGCCTTCGACCAGCGGGCCCATGCCCGAACGCTCGACGGCGGAGATGTGGACGAAAACGTCCTTGGAGCCGTCCTCGGGCGCGATGAAACCAAAGCCCTTGGTGGTGTTAAAAAACTTCACGGTTCCCGTGATCATGGTCTGGGTCTTCCTTCGAACTTCAACGTAGTGCGTCCCGGGACATTGCCGCCCGGGCCGGGTGAAGGCACAAGGATGTCGGGGAAGACTCAGGGACGGAAGTTCACCGGGGTAGGCCAAGAGCCTTAAGCGATGTACCGAGCCTGCGGCTTCTGACCTTCCATGTCCGTCACCGCGTTAACACCTAGATTGACTAGCGTCGGAAATCAACATGAATCACACGATTTTTACCCGTTAATCCAAAAGGATAAGGCCACTTTTTTGCCCCTTGATGGAGCAAAAGCCCCAAATTCTCCCATGAATCGCGACCGTAGAGCAGCCCGCGCCGGGAACAACTATTCCGTTAGGACACCCTGCCGGGCGCAATGTGGGGCAGGGAACGGGCCGCCCCGGCCCCTGCCCGCTGCATTCTATTGCGTGTTCTCTATTGCGTGTTCTGGTGCGTGTTCCGGGGTGCGGCCCGCTGTTCTGCCAGGGCGAGGCGCAGGTCGCGGACCATGGTCTCCACCTCGCCGGTCAGCGCCGCCACCGCGTGGGCCTCAGCCTCGCGGCGTGCCGAGGCATGGGCATCGCCGCTGTCGGAAACGTTCGTCAGGCGGTGGCTCGGCTTCTCCGCGACCGCCGAGGCCGTGCCGTAGGTATAACCGTTGCGCACGTCGACCAGCACCGCCTGGGCAAAGCCTTCGGCCTCGACACTCTCGGTCGGCAGGAAAAAGCCGATGAGCGCCAGCTTGGTGACCGCCAGCGGGTTGCTGCTCTCCTCCGAGCGGCCGAAGGTCTCGTAAATCAAGACCGCGTCCAGGTGCTGACGCGCCGCGCCGAGGCGGACCTGGCGGACAACTTCCGCGAGCGACAGCCGGAAGTCCTGAAATAGGCCCTGCTTGATCACAAGTCGATTGGGCTCTGGTGTTGCCAAGGCCGCGATCAACGGAGAAACAGGCACAAACTCTCCGTAGCCGCTCCCGAGGCGCCCGGCCAGGGCCCGCCAGGACTCTGCCTCCTCCGGCGGAACCGCCATTAGTCCCTGCCTGTCGATCCGGGCGAGGCCGATCCGGGCGGGAAAGCGCAGCTGCGGCTCGACGCGGGCCGCGGTGGCGACCTCCTCGTCCACGACACCGGCGGGGCCGGCATAGAGACGCGGGGTCGCGCCCGGAGCGGAGGTTCCCGCCGCCGCAGTGCCGTATCCTTCCAGATAGCGGCTGCCGGAGCTGGTCTGGATCTGGTTGGCGCAGGCGGTGAGCAGGCCGACAAGGCCAGCCGCCAGGGTCAGCGAAACGAGACGCTTGGTGATCATGATTCTCCCCCATGGTTGCCGGTGCGGGCCCGCTGCCCGCGCGCGAGACGTCATCGTGACGCCACAAACGCGCGGTAAGAGGGCGGGAACGTGGCGGCATTGAGGCGAGTGATCAGGCTGAGAGCCGCTTTTGTGAGAATCGCGAGGACGCAATCGCTCCACGCGGCCGAACTCGGGAAGGAGAGCCGACGATGCTCGGTACTTTCACACCTCGCCTCAGTGCCTGCATCTTAAGTGTCGGGCTCACCACCGGATGTGCAAGCGTACCCTCACTTGATCATGCGGAACTGACGGAAATCTCGCTTCTGTCGTCGTACGACCTAGTCGGCCGCGCAAAATCATACTGGCCGATGGTTCGGCTTACATTCTTGTCGGATCGCCCCCTGTTCGATCCAGACACCACACTCCCGCGCGTGCAATTTGAGATTTGCGACGCAAGCGGCGAAGAGCGGCACTTGCATGGATTTGGCCTTGTCGAAGTCGCCTGGCAGGGACGTCCCGTCACACCTGCGGCCGCTCGCACAATCCAGTCTCTGGAACAACCTCAAGAGTATGAGATCGAATTCAACTACGTGTACTGGGAACAATACGAGAAAAGCGGCGGGTCAGGCTCGGCTACCTTGTTGCCGCTCCCAGGCGATCTCTGCGTTGCCTTCTGGAAAGCAAGCAAGCCGCTTCCTCCGAGCATAGGCCGCCCCCTTCGGATCAACCGAGAGATCGTCAACGAGGTGGTCGGGCCGCTGCCACGGCAGGTTTCCCTTCCATGACCCCTCAGGGCGATTGATTTCGGCCAAAAAGGGGCTGAGTGGCTAGGGCCCCCACGCCGGTCTTCCTGGACTTTTCGGCCCCCGCGGCCATATAACCCCGCCATGAGCAGCCGCCCCTTCATCAAGATGCACGGGCTGGGCAACGACTTCGTGGTCGTGGATGCCCGGGCCGAGGCCTTTCCGCTGACGGACGCCCTGGCCAAGGCCATCGCCGACCGGCGCGAGGGCGTGGGCTGCGACCAGCTGCTGATCCTGGAGCCCCCGACCAACGGCAGCGCCGACGTCTTCATGCGCATCCGCAACCACGACGGCGGCGAGGTCGGCGCCTGCGGCAACGGCACGCGCTGCGTGGCCGCCCTGGTGATGGGCGAACTGGGGCGCGAGGCCCTCACCATCGAGACCAACGCGGGCCTGCTGCACGCCAAGGCCGCCGGGCCCGGCCGGGTGACGGTGGACATGGGCGAGGCGCGGCTCGGCTGGCAGGACATCCCGCTGGCGGAAGAGCGTGACACCCTGCACCTGGGTATCGAGAACGGCCCCCTGAAGGACCCGGTCGGCGTCAACATGGGCAACCCCCACGCGGTCTTTTTCGTCGATAACGTGGAAAGCCTGCCGATGGAGGAGCTGGGGCCAACCCTGGAGCACCACCCCCTCTTCCCCGAGCGCGCCAACATCGGCGCCGCCGAGGTCATTGGAAAAAACAAGCTGCGCCTGCGCGTCTGGGAGCGTGGCGCGGGACTGACCCGCGCCTGCGGCACCGGCGCCTGCGCCGCCGCCGTGGCCGCCGCGCGCCGTGGCCTGACCGGCCGCAAGGTGGACGTCACCCTGGACGGCGGCACGCTCACGATCGAATGGTTGGAGAACGGCCACGTGGAGATGACCGGTCCGGTGGCGACCGCTTTTCACGGCGAGCTGAACGGGGAGTTCCTGTCGTGACTTCTCCCCGCATCCTCACCTTCGGCTGCCGCCTCAACGCCTACGAGTCGGAGGTCATGCGCGGCCACGCCGAGGCGGCGGGCCTGGACGACGCGATCATCGTGAACACCTGCGCCGTCACCGGCGAGGCCGAGCGCCAGGCGCGACAGGCCATCCGCAAGGCGCGGCGCGAGAACCCGGAGGCGCGCATCATCGTCACCGGCTGCGCCGCGCAGATCGACCCGGAGGGTTTCGCCGCCATGACGGAAGTCGACCGCGTCATCGGCAACGAGGAAAAGCTGAAGGCCGAAAGCTTCCTCGATGAGGACGCGCCGCGCGTCGCGGTGAACGACATCATGGCGGTGACCGAGACGGCGCCGCAGCTGATCGACGGCTTCGCCGAGCGCACCCGCGCCTTCGTGCAGGTCCAGCAAGGCTGCGACCACCGCTGCACCTTCTGCATCATCCCCTACGGGCGCGGCAACAGCCGCTCGGTGCCGCTCGGCGAAGTGGTGCGCCAGGTGCGCAATCTCGTCGAGCAGGGCACGGCGGAAATCGTGCTGACCGGCGTCGACGTCACCTCCTATGGCGGCGACCTGCCGGGCAAGCCGGCGCTGGGCCAGATGCTGCGCCGC
>MRWG01002095.1_pt1 | contig 10876 bp, 14 predicted proteins | sample 1013341 | NCBI WGS metagenome assembly MRWG01 (sample SAMN06117577, study PRJNA244670) | biofilm metagenome | biome: Water; feature: Cathode Biofilm; material: Biofilm; isolation source: microbial consortium enriched at the cathode of a solar microbial fuel cell | place: USA: District of Columbia ...
GCGCAGCCCGTCGCGCGGATTCTGGTGGACGATGCCCCATTCGGTCCGCATCAGCAGGCGCCGCTCCGGCTCGGAAAGCCTAAAGACGTCGCGGAGACCTTGCCGCCCGACGTCGAAGCGCACCGATCCGGACGTCGGCTGCTGTGTGCCGGCAAGGCAGGCGAGCAGCGTCGACTTGCCGGAGCCGGACTCGCCGACGACGCCAAGGACCTCGCCCGGATACAGTCGGAAGGAGACGTCCTCGCAGCCGACCTGGCCGCCGGCATAGACGTGGCCCACACCTTCGGCCTCGAGCAGCGGGCTCGCGTCGCTCATGATCTGGCCTCCTTGCCGGTCGGGAAGCCGAGCGCATCCGCCGCCGCGGCGCGCGGGCCGACATGGCCGGCGTCGCGCCGCGTCCGGCAATGGTCGCTGTCGGAGCAGACGAACATGCGGTCGCCCCGGTCGTCGAGAATGACTTCGTCCAGGAAGACGCCCGTGGCGCCGCAGAGGCCGCAGGGGTCCTCGAACGCCTGGACCTGGAAAGGATGGTCGTCGAAATCGAGGCTGCGCACCTTTGTGTAGGGCGGCACGGCATAGATGCGCTTCTCGCGCCCCGCGCCGAACAACTGGAGCGCGGGCATCATCTCCATCTTCGGATTGTCGAACTTCGGAATCGGCGACGGCGCCATGACATAGCGGGCGTTCACCTCGACCGGGTAATCGTACGTCGCCGTGATCTCGCCGTGCCGCGCGATGTCCTCGTAAAGCTTGACCTGCATCAGGCCGTATTCGGCATAGGCGTGCATCTTCCGGGTCTCGGACTCGCGCGGCTCCAGCCGACGCAGCGGCTCCGGCAGCGGGACCTGATAGACGATGATCTGGTCCTCGGTCAGCGGCATTTCCGGAATGCGATGCCGGGTCTGGATCACGGTCGCCTTCGCCGTTTCCTCCGTGACCGCGACGCCGGCGACGCGCTTGAAGAAGCGGCGAATCGAAACGGCGTTGGTCGTGTCGTCGGCCCCCTGGTCGATCACCTTCAGCACGTCGTCCATGCCGATGATCGACGCGGTCACCTGAATGCCGCCGGTGCCCCAGCCATAGGCCATCGGCATCTCGCGCCCGCCGAAGGGCGCCTGATAGCCCGGCACCGCGATGGCCTTCAGCAGCGTCCGGCGGATCATCCGCTTCGTCTGCTCGTCCAGGTAGGCGAAGTTGTAAGTACCGTCGACGCTCATGAACGCGTCGCCCGATCCCGCCGAGGCGTTCATTCCGCGGCCTCCTGAATGCCTTCCGCCGCCCGTCGCATGCCGCGCAGCATGACCAGCTCGGACTGGAAGTCGACATAGTGCGGCAGCTTCAAATGACTAACGAAACCAGCTGCTTCGACGTTGTCGCTATGGGACAACACGAACTCTTCGTCCTGGGGCGGGTGGTTGCGGTCCTCGCCGAACTCATCCGCCCGCAACGCACGATCGACCAGCGCCATCGCCATGGTCTTCCGCTCGCACTGGCCGAACGCGAGACCGTAGCCGCGGGTGAACATCGGCTTCAGGCCTTTCGCGCCCTGGAACTGGTTGATCATCTGGCATTCGGTGATCTCGATCTCGGCGATCGCGATCGGGAAGCCCAGTTCCTCCGGCGTGAACTCCACCTCGACGGTCCCCATTCGAATTTCGCCGGCGAAGGGATGATTGCGCCCATAGCCGCGCTGGGTCGCGTAGCCGAGCGCCAGGATGAAACCTTCGTCGCCGCGGAAGAGATTCTGCAGGCGCTGGTCGCGGTCGGCCGGAAAGGACATCGGCTCGCGGCCGAGGTCGAAGGGCTCGCCGTCGTCGGGCGACGCCGTCTCCGGCTGCATCAGGCCTTCGGCGCCCAGCAAGTCGGCGACCCGGGGCATTTCGGCGGCGGTCGGCTCGGCTTCCGGCGCTTCCGGCTGTGTCTCGCCGGTCGCGGCGAGCGTGAAATCGAGCAGGCGGTGGGTGTAGTCGTAGGTCGGCCCCAGCACCTGGCCGCCCGGCAGGTCCTTGAAGGCGGCGGAGATGCGGCGGCGGATGGTCATGCGCGCCGTGTCGATCGGCGCGCTGGCGCCGAAGCGCGGCAGGGTCGTCCGGAACGCGCGCAGCAGGAAGATCGCCTCCACCATGTCGCCCTGCGCCTGCTTGATCGCGAGCGCGGCGAGGTCGGGGTCGTAGAGCGAGCCTTCGGTCATCACCCGGTCGACGGCGCGGCCGAGCTGCTCCCGCACCTGCTCGACGCCGAGCTCCGGTACGGCCGGATCGCCGCGCCGCTCCTCCGCGATCAGCGCATGGCTCGCTTCGATCGCGGCCTCGCCGCCCTTTGTCGCCACATACATGTCAGATCTCCATGGCCTTGACGCCGCGCGGCAGCCCGATCGCGCCCGCGTCGTCGAACAGGAACGCGTCATAGCCGAGCGGATAGAGCGCCCCGTTCCGCGCCCACGCCGCCCAAAACGCGGCGAGGTCGCCTGCCGGCGCGACGTCCCGAGCATCCTTGATCCCCGGGCCGGTCAGTCGCCGGACGGCGCCGCCGCCGAGGGACGGGACCGCGACCAGCAGGGTCGCCGAACGGTCGGGATATTGGTCGACGCCAATGCGGAAGTCCGCGTATGGCGCGGCGTCCGGCGCCGTCACGAAAGCGAACGCCGCGGCGTCCGGACGTTCGACGATGGGCGCGCCGGTATGGAACCGCAGGAAGGCCTTGGCCTGCGGGCTTCCGGCGCCGTCGTCGAGCCATGCGGGCGTATCGGCATCCAGCAACGTCAACGCCGCCGCCGCCATCGCGCGCGGCCAGCCGGCTGGCGCCGCCGCCAGAGCGCTGATCGCCGCCGATCGACCCGGAAACGAGAGCGCATTCATCAGCGCCCGGAACGTCGCCTGGGCGTCGATCACCGGCTCGGCGAAGCCCGGACGAATCGCGGCGTTTGCGGCCGTAGCGGTCGTCATGGCTAGCCCTCCGCCCGAACCATGGTGAAGAAGTCGACCTTCGTGGCGCCGGCCTTCCGCCGCGCCTTGAGGCGCCGCGCCGCCTCGGCCCGCTTCAGCGGCGTGATCACCTCGGCCATCACGCGATCATGCAAGTCGTCGGTCTGCAACATGGCGTCGGCGATCGCGGCATGTTCCGCCTTCGCCGTCGCGCGCCCCTGCACATAGGCGTGGCCGACGACGTCCGGTCGATCCTTCAGGACGAGAGCGCAACGCGTGACCGTCATCTCGCCGAGGCTGAAGGCCCGGCCCGTGCCGCCCGCGCGGGCGCGGGTCATGACGGCGCCGATCTCGGGTCGACGCAGCCAGTCGAACGCGGGCGCCGGGCCGAGGGCCGCCATAGCTGCCTGGAGCGCCGCAGGCTCCGCCCGGGCCAGCACGCCCATCCATTCCGCCCGCTGTTCCGTAGCCATTTGACTTGACATTCGCCTGCCTGCAAATTTGTCTAGACATCCAGATATCCGGACGGTAGCTTGCCGGCACATCCGTGTAAAGGACGAAATGAAGACAATTCGATGACACTTGGCGATCGCAACATGCCGCTGGAGCGCGGCGCCGGCGCCGCGCTCTGGAAGCAAATCGCAGACATGCTGGAGCGGGAGATCAAAGCGGGCGCGTTCGCGGAGACGGACGGGCGCCTGCCGCCGGAGCGCGTCCTGACCGAACGCTTCGACGTGAACCGTCACACGGTGCGCCGCGCGCTCGCGGCCCTCGCGGAGACCGGCCTCCTGCGCACCGAACAGGGTCGCGGCGTCTTCGTGAACATGGAACTGGTCGAGTATCCGCTGGGCCGACGCGTCCGCTTCACCGAGGCCCTCGCCGCGAGGCAACACGCGCCGTCCGGCCGCATCGTCGAAATGGCGCGGGAAACGGCCGGGCCGGACGTCGCCGCCGCGCTCGATCTCGCTGTCGGCGCCAAGGTCTGGCGCATCGAGAGGCTCGGGAGCGCGGAGGGCAAGCCGATCGCGATCGCGTCGCATTATTTCAGCCTGGCTCGCTTCCCGAAGATCGACGGCGCCTTCCGCAGCAGCGCGTCGATCACCGCCGCGCTCGCCGCCTTCGGCTGCGCCGACTACGAACGCCGCGAAACCCGCATCCTCGCCCGTCCGGCGACCGCGGAAGAAACCCGCCTGCTCGATCTGCCGCGCGGCCGGCCCGTTCTCGTCACGGAGGGCGTGAACGTGATGCCCGACGGCGCGGCGATCGAGTACAGCGTGGCGCGTTTCGCCTCCGACCGCGTACAGCTCCGCGTATAGCCCGCGGCCATCGTTGCGCCAGCCGCAAAAGCCTTGGCAGAACGATCCGGGCCAATTTCCTTGCCGCGCGTCGTCCGCCGCCGATATTCCGCGGCGTCCGGGTCGCTCACGCCCCGGCGCAGCCAAGGAGGCGAAATGTCACTCGAAGCAAAGCTGGCGGAGATCCGCGCCGGCTCGAAGATCCCGCCCGACAAGCGGGCGATCATGGGTCAGGCGACCGAAGACTTGCGGAATTCCGGCGCGCTCGACCGCACGATCAAGGTCGGCGACGCGCTGCCGGACTTCTCGCTGACCAACGCGAACGGCGTCGAGGTTCATTCGGCCGACCTGCTCGACCAGGGACCCATCGTTCTTTCCGTCTTCCGCGGAGTCTGGTGACCCTATTGCAATGCAGAGCTGTATGCTTTGCAGGCAGTCGCGGACGAACTGGCGAAATACGACGCGACCCTCGTCGCGCTGACGCCGCAAGCGCCGGAGCACAACAAGGCGATGGCGTTGAAGAACGAGTTGAACTTCCACCTGCTCTCCGACCCGGGCAACGCCTATGCGGCCGCGCTCGGCCTGCGCTTTGAGGTTCCCGACCCGGTGAAGGAGATCTACAAGGGCTTCGGCCTCGTCCTGCCGAAGTACAACGGCGACGAAAGCTGGACCCTGCCGATCCCTGCGCGGCTCGTCGTCGACCGCAGCGGCATTGTCCGCGCGGCCGACATCGATGTCGATTACACCCGGCGGCCGGAGCCGGAAAAGACCGTGGCCGACGTGGCCGCGCTCTGACGGCGCGGCGCTGACGTTAGGGCCCGGCCCGACGTCAGCGCCAACCGCCGCCGCCGTTCACGTAGATCGTGTCGGCGGTCATGAACTCGCAGCGGTCCGAGCAAACGAAGAGGACGAGTTCGGCGATCTCCTCCGGCCGGCCCTTGCGGCCCATCGGAATGTCGTCGAGTTCGCCGGTCCGCGCTTCCTCGACTCCGGCGGCAGCAAGGAAACCTGTTTCGACCGGGCCCGGCGAAATCGAGAGCGCGCGCACGCCCCGGCCCGCGAATTCCCGCGCGACGCCGAGCGTCATGCTGACGACCGCGCCCTTCGCCGCCGCATAGTGAATCAGCCCGCCCGGTCCGCCGCGCATGTGCGCCATCGACGCCATGTTGACGATGACCCCGCCGCCGTTCGTGATGAAGTGCGGCAGGATCTCCTGCATCGCGTAGTACACGCCCGAAGCGTTCAACGCGAAGCTCTGATCCCAGAGCGCATCGTCGATCTCGAGGAACTCGGCGCGCCGACCCGCGGCGCCGGCGTTGTTGAACTGGAAGTCGACGACGCCGAAACGGCCGATCGCCGCCTTCACCAAGTCGCGCACGTCGTCTCGGCTGGACGCGTCGCCGGCGACGGCCAGCGACCCGGCGCCCTTCTGCTTGACCTGCTCGGCGACGGCTTCGGCGCCGTCCCCATCAATGTCTGCGCAGACGACGTTGGCGCCCTCGCGGGCGAACGCAAGCGCGGTCGCCTTGCCGATGCCGCTGGCGGCGCCCGTAATGATCACAGTCTTGCCGACAAAAAAATCCGAACTCGCCGCCATAGCGGGGCAACTCCCGAAACATCGGTGATGCCCCCATCAGACGTAGCCCGATTTCCGAATTCCCCTTTATCGTGCAAGCCAGTCGCCGTCCAGCAACGCTGGGTCGAACGGAAACACGACATTTCGATTCGGAGCCGTCAACGTCTTGTCTTTTCCCGGAAAATCGAAGCGGGACAAAAGGTCGCGAATGAGTTCGATGCGCGCCGTGCGCTTCCGATCCGTCCGTACGACCGTCCAGGGCGCATGCGGCAGGCTGGTTCGGCGAAGCATTTCGTCCCGCGCCGCGGTGTAGTCGTCGAATTTTTCCAGCGCCGCGTCGTCTATGTTGGAGACTTTCCAACCTTTGAGCGGATCGCTCCGGCGCTCCTGCAGGCGTTCGGCCTGTTCCTCGCGGCTGATATCGAGCCAATACTTGATCAGACTGATCCCGGATTGCTTCAGCATCGCCTCGAATTCCGGCGCGCTCTGCAGAAACGCCTCATGCTCTTGCGGCGTGCAGAAGCCCATGACCGGCTCGACTCCGGCGCGATTGTACCAGGATCGATTGAAGAGCGTCATTTCGCCGGCCGCCGGCAGATGCGCGACATAGCGCTGGAAATACCAGGAAGCCCGGTCGCGGTCCGACGGCGCCGGCAGCGCGACATCGCGCACCGCACGCGGGCTCATGTGCATGGTGATCCGCTTGATCGTGCCGTCCTTGCCCGCAGCGTCCCGTCCTTCCAGCACGACCGCGATTTGCAGTCCGGCGGCGCGCATATGGCTTTGCAGTTTCACAAGCTGCAGCTGCAGTTCGAGCAGCAGCCGCTCGTAGCGCTTTCGCTTCAGCTTCGGGATCGGCGGCGCCTTGTTCATGCCGAACCGTCTTCCTGGATCGCCGGATCGTCAGCCACGGCCGCGCCCGCGATGCGCCGGTCGGTCGCCGGGTCGTCCTCGCCCGGCACATGCACGACGACGTAGTCCAGCCCTTCCCGCTGCACCGGCATGGTGGCGTCGAGACCCATCTTGTCGGAGACGCCGTCCTCTGCGGACGGATCGAGCTTCGAGCCGAGGGCCCCCGGCAGGATGACGAGATCGCGTCCCGCCTGGAAACGCGTCGCGACCGCCCATTCGACGGCGGTCGGGTCGTGCACGTCGACGTCCTCGTCGACCACGATGACCTGCTTGATGTCGGCATGGGCGCCGAACGCGGCCGCGATCACGTTCCGCGGCTCCCCCTCCTGGCGCTTCCTTATCTTGACGTGGAGGTGATAGCGACAGACGCCGCCCTGGGAGAGATGGACGTCGAGGACGTTCGGGAAGCTGCGCCGCAAGAGCGCCACGATGGTCGTCTCGCGCGGGATCGCGCCGAGCAGCAGGTGTTCCATCCCGGCGGAGACGATGGTGTGGAACATCGGCTGCGCGCGCGTCGTGATGGCGTCGACCTGGATGACCTCTCGCCGCCCGGCCGGGCCGTAATACTGCGGGAACTCGGCGAACGGCCCCTCCATCTCGCGGACGCCGGGCAGAATGCGGCCTTCGATGACGACCTCCGCGTCCGCCGGCACGCGCACGTCGTTCGTCACGCATTTCGCCACCCGGAGCGGCGCGCCGTGCAGGGCGCCCGCGATCTCCAATTCGTCGAAGTCGATCGGCACGACGGCCTGGGAGGCGAGCAGCGTCGCCGGATCGACGCCGATCGCGACCGCCACTTCGAGCGGATGACCGGCCGCTTCCGCCGTCTGGAAGAAGTTGTAGAGGTGCCGCGGCAGGATCAGGACGCCCATCCGGTCCTTCGAGGAAATCTGCAGCCGATTGATCGAGACGTTCTGGACGCCGGCGACCGGATTGCGCGCGATGACAAGCCCGGCGGAGATATAAGGCCCGCTGTCATGCTCATTGTGGAGCGGAATCGGGAGATCCCGCAGCAGGTCCGGCTCACGGATGACGGACTGCTGCACCGGCGCGTCTGTCACCTCCTCCCAGGGCAGCGGCGCGTCGACGGCCATGGCGAAACGGTCCAGCACCTCGTCCTGGCCGACGCCGAGCGCCTCGGCGACCCAGCTGCGCTCGGCCAGCAGGTTGGCGATGACGGGAATGTTCGGCGCGTTCCCATCGCCGCGCCGGGGCGACGGGAACAGCACCGCCTTGGACCCGTCCTGGCGCTTTGCGACGGCCGCGACTTCATAGTCCAGGTCGACGCCCGATTCCGCCTTGGCCAGCCGACCGGTCGCCGCCAGATGCTTCAGCCAGCTGCGCAAGGTGCGATACGCCATGTCACATTCCCCGAACCCGAAAATCGGTCTAGTTTGCGCGCAATCCTAGTGGTTCTCGCCTCGCTGCATAGACGCGACGACGCGGCAGGGTCAGGAGACGCATCGCACATGCCTTATTCCATTGGTCCCGATATCGGCTTCGGCAGCGCCATCGGTCGCGGCCTGAAACGGCGCTGTCCCCGCTGCGGCGAAGGCCGCGCGTTCCTGGGCTATCTCACGCTGGTCGACGAGTGCGCCGTTTGCGGCGCGTCGCTCGGCCAGATCCGCGCCGACGACTTTCCGCCCTACCTGACGATTTTTCTGGTCGGCCACATCGTCGTGCCGTCCGCCCTGATCGCCGAACAGAACTGGGCATGGTCGACCCAGCTGCACATGGCTGTCTGGCTGCCGATGACGCTGTTCCTGCTGTTGCTCGTGCTGCCGGTCATGAAGGGCGCCGCCGTCGGCCTGATGTGGCGCCTTGGCCTCAAGGGCGACGAGGCGCAATGACCGACGACCCGCCTTTCTGGAAGACGAAGCGTCTCAGGGAGATGTCCGTCGAAGAGTGGGAAAGCCTCTGCGACGGCTGCGGCAAGTGCTGTCTGTTGAAGGTCGAGTACGAGGACACCCGCGAGGTGCTGCCCACATCGGTCGCCTGCAAGCTGCTCGATACGGACTCCTGCCAGTGCTCCGACTATCCGAACCGCAGGAAGAAGGTGCCGGACTGCATCGACCTCCGGCATGTCGTCGACTTCACGACGATCGCATGGCTGCCGTCGACCTGCGCCTATAAGCTGGTCGCCGAGGGCCGGGACCTTTATTGGTGGCACTATCTGGTTTCCGGGTCGCGGGCGACGGTGCATTCGGCGGGCATGTCGGTCCGTCACAAAGTGATTTCGGAAGCCGACCTGAACGACGTCGACGAGGAACTGCCGCGCTATGTCGTCGACTGGCGACTTTGAGCATCTCTATCTCGCCAACGGCGACATCGCCCCGGTCCGAGTGAGGATCGACGGCCGCGCCCGACGCATTTCGCTGAAGGTCGAAAAGATCGGCGGCCTGGTCACGCTGACCGCGCCGACGGCGTCCGCCCTGCCCGCCGCGCGCCGCTTCATGAGCAAACGCGTCGACTGGATCGCCCAGAAGCGGGCGTCCGCCCAGCAAACGACGCCTTTCGCGGCGGGCGAATCGATCCCTGTTTTCGGCCGTCTCCGCCGGATCGAACACGACCCCGACGCCCGCGATCCGGTCCGGCTCGACGCCGGGCGCTTGACCGTCGGCGGCAGTCCGTCGGGCATCGCGGCGGGCATCGGCCGCTTCATCCGCGCGGAAGCCTTGCGCCGGTTGAAGACGGCGAGCGCCGCGCACGCCGACAAGATCGGCGCCGAGATCGCGGCGGTCAGCGTGCGCGACCCCCGAACCCGCTGGGGCAGTTGCTCCAGCACCGGGCGCCTCTCGTTCTCCTGGCGGCTCGCCATGGCGCCTCCCAGTGTGCTCGACTACGTGGCGGCGCACGAAGTGGCGCATCTGAAGCACATGAACCACGGTCCGGCGTTCTGGGACCTCGTGGCGACGCTCGATCCGGCCTGGGAAGCAGCGGAAGCGTGGCTGACGAAGGAAGGCCCGACCCTGCGCCGTTATGGGTGACGGCGGCGCCGGTTCAGGCGCCGGCCCGCATGCTCTGCCGGACCATGCGTTCCAAGGCGTCGAGGAAACGGGACCGATCCGCCTTCGAAAACGGCCGACCGCCGCCGCCGGCGCCGAGCGGGTTCGCCGCGCGCAGGTCCACCATCAGATCGCGCATGGCGAGTTGGCGGCCGATGTTGTCCGGCGTGAACGGGTCGCCGTTGTGCCGAAGCGCCAGCGCCCCCGCCTCGACGCACCGCGCCGCCAGGGGGATGTCGCCGGTCACGCAGACGTCGCCCGGCCCGATGCGGTCGGCGATCCATTTGTCCGCGGCGTCGGCGCCCTCGGCCACGATCACTGTCTCCACGAGCGGGTGCGGGTTGGGCCGGATGCCGCCATTGGAAACGACGTAGACCTTGAGGCCGTGCCGGTCGGCGACGCGGAGGGTTTCGTCCTTCACCGGGCAGGCGTCGGCGTCGATGTAGATGCTGGTCATGCGGGCTGGACTACAGGACTTCCGGCCGGCGGGGAACCGTGAGCTTCTGGGACATCTTCGACCTGGCGTCCCCGGCTGCGTTCGCGGCCGCGGCCGTCGCGGTCGTCTTCGCCGGCTTCCTCAGGGGATTCGTCGGCTTCGGCGCGGCGCTGGTGACGGCGCCCGTGCTCAGCCTCGCCTTCTCGCCGACGATCGCCGTCGCGATCGCTTTCCTCTCCGGCCTCCCCGCCGTCGTCCAGCTTCTGCCGACGGCGATCCGCTATGCCGACCGGCCCTTCATCCTGCCGGTCGCCATCGGCTGCTTCCTGTTCGCGCCGGTCGGCGCATTCGTGCTGGTCGCGGGCGATCCGCGGCTGCTCAAGATCGGCATCGCCGCGGCGGTCGTGCTGATGACCATGCTGATGTGGCGCGGCTGGCGCTTCGCCGGCGCGCCGGGACGACCCGTCCTCTTCGTTGCGGGCGCGATCGCGGGCGTGCTCCAGGGCCTCGCCGGCATCGGCGGCCCGCCGGTCGTCACCGTGGCGCTGGCGCGGCCGGGGGCGCCGGAGACCCAGCGCGGCAACGTGCTGGCGGCGGTGACGGCGCTGACGCTCGCCGCGGCGATCCCGTTCTGGGGCCTCGGCCTGTTCACGGCGGAAGCGCTCTGGCTCAGCCTCCTCTTCGTGCCGCTGCACACCGCCGCCGCCTGGGGCGGAACGATCTGTTTC
>MRWG01002096.1_pt1 | contig 10869 bp, 13 predicted proteins | sample 1013341 | NCBI WGS metagenome assembly MRWG01 (sample SAMN06117577, study PRJNA244670) | biofilm metagenome | biome: Water; feature: Cathode Biofilm; material: Biofilm; isolation source: microbial consortium enriched at the cathode of a solar microbial fuel cell | place: USA: District of Columbia ...
CCACTACTTTTGAACAATTGGAATTTTTAGGCGAAATTTACGCAAATTTTTAGGAAGCAATTCATGCAGCAAACTTCGGAGCAGTACGATGCGGTCATACAATCCTGCAGGGATTTGTTCATCAAGAAAATGAAAGATTACGGCTGCGCCTGGCGGATACTCCGTCTGCCATCCCTCACCGACCAGATTTTTATCAAGGCCCAGCGGATCCGCAGCCTCCAGCAAAAGGCAGCGCGCAAGATCGATGAAGACGAACGCTCTGAATTTATCGGGATTATCAACTATTGCATCATGGCGCTGATCCAGGTAGACAGGGGGGTGGTGGAACAACCCGACTTGGTGGAAGCCGAGGCCCTGGAACTCTATGATGCCAAGGTAGAGGCCACAAAAAGCCTGATGGAAGACAAGAACCATGATTACGGGGAGGCCTGGCGTGAGATGCGCGTTAGCTCGCTTACCGATTTGATCCTCCAGAAGTTGCTTCGGGTCAAGCAAATTGAGGACAACCTCGGAAAAACCCTGGTAAGCGAAGGGATTGCCGCCAATTACCAGGATATCATCAATTACTCGGTTTTCGCCATGATCCACCTCAACTCAAAAAGCCTTTTGTAGTATGAAGTACCTGCTTGCCGTATCCAGAATCCTGGTAGGAGCGCTCTTTATCATTAGCGGCCTTATCAAACTCAACGACCCTGTGGGCTTTTCGTTCAAGCTGGAGGAATATTTCAGCGTGGGGGTGCTGGACCTCCCCTTCCTGGAACCCTATGCCCTGGCCATTTCCCTTTTTGTGGTCATCTTTGAAGTGTTGGTGGGCGTCACCTTGTTATTGGGCTACAGGGCCCGGCTCACGGTCTGGAGCCTGTTGCTGATGATCCTCTTCTTTACCTTCCTCACGTTTTATTCGGCCTATTTCAACAAGGTGACGGACTGTGGTTGTTTCGGGGACGCCATTAAACTCACCCCCTGGGAATCCTTTACCAAAGACCTGGTCCTGTTGCTCTTTATCTTGGTGCTTTTTCGTTGGCACCGGTATATCAAACCCCTGTTTCCACCCCGTACCGGCGGGACTGTGGTGATTTTGGCAGTTTTGGCCTGTGCTTTCTACGCGAACTATGTATTGAACCACCTTCCGGTCATCGATTTCAGGCCCTATAAAATTGGGGCCAATATACAGGAAGGCATGGGCATACCGGAGGGGGCTCCCAAGGCGGTTTTTGAATATGCCTGGACCTTCGAGGTAAACGGGGAGCGGCAAACGCATATCACCCGGGGCGAATACCCCGCGGTGGACGGCGAATTTATCGAGGTAGAAACCACCGAGATCCAGAAAGGCTATGAACCCCCTATCCACGATTTCACCATCGAAAGGGAGGGCCAGGACTATGCAGGGGTCCTTTTGGAGGAGGATAAGTTGGTGATGGTAGTGGCATATGACCTCGCCAAAAGCGATGAAACGGTTTTTGGGGAACTCAAAACAGTGACAGACAACGCCATGGACCACGGTTACAGGGTTATTGGGATGTCTGCTTCGGATGAAGCCCTCACATCCAGCGTGGTACATCAATACAATTTTGGTTTTGATTTTTATTTTACCGACCAAACCACCTTAAAGACAATTGTACGCTCGAACCCCGGGGTATTGGTATTGCGAAAAGGGACCATAGTCCAAAAAGTACATTATAATGACCTGGAAGCCCTGCAATTCCCCTAATCCGTTACCTTTGCGGAAATGGGGCAGCCAAAACATTAAAACCCGTACCCCTGTAACCGCACAACTGTATAACCTAAAAACATCCCAATGAGAAGCAAGATCGTAGCAGGAAACTGGAAAATGAACAATAACCTTGAGGAAACGGAAGCCTTGCTGACGGAACTCGCCGCCAAACTCCCGGATACGGACGCGGAGGTCATGGTAGCCCCGGCCTTCGTGAACCTGGCCGATGCGATACGAACCCTGGATGGTTCCGCCATACAGGTGGTTGCCCAGAACATGCATTGGGCCGACAACGGGGCCTATACCGGCGAAATATCGGCCGATATGCTGCAGAGCATCCCGGTAAATACCGTGATCCTGGGACATTCTGAACGCCGCGCCTATTTTGGGGAAACCGATGAACTGCTGGCGAAGAAGGTGGCCACGGCCATCCGGAAAAAGATGCGCGTGATTTTCTGTTTTGGGGAGGAACTCCAGGAACGCAAAGCAGGGACGCATTTTAAGGTGGTCAAAAAACAACTGACAGAAGCACTCTTTACACTCGAAGCCAAAGCCTGGGATCAGCTGGTCCTTGCCTATGAGCCTGTCTGGGCCATAGGGACCGGGGAAACAGCCAGCCCTGAACAGGCACAGGAGATGCACGCCTTTATCCGGGATACCATATCCGGGGCCTACCAGCAAGACGTGGCCGATAAGGTAACCATCCTCTATGGCGGAAGCGTAAAACCCAACAATGCCGCGGAGATCTTCTCCAAGCCCGATGTGGACGGCGGACTGATAGGGGGCGCCTCCCTGGACGCCGAGGATTTTATTGCCATCATCAAAGCCATCTGAGGCCATCCAGGCCCTAATCTATAGCCGCAAAGCAGGAGGGCGCAGCGCATACCTCCCCCAGACTTACCGTATGGTGTATATAGCATTTGATTTTACAGTACAGCCCCTCCAACCCGCCACCGACATTCTCATCGCGGAGTTGTCCGAACGGGGTTTTGAGAGCTTTGTGGAAACGGATGAGGGCTTGCAGGCTTTTATCCCGGAAGCCGACTGGGAAGAAGGGCTCCTTGAGGGGGTTCGCATCCTGGATGCACCCGAATTTGATATCCATTTCAGCCGCACCACCGTGGCCCAGCAAAATTGGAATGCCAATTGGGAAAAAAGTTTTAACCCGATCAAGCTGGGCGGGCACTGTATGGTACGTGCCCCCTTCCACCAGGCGGAAGCGGTGCGCTATGATATCGTCATTGAACCCAAAATGAGTTTTGGTACTGGCCACCACGAAACCACCCATCTCATGCCGGAATGGCTGCTAAAAATGGACCTGGAGGGAAAAACGGTACTTGACATGGGGTGCGGGACTGGCGTTTTGGCCATTTTGGCGGCCATGAAAGGGGCGAAAGCGGTGGACGCGATCGACATCGATCCCTGGAGCTATGAAAATACGCTTGAAAACGCGCAGCGGAACCGGCAGGGGCATATCAAGGTATACCTGGGGGATGCGGATATGCTGGAACCCGGACGTTATGACCTGATCCTCGCCAATATCAACCGGAATATTTTGCTGGAAGACCTGCCGCGCTATGCCCGGAGCCTGAACAAAAGAGGGGAAATTTTAGTAAGTGGGTTTTATTTGGAGGATCTTCCTGCCATTTCCGAAAAATGCAGGGAACTAAATTTGGAATTTCAAAAAAATACCCTCAAAAACCATTGGGTTTCGGCAAAATATGTATTTTAGGGAATACGTAAAAGCCTTATTCTATGAGTAGTAAAGAAAAACTCTTAGAGGAACTCCTCCTGGCAGAGGAGGTCGAACAACAAAACGAGATTATACTTTTCAATGACGATGTCAACACGTTTGAGCATGTGATTGACACGCTCATCGATGTTTGTGAGCATACCCCGGAGCAGGCCGAACAATGTTCCCTGATCGTGCATTACAACGGCAAGTGCACCGTTAAAACAGGAGAATACAACGATCTGAAGCCCCGTTGCAGCCGCCTCTTGCAGGCGGGGCTGAACGCTGAGATCGTCTGAGCGCCATGCAGCGCGCAACCAGACCGGCGGAGTACAAGGCCTAATGCCGGCTCCCCGCATCGCCCCCTGCAAAATACCCCCAATGTACTTTCCTGCCCTTAATGGGCATACGGGTCTTGCTCCCAAACATGACTGCAATCCGGCCATAATCGCCTGGTTTCCCATCCTTTTCCTATGGTACATTCAGGAGGTTCTTCCCGGAAAGGGCATCGCCCCTTGATAAATCCTATGGAAAAATAAGTATCTTAGGAGAGAACCAATACCTAAGGAACAGCACTATGAAAAACACCAGTACCTATGCACTCTTCGCATTGTCACTGACCATGGCAATAGGGCAGGCCACCGCCCAGAATACTTCCCTGTCAGAAGGGGATATCACCCGAAAAGTAGACTCGCTCCTGGGGCTTATGACCCTCGCGGAGAAGGTGGGGCAGATGAACCAATACAATGGGTTTTGGGATGTTACGGGCCCCGTACCGGCCGAGGGGGATGCGGCCGGGAAATACGAACATTTACGCACGGGCAAAGTAGGTTCCATGCTCAATGTTCAGGGTACCGCCGAAGTGCGTAAAGTGCAGAAAATCGCGGTGGAGGAATCCCGGCTGGGGATCCCTCTGATTATAGGGTTTGACGTAATTCACGGCTATAAGACCATTAGCCCCATCCCCCTGGCAGAGGCGGCGAGCTGGGACATGGAGGCGATCCGTAAATCGGCGGGTGTCGCGGCGGCCGAAGCAGCGGCAAGCGGTATCAACTGGACTTTTGCCCCCATGGTGGACATTTCCAGGGATCCCCGGTGGGGCCGTATAATGGAAGGTGCCGGGGAAGATCCCTATTTGGGCAGCAAAATTGCCTTTGCCCGTGTAAAAGGCTTCCAGGGCGACGACCTCGCGGCCACCCATACCGTGGCAGCCTGCGCCAAACACTTTGCGGCCTACGGGTTTTCTGAAGCCGGCAGGGACTATAATACGGTAGACGTAGGCACTTCTACCCTGTACAATGTAATCTTCCCCCCCTTTAAAGCCACTTTGGATGCCGGTATCAAAACCTTCATGAATGCTTTTAATGAATTAAACGGGGTCCCGGCCACGGGCAACGCGTTCCTGCAACGGGACATATTGAAAGGCCAATGGGGCTTTAATGGCTTTGTGGTGTCCGATTGGGGTTCGGTAAACGAAATGATCGCCCATGGATTTGCCGCAGACGGGAAACAGGCAGCCATGCTGGCCGCCAACGCGGGTTCTGATATGGACATGGAATCCTACCATTACGTCAACCACCTGGAATCTTTGGTAAAGGAAGGCAAGGTGGAAGCATCGCTTATTGACGACGCGGTGCGTCGAATCCTGCGGGTCAAATACGAACTGGGCCTTATGGACGATCCATATCGCTATTGTGATCCCGAACGGGAGAAAACAGTGATTGGGAGTACGGAACATCAGGAGTTGGTGCTGGATATGGCCCGGAAATCCATCGTCCTCTTGAAGAATGAAGGTGATCTGCTGCCTTTGGCGAAATCCGGACTGGATATTGCGCTGATTGGCCCCCTGGCTGCTGATAAGGATAGTCCGCTGGGAAGCTGGCGCCTGGCGGCCGACGCCGGTACGGCCGTATCCGTGCTGGAAGGACTGCAAGGCTATGAGGGAAATGCCATCACCCATGCCGCAGGACCCGGGCTGGTCCTGGGCGAACCCTCTTTCATCATGGAAACCAAAATCAATACCACTGACCGTAGCGGTTTTGAAGCAGCTGTAGCGGCCGCGAAAAACAAGGACGTGGTGATCATGGTCCTGGGGGAGCACGGTTTCCAGTCCGGTGAGGGCCGGAGCCGAACTTCTCTGGGGCTGCCGGGCCTGCAACAGGAACTCCTGGAGGCGGTTTACGCGGTCAACAAAAAGGTGGTACTGGTATTGATGAACGGCCGCCCGCTGACCATCAACTGGGCCGATGAGCACATCCCGGCCATCGTGGAAGCCTGGCATCTTGGGTCCCAAAGCGGGAATGCCATTGCACAGGTGCTTTACGGCGATTATAACCCCAGCGGGAAACTCCCGATGACCTTCCCCAAAGATGTGGGCCAGATCCCCCTCTATTACAACCATAAAAACACCGGTAGGCCCACCCAGCCGGCACCCGACCTGGTCTTCTGGACCCACTATATCGACCAAAGCAATGATCCGCTCTATGAATTTGGCTATGGGCTTAGCTATGCCAAATTCCGGTATTCTGACCTGGAATTGAGCAGTGCCGCCGTAGGGGCCGGGGGAACGGTTACCGTATCCTGCCTGCTATCCAACAATGGTGCGTACGAAGGCACCGAAGTCGTGCAACTCTATATCCGCGACCTGGTGGCCAGCAGGACCCGGCCGGTAAAGGAATTAAAAGGGTTCCAGTCCATACGCCTGAAGCCCGGGGAATCGCGCAGGGTTTCGTTTACCATTGCCCCATCAGACCTGGAATTCTATTCAGCCAATAATGTATGGGAGGCAGAACCCGGGGAGTTCGAAGTGTTTTTGGGGGGCAGTTCCAGTACGGAGCTAAAGGGGGCTTTTGTCTACGGGAAATGAACCAGGGAAACCACGCCGGGGGACCTATTGTTTTTGGTACACCAACTGACGTACCCCTGGCAAATCATCCCCAATAGTCTGGGTCAGGGTACTTCCACTTAGCTGGAAAGTGCCATCCGCTCCTTCGGAAAGCAGGACCTGGTTGTTCAGGAATAACCAGGGCCCCGAATCAGAGGACGCGGGGCCGCAATTAATTCCAAAGGCACCCCCGGTAATAGGGGTAACGGTGAGCTGGACGTTATTCAGGCTCCATCGGAACTCCTGCGTAAGTACCAGGGTCGCCTCCAAACAATCCAACTCCTCCAACAGGTTTTCGGAGGCGCTGCCATCACCGTCTACATCCTGTTCCGGGGTCACATTGTATTCCACAAGGGTCCATGTGCCTACCAGGGCGTCCAGCTGTTCCTGGCTAATTTTCTGGCCCTCCTCGTCCTTGTCTGACGAACAGGCAGTGAGGAAACCGGCGATTAGAAGGAAGTACATAAGTTGCTTCATACTGCTTTTTGACGCCTAAGATAGCAGTATTGCCTGCACGTCAACAACATTTTTAACACCAAAAAGGGGAATAGCAACTGCACGGCACTGCCGACTATCATTTCGGCGCTGCCATGCAAGGGCCGCATAGGACGATCAGTCGAACGGAAATCCGGTCCATAACCTGAAAATGAAGGCATAGAGCACTACCAGGAACATGGCAAAGCAGAACCAGGCAAAGAACTCAAAATACCTCCGTAGAATCAGGTTACCCAGGTTTTTGAAAGCTTGCAGATAAATCTCTTTAAAAAGTAGAAGTTTATTCATAAGATTTGAGTTTATGGAGTAAAGTTCCCCATTTATTATGCATGCATAAAATATCATGGATAAGTTCCGGGTTTCCATCGATTAAAGACGGCAGCGGTGGGATCGCTTCGATGAAAAGCAAAAATTCACGCTTAACGGATGCGCGTGTAATCCCCTTAAATACGACTGTGATCGATAAACGGCAAGGGGCGGTACGGGTTGCCGTAAAAACGGCCTAAAAAAATCCCCGGGAGGTCCACCCCGGGGGATATGGTGTTGGCGTTACAGGAATCCCATGCCCTTCAGGGCCAGTACGGCTGCCAGGAAGGCGGAAAGGACAGATAGCAAGAGGAACCATTTAGCCTTGCTCAGGCGTTTTGGCTTAGGCATGTTTTTTAATCAAATGCAAATCCCGTGGCCAGGCGAAACACGAACGCATAGAGCACCACCACGAACATGGCAAAACTAAACCAGGCAAACACGCGGAAAAAATTCCTGACCAGGTAGTTCCCCAGGTCTCTGAATGCTTGTAAATAGAGGTCTTTTAAAAGTAAAACTGTTTTCATTTTGGGGGATTTTGAAATTGTATGGGTGCAATTTTAGCCCGAAAAGTAAAAAGGTGGTATTTGTTTCGGCCAAGGCCCCTGAAAATTGGTTGTATTGAATGCGCTGAACCGTTTGGCGAAAAAAGCTGCCGGGATACCGAGGCGCTGTTTGCCTGGAACATGGGTTACAATGACGCTTTAGGGGGATCAGGGGAACCTTGTCAAATACTGGCGCACTACCGGTTTAGGGACATGTATTTGTTCAGGCCCTTCAAAGGGCAGAAAAAAGGGGTTGCGTTTAGCCGAGGTCAAACAACCAGATAACCAAAATGGTGAGGAGGAACATGGCGGTAATCAGTGCCGCGGAGGCATAGGCGGGACGCAGGTCAGCTTCATTGGCCAGGGCGGCAAGCCGGGCCGAAGGGGGAGGGGCGGCCCTGTTGTCTGCAGGCAGCGCAGCGGCCATTTTGGTATCCGGGGGTGGGTTATCCTCCTGGTAAAAACCGGAATAGACCAGTTTGCGCCCTTTTTCACTCAGGGTGTACAGGGCAGACTTTGCTTCCTGTTCTACGTACCCAAGCCGTTGGGCACGCAACAGCTCGTGTACCAGGCGTTGGTCTGAATTTTTGGTGATGCGGTAGGATTCCCTTTTTTCCAAAAGGGCCACGATGATTTGGATTCCTTTGTCGGGCATGGCGAAAAGCGTAAGTAGGTTAATTGCCCCTCGTTAAAGCTACACAAAAGATCGGATGCAACCCGTTTTCTGCCTGTGTTTTCGACCAACGGGGGCATCCGGGAAGCATTTTTGGTTTTCCCCGCCCTATTCGGACCCGGCTGTTTCCTAAGTATGTTGAAAAATCCGAAAGCGACCCCTGTTAATTTTTTATAAACCTACTAAATCCATAGAATATATTTAATATGTTTGTGCCCGAATTGCCCGGGCCGTCAGACAGGCCCGGTGCGCAACCCATAAACAACTGCCATATATGGACATTTTAAAGACGCGATACGCTGCGATTGAAGGGACAACCAAGGGGTTCCTATGTACACTGTTATTAATTTTCCTGGCTACTGCTACCCGGGCACAGGTAGGACATGTGCTCCAGGGGGTGGGAAGTGTCAATACCTCCATGGGGGGGGCAGCCACGGGCCAGCCCCTGGATATCAACGGGGCCTTGTTGTGGAACCCGGCCTCGCTTTCGGCCTTTGACGGACAGCTACTTTCCCTGAATGCCGGCCTGTTTTTTTCGGACCCTTCGATTTCATCGACCGTGCCAACTCAAAACGGCCCTTTTAGCGGCACAACGGGCGATGACCGGGGGACTTCCCTGCTGCCGGCCCTGGCCTATGTATGGGGAAAACCGGAAAGCAAACATACCTTTGGGGTTTCTGCTTTTGGGGTGTCGGGTTTTGGGGTGACCTTTCCGGAAAGCCAGGACAACCCCATTACCCTGCCGCAGAGCTCAGGTGGGTTTGGGCGCATAGAATCGGACTATGCCCTGTTGCAGCTAAGTTTTGCCTATGCGTATCAACTATCCGATAAGCTTTCCATTGGGATACAACCCAATTTTAATTATGCCACCCTGGAAATTACGCCCAACCCATTGGCCGCGCCAAGCCAGTCTCTCGGGTATCCAGGCAGCAACAAGGCCGATGCCGTCGGCATAGGGGCGCAGCTTGGGCTTTTTTACGATTCCGGCAGTGGGTTTAAATTGGGGGTATCCTATAAATCCAAACAGCTTTTCAGTGATTTTAGCTTTGACAACACCTACCTGGATGGCAGCGATGCCCCCGGGGTAGATTTCAACCTGGACTACCCGGCGATCTATTCGGTGGGGCTGGGCTATTCCAAAGGGCAGTTTGACTATGCTTTGGATTACCGGTATATCGACTACGACAATACGGATGGCTTTAAAGAATCAGGGTGGCAATTGGCCGGGAGCGGAGATTTTGCGGGCTTTCCCACCGGGGCCGTGCAGGGGTTCGGGTGGCAAAGTATCTCGGTGATCTCAACGGGCCTTCAATACAGGGGTATCCAAAACCTGCCGTTGCGTGTGGGGTACACCTATAGTGAAAACCCGATTGATGAGGACTTGGCCTTCCTGTCTTCTCCCGCCACCGCGATCATAAAAAACGCGTTTCAATTTGGGCTGAGCTATCTGGTCAATGAGCGCCTGAGCCTTGACGTTGCTTATCACCATGGCAGCAGCAGTGGAACTACCCGTGGACCGCTGTTAAACCCTACCCCGGATAGCGCGGGAGGACCCTGGAACGCGGATACCAATCCTACGGGGGCCATACCCGGGAGCGAAGTGGCCTATGATATGACGACAGATCTTGTGATTTTGGGGTTCAGCTACGCGTTTGGACAATAGCGGAGGGGGCTGAATGGTACTGGGGTCAATAGTGTAGCAGGGACGTAACCTTATAGCCATGGAGTTTTTCGGTCCCGTTCAGGGCATCGAGTTGTAAGAGGAAGACGCATTGCACTACCTGCCCACCCAGTCGTTCTACCAGTTCGCAGACAGCGGCAGCGGTGCCTCCGGTAGCCAGTACATCGTCATGGATGAGTACCTTTTCGCCCTTGAGGATACTGTCTTCGTGGATCTCAAGGCTATCGTTCCCATATTCCAGGGAATAGGCCTCACGGATCTTTTGAGCCGGCAATTTCCCGTCTTTGCGCACCGGTACAAAACCCGCGTTAAGCCTGGAAGCCAGGATAGGGGCATAAAAAAACCCCCGGCTTTCCATGCCCACCACCTTGTCTATGCGCTGGTCTTCAACCAGGTCCATCAGGGCGTTGGTGACAGCCTGCAACGCCTTCGCGTCTTTCAGCAAGGGGGTAATATCCTTAAATACCACCCCTTTTTCCGGAAAATCAGGGATATCGCGTATATAACTCTTAAAATCCATGCATTTGAATTGCCGTTATTTTGTGTATAAATTTAAAAAGAAATATATTTGCACCCACCAATATTTCGGCCTCGTGGCGCAACTGAATAGCGCATCTGATTACGGCTCAGAAGGTTCCAGGTTTGAATCCTGGCGAGGTCACGAATAAATAGTTCAATAAGAAAAAACGCCAAGCTTGCTTGAGCGTTTTTTTGTTTGAACTATTTTCAAAGCGGAGCTTTGCAGGATCACGAGCGCAGCGCGTACTCCTGGCACCGTGTGTGGCGATAAGGGAAAGCTCCCGGGCCTTGATATTGCGCAGTCACAGAAAAGCCCAACG
>MRWG01002097.1_pt1 | contig 10848 bp, 10 predicted proteins | sample 1013341 | NCBI WGS metagenome assembly MRWG01 (sample SAMN06117577, study PRJNA244670) | biofilm metagenome | biome: Water; feature: Cathode Biofilm; material: Biofilm; isolation source: microbial consortium enriched at the cathode of a solar microbial fuel cell | place: USA: District of Columbia ...
GCGGGGCCTCCCGGGCGTCGGAAAGAATTCGACCGGGGCGGCGTTCAGGCCGCCCCGGCCGGGGTCGTCAAAGGCTCAGTCCGTGTGCGACGACGGTCAGTCGCACTTGGCGCCCGGCATGCCCTGGTTCAGCCAATCTTCCGACAGCATGCCTTCGGGCGGCGTGATGCATTCCGGGGCATAGAACTTGATGTCGACCGCTTCCATCTCGCCCTTGTCGCCGTTCCACTTGGTCACGCCATATCCCACCGGATGGACCGCCTGGCGGCCGTTCGCGAGCGCCATGGAGACCTTGCCGCCGAAGCTTTCGAACTCCATGCCCTGCAGCGCCTGGATCACCTGATCCTGGGTCGGGAAGCCGCCGGCGGCCTCCGCCGCCTTATCCATGGCGATCTTCAGATAGAGGATCGCCTTGCCGTATTCATAGGACGGCCCGAGCGGGTAGGCGTCGTAGCGCTTCTTGTATTCGTCGACGAACCAGGTGTTCAGCGGCCGCGAGCGATCATACCGGTTCAGCAGGCCGTACTCGCCGCGGGTGCCGATGATCACGCCTTCCGGAAACTTCTTGCCGAGGCTGTCGACCGCCGAACCGCCGACCACGGACAGGAGCTTCTTGTCATTGTAGAAGCCGCGCACCAGCGACTGCAGCACGAACGCCTCGATGTCGCCGCCCCAGAAGCTGGAGTGGACGAGCTTCGCATCGTCGAGCGCCAGCGTCGAAATCTCGGCGCCGTACTGGCCGGAAAAGATCTTCGGGAACTGCGGGTTGCCCGAGGCCTTGGCGGCCGGGTTCAGCTTCTGCATCGCCAGGTCGAAGAACTTCCAGCTATCCTGGCCCCAGGCATAGTTCTGGTTGATGCCTGTGTAGGTCGTCAGCTCAGGGAACTTTTCGACCATGTAGTGGGCGGCCGCGACGCTGTCGCTGACGGCGTTGGCCTGGGTGCGGAAGACGTACTCGCGCGGCGCCTCCTCGAACAGGCGCGGCGTGCCGCAGACGGCCATGATGGTCAGCTTCTTCAGCTCTTCGGCGACCGGCGCCATCGCCATGCAGCTGCCGGAGGAGATGTAGCCGACGACCGCGTCGACTTCCTGCTTCTGGACGAGGTTGCGGTATTCCGCGACCTGCTTCGAGTTGCCGCCGGCCTCGTCCGTGAAGACAGGCTCAAGCGTCGCCCCGGCGAAGCCCTTGGTGTTGTAGGGGGCCGGCAGCTTCCCGTTGTTGATCGCGTCGATCACGAGTTCCGCGCCATGCTGGCCCGGGACGCCGAACGGCCCGGCCGCCGGTCCGGTCAGAAAGGTCACGACGCCGACCTTGATCGTGTCCTTCGCCTGCGCGCCGGCGCCCGCGAGCGCCGCCACGGCGACCGCCGCCGCGAGCGCAGCTCTTCCCATTATCCTGATTGCCATTGTTAACGTCTCCCGGTTCGAATTGGCCCGTGTTGGGCCTTATTGATTGAGCGCGGCGTCCTGTCGCGCTGCGTCGCTGATTGATAGGTTAGGCCCAATTCGAAGACAAGGCGGAAACCGGGCTTTCGGCCGCATTGCTTGCGCGTTTCGCGCGCCGTGGTCTATGGATTCGCGCGCGAAGGACCGAAGCGAAGGGACATTCGATTGAAGCCGCCGCCGTTCGAGTACGCCGCGGCGGAATCCGTCGAAGCCGTCATCACCCTGCTCGCCCGCCACCGTCACGGGGCGAAACTGATCGCCGGCGGCCAGAGCCTGACGCCGATGCTGAACTTCCGACTGCTCGCGCCGGACATCCTGATCGACCTCTGCCGGATCCCCGATCTCGACCGGATTGAGCCGCACGGCGGCGGCTTCCGCATCGGCGCGCTCGTCCGTTATCGCCAACTGATCGCGGACGCCGGGCTGAACGCCGACTGCCCGATCGTCCCGCACGTCATCCGTCATGTCGCCCACCGCGCCATCCGCAACCGCGGCACGGTCGGCGGCAGCCTGGCCCATGCCGACCCGGCGGCGGAACTGCCGATGCTCGCCGTATTGCTGGACGGCCGCGTCGGCCTCGCCGGCCCCTACGGCCGGAAGACGGCAGGCGCGACGGACATCTTCAAGGGACCGCTGACGACCAACCTCGCCGAGGACGAGATGATCGTCTCTCTCATCCTGCCGCGCCTTGCCGACAATGCCGGCTGGGGCTTCGAGGAAGTGGCGCGCCGGGCGGGCGACTTCGCGCTCGCCGGCGCGGGCGCCGTGATCACAAGGAAGCGCGGCGCGATCGATTCCGCCCGCGTCGCGGTCATGGGCGTGGACGAGACGCCGCGCCGGCTCCCGGCCGTGGAGCGGGGGCTGACAGGCAGGCCCTTCGACGCTGCCGCGCGAACGGACGCCGTCGCCGCGGCCCGGACGGCCGTCAACCCGACGACCGACCTGCAAGCGTCGGCCGACTATCGCCGCCATCTCGCGGGCGTCGTCGTCGGCCGGGCGCTCGACCGGGCCTGGGCGGGCGCCGCGGAGCCCGCGGCATGACGGCCAGGCGGTGGATCGAGATCGTCGTCAACGGCGAGCGGCGCGCGGCGGACGCCGAGCCGCGCCGCCTGCTCTCCGACTTCCTGCGCCAGGACCTGGGCCTGACCGGCACGCATGTGGGATGCGAACACGGGGTCTGCGGCGCCTGCACGGTGCTGCTGGACGGCGAGAGCGTGCGCGCCTGCCTGATGTTCGCGGTCCAGGCCGACGGCCGCGCCGTCACCACCGTCGAGGGCCTGGGCGACGTCGACGACCTCAACCTGCTGCAACGGAAATTCCGGGAATATCACGCCCTGCAATGCGGCTTCTGCACGCCCGGCATGCTGATCACCGCGACCGAACTGCTGGCCGAGGACGGCCGCCCCGACGAATCCGAAATCCGCGAGGCGCTCTCCGGCAATCTCTGTCGCTGCACCGGCTATGAGAACATCGTGCGCGCGGTCGAGGCGGCCATCCGCGAAAAGGCGGCGGGCGATGGCTGACGCGATGCGGCCCAAGGTGATCGGCGCCCGCGTCCAGCGCCTGGAAGACCCGCGCCTGCTGGCCGGCGCCGGCCGCTATGTCGACGACATCGCGCTCGCCGGCATGCTGCACGTCGCCTTCGTCCGGAGCGACCAGGCCCACGCGCGGAGCCGCGACGTCGACGCCGCAGCCGCCGCCGACATACCGGGCGTCGTCGGCGTCTACACGGCCGCCGACTTCGACGTCCGGCCGATCGTCGCGACCTCGCGCATGCCGGGCTACCAGCCGACGCCCACCCTGCCGCTTGCGGCAGACGTGGTGCGCTATGTCGGCGAGGCGGTCGTCGCCGTCGTCGCCGCCGACCGCTACCTCGCCGAGGATGCGGCACAAACAGTCCGGATCGACTACTCCCCTTTGCAGGCGCTCGCCGACCCCTGGAAGGCGGCGGCCCCCGGCGCGCCGATCCTGCATGACGGCCATGTGAGCAATATCCTCGTCTCGCGCGACTTCGAGCGCGGCGACGCCGAGGCGGCCTTCGCCGAGGCGGAGGTCAAGGTCGAGGGCCGCTTCCGGTTCACCCGGAAGTCGCCGCTCGCGATGGAGAACCGCTGCTGCGTCGCCGACTTCGACCGGGGCCGCCGCATGCTGACTCTGCATTCCGCGACCCAGGTGCCGGGCGTCGCCCGCGACGCGCTCGCGGCCGCGCTCGACCTGCCGGGCAGCCATGTCCGGGTCGTCGCGCCCGACGTCGGCGGCGGGTTCGGCGGCAAGGCCTCGGTCTACCCGGAGGAACTCGCGACCGCGCTGATCGCGCGCCGGCTCGGCCGGCCGGTCAAATGGACCGGCGATCGGATGGAGGATTTGCTCTCGACCAGCCAGGCTTTCGACGAGACGGTCGGGGCCGAACTCGCGCTCGACCGCGACGGCCGGCTCAAGGGACTGAAGGCGTTGATCCTGGGCGACGTCGGGGCCTATTCGATCTACCCGTGGACGGCCGCACTGGAGCCGATGCAGGTCGCGGGCTTCCTGCCGGGTCCCTACGACCTGGCCAACTACAGCGCCCGCGTCGCCGCCGTCGCGACCAACAAGGCGCCAGCCGGCCCCTATCGCGGCGTCGGCCGGCCGACCGCCGCCTTCGTGCTGGAGCGGCTGATCGACATGGCGGCGGCGAAGATTTCGATGGACCCGGCCGACATCCGCCGCCGCAATTTCGTGCGGCCCGATCAATTCCCCTACCGCACCGGCTCCGGCATCGTCTGGGACCGGTCGGGCTTTGGCGAATGCCTGGAAGCGGCGCTCGACGGCGTCGACTATGCCGGGCTGCGCGCGATGCAGGCGGCGGCGCGCAAGGCCGGCCGCTGGGTCGGGATCGGCATCGCCTCCTATGCGGAACTGACCGGCATCGGCAGCCGCATGTCGGCGGCGCCCGGCATGCCGATCAACACCGGAACCGAGACCGCCGACATCGACGTCGACGCGACCGGCGCCGTCACCGCCCGCTTCGGCGTCGCGTCGCACGGCCAGGGCCTGGAGACGACGCTCGCCCAGATCGTCGCCGAGGAGCTTGGCGTCGCCGTCGCCGACGTCCGCGTCGTCCATGGCGACAGCGCGGCCGTCACCCACGGCACCGGGACATATGCCAGCCGCAGCACCGTCCTGGCCGGCGGCGCGGCCCATGTCGCGGCCCGGGCGCTCCGCGAGAAGGTGTTGGCGGCGGCGGCGTTCATGCTCGACTTGCAGCCGGGCGAACTGGAGATCGAAGACGGCCTGATCCGGGAGGCGAAAGGCAACAAGTCGCTCGGCCTCGGCGAAGTCGCCCGCGCCGTCTATTCGGAAATGGGCCGCTTTCCGAAGGAGCTTCGGCCGGATCTGGAGCTGAAGGCGACCGGCTTCTACGACCCGCAGTTCGGCACGACGACGTCGGCGACCCATATCGCCGTCGTCGAGATCGACCCCGAAACCTATGTCGCCAGGGTGACCCGCTATCTGGCGGCGGAGGACTGCGGCCGGATCATCAATCCGATGATCGTCGACGGCCAGGTCCATGGCGGCGTGGCGCAGGGCATCGGGGCCGCGCTCTACGAGGAGATTCGGCATGACGCCGCCGGCCAGGCGCTGACCGCGAGTCTCGTCGACTATGTCGTCCCATCCGCCGCCGAAATCCCGCCGATGACCGTGCTGCATCTGGAGACCGAAGCCGAAGGGACCCTCGGCGGTTATCGCGGCATGGGCGAAGGCGGTACGATCGGCGCGCCCGCCGCCGTCGCCAACGCAGTCGCGGACGCGCTCCGCCATCTCAATATCGAAATTACAGAACTGCCGGCGACGCCGGAACGCCTGTTCCGCCTGATCGCCGGGGCCAAGGGAGAACGCTGAGTCATGGATTTGAAGCTTGCCGGCAAGGTCGCGCTCGTCACCGGGGGCGGCCGCGACGTCGGCCGGGAGATCGCGCTGACGCTCGCGGCCGAAGGGGCCGCCGTCGCGGTCAACTACAACCGGTCCGCCGACGAAGCCCAAGCGGTCGTGAACGACATCGAGCGAATGGGCCGGAAGGCGAAGGCCTACCGGGCCGACATCGCCGACTACGCCATGGTCGAACGCATGGCCCGAGAGGTCGCGGCCGACTTCGGCCGGATCGACATCCTGGTCAACAACGCGGGCTACGTGAAAAGCCAGCGCTTCCTGGATTCGGGGCCCGAAGACTGGAAGCCGCAGATCGACACCTGTCTCTACGGCGCAATCCACTGCTGCCGCGCCGTCGGACCCTACATGGTCGAGCAGAAGGGCGGCCGCATCGTCAGCCTGATCGGCGACAGCTCCCGCATCGGCGAGGCGAACATCTCCATGGCCGCGGCGACGCGCGCCGGGACGATGGCGCTCTCGAAGTCGCTGGCGAAGGAGCTCGGCCGGTTCGGCATCACGGTCAACGTCGTCTCGCTCGGCCTGGTCCAGACCTCGCATTCCGACGCCGCGTTCCTCGAGAAGAACATGGACAAGATTGTCCGCAACTACCCGCTCCGCCGCATCGGCGTTCCGGAGGACGTGGCGCCCATGGTCGCGTTCCTCGCGTCCGACGCGGCCGCCTGGGTGACCGGCCAGACGATCAGCGTGAACGGCGGCTTCTGCATGGTCTGAGCGACTGCTAGGCTTCCCCCAATAACAATCGATTGGGGGAAGCCGAGATGGCCTTCGACAGCTATACCGACGTCGAGACGGAGTTGGACGACGGCGTCCTCACGATCCGGCTGAACAATCCGGATCGGATGAACGCCTTCACCGCCGGCATGCACACCGCCATGTCGCGCATCTGGGACGAAGTGAACGACGACCCGTCAGTCAAGGTCGCCGTGCTGACCGGCGCCGGCAAGGCGTTCTCCGCCGGCGGCGACGTTCCCAACATGCAGCGCAAGATCGACGATCCCGACCTCTGGGAGGCCGGCATGCCGGAGGCGCGACGCATCGTCTACCGCATGCTGGAGTGCGAGAAGCCGATCATCGCCCGCGTCAACGGCCACGCGGTCGGCCTCGGCGCGACGGTCGCCCTCCTCTGCGACATCATCGTGGCGGCCGACCACGCCAAGTTCGGCGACCCGCATGTCAAGGCGGGCCTGGTCGCGGGCGACGGCGGCGCGCTGATCTGGCCGCAGCTCGTCGGCTATGCGCGGGCGAAGGAATATCTTCTGACCGGCGACCTGATGTCGGCAGCGGAAGCGGAGCGGATCGGCCTGATCAACTATGCCGTCCCGGCCGACCAACTGGACGAAAAGGCCTACGGCTTCGCGCGGAAGCTCGCGGCCGGCGCCACCAAGTCGATCAATTGGACCAAGCGGACGGTCAACATCCCGCTTCGCCAGATGGCGCATTCGATGATGGACCTCTCGATCAGCCTGGAAACGCAGTCCAACCTGACCGGCGACCACCAGGAGGCGGTCAGCGCCTTTACGGAGAAACGCCAGCCCGCCTTCAAGGGCGACTGACCGGGAGCCATGGCCGTGTCCGACCTCCGCATCGTCGCCGAGAACCTGAATTTCCCCGAGGGCCCGATCGCCCTGCCCGACGGCGACGTCCTGCTGGTCGAGATTGCCTCCGGCGACCTGACCCGCGTGCATCCCGACGGCTCCAAGACCGTCGTCGCGCATCTCGGCGGCGGGCCAAACGGCGCGGCGATGGGCCCCGACGGCAAGTGCTACGTCTGCAACAATGGCGGCCTGAAGTTCGTCGCGGTCGACGGCCGGCTGATGCCGGTCGGCCAGCCGGACGACTATTCGGGCGGCCGGATCGAACGGGTCGATCTCGCGACGGGCGCCGTCGAGACGCTCTATACCCACTGCGGCGAGCATCCACTGAAGGGGCCGAACGACCTCGTCTTCGACGCCCATGGCGGCTTCTGGTTCACCGACCACGGCAAGGCGCGGCGGCGCGACCGGGACGTCACCGGCGTCTACTACGCCAGGGCCGACGGCTCGCATATCGTCGAGGCGATCTTTCCCTCGGAAGGCCCGAACGGCATTGGCCTCTCGCCGGCGGAGGACGAGGTCTACGTCGCGGAAACGATGACCGGCCGGGTCTGGGCCTACGCCATCGAAGCCCCCGGCAAGCTCAAGAGCTCCCGAACGCCGATGCGCGGCGACCGCGGCCGCCTCGTCGCGGGGCTGCCGGGCCACCAGCTCTTCGACAGCTTGGCGGTCGATCAGGCCGGCAACATCTGCGTCGCGACGATCCACAATGGCGGGGTCACGTCGATTTCGCCGGACGGCAAGACGATCGAGCACTTCGCGACGCCGGATTTCATCACGACCAACATCTGCTTCGGCGGCGCGGACCTTCGCACGGCCTACATTACGCTGAGTTCGATGGGCAAGCTCGCGGCGACGACCTGGCCGCGTCCGGGGCTCGCGCTTAACTACCTGAACAAGTAGCGCGTCAGCGGCCCCAGATCGGCGACCAGCTGCGGGCGAGTTCCGTCCGGCAGGCGTGGGCGATGTCGAGCGCCTTCGGCCCGGCGCCCTGCCCGGTCGCGCGCAGATCGTCGCCGAACGCGATCATGGCCGCGGTGACCTCCCGGCCTTCGACCATGCCCATGACGCCCCAATAATACTGCCAGAAGGCGTCGATCTTGGCCGGGTCCGGCGACTCGCCGGCGACGGCGATCTCCGCAGCCGTCGTCACCGCTTTCTCGCACCAGGCGAGCTTCCGCTCCAGGAACGGCTTCTCGGCCTCGACCGACTGGTTGAAGGCGAACTGGACAAGCGCGAAGGCGAACGTGCCGACGGTGACGATCAGGCCGACGGTCTTGGCGATCTTTTCCATCGCCGGCGGCCCGTCTACTCGGCCGCGCGCTTGGTCATCTGGTCCCAGTCGTAGAGGCGCGGCTCCTTCGCGAGGAACCGGCGGACGGCCTCGCGGTGGAAGTCGGTGTGACGCACCGTCTCCTGGGCGGCGCATTCGGCGTCGGTCATCTCCGCCTGGCTGGAGGCGAGGCTGCGGTCGAAGAGCGACTTAGCGAGCGCCTGGGCCTCGCCCGACCCCCGCGCCATGTTGCGCGCCATGGTGACCGCCTCCTCGACCAGCGTCTCGGCCGGATGGACGCCATTCAGGAGGCCGAGCTTCTCCGCCTCCTCGACGCCGAAGGACCGGGCGGTGAAGGCGAGCTCCTTGGCGCGGCGGGCGCCGATGGCGCGCGGCAGGGTGTAGGCGATCGCCATGTCGGGGATGAGGCCGATCCGACCGAAGACCAGGCAGAAGCGCGCCTTCGGGCTCGCCAGCATGACGTCGGCCGTCATCGCGAGCGAAAAGCCGCCGCCGAAGGCGATGCCGTCGACCGCCGCGATGGTCGGCTTCGGCAGGTTCACGATCCGGTACATGACGTCGAGGATGCGCCGCAGGCCGGAAGAGCGTCCCGGCTCCGGCGCGCCGTCGTTCCGCTGCATGCGGGTCACGTCCGCGCCGGAACAGAAATTGCCGCCGGCGCCGGTGAGCACGAGCGCGCGGATCGCGTCGTCCTTTTCGACCCGGTCGATCATCGCCGGCAGGTCCTGGTCGAACATACGCTGGCTGATCGCGTTCATCTTGTCCGGCCGGTTCAGCGTGAAGACGGCCACACCGGCGTCGTCGATCTCGAGCGTCGTTTCGGGCGCGTCCATTCACCACTCTCCCTTTTCCTGCGGCAGCGCTAGTTTCTTGAATTGACGTCCGGGACGATAGGCGCCGGGCCGGGCGCAAGGCAAGCAGCGCGCCGGACGGACCCCGGGGAGATTCCCATGGGACATGACGGCCATAGTCACGGGCACGGGCACGGGCATCATCACCATATCGATCCTAATGCGGGGGATCGTCGCGTCGCCTTCGCCGTCGGCATCAACCTGCTGCTGACCGCGGCGCAGATCGTCGGCGGCGTCGTCGCCGGCAGTCTCGCGCTGATCGCCGACGCGATCCACAATCTCTCGGACGCGATGGCGCTGGTCATCGCCTACGCCGCGCGCCGGATCGCGCGCCGGCCGGCGGACGCCGACATGCCGTTCGGCTATGCGCGGGCGGAGGCCGTCGCGGCGCTGATCAACTACACGACGCTGATCGTGATCGGCGTCTACCTCGTCTACGAGGCCGTGTTGCGCTTCATCTCGCCGGAGCCGGTCGACGGCTGGCTGATCGTGGCGATCGCGGCCGTGGCGCTCGTCGTCGACGCCGCGACGGCGCTCGTCACGTTCCGCATGGCCAAGACCAGCATGAACATCCGCGCGGCCTTCCTGCATAACGTGGCCGACGCGCTCGGCTCGATCGGCGTGATCGTCGCCGGAGTCGCTGTCGCGCTCTACGACTGGCGTTTCGTCGATCCGCTCGTGACGCTGATGATCGCCGGCTACATCCTCTGGCAGTCGTTCCGGGAGATCGGCGGCGTGATCCGGCATCTCATGCTGGGCCGGCCACCCGGCATCGAGGCGGATGACGTGGTCGGCGCGATCCGGGACGTCGACGGCGTCGGCGGCGTTCACCACACGCGCATCTGGCAGTTGGACGAGCACGCGGCGGCGCTCGACGCGCATATCGTCATCGCCGCCGGCCGCTGGACCGACGCGGACGCGATCAAGCAGGAGGTCAAGAATCGGCTGACCGCCGCCTTCGAAATCCGACAGACGACGCTGGAGCTCGAATGCGCGCTGCATGCCTGCGACGCGCCGGCGCTTTATGGCCGCGGCTGACGATCCGCTTCCCGCGCCGCGGAAAGGCGCGTTTTTGAATGACGCCCGCGATCTGATATATCTGGAAGCAATGCGGCGACGGCCTTGGCGAGGCCGGCGAATCTCGCTGATAATGGCCGCGACCCGCGAACACTCGCACGTTTTTCTGAAGGGATGGCTCCCATGGACGGATCGGTGAAAGAATACAAGTGGATCGGCCAGCGCGTCGTGCGCCCGGACGGGGTGCCGAAGGTGACCGGCCGCGCCCAGTACGGCCCCGACTATGACCTGCCGGGCTCGCTCTTCGGCATGGTGCTGCGCAGCCCGCACGCCCACGCCCGCATCAAGTCGATCGACACCTCCGCCGCGGAGAAGATTCCCGGCGTGCAGGCGGTCGTCACCGGCGCCGACTTCCCCGACCAGGACTTCGCCTATATCGGGCCGGAGCGCGTCGCGGTGAACTTCTGGCACGTCACCCGCAACATCATCGCGCGGGAAAAGGCCCTCTATCACGGCCACGCCATCGCGGCGGTCGCCGCGGTCAGCCGGTCGTCCGCCCAGGCCGCGCTCGAAGCGATCAAGGTTGAATACGAGGTGCTGCCGCACGCCATCGACGTCGATGACGCGATGAAGCCCGACGCGCCGCTGCTGTTCGAGGACATGACGCCGCGCGGCCTGCCGGAAGGCGATCCCCGCGAAGGCAAGCCGTCGAACATCTCGA
>MRWG01002098.1_pt1 | contig 10842 bp, 9 predicted proteins | sample 1013341 | NCBI WGS metagenome assembly MRWG01 (sample SAMN06117577, study PRJNA244670) | biofilm metagenome | biome: Water; feature: Cathode Biofilm; material: Biofilm; isolation source: microbial consortium enriched at the cathode of a solar microbial fuel cell | place: USA: District of Columbia ...
CACCGCGAGGGAGTATATAGTGAATTTTGTGTACTTCTGTCGGTGAGTGAGTGAATGCCCCATGAGCAAAGGCTTTTGGGGCATTTTTCATTTTTACACGGTGTGTAATTTGGTGTGTAAAAATAGGAGCGCTTGCTCCAAGGGCTCTGCCCTCTCGCCGCAAGCGGCGATTCACCCGAGGTATTTCACGACCAGCGATGTGATCGAGTGAGAGCACAGATACAGATAACTTCCTCGGGGATGCTTAAAAGTGAGTAATGGTCGTACCACCATACTCATACTGTAGCTGGAGATTGCCACAATAAATTGGCCGCCCGTAGCTCTGATCGCAAAGCGGACATTCTGTTTTGGCAATAATGCAGACAGTATGCGCGGTTTTGGAATGGAGGCGAAGCCGCAACGTAAAGCCGTCGCCGTGCCTGCGATGGTTATGGGACATGCCTATTTTAGCTGGAAATTACAGTCGAAATTCGTAGACCGCGCCTTTACTCCGCTTCTTGGCGCTCCATAGCCGCCGTATGCGTTGACTTGAGACCCAACAACTTTCTGCATTCCAATATGTATTGCATACGTCCAAACCCCCGCGGCATTTCCATTATTTCCGGGGGCTTCTACAACAATTACTAATCCAGGATTTTGCGCAAGGACATAACCCATTTTTTCATCAATACGGATTTGGTCAGGAGGAGTAAACGTGAATTTCCACGTAGACCCAAACTTTTCCGCTGTCGTCCAAACTCCGCCCGATTGGTCTTCACGAAAATCTGTTGCGTCGCGATATCCATGCGTATTCACATCTTTGCATATCGCCTCGAATGCCGGATTTTGGCCTTGCCCGAAAGCAAATGTCCCGGTGGCCGTGAGAACCAGTCCAACGATCAATGTTCTCATACCTATTTCCTCGGCATTGGCCTGTCGTAATCAAATAACGCAAACAGCAGGGGCGCGACGAAAGGAGCGTCCCTTGCCCGTATCTGTTATGCCTAGCTCTCAGGCAGCTCCCGGATAGCTCGCCGAATGTCTGATTCCGCATCATCCAATTCACGGATAGCTCGATCGATATCTGAGCTTCCTTCACCTGACCGGTTCCTCGCGCTCTGAAGAGCAGAAATTGCGTCTTCAACTGCACTCAGGGCTCTTTTCATCCGTCCTTTCGTGTCCATTTACCTCCCCCCCTCGTAACAATATGAACTACTTACCGAACTGACAAGGTGTGTTAGGCGACTCCGTAGGCCAAGCTCACCACCAGAAGCGCTGCCTGAATTACTAGCAGAACTAAGCAGCTGTTCTCTGACAAATTCGACAGCCGGTACTGCAACAGAGAATGTTTTATGTCCTTTTCTCGCTGCTCATCAGTGAGCTTTTCCGGATCCCCAGACATTACATTGCCGATACGGAAATACATCTTCTTCATTGCAAGATAGTTATATGTCAACAACGCAATTGATAGTAGAGCAAGCACGACCACAATGACCTTGATCTTCGAAAGATCATCGGCAGAAACCAAGGTGGCCGCTGCGAGAATCAATCCATTCACAGTAAGAAGGGCGTTCCACAAACCATAGCTTGCCTGGAGGTAGCGTTCGATTACTTGTTCTCGTCGAGCTTCGTGCTGATCCTGCATACACGCTTGCCTAACAGCTTGTTTTGTCTGAATTCGCACTAAACCCAGTCGGCTCCTTTATTCTAGATCTGAATCGCAGTGCAAATTTTCAGTCCAGTTCAAAGGGATACTAGCTGCCTTTCCACTATTCTGCGAACCCGGGCTCTGTCAAAAGATTGCACGCGGCTTATCTGTGCACATTTCTGCAATTAAAATCCAGGGGGCTGAAAAAGCTCTTCGCTAAAACAATGAGCCACAAGGATTCCTTGTGAAAAGTGCACAGCACCGTGCAAATTAAACCGCGAGCATTTTGCGGATTTGAGGTGCTTTCATTATATGCCCATAAATTCTACAGGCACCTATGCCGACCAAAAGCCCTCACAGAAACTCAGCTTTAGACCAATTGGTTTGCTCCAGACAGGATGGATTTCTTAGGTTTGAGCCAGGAGAACGGGCGTGAATTGAGAGCAAGGCGAATGTTCGCTTTTGTTTAAGGTATTGCCTGGGATGCGGGACGGTCGCAAAGCGAATGAACTGGACATACTCTTAGCAATTAAGTATGAAGCAGTGGCCAACTCGGCCTCACTTTGCGTAAGGTTATCGTGGAGATTAAATTCATAGAAATGCAGTAGGATCAAAAATGAGAAAAACATTAAGCATGGTAAGCGCACTTTGTCTGGCATCCATTTCAGGGTTGGTCACAGCAGAAGAGATGGGTCAGAAGGCATATGTCGGAGCAAATTATAATTTCGTCACCTATGACGAAGACACTCTGGATGACGAACTGGATTTGGGTGCTCTGTCCGGAAAAGTCGGCGCTAAGATCAATCCGTATGTTTCAGCGGAGCTGCGCGCGGGTTTTGGTGTTGCCGACGAAACAGCCAGTAACGGATCCATATCTGCGAAGCTTGAGCTGGACTACATCGTCGGGGGATATGCCCTGTTTGGTATCCCCAACGAAACTCAAATCTACCCCTACGTGGCACTGGGCTTCACGAAGGGTGAACTGACTGCGACGATCTCCGGCCCTGGTGGCAGCGTCTCGGCATCGGAATCCGAATCAGACCTATCTTACGGCGTCGGTGCCAATGTGGCTTTGACTGACAACGTCGTTTTGAACGCAGAATACATGCAATACATCGATAAAGATGAGTATGAAGTTTCTGGAATATCCATTGGTGGATCATACCTATTCTGATTACTCAGCCCCGGGGGCTCTATCTCCGGGGCTCCGATCTTCTCGCCAGATTTGATTAGAATTACTCACCTAGACGGTCTGCTCGACACTTGGAATCTCAATACGAATGCTCACAATCGCTTTAGAGATCGATTCATTGCAGAACCCCGGCTTGCCCTAAATCCCCTCAGCCGCTCCGGTCACACCAACTGTATAGACCACTTTTTACCTTACTTGTGCGATGGCAACGAAAAGATCTTCTCGTATAGTAAATCGCGGATTTGGTTAAAGTGCCACTGTGACCTGCTCCCCTTAGAACTAACCGTTATTCACTGAGTAATTTTCATCATTAACCCTTATTCCCCGCACTGGGTGCGCCCGTAGTTGCAAAAATCGGGCTTCGGCGGAAAGTAAGTTTGTTTGATTTTCTGGGGCTGGTGCGGGTCGACGCGAATGTTCACTTTTGTTTAACTAAACAACTGAGCTGAACCTGAGGTATTTGACGACCAGCGATGATCGTTTAAGATAAAGTTGCGGTACAGGGAGAGGTCCCGATGGCCGCGACCGGCGATGCGGGGGCGTGCCATTAATGGCTAACCCCCGAATCCCTCTCTTCCAGCAACTCCCTCAAGAAGCTCGCCCGCCTGGTGGCATTGCTTACCGATTTTACGATGGACGCAAAATCACTAGCCTGCCCGACAATGTGTATCTCTGCCTCGGCACGGGTAATCGCCGTGTAGAGCCACGCACGGTCTGAGATTCGCCCCTTCTGGACTGCCACGATGATTCTCGGGAACTGGCTTCCTTGAGCCTTATGGAGCGTGATTCCGTAGCCAAGCTCCATGCAATCGAAGACTTCATCCGTAATTGAAATGTCTTCGCCGGTATCCAGGGTCACGACACCAAAGGTTTCCTGGCCATCCTGAGTGTCGCGCTCTGTTGAGGATAAGGTGCCAAGAGACCCATTCTGAATGCCGATGGTGTAGTTGTTCCTGGTGAAGAGGATCGGGTCGCCCACTCTCATATCGAGGAAGAATTCATCGCCATGCAGTCTAAACTGCAAGCGCTCCCCATCCGGATTGATCAGCCTTTGGCACTGACGGTTCACCTCCCCAACGAGAACCTTGGTGGCTCCGATGATCTGGGTGTTATAGGGTGACTCCGCGTACAAGGATTTGCACTTATCGACCACCTGCTGCGGAGGCGTCTCGTGGAACGTGATTGCGCCAACCGATAGCGATGGAGGCACCTCGCCCCGATTGATGGTCGCCGAGTATTCCGGGATGCCCGTTGAGCCTTCTTGGCGTTTGACGATGTTCAACTCAACTGTAGCGATTGCGCCGGATTCAACGATGTCTGAGAGCACTTTGCCACAGCCGATGGCTGGTAGCTGGTTCGGATCGCCGGTCAGGATGATGCGTACCGAAGGATCGAGGTGCGTTACGATCCGATACATGGTCGGCAGGTCGATCATACTGGCTTCGTCGATGACCAGGAGATGCTGCGCCTGTTCTAGTGACGGCGAGATCGGCTCTTCCCGCAACAGGCGAGCAATTGTCATGGTGAAGAATCCGATGCTTTCGTGCAGTCGCATGGCTGCTCGCCCCGACAGAGCGACGGCATGAACCTTATAGCCTAGTGCGGCATAGGCTTTGAGCACGGTACGAAGGACCGTGGTTTTACCCGTACCGGCACCACCCGTGATGCAGGACACCGAATTTGTCAGGCTCGACTCGATCGCTCGGAGCTGCTGCTCAGTCAGGTCGTAGGGCAACTCCTGAACGGCTTCGGTGAGCGCCTTGAAGACGGATCCATCTTCATCCTTGATGGCGGCCAAGGCCTTGAGCCGCTTGGCAACGACCGACTCCATCATGATTTGTGCGGTAGGATGGTAGGTGCCGGTTTCTGGCCTGAGAATGAACTGGCCGTTGCGATAACCGCTGGCGAACGCCTCTGCGACCAGGGCTTTATCGCCCAGAAGCTTGATCACCTCGGGCCTGAGCGCCTGATGGGAGGCGTAGGTGTGCCCCTTTTCTACCTCTTTTCGTATCGCGCTTTCTAAAGCAGCGGTGAGCCGCACCGGTGCCGATTTCTCCATGCCCATCTGTTCAGCGATGGCATCGATATCGGGAAAAGACATCCCGAATCCGAGCAATGCGTAAGGATTGCTCTTGAGTATCTCAACGGTGCGATTATCGTGGTATTTCAGGATGCGTTGCTGAATGCTCAGCGGCACTCCCAGAGAAGCCAGCCAGTTCGCATGCGCAAGGTTTTTGTACTTGGCGTAGCCCTTGTATAGCGCGGCTACCGAAACCTCGCTGAGAACCTCGCTGAGACGGCCTCTGTGCTCGGAGGTGTCGGACTGGAGCATGGGGTGCAGATCGCTGCCAAAAGCGTCCCAGAGGGCTCGTGCTTTGGCCTCACCGATACCGGTGAACTCCTTTTCATTGGCAATAAAGCGGATCAGCGTCTCACCCGTTTCCGGCAGCGTGCACTCCATCTCAGCTGGGGCGTCATACAAATGCTGCTGAAGCTCATAATCGCCTGCCTGAACGTTCTCCAGCGTCCTCACACCACGCACCCGCCATTGCTGGCCAACGGACGGCTTGATAGGCAGGGACTGGTCTTCGCATCGGATGCTGACGATGTATTTGCCCGAATTGATTTTGTAACTGTCGGCTTTAAGGGGAATGCCCGTGAAGATCGTGTATTTATAGCCGCTATGCTGGCAGCTGGTGACACGGAAATACTCTTCACGCATCGGGCGCGACTCCGAACTCTGTGAGGACTTCGGACAGTTCACCGTAACGTTTTAGCTTGGCTTCGAGGGTTGCCACCCGGGCCTTTAGCTCAATGTTCTCCTGCTCCAGCACTGAGAGCCTTCTCGATTCCCTGGCTCTTTGGTTAACGCTGGGATCATAGCGCTTCGGTTCTGATCGCTGGGCCTGGGCAGTTTCGGTCAGTTCTGGCAGAACACCCCGATCACGCAAGCTCTGCTCCAGATTCTCCAGTGCCGTTTTAATGGCCGGGTTCTGGCGCAACGCGCTCTTTCCGACGCCTATGGCTTTGGCCATTTCGCCACGGTTTAACTGGCCCCGAAAGATGATCTGCTTAAAATCATCATCCGTCTGGGTGGCCGCCCAGCTCTGGAAGGCACTCAGGTTCTGACGTGCTCTTTCCTGACCATTACTCATCCATTTCCCCCAGGATCTTCTTGAGCCCGGTCAGGAAGCCGCGAGGCAGGATTTCCGTACCCAGCTCATCTTTCACTTGGCCCAGTGCGTTCGCTCTAAATCCGAGTTTCTCCAACCATTCCTCGGTGCAGACGGTTTGCAACGCCTTGATCTCGTTTTCCGAACAGATCCCCTTTAACGAGGGCAGCAGCTCCACGCTGGCTTCAGACTGGGGCTCCACATAGGTCGTGGGACGCTTATCAATCACGATCTCGGTTGTGCTCTTGAGCATGTTCGCTTCGCTTCTGTAGCGATCCCGCTCCCGAATGATCTGTCCGAACAGCGCACGCACCGCCGCGTCATCAATGCGCTCCAGCAGTTGGTGGTCCTGGCTCATTCTCTTGGGTGGCCCCACCGGTGGCTTCTTCGTGGTGGTCTTTGCCTTGGCGGCCCACGCTTCGACCAGATCCCGATAATGCTTATTCGCGGTGGCACGAATCGACTGATAGCCCACACCGCCATCTTCCTCGGATACGCGCCCAATGGTGGTGATGGAAAAGTCCCGAGCACCGGAGTCGAAGTAGGCGCTCAACGTTTCGTGGAGCTTATCCAGAGATGCCTTCGTCTTCGCGGTCTTGCGGTCTTTTAGGGTGTCCAGAATCGCATCAACATCGATGTTCATTCGGACACCTCCAAGGCCGGAATCCGCTTCAGAGCGCCTGACGACAGCGTGATCGGGGTGATTTGTTTGACTGCCTCAAATCCGGATTTCAGCAGCCCATCGTTCTCCAGGTACTCTTGCGCTTCGATGTAATTTGTTGCGATTCGGTAGCCTTCCATCCTGTCGTCTGGGTCCGCGATCTTAGCCATCTTTCGAACGAGCGCATTACCCACGATCAACTGTGTGTTTTCGTCCATTTCCAGAAAGACGGGCTTGTACCCGGAGCGGGCCATCATTCGGCTCAAGGCATTGGTGCGCTTGGCAATCGCAGGCGTCTTGCGCAGGTCGTCCTGAAGGTCGGGGTAGAATTCAGCGTCCTCGCAGAGCAAGGACAGGTGAAGCAATTCCGAGTCGGTTTCGATGAATTTCATGCTGACATTGAGGTCTTCCGCAGATCCCACGGCAATCAGCTTTTGACTGTCATCCCCCTCAGTTCGCCCATTCTCGATCTGTACCACTTTGTTGATCAGATTGAAGATGGCGATGTAGTCTTTGGCGTACGCATCTGCCTCCACGCGCTGCTTCTCGTACCGACGCTCCAGCGCCTGAAGTTCGCTGTGCTTGAGAAACGGTTTATCTTCTTCTTCGGCGATGAACATCTCATCCTTCAGAGCCTCTAATTGGCCTTCAATCTCGACGGCCAGTTCAGCCGCCTGGTGCGCTTTGTAGCTGACTTGATTGAACTTGGAATTCAGAGCTGGCAGGTAGGTCGCATCGGTGATGTGCCAGCGACAGCGGGGGCAGTTTTCAGGGCCATGGGGTACCGGGCCATAAACCCTTGAGTGTGCCGACGCAGCATCTTTAATGAGGGGGCCGCCGTTCCAGCAGCCGCCAACGGTGGACAGTTCATCCGAACGCACGGAGTTGCCGCCGACCAGGCATAGACCGGTGGCCCGCTCTTCCCAGCCAATCGGATTCCGGTTCGCCAGCACGGCTTCGACAGAGTTGTATGTATCACCGAGCGACGCAGTGCGAAGCTGGATCTGCCTCATCTCTGCGTCCTCAAGAAAGTTCTTCAGGGACGTTTCCCCGCGTTCAACTAGGGCGGAGTCGGCCTCGCTCATTTTTTCGGCCATCACCGAGGGCGTGATCTTGTTGTAATAGATCGTCATCAACAGCCGGGTATGACCGGCCAGTAGCTTGGAGATCACCGGCAACGGCAGATCGGTGTCCATGGTGTAGCAAGTAATCAACGACACTCGAAGGCTGTGAAGCGGGTATTCCGTTGCCACCTTGGATGATTCTTGACCCTCGTAGTCCTCGTCGTAGTCTTTCACAAACCGGAGACGGTCACCATCCTTCATCCTCAGGCCTGACTGGAACAGTTCTTCTTCCAGTTTCGACAACAGTCGATACCAAGGATTAGCAAAAGAAACGTGGCCAATCGGGAACGCAGAATTTCGGTCCCGAAACAAAAGGGCAAACTCGCCCATTTCTGCTAATTGCTTCTTGGATTTGGTTGCGCCAAGATCGCGACGCGAAAGCTCTGTACCACCGATCAACCGGTTAATCGGGTTGTATTTCTCTTGCCAGTTGCGGAGTTTTTCCAGCCAATACAGCAGTTCTTCGTGCTGCCAGGGGATGGTGTAGCCGCGCTGAGGCTCGTCTTTGTTTTGGTCGGCGGTTTTGTTGGTCGAGACATACAGCCCGGTGGCATAACTCTCCGTCATCGAGTCATAAATGCGCCGGAAGACGCCTTTCTGATAGGGGCGTTTCGGGGTTCCGTACCTGAATGGATGCTTGATGTTCTCGACCCAATGACCGCGCTCGTAGCGCCAGGTATCGCCTTCACCGGAGTCTAGAAGCCGCACCTGGTAAGAACGAAGGGGCAGATGGAGCTTAGTAAATAGAAACATCGCCATCACAGGCGACCAGACCTCATGGATCTCAACTTTCTTATTGTTCCTGTTCACAATCCGTTTACGGGCAATGCAATCCGGATCATCGGGATCAATGACCTCCGGATGTACTTCCATCCACGCCTTATTGCCATCCTGAAGATGATCGATAGCCCACCGCCAGTCCCGGAAATGAAACCCGACCCATGGCGTTTTATTGCCGGGGTCATCGGTTGGATAGGGGCAAAGAATGTGCCTGGCTTGCTGGATATAGCGATACGGTAACGGGCTGTGGGCGGTTTCGGTGTTTGATATATCTCTCTTGATTTTATCGAACGGATTAGAGAACAGGGGCCGCTCGACGCCGTTATCGTCCTCGGCGATCAGATGGTGGTTGAGGATGTAGTCGCAGAATTCGACCGTGCACGAAATGAACTTATAGACCTCTGTATTCACTCCACCGCTAGTCAGAAAGGCCTCAAACTCTTCACTGGATACTTTGTGGCCGCTCGGATGGCCCTTGAACATTGTGGCCACGTCAGCGGCATACGGGGCCTTCGCGTTCAGGTAAAGAAGAAACTTTCTGATACCATCCAAATACACTCTTACGGCTTTGTCTTGCGTTTTTAGCCATTCAACGGCGTACTGCTGCCATTGCAGCCAGTCTTGCCCCAGTTCCTCAGTCACCCACCCCAGCGTCAGATCCGTGGTGTAGCCTTTCCTTCCTGATTTCTTGCTCATGTTATCGTTTCCCTAACCGTGGATTCTTGCCGGTGAAGTGGCCGTTTGGATCGAGGTCTTCAAAGCCGTGTTCTGCCAACGTCTTCCAGTCGAAAGAAGCGGGGGTCTTTTCTTTATCCGATCCCAACTGAAGTTGTTGTGTTGCTTGGGACAGCGCTTCTGAGACTTTCACGCTGGAGGGCATGGTGTAAGGAACCTGAGACTCCAGGCTTGCGTGGTGCAGGCACTTTTTGCGAATTAGCGGATCGACCCCAGCATCCGTCAATCGACGGCCATAGTTGTGGCGATGGCCATGAGGGTCTAACCCTACGGTCTTGTCGGGTTCGAGACCAATTCGTCTTAACCCAGCCGCATAGTTTTGGTTGAAGGAATTGTAGGTATAGGGGTTGCCCAGATACCGAGAATCGAAGTTGATAAACGCATAGGGGTGATGGCACTCCACCGATGCTCGGAAAACCAAATACTGTCGCCACAGCGACATGAATACCCGGGCAAACTCTTGCGGGAAGAAATACGCCTCCAGGTAACCATCCTTGTGGTCTAGGGTTTTGGATTTCCAGCCGAGAACCTGGGTGTTTTGCATCTCCTGGCGCGGTATGCGTGAGTACTTTTCTTGTAGGTACGCCTTGCGGGTTTGTATCCCTTTTCGGGACTTCCATCCTTCAGGTGCCATACCTTCTATCTCGTTGTAGATCCTCACGATTGCCCGATCCGGATCGGAGGGGTCTTCAAAGACATCTGTGACCCAAAGCAACAGTGCTTCGCTACGCCTCAATCCGGCCGCGTGCATCAGGAGCACGATAAGCTTGTCCCGCAGCGCAACTCCCGGGTCTTTGGCTCCTCCCAAGCCTTTCATGTAGAAGTCTTCAAACTTTCCCGTAGGGAAGGCGATGGCATCGTCATTGGTTTTTGCCAGAGGTGTTCTGCCCTTGATGCTGCGGGCTCTCTTTACCGTGGTATTAACCGAGGTGTCTTTAATGTGTCCGAGGAAATCGTTCTGGTTGCGCCTAAACCAAGCGGCATACTGGATGCGCTCCTCATGTCGAGTGGCCGTGCGCAAGGTATTAAGAGGCTTGGCCAGACCTTTGTCTGAGAGCCAATTGGTGAAGTTCGTCAGATTGCCGATGTGACGATTTATCGTGCCAGTGCTGGCCGGTATCCAATAAAGACCAGAGGGGTCTAATCCATCTTCACCGATGGTGCCGCTGTAGAGCCGACGGACAAAGCCCGCGAACAACTCTTCGGGTTCATGGAACATGCCTTCGTTGGCATCCATGAACTCGATGAGGAGTCTAATCGACTGAATATGGTTGGTGATGGTTGAAAGCGAGGTGCCATTTAGGTGAAGGCTAAGCACATAATCTGTGACTGACCCCAGAACCCCTTGGTCGGTCAGAATGACCGGGATCTCTGTGGCCACTCCACTTTTGTCCTGAACTACCTTGGCTGTAACCTTCGTTGCAAACATTCTTGAATCCTACACATATTACACATTATTTACTATACATATAGTGCAGTCTTCAGGAAAAAGAAACCCCCAGTTAAGGGGGTTTTTATCAAAATTACACAGTTCTATGTACTATACAGAA
>MRWG01002099.1_pt1 | contig 10838 bp, 10 predicted proteins | sample 1013341 | NCBI WGS metagenome assembly MRWG01 (sample SAMN06117577, study PRJNA244670) | biofilm metagenome | biome: Water; feature: Cathode Biofilm; material: Biofilm; isolation source: microbial consortium enriched at the cathode of a solar microbial fuel cell | place: USA: District of Columbia ...
ACTCCGGCGTTACTCATCGCTCATTTAGCCCGGCTAAACTACGCTCTTCGTGCCTTGGATTGCGCAAAAATGACTCCCGGCGAGACATCTTCTATTTTTGAGACCGCTTCTAGATCTCCATGTCGAGTTCCTTGATTTTGCGGGTCAGCGTGTTGCGCCCCCAGCCGAGCAGCTTCGCCGCATCCTGACGCCGACCCCGGGTCTGCGCGAGCGCGACCCGGATCATGATGCGCTCGAAACGCGGCACCGCCTCGTCGAGGATCGGCATGTCGCCCGCCATTGCGCGTCGCTCGGCCCATTTCTTCAGGTTCAGTTCCCAGTCGTCGCGACCATCACGCACGTTTTCCGCGGCGCCACTCGTCAGTTCCGCCGGCAGATCCTCGAGATCGATTTCCTGCGCCGGCGCCATGATCGTCGCCCGCCGGCAAACGTTTTCGAGTTGCCGCACGTTGCCGGGCCAGCTGTACTGCGCGAAGCATTCGAGTGCACGTGGACGCAGGCGCTTCGGCTCGATGTCGAGTTCAGCCGCGGTCACCTTGAGAAAATGCTCGGCGAGCTCCAGCACGTCCTCGATGCGGTCGCGCAACGGCGGCAACTGCAGGCGAATCACGTTGAGACGGTGATAGAGATCCTCGCGGAACGTACCGGCTTTGACGTGTGCTTCGAGATCCTGGTGGGTCGCGGCGATGACACGTACATCCACCTTGACGGAATGGTGACCACCGACGCGAAAAAACTCGCCGTCCGCCAGCACCCGCAACAAGCGCGTTTGCAGTGCTGACGGCATGTCGCCGATCTCGTCGAGGAACAGCGTCCCGGTGTGTGCTTGCTCGAAGCGCCCGAGCCGCTGTGACGTGGCCCCGGTGAACGCGCCCTTCTCGTGTCCGAACAGTTCCGACTCCAGCAGTTCGCTGGGTATTGCGGCCGTATTGATGGCAATGAACGGGTTCGCGGCGCGCGGTGAATGGCGGTGGAGGGCCTGGGCGACGAGTTCTTTGCCGGTTCCCGATTCGCCGGTCAGCAGCACCGTCATGTGAGACTTGGACAATCGCCCGATAGCGCGGAACACCTCCTGCATCGCTGGCGCGGAACCAATGATGTCGGGTTCCGGCGCATCGCTGGTCTCGGCGCTCGTCACATTCCCGAGCTGCGGCGCGTTCGCCACTGCACGGCGAACAATCGCTACCGCGTCATCCACATCGAACGGCTTCGGCAGATACTCGAATGCCCCACCCTGGAACGCGGCCACGGCGCGGTCCAGATCGGCATAAGCGGTCATGATGATCACCGGCAGATCCGGGTAGCGCTCGTTTACGTGCTCGAGTAATTCGAGACCATCGGTACCCGGCATGCGGATGTCGGTGACGATCGCGTCCGGAATCGTGTTGCGCAACCGCGCGACCACCTTGTCTGCCTCGTCGAAGCTGCGCGTCTTGATCTCTGCCTGGGCGAGTGCCCGTTCCAGCACCCAGCGGATCGCGTGGTCGTCGTCCACGATCCAGACTTCTTGTTGATGATGCGTCATCGTCCTGCTCCAAGCGGTAACCATACGTTGAACTCCGTATGGCCCGGCTCACTGTTGAATCCGATTAATCCGCCTTGCCGGTTGACCATCGATTGCGCGAGCGGCAAACCGAGGCCGGTACCGTCGGCGTGGCCGGATACCATGGGGTAAAAAATACTCTCGCTAATTTCCGCCGGCACGCCGGGGCCGGTGTCTATCACATCGATGCGGGCAACGAGCCGATGAACATTTTCACCAATGTTGAACTTGCGCTGAGCGCGCGTGCGCAGGCGGATTTCTCCGTCGCCGTCGATCGCTCGTGCGGCGTTGCGGACAAGATTCAGGAATGCCTGTACGAGCTGGTTCCGGTCGCCTTCGAATTCCGGCAGGCTCGGATCATAGTCGCGCACAATTCGCACAGCGCAGCTGTGTTCGGCCGTCACGAGCTGGGCAACGTGTTCGAGTACTTCGTGGATATTCACGGCTTCCTTGCGTGGCGCCTCGGGCGGACCCAGCATGCTGTCGACCAGCGCGCGCAGGCGATCGGCCTCGCCGATGATAATCTGGGTGTATTCCGCCTGCGCCTGATCCTCGAGTTTGCGTTCGAGCAGTTGCGCAGCGCCGCGGATACCACCGAGCGGATTTTTGACTTCGTGCGCGAATCCGCGCATCAAAGCCGTCGTCACCTGGTTCTGGACCAGCATGCTCTCCTCGAGCTGAATGCGTTGATGCCGTTCGACACTGACAAGTTCGACGATCACGCGGGTCTCCGCATCCTCCCGCGATACCCAAGGCGACACGGTGCAATCAACGATTATGGTCTGCACGTTTTGCAGCACGAGGTGAAGGTCGCGTTCGGTGTAGGTGCGCGGATCCTCGAGCACGCGGGTGACGAGCGTTGCGAGTTCGCTACCGTCGGCAAACGCTTCGTCGAGCTTGCGCCCGACAAGCTTCGCGGCGCTCAGCGCCAGCAGGGATTCGGCCGCCGCATTGACGGACTCCACGCAATACGCGTCATCGACAACCACAACGGCGGTCGCGAGCGCCTCGACGAGGCTGCCGGAATCTGCGGAGATCAGGTCGAATTGCGAAGTCATTGCGCACCATTATGGTGCATATTAAGTTCCTTGTCGTTCACAACAGGTCGTCTTCTTGCCTGGGGATCTGCAAATACCGGCTCGGAGGCGCCAAAACAGAGCGGTCACATGAACCGCCGGCAAAGCGTCTCTTACCCGGGAAGCATCTTCGCAAGATTCGGGCCAGATCGGATGTCCGGTCCGGACTTGTTGCAATCAGCGCGCCTGACCCGCAACCGATGGCTGGTGGACAAAGAACTGGCTGACCGGTGAGCGCTCGAGCACGGTGCCGTCGGCGGTCACAATTTCGGCCTGCAGGGTGTGCGCACCACGGTCGACGTCCGATAACGTGAACGTAGTGCGGGCGCCTGGCGGAGCAACGGACTGGCCATCGAACAGTAACTGCAGGCGGTGGCCAAACTGCGTTTGCAGGCGCGGGCTGAGTTCGATTCCGACGTTGACCGTGCGCGTGTTACGCAGCGTCGCATCATTTGCCGGACGCGCGATCGTGAGGGTTTCATAGGGACGCGCGAGCGCTCGCGGCTGCGCCTTGGCGGGGTCGGCGGGTGGCGTTACCGCCGGTACGATCGTCGGTTCCGAGAGCTCGACAACTTCCGCACCCGGCCTTGGCGTATCGGAAAAAATCACATTGCCGGCGTCATCCGTCCAGCGGTAGATTTCCGCAACAACCTGCGGCGCGCAGATCAGGGTGAGGAAAAACAGCAGGATTAATCGGCACATGCGTTCGAGCATAGACAAGCACCCGGGTGGGGACAAGTGCCGTGCGCCCGGCGGACCGGGGCGCACGGCGTCCTGTGTATTGCGTCAGACGCTGTAGTACAGATCGTATTCGACCGGATGCGTCGACATCCGCAGCACCGTCACGTCTTCCATCTTCAGCTTGATGTAGGCGTCGATGCAATCGTCGGAAAAAACACCGCCGGCCTTGAGAAAATCCCGATCGGCGTCGAGCGCCGCGAGCGCCTGATCCAGCGAATGGCAGACCGTCGGTATGCCTTTCTCTTCCTCGGGACTCAGATCGTAGAGGTCTTTGTCCATCGCCGAACCCGGATCGATCTTGTTCAGGATCCCGTCGAGACCCGCCATCATCATCGCGGTAAACGCGAAATACGGATTACCCGTGGAGTCCGGGAATCGGACCTCGATTCGGCGCGCTTTCGGGCTCGACACCCATGGAATCCGGATCGACGCCGAACGATTACGCGCGGAGTAGGCCAGCAAAGCGGGGGCTTCGAAACCGGGCACGAGGCGTTTGTAACTGTTCGTCGAGGCGTTCGTGAACGCGTTCAGTGCGCGCGCGTGTTTGATGATTCCGCCGATATAGTGCAGCGCGGTTTGTGACAAGCCGCCGTAGCCGTCGCCGGCGAAAATATTCTCGCCGCCTTTCGAAATTGATTGATGCACATGCATGCCATTGCCGTTGTCCCCGACCAGCGGCTTCGGCATGAACGTCGCCGTTTTACCGAACGAGTGCGCCACGTTGTGCACGACGTACTTCAGGATCTGCAGCGTATCGGCGCGTTTCACGAGGGTGTCGAAACGCGTACCGATTTCGCATTGTCCCGCGGTAGCAACTTCATGGTGGTGGACTTCCACCGGCAATCCCATGTCTTCCATGACCAGGCACATGGCGGAACGCAGGTCCTGCAGGGAGTCGACCGGCGGTACCGGAAAATAGCCGCCCTTGATCCCGGGTCGATGGCCGATGTTGCCGCCCTCGAAAACCTTTTCCGAGTTCCACGAACTCTCGTCAGAGTCGACTTCAAAGAACGCGCCGCGCATTTCGACATTCCAGCGCACGTCGTCGAATACGAAGAATTCCGGTTCGGGTCCGAAGTAGGCGGTATCGCCGATGCCAGTCGAATTCAGATAGGCTTCGGCGCGTTTCGCCAGCGAGCGCGGGCAACGTTCATAACCCAGGCCCGTGGTCGGTTCGACGACATCGCAGCGCAGGTTCAGGGTTCGTTCCTCGAAAAACGGATCGATTACGCCTGTTTCCGTTTGCGGCATCAGGATCATGTCGGACTCGTTTATGCCCTTCCAGCCTGCGATCGACGAGCCGTCGAACATCTTGCCGTCCTCGAGCAGTTCGTCGTCACACTGATGCGATGGGATGGTGACGTGCTGTTCCTTGCCCTTCGTATCAGTGAAGCGCAAATCGACGAAGCGTACTTCTTCGTCTTTGATTAGTTTCAGTATTTTCTCAACGGACATCGTGGTTTCCTCTCCGGACGTTGCGGTCATTGCGTAGTGATGGCAATTGCGCTCAGGCGTTCGTGCGCCACGCCACCGGCGCGCGCGCGAATCAAGGCGTTGCAGCTAAGCGGTGAACTATACCGCCAATTCAGTGCGCATTCAGGATCCCGGATCAAGAATGTTCGCATTAATTCGGTGCGCGCTCGATCCGAGCGCTCTGTAATGGTGCGTTTCGGTTCAGGGGAGCCGATGTTCCCCCGCAAACAAGGCTGAAACGGACTCGCGCTCCCGGCACACATGCACGTCCAGGCCGTCAACGATGACCTCGGCAGGACGCGGACGGGCGTTGTAGTTTGACGCCATGGCAGCCGCATAGGCGCCGCAGTCGGCAACCGCGAGCAAGCTGCCGGAATCAACGACGAGATCACGATCCCGACCCAGGAAATCCGCGGTTTCACACACGGGTCCAACCACATCAACGCGCCGGACCACGCCGTCACGCCGCTCCGGCAAAATCGGGTGGACTGCCTGGTACAGGGCTGGCCGGATTAATTCCGTCATTGCCGCATCGCAAATCGCGAACGATTTTGCCGGCGTTGTTTTTACCTGCTGGACCCGGGTGAGCAGCACGCCGGCATCGCCGACAATCGAGCGCCCGGGTTCGATGATGATTCGGTAGGGCTCCGGAATCGCGCGGCATATTGCCGCCACGTAATCCGCGATTCGTGGCGGCGGAGTCGTCCCGTAAGCGATGCCGAGTCCGCCGCCGATATCGATGTGTTCAACGTCAATGCCGTCCGCGGCGAGTTGTTCCACGAGCGCGATGACGCGGCCGGCGGCGTCCACGATCGGCGCGATCGATGTCAATTGCGATCCGATATGACAGGCGACTCCGGTTATTCGCACTCCGGGCAGCGTGGCTGCGTGACGATACAGCGCGACGGCTTCCGTCATCGGTATGCCGAACTTGTTTTCGCTCATGCCGGTCGAGATGTACGGATGGGTGTTTGCATCGACGTCCGGATTCACACGCAGCGCAACCGGCGCTTCGCAACCGCCGGCAACGGCAGCGGCGGAAACGAGATCGAGCTCAAACGCGGATTCAATATTGAAGCAGCCGATACCGGCGGCGAGCGCGAGGTCGATTTCCGCACGCGATTTACCGACCCCGGCAAACGTGACTGTAGTCAGTTCACCGCCGGCGGCGCGTACGCGTTCGAGTTCGCCACCGGAGACGATATCGAATGCCGATCCGAGCCTGGCCAGGACGTCGAGTATCGCGAGGTTGCCGTTGGCTTTTACCGCATAGCAAATTTCGTGCGCGCGCCGTCCAAACCCGGCCGCGTATTCACGATAGTTCGATTCGATTTTCGCCCGGGAGTAAACGAACAATGGCGTGCCGTACGCTTCCGCAATCGCTGCCACGGGCACGCCTTCGACGAACAGCCGATCGTCTTCGTAATGGAACATGACTATAGATTGGGCGAGGACGAATAACGCGCCGACCGGTCCGGAAGATAGAGATCTCCCTTCTGGCCGCACGCCGACAGCGACAGCAATATGAGCGCGAGGGCGCTTAAGGCGATGCCGGTTCCGAGTTTTGTGAGTAGTCTGGTCATCAGTGTATTGCTTGTGTCTCAGCGCGTTGCCGTGACATCGGGTAACCCGCATGCAGGCGGTCGCGCGGGTAATCGCAGAGCGTTTTATAATACGACCTAAACCCGCCATTTCCTATCTTGCAACGAACTTCGGAGAAACGATGGACACACCCCTGCAGGTCGTGCGGCTCGAACCCGCCGCTCCCGCCGACGCGTCGGTTATCTGGCTGCATGGTCTCGGTGCGGACGGCCATGACTTCGAACCCATCGTACCGGAACTCCGGCTGCCGTCCTCGCACCGGATCCGGTTCCTGTTTCCGCATGCGCCGATACGCCCGATTTCGATCAATGCCGGCATGGAGATGCGCGGCTGGTATGACATTACCGACCAGAGCCTCGACCGCGAAGTCGACGCCGGCGGAATCCGTGAATCTGCGCGCTCCGTTCAGCGTCTGCTCGACGACGAGATCGCCGCCGGCATCGACAGCCGGCGGATCGTGCTCGCGGGCTTTTCGCAGGGCGGTGCGATCGCACTGCACCTCGGCTTGCGCTACGCTCACGCGCTCGGCGGAATCCTGGCACTGTCCACGTATTTACCGCTAGCCGACCACCTCGCGGACGAAGTCGCGCCAGTGCAACAGGCCACGCCGATTTTCATCGCTCACGGCACCCGGGATCCCCTCGTACCCGAGAAGCTCGGCAACCACGCCGCGGACACCCTGCGTGCGGCGGGATACGCTGTCACGTATGAAACCTATCCGATGGAACACGCCGTCTCGGCCGCGGAAATCGCCGACATCGCGGCGTGGCTGAAAGCGCGTTTCAGCTAGCGGGGTCCCCGGATCCGGGCAGTCCTGGCGGTCCCCGCGAAGCGACCGGCCCGCGGTTCCCGGGGACCGGCCTTTGCGCACGCCGTTCACCGGCGAGCGCAATCACCGGGGCGAGACCGCCGTTTGCGGTTGCAATCGCCGATTGGATCGGCCCAAAATGCGACAAATATTTATCCCAGGAGCTGCAACATTCCATGAGCGACAACATAGTTTCCGTCACCGACGATTCTTTCGATTCCGACGTCCTGCAGTCGACGAAGCCCGTGCTCGTCGACTACTGGGCGGAATGGTGCGGGCCGTGCAAGATGATCGCACCAATTCTCGAGGAAGTTTCCGGCGACTATGACGAGAAGCTGACGATCGCGAAACTGGACGTGGATTCCAATCAGGGCACATCGACGAAATACGGCATTCGGGGCGTTCCGACCCTGATGCTGTTCAAGGACGGAAACGTCGTCGCGACTCACGTGGGTGCGCTGTCGAAATCACAGCTGACCGCCTTCATCGACGGCAACATCTGACCCGACCCGCATGCTTTCGCGCAGCACTGCGCCGCCACTTTTCTCCCGTTTTCCCCCCGTGGATAATTGCTGGACGGCGCAGTAAACGCGTGCTATGTTCTTACTCACGCGCTGAACAATAATCTTTCCACGCGCGTATCCCGCTCCCTAAAACAACTCACTTCCGTAAACCCCTATGCGCCCCTATTGCGCGTGGCAACAGCACTGAACACCTAACGATGAACTTAACCGATCTCAAGCAAAAACCTGCTTCCGAACTCGTCGAAATCGCCGACGAAATGGGGCTCGACGGCGTTGGCCGTTCACGCAAACAAGACGTTATCTTCGGCATCCTGAAAGCACACGCAAAGAAAGGCGAAGATATTTACGGTGACGGGGTCCTGGAGATCCTTCAGGACGGTTTCGGTTTCCTCCGCTCCTCGGATTGTTCGTATCTCGCCGGTCCGGATGACATCTACGTTTCACCGAGCCAGATCCGCCGCTTTAACCTGCGCACCGGCGACACCATCTCCGGCAAGATTCGACCACCGAAAGACGGTGAACGCTACTTCGCGCTGCTGAAAGTAGGCGAAATCAATTTCGAACCGCCGGAAAACGCGAAGAACAAGGTTTTGTTCGAGAACCTGACCCCGCTGTTTGCCGACGAAAGACTCACGCTCGAACTCGGCAACGGCAGCACGGAAGACCTGACGCCACGCGTGATCGACCTCACCGCCCCAATCGGCAAAGGCCAACGCGGTCTCGTTATTTCGCCTCCGAAAGCCGGTAAGACAATGATGCTCGAAAGCATCGTCCACTCGATGGAAGCGAACAATCCGGAGTGCTACTTCATCGTTCTGCTGATCGACGAACGGCCCGAAGAAGTGACCGAGATGCAACGCGCGGTCAAAGGCGAAGTGATCAGCAGTACGTTCGACGAACCGGCAAGCCGGCACGTGCAGGTTGCCGAAATGGTCATCGAAAAAGCCAAGCGACTCGTGGAACACAAACGCGATGTCGTCATCCTGCTCGACTCCATCACCCGCCTCGCCCGTGCCTACAATACGGTCGTACCGTCGTCCGGCAAAGTGCTTACGGGTGGTGTGGATGCGAACGCACTGCAACGCCCGAAACGATTTTTCGGGGCCGCGCGTAATGTCGAGGAAGGCGGCAGCCTGACGATCATCGCTACCGCGCTCGTCGATACGGGCTCGCGCATGGACGATGTCATCTACGAAGAATTCAAGGGCACGGGCAACATGGAAATCCACCTCGATCGCAAGATCGCGGAGAAGCGGATTTTCCCGGCAGTCAATATCAATCGCTCCGGTACGCGGCGTGAGGAACGCCTGACGAAGCCGGACGAATTACAGAAAATCTGGATCCTGCGAAAACTCCTCCACCCGATGGACGAGATCGCGGCGATGGAATTTCTGCTCGAACGCCTGAAAGCAACGAAGAACAACGCGGAATTTTTTGACTCGATGAAGCGCTGAGACGCGCGCCCCGTGCGCAAGCCGGGCCTCGGGCTATTTTCTCCTCAGGGAAAATATCGCACGATTCCGGTCGCGCACGATATCACCCGACCGCAGCCGGAAATCGCCGTGCTTGCGGTCCTCAAAGTAAAACTTGAGGGTGTGCAAAATCGTTGGAAACGCGAGTTCGTCCCACGGGATTTCGTGTTCCGCGTACAGCGCGCATTCAAGACTTTCCTCGCCCGGCGAAAAATCCAGATCGCGTAATTGTCCGCGGAACATCATGTACACCTGATTCGTGTGCGGGATGTTGAATACGGTGTAGAGATCGTGAACGTCTACCCGTGCGTTCGCTTCCTCGAGCGTTTCGCGGATCGCGGCCTCGAGCGTCGTCTCGGCGTTTTCCATGAAGCCCGCCGGCAGCGTCCAGTAGCCGTGACGGGGCTCGATCGCGCGGCGACACAGCAACACCTTGTCTTCCCAGTGCGGAATGCATCCGGCAACGATCTTCGGGTTGTCATAGAAAATCGAATTGCAATTCGGGCACACGTGCCGCGGACGGTTGTCGCCCGGGGGGACTATCCAGGTGAGTTCGTCGGAGCCGCAATGACTGCAGAAATTCACGCGCTCACCTGCAGGGCGGGCGATTCAGAGTTCATCTTCGATGTAATCCCAGACATTGTTCAGTATGACCGGTTGCGCGTCGGCGTTCGGATGCAGGCCGTCATTTTGCATCAGCGACCGGTTCAATACGACTCCGTCGAGAAAAAACGGCACGAGACGTACGTCATCGAGTTCGGCGAGCCTGTCGTACATGCCCTCGAACTGCGCGGCGTAGACCGGTCCGTAGTTCGGCGGGATCCGCATTTCGAACAGTAACGTATCAGTTCCGTGATCACGCATCATCGCAAGCATTCGCCGCAGGTTGCGCTCGGCCTCCGGGATCGCGATCCCCCGCAGTCCATCGTTGGCGCCGAGTTCAACGATGACGAGCCGTGGTTCGTGGCGTTCGAGCAGCGTGGCGAGGCGGGTAAGCCCGCCCTGCGTCGTCTCGCCGCTGATACTCGCGTTTTCGACCCGGTACGGATAACCGTGTTCAGCGAGGCGCTGCTGCAACAGCGCGGGCCATGCGCGGTCGAGCCCGATGCCGTAACCGGCACTGAGACTGTCCCCGACGATGAGAATAACGTTACTTTGAGCCAGCGCCGGTGGGCTCACCAGCGTGATAAGACATAATGAGACTATGGAAACACACGCGCGCACTGCTGCCATCATTGTCGATAATATTTCCAAGGAATATACGACCCCCGACGGGCCCTTAACGATTCTCGATAATATCAATTTTCGCGCCGAACCATCGGAGTCGATTGCCATCGTTGGCGTATCGGGCTCCGGGAAGTCGACGTTGCTGTCGCTGCTCGCCGGTCTCGATCTGCCGACCAGCGGCTCCGTCCTGATCTACGGCGAGGACCTCACGCGCGCCAGCGAGGACGAGCGCGCGCAATTGCGCAACCGCTACATCGGGTTCGTGTTCCAGCAATTTCATCTGTTACCGAACCTCACTGCACTCGAAAACGTCGCATTGCCGCTCGAACTGCGCGCCGATGCCGCCGCAGCAGAGCACGCACGCGACGCGCT
>MRWG01002100.1_pt1 | contig 10837 bp, 9 predicted proteins | sample 1013341 | NCBI WGS metagenome assembly MRWG01 (sample SAMN06117577, study PRJNA244670) | biofilm metagenome | biome: Water; feature: Cathode Biofilm; material: Biofilm; isolation source: microbial consortium enriched at the cathode of a solar microbial fuel cell | place: USA: District of Columbia ...
TGGACCCGCACGGTGTGCTCCGAGAGGCCGAGGGACTCGGCGACCTGGGCATTGGACATGCCCTGGCCGAGGTACTTGTAGACCTGCAGCTGGCGCTTGGTGAGGGCGTTGGCCACGTCCTCCAGCGACTTCTCTGCGCCGAAGCCGTAGACCGGCGCCTTCTTCGCCGGGCTGCGCTGCTCCAGCAGGCGGCGCGGAAAGGCGACACCGCCGGAGAGCACGGTCTGCAGGGCGGACTCGATCTCGTCGCTCTGCGCCGACTTCGGGATGTAGCCCATGGCGCCGGCCTCGATGCAGCGCAGGATCTCGTCGCGGTCCTCGATGGCGGACATCACGACGACCGGAACCTGCGGCAGGCATTCGCGGATGGCGCGCAGGCCCTCGAAGCGTTTCATGCCCGGCATCAGCAGATCCAGCAGGATCAGATCGAGGTCGGGATTGCTGGAGGCGATCTCCAGCGCCTGGCGAAAGTCCGCCGCTTCCAGCAGATCGCTGTCTGGTTCCAGTCGGTCGATCAGATGCTTGGCGGCGCTGCGCGTGATCCAATGATCGTCGGCGTAGAGGACCTTCATAATTTAGCGAACCCTGATATTCGTTGTGTCTCCGGTCCGGTCGGCATCCGGATTTGATTGGCCCCAGGGCTCAGCATATCCCCCCGAATCGATCTGGCAGAAATCACTTGGCCGCCGGAGGAGACTCCGGCGCCCTTGAATCTGCAGATCAGCTGACGCCCCGGTACGTCTGGTATAATCCTAATTTTCGCAGGCTTTTCAACTACAAAACGAAATCGACCAAGGATGCGAGCCGGCCGCAAAGGACGCGATCAGGTCTCACGCATCGGGACTTCTTTGAAATGCCCAGCTTCAATTCCGTTGTACTACAGCCTGAGCTTGTATTTTGCCACAGGTTGGTCGGCAAAAGCCAGCAATCTGTACAGAATGTTTATCGGGACCTCGCCAGAGCGTCGAGAAACTTCTCGACGCTCACCGGCTTGCGCAGCAACCGGAAGCCGGCGGCGGCCACCTCGTCGGCCACTTCGCGGGAGAGATCGCCGGTGATGATCAGGCCGCGCAGGACGCCCGAGATGCTCTCCTGCACCGCCGAGGCGGCGCTCAGGCCGCTCTCCACCCCGCTCAGCCAGTAGTCTGCGATCACGCAACTCGGCACGACGTCGCGCCCGGCGGCGATGTCGATCGCCTCGCCGCTGCCCGCGGCGGTGATCACTTCCGCCCCGAAGCGGCGCAGCATGCGTTCGGTCGCGCGGCGGACAAGTTCGTCGTCCTCCAGGAGGACGATGACCTCGCCGGCGAGCGCGTCCCTGCGGTCGGATAGGGCCTGTGCTGGCGGAGACTCCATAGCGCAAGAGAAGGGCGCGCGGCGCGGACTGTCAACCCTGGCGCGTGGCCCCAACGCCGGCCCTGCGAGGCTGCGGTCGCTGGCACCCGGCCCGGCGGCTTTGCTGCAAAGGGGGCTCGACGCGACTCCCCGCGTTTGGATATAGGGGGGCCGTGCGCCTGCAGGCAGGTGGAGGAGACTCGAGCCGAATGATCGTGATCTATGGTCTGAAGAACTGCGACAGCTGCCGCAAGGCGGTGCAACTGTTGGCGCGGGCCGGCGCGGCGCACCGCTTCCACGACCTGCGCGCCGACGGCCTGCCGTCCGGCCGGGTGGAGCGCTGGCTCGCTGCGGCCGGCTGGGAGGCGCTGGTCAACCGCCGCAGCACCACTTGGCGCGGCCTGAACGAGGCGGAGAAGGCTGCCGCCGGGTCGGGTGGCGCCGCGGCGCTGCTGGAACGCCACCCCACCCTCATCAAGCGGCCTGTTATCGAGGCGGGGGACAAGCTGATCGTCGGGCTCGCGCCGCCGCAGCAGACTGAACTGGCGGCGCTCGCCCGGAGCTGATACGGGAACTGATACCTGTCATTCCGCGCCGGATCGGCGGCGCAGATCCGCTAGCAGGCGCCGCATCCGCAATGCCATAAGCGGGGCATAGGGCGGCAGGCAGCCGGGACCCGCCGCCCTCTCGACCGCCAAGGAAGCAGAGCCAAATCCGCCATGTGGCCAGCCGTCACCTCAGCCTGGGCGCTCTTCGTCGGTCTCGGCATGCTGATGCTGGGCAACGGCCTGCAGAACTCGCTGCTCGGCATTCGCGCCGGCGCCGAGGCTTTCACCACCGAGTCCACCGGCCTCATCATGGCCTGCTACTACGTCGGCCTGCTGGCCGGCGCCTTCGTCACCCCGAAGATCGTCGGCAAGGTCGGCCACGTGCGGGTCTTCGCGGCGCTGGCCTCGACCGCCTCGACCGCCGCCCTGCTGCACGCGGTCTTCGTCGATCCCTGGACCTGGGGCGCCATGCGGGCGGTGACCGGCTTCTGCTATGCCGGGCTCTACATCGTCGCGGAGTCCTGGCTCAACGACCGCGCCACCAACGAGACCCGCGGCACCCTGCTGTCGGTCTACATGGTGGTGCTGCTGAGCGGCCTGGCGGCCAGCCAGTTCCTGCTCAACCTCGCCGACCCGAACAGCTTCGTGCTCTTCGTGCTGGCCTCGGTGCTGGTCTCCATGGCGCTGGTGCCGATCTCGGTGTCGGTTGCCCCGACGCCGGACTTCACGGCACCGGAGCCGGTCGGCCTGCGCGCGCTCTACCGCACCTCGCCGCTGGGCTTCGTCGGCGCGATGGGCACCGGCATGGCCAATGCCGCGCTCTACGCCATGGCCGCGGTCTACGGCGGCGCCGTCGGCCTCAGCGTGCCGCAGATCGCCGTCTTCGTCAGCGCCAACATCCTCGGCGGCCTGGCCTTCCAGTGGCCGATCGGACGCCTCTCCGACAAGCTCGACCGGCGCCGGGTGCTGACCGCGGTCACCTTCGCCGCGGCGCTGGCGGCGCTGGCCGCCGGCCTCGCCGCCCGGGCCGAGCCGCTGGCCCTCTACGCCATGATGTTCCTGCTGGGCGGCATGAGCCTGCCGATGTATTCGCTCTGCATCGCCCACACCAACGACTACCTGACCCCCAAGCAGATGGTTGCGGCCAGCGGCACCCTGATGATGGTCGGCGGCGCCGGCGCGATCTTCGGGCCGATCGGGGTCTCGCTGCTGATGGCGCAGGTCGGCCCGGACGGCTTCTTCATCTGTATCGGCGCGGTCCACGCGGCGATCGGCGTCTTCGCGCTGTACCGCATGGTCCGGCGCGCGCCGCTGCCGCTGGAAGAGCAGGGCGCCAGCGTGCCGGTGTCCTCCACGGTCAGCGCGCCCACCGCGACCCTGCCGGTCGATGCGATCCGCGACCAGATGGACCGTGACCTCGCCGCCATGGCCGGCGGTCCGCTGCGGCGGCGCTAGAGCGGTCGACGTTGGCACGCGAAGGCCGGTCTTTCCGCGCTGCGCAAAGACACCGCTCCCGCAGCGGGGCTTCCTAAGGCAAAATTTACCGGAAAATGCCAGTATTGCAGCCTTCGCAGCTGCAAAATCGCACTTGCGAAGAGAATCGCGATCCACTAGAGTGCGGCGAATTAAATTACGCGATTCGCCAGCGGATCGTAACAAAGTTGCCTTGGCGGAGAGAAACGGTCGTATGCAGGAAAAGCACGGGTACTTCCTCGAGGACCTGACGGTCGGCATGACCGCGGTCTTCGCCAAGACGGTCACGGATGCCGACATCACCATGTTCGCCGGCATCTCGGGCGATACCAACCCCGTCCACCTGGACGAGAGCTTCGCCGAGAAGACCATGTTCCAGGGCCGCATCGCCCACGGCATGCTCTCCGCCAGCTTCATCTCCACCGTCTTCGGCACCCGCCTGCCGGGCCCCGGCTGCATCTACCTGCGCCAGGACCTGCGCTTCAAGGCGCCGGTGAAGATCGGCGACACGGTGGAGGCCCGGGTGACCGTGCGCGAGATCCAGGCCGAGAAAAAACGCGTCGTCTTCGACACCGTCTGCACCGTGCGCGGCACCGTCGTGCTGGAGGGCGAGGCGACTCTCATGGTGGCCAGCCGCAACGACATGACCGGCCAGGACGGGGCCAACGACGCCGCCGCGCCGAGGGCCCGCCAGGCCGCCGAGTAGCCGCGCCGCCGTGACCTTCTTCGGGGGCCCGAAAGCCCCCGGATCCCTGGCTTCCCGGGCCCGTTCTTCGTTGACAGACCCCGCCGAAGGCGTCAGACCAGCCGGTCTTATGGCTATTTTCCGGCATAGCGGCGACCTGCCCGCGGAAGCCCGCGGCGCCGTCGTCGTGATCGGCAATTTCGACGGCGTGCACCGCGGCCACCAGCTGCTGCTGGCCGATGCGCGCCGCCAGGGCGAACAGCTCTCGGCGCCGCTCGTCGTGCTGACCTTCGAGCCGCACCCGCGCTCGGTCTTCCTGCCGGACCACCCGCCCTTTCGCCTCACCTCGCTGCGCGCCAAGGCGCACGCGCTGCAGGAAGCCGGCGTCGACGACCTCATCGTGCTGCACTTCGACCGCGCCTTCTCGCTGAAGCCGGCGGAGGCCTTCGTCGAGGACATCCTGGTCGGCGACCTGGCGGCTCGTCATATCGTGGTCGGCTGGGATTTCTGCTTCGGCCACAAGCGGGCCGGCAACACTGCCCTGCTGAAGTCGATGGGCGCCCGCCACGGCTTCGGCGTCACCGCCGTCGATCCGGTGATGACCGGCGACGGCGAGATCTATTCCTCCTCCATCATCCGCCAGCACCTGCGCGAGGGCCGCCCGGCCAAGGCGGCCGAACTGCTCGGCCGGCCCTGGGAGATCGAGGGCCGGGTCGAGCGCGGCGAACAGCGCGGCCGCACCATCGGCTTTCCCACGGCGAACCTCGGCCTGGGCGACTTCCTGCACCCGGCGCTGGGGGTCTACGCCGTGCTGGCCGGGCGCGACCCCGGCGTCGAGCACGGCGGCGAGACCCAGTGGCTGGCCGGCGTGGCCAACCTGGGCCGGCGCCCCACCGTGGCCGGGGAAGGGATCCGCCTGGAGGTCCACCTCTTCGATTTCACCGGCGACCTCTACGGCGAGATGCTGCGGGTCCGCCTGATCGACTTCATCCGTCCGGAAAAGAAGTTTGACGGCCTTGAGGCTTTGCGGGCACAAATCGCCCTCGACTGCAGCCGGGCCCGCGAAATTCTGGCCGAAACAGCCATCAGTTAAGAAGAACCACGCGATGAGCGTCGACTACCGATCCACCGTCTTCCTGCCGAAGACCGACTTCCCGATGCGCGCCGGCCTGGCCCAGCGCGAGCCGGAAACCCTCGCGCGCTGGAACGAGATGGATCTCTTCGGGCTGCAGCGCCAGGCCTCCCAAGGCCGCGAGAAGTTCATCCTGCACGACGGGCCGCCCTATGCGAACGGCCACCTGCACATCGGCCATGCGCTGAACAAGATCCTCAAGGACGTCATCAACCGTGCCCACCAGATGCTGGGCAGGGACGCCCACTACGTGCCCGGCTGGGACTGCCACGGCCTGCCCATCGAATGGAAGATCGAAGAGCAGTACCGTGCCGCCGGCAAGGACAAGGACTCTGTGCCGGTGCTGGAGTTCCGCCGCGAGTGCCGCGACTTCGCCGAGAAGTGGGTGAAGATCCAGACCGAGGAATTCAAGCGCCTGGGCGTGATCGGCAACTGGTCGCGGCCTTACACCACCATGTCGTTCGACGCCGAGGCGCAGATCGTGCGTGAGATCGGCAAGTTCCTGGTCGGCGGCGGCATCTACAAGGGCTCGCGCCCGGTGCTGTGGTCGGTGGTCGAGAAGACCGCCCTCGCCGACGCCGAGGTCGAGTACCACGACCACACCTCGACCACGATCTGGGTGCGCTTTCCCGTCGTGACGGCGCCAAACGCGCTGCTGGACGGCGCGGCGGTGCTGATCTGGACCACCACGCCCTGGACCATCCCCGGCAACCGCGCCGTCGGTTACGGCGAGGAGATCGCCTACGGGGTCTGGCAGGTCGACGGTGTGGCCGAAGGCAGCGGAGCCGAGGTCGGCGAGAAGCTGGTGCTGGCCGACGACCTCGCCGAACAGGTGAAGAGCGATGGCCGGATCGAGGCCTGGACCCGGCTCGGCGATGCGGGCGATCTGAAAAAGCTGGTGCTGGCACATCCCTGGCGCGGCGTCGCCGCTGCCGCGGGCGGCTACGACTTCGACGTGCCCGTGCTGCCCGGCGAATTCGTCACCACCGAACAGGGCACCGGCTTCGTGCACATCGCCCCGGGCCACGGCGCCGACGACTGGGCGCTGGGCCGCCAGCACGGCATCGAGATCCCGCAGACCGTCGACGGTGCGGGGCATTTCTACGATCACGTGCCGCTGGTCGCCGGCGCGACGGTCTACGACGAGAACGGCAAGCCGGGCGACGCCAACGGGCGCGTCATCAAGGCGCTGGCCGAGGCCGGGCGCCTGCTCGCCAAGGGCAAGCTGAAGCACAGCTATCCGCACTCCTGGCGTTCGAAAGCGCCGCTCATCTTCCGCAACACCTCGCAGTGGTTCATCTCCATGGAGACGAACGACCTGCGCGACAAGGCGCTGAAAGCGATCGACGCGACGCGCTTCGTGCCGGCGAGCGGGCGCAATCGCCTGCGCTCGATGATCGAGCAGCGCCCCGACTGGTGCATCTCGCGCCAGCGCCTGTGGGGCGTCCCGCTGCCGATCTTCGTCGACAAGAAAACCGGCGAGCCGCTGCGCGACCCCAAGGTGATCGAGCGCGTCGCCGCGGCCTTCGAGGAAGAAGGCGGCGATGCCTGGTTCGCCAGCGACCCGCAGCGCTTCCTCGGCAACGACTACAGCGCCGACGACTACGAACAGGTCACTGACGTGGTCGAGGTGTGGTTCGATTCCGGCTCGACGCATTCCTTCGTGCTGGAAGCGCGTCCCGAACTGAAGTGGCCGGCCGATCTCTATCTCGAAGGCTCCGACCAGCATCGCGGCTGGTTCCACTCCTCGCTGCTCGAGTCCGCCGGCACGCGCGGCCGCGCGCCCTATGACGCGGTGCTGACGCACGGCTTCATCCTGGAGGAGCAGGGCAAGGAGAAGATGTCCAAGTCGAAGGGCAACGCCCTTTCGCCGCAGGACGTCGTCGACAGCCAGGGCGCCGATATTCTCCGCCTTTGGGTGGTCGCCTCAAACTACGAAGAGGACCTGCGCTTCGGCCCGGAGATCCTGAAGTACCAGAGCGATGCCTACCGGCGCCTGCGCAACACCCTGCGTTATCTGCTCGGCAACCTCGACGGCTTCGAGGAGTCCGAGCGTATCGCCGCCGAGGACATGCCCGAGCTGGAGCGCTGGGTGCTGCACCGCCTCGCCGAACTCGATCAGCAGGTGCGCCGCAACGTCGCCGAGTTCGATTTCCACGCGCTCTACCAGGCCGTCTACACTTTCTGCGCCGTCGACCTCTCGGCCTTCTACTTCGATGTGCGCAAGGATGTGCTGTACTGCGACCGGCCGGACTCGCCGCGCCGGCGCGCCGCCCGCACGGTGCTGGACGAGCTGTTCTCCTGCCTGACCGCCTGGCTGGCGCCGATCCTCTGCTTCACCGCCGAAGAAGCCTGGTGGCTGCGCGGCAGCGGCAAGGAGGCCTCGGTCCACCTGCGCACCTTCCCGGAGGTGCCGGCCGCCTGGCTCGACAAGGAACTGGCGGCCAAGTGGGCCAAGGTGCGCGAAGTGCGCCGCGTGGTGACCGGCGCCCTGGAGGTGGAGCGCGCCGCCAAGCGGATCGGTTCCAGCCTGCAGGCGCGCCCCGTGGTGCACATCGAGCGGCCCGAGCTGATGGATGCCGTCGCCGCGGTCGACTTCGCCGACGTGGCGATCACCTCCGACATTGAACTGAGCGCCGCCCCGGCACCGGCCGAGGCCTTCCGTTTGCCGGAAGTGCAGGGTGTGGCCGTGGTCGCCGTGGCCGCCGCGGGCGACAAGTGCGAGCGCTGCTGGAAGGTGCTGCCGGAGGTCGGGTCGGTCGCGCAAGCGCCGCAGACCTGCACGCGCTGCGCCGATGCTGTGCAGCATCTCGGCGCCGCGGCGCAGTAGGCGCGGACCGTCGTCCACCGCATGCAACGCGCCCTCTTTCTCGCCGCCGTCATCCTGCTGGCCGACCAAGTGACGAAGTGGGCGGTTCTCGCGGTGGCGACGCCGCCGCTGCAGCCGCAGCACCTCGCCGAGGTGACCGGGTTCTTCAACCTGGTGCTGACCTACAACCCCGGGGTCAGTTTCGGCATGTTCCAGAGCGATTCGCCCTGGCAGCCGTATTTCCTCATCGCGGTGAACCTGGGTGTTTCCCTCGCCCTGCTGGTCTGGCTGCGCAAACAGGTGGTAGGGCTGATGCCCTATGCCGTGGGCCTGGTGGTCGGCGGGGCCGTCGGCAATGCCGTCGACCGGCTGCACCAGCCGGGCGTCGTGGATTTCCTCGACTTCCACCTCGCCGGCTGGCACTGGCCGGCCTTCAACGTCGCCGACAGCGCCATCGTCTGCGGCGTGGTCCTGCTGATAGCCGATGGGTTGTTCCAGCCGGGCAGGAGGGGTAATAAGGGGGCGGGGATAGGGAGGTAGTCGAGAATGGACCGGAACATGACATTGCGACTTCTCGTGGTCGCCGGCCTGGCGCTGGCGGCTTCAGCCTGTAGCACGGGGTTCCGCGACGAGCTTGGCCTCACCAAGCAGTCGCCGGACGAATTCCGCGTGGTCTCGCGCGCGCCGCTGACCCTGCCGCCGGACTACAATCTGCGCCCGCCCGAGCCCGGTGCGCCGCGCCCGCAGGTCGGCACCTCGGCGCAGCAGGCCGAGCGCGCGGTTTTCGCCAACACCCAGTCGGGTGCGGTGCAGCAGGCCGCGGTGCCGCGCACCGCCGGCGAGCAGGCCCTGCTGCAGGCCGCCGGGGCGCCCCAGGCGGACCCCAACATTCGCCTGATCGTTGATCGCGAAACCAAGCAGATCAACGCCGAGTCCGACCGTTTCGTCGACGTCCTGGTGTTCTGGAACACCCAGCCGCCGGCCGGCACCATCGTCGATCCGGTGGCCGAGACCCGGCGCCTGCAGGAGAACGCGGCGCTCGGCCAGGCCCCGACCACCGGCCCGACGCCGCAGATCGAGCGCCGCCGCAAGGCACCGCTGGAAGGCATCTTCTAGGTCCGCCTGGCGACCGGATTTCTCGGCAGATTCCGGGCGGCGCTGACCGCTCGTTAACGATTATTCACCATAATGCGACCGGGCACCCGCTTGCGGGGGCCCGGTTTCGTGCCATATTGATGCTTCATAGAATCATTCAAAGGCATCAGCAGTTCGTCCCGGTAAAGCTACGGGCCCTGCCGATCCGACCCCTGTGATGCCCGAGGGAGGTTTCCGAGACATGGCAGTTTTCCGCCGCCCCGCCCCGCTTCGTCCCGCGCTCCTTGGGGCCATGCTGGCGGTTTTCGCCGGTTTCCTGGCGGCGCCCTCCGCGCCGGCCCTGGCCAAGGTCTTCGACCCGGTCAGCTATACGCTGGACAACGGCCTGCAGGTCGTCGTTGTGGTCAACCGCCGTGCGCCCATCGTGCACCACTCGGTGTGGTATCGCGTCGGCGCCGCCGACGAGCAGGCCGGCGAGTCGGGCCTCGCGCACTTCCTGGAACATCTCATGTTCAAGGGCACGGAGAACCTGGCGCCCGGCGAGTTCTCGGAGATCATCGCCGCCAACGGCGGGCGTGAGAACGCCTTCACCTCCTGGGACTACACGGGCTACTACCAGACGGTCGCCGCCGACCGCCTGGAAATCATGATGAAGAACGAGGCCGACCGCATGGCCGGCCTGCGGCTGGTCGACGAGGTGGTGCTGCCGGAGCGCGACGTGGTGCGCGAGGAGCGGCGCAGCCGCATCGACAACGAGCCGGCCGGCCAGTTGGGCGAACTGAGCCGCGCGGTGCAGTTCCTCAACCATCCCTACCGCATTCCGATCATCGGCTGGGACCACGAGATCGAGCAGCTCAGCACCCAGGCGGCCGTCGATTTTTATGACAAGTGGTACTCACCCAACAACGCGGTGCTCATCGTCACCGGCGACGTCGATCCGGAGACGGTGCGCGATCTTGCCGAGAAGTACTACGGCGTGATCCCGGCCAAGGACATCCCTGAGCGCCGGCGCGTCGTCGAGCCGCCGCAGAACGGGCCGCGCGAGGTGCGTCTGACCAGCCCGCGGGTGCGCCAGCCGCAGGTCTCCATCAGCTACCTGGCGCCGAGCTACCGCCAGACCGCCGAGGCCGGCAATCCCGGTGAGGCCTATGCGCTGCAGGTCGCTTCCGAGATCATCGGCGGCGGCGCAACGGCGCGGCTCTACAGCCGCCTGGTGGTGGAGCAGGGCATCGCCGGCGGGGCCGGGGCCGGCTACAGCCCGACCAACTACGACTACTCGACCTTCGAGTTCTACGTGGCGCCGCGGCCCGGCCAGGAGTACGCACCGGCCGAGGCGGCGCTGCGCAAGGAGATCGCCGCGCTGCTGGAACAGGGCGTCAGCGAGGAAGAGGTCGCCGCCGCCAAGAAGCGCCTGGTCGCCGGTGCGGTCTTCGCCCGCGACCAACTCAGCACCGCGCCGCGGGTGATCGGCGCGGCGCTGACCAGCGGCGTCAGCCTGGAGCAGGTCGAGGCCTGGCCCGACAACATCGCCGAGGTAACTGCCGAGCAGGTGAACGCCGCGCTGAAGAAGGTGCTGGACGAGAACCAGTCGGTGACCAGTTATCTGCTGCCGGATCCGACGAGCTGACGCGGGCCGCGATTCCGAGCCCGATCCCGACGACCCATCGACCGGACGCTCCAACGAGAGGACAAATCTTGGATAAGCCCTTCGCGCCCCGCCGGGCGATGATCGCTTCCAGCAACGCCCCGACCGCTGCCGC
>MRWG01003130.1_pt1 | contig 10827 bp, 9 predicted proteins | sample 1013341 | NCBI WGS metagenome assembly MRWG01 (sample SAMN06117577, study PRJNA244670) | biofilm metagenome | biome: Water; feature: Cathode Biofilm; material: Biofilm; isolation source: microbial consortium enriched at the cathode of a solar microbial fuel cell | place: USA: District of Columbia ...
GGGCCAGTCGAATCATCCGTTCCTCCGAAGGACAATCCATCTTCGGTACGGTATACACACTGATCCAGTTGCCGGACGCTTCAGAGGCCTCCGACCCGGCGTTACCCTCGGCGGACGATGCGTCGCAGCCACAGGCGTCTTCACAGGATTTACTCATGATACGGCTCCACTTGAGTATTGTCGGATTATGATTTAAAACCATATAGCCACTATAAGGTCAATAGAGCAGATACCATTTGTTGAGGAGACACCCGATGCGCATTGGTCAGTTGGCGCGGTCCGTAGGGGTTGACACCCAGACCATCCGTTTCTATGAGCGAGAGGGCTTGTTACCACCGCCGGATCGTCAGGACAACGGCTACCGTATTTACACCGAACGGCATGTTGAGCGACTGGCCTTTATCCGGCGCTGCAGAATACTCGAGCTGTCACTCGCTGAAATTCACGAGTTACAGCGTTATCAGGGCGCGCCCCATCAGCCTTGCAGGGTCATCAACACCTTGCTTGATGATCACCTCGCTCATGTACGGTCTCGGATAACCGATCTGCAGGTACTGGAGAAACAACTCACGTCGTTGAGAGCGAGTTGCAACGATGATCGGGACATTGGAGCCTGTGGGGTTCTCGAAGGGCTCAGTGAAGAAAGCATACAGCAGTAGCCTGAGGCATTTATGCCAAGTATTGGGGTAACCAGTGTGGGCGAATCAATATACTTGCGCAGATGTTGAAAATCCGCTTCCTGGCAGATCTTTTCGACAACACGGAGCCTGAGTAGCCGGCAGATGGAGCAAGCACCTCATCATCTCCTGTTTCGTTGAAAAGGCTGCATCAACTGTTGCCAGTAGTTCGTTGGGTAATTCGGCTCTGAAGCAATACCGAGATCTTTAGCGCCGATCGTTCGCTCGGAATCGAAGTAAGCCGTGCCTAAAAAGCGATCAGTCAAGGTTGTAAAAAGCCCGAAGTTCACATCACCCTCTTTTGCCGTATTCAAATGATGGAAACGATGCACGGAGTTGATTGCGAGAACCTTTTTCAGCGGTCCGGTAAAATACGCTACATTCGAGTGTTGCAGTAGCAACTGAAATACGACTGCAACCACCAACAACATCAGGACATTCTGTGGTACTCCTATAATGAGTAATGGTGTCGTCCCAGCAACTGTTTCTATAAATTGATGCAGTGGATGTTTCATGAGCCCATTAAAGCCGTACAACCGTTTTACGCTGTGATGAACGGCATGTAGGCGCCACAGCAACCGGAGGCGATGACTGGCAAAATGCGCCAGGGTGATACCAATATCAGAAATGAGGATTGCCAACAGCAACTGGAAAAGCAGTGGCCAACTGGAAGGCCAGATCGGTGCCAAAACGAGCAATCCTGCAATTAATGGGAGTACAGCTATGCCAATAACATTAAGCGACTCGTTCATGAGTGCATGGAGCACATCGCGCCGCTGATCCCGTTGAGGCTCATTAAACGCCCGATCATAGGGGATAAGTCTTTCAGTGGCGAAAGAAATCCCTATAAACACCAGGATCAACAACCCCAGCCAACCGGCGTTGAAGTCTTCGGCAACGAGATAGACAGCAACACCATTACCCACGAGCAAAAACAACGGCAAATACAAAAGCCTAACCAACCACATTACGTTACGGATCATTCCAACAGCCCTCGCTAACTAGAGCGTTCAGCATCTCATGGATGCACGCAGCCGAATTGAACGAAAGAGCTGATTATTCGGATAAAAGCCGTTGAATAACCGTTGGGGAAACGCCAAATGCCTCAGTAACAGACCTGCAGAAATGGGCTTGATCAGAAAATCCCGAAGCAATTGCTGCATCAGTGAGTGACATCTCGCGCGATAACTCAAACCCGGTTAATAGCTTTAACCACTTTCTATAGCTGCGCAAAGGTAAACCGGTACATTCGGTAAACCAGTGGGAAAAATGGCTTGGAGACAGGCAAACCATTTTTGCCAACTCGGCTCGTGAGACTGATCGCCCCCCCGATGCTTCGGCATTCAATGCTTCTAAAACGTCGCTCAACCTACTCTTTGGACCAGATGGCTTACTACCCCGGTATTGTCGCTCGAAAGCTTTCAGTGCAATTAACAGATTTTCGGTGCCAGTAAAGCGAGACAAGCACTCCGTAATGAAATCCTCATCGAGTGCCCGGATGGATCGCTTCGACGGATTTTTGATGTAAGGCAGTAGAACATTGCAGACATCAAGGTTTGGATCGATGTAAATACACAGTACCCTGGACAGTTTTAATTGATGAGTAACTCCAGCTGGTATCCATAACCCCCTTCCCTCGCATCGTGTTTCACCGGACATGACTTCAACGCTTGCGTCTAAACCGATCACGATTTGATGAGCCCAATGCCTGTGGGGCTTATTGTCTCCCGACTCTCCATGGAAGGCACCCATGCCTGGCTTTATCGCTACGGAGCCAAGCCATGGGTTCAATAAAGTCTTTGTTTTGGTCATTGCCTCATCTCTGCAAAGACAGACTTTCAGTCGGAGTGACCCTCGGTCAGTTCCAAGCCTCGTCAATGGTGCGGGTCATCAAATCCACCATGGCCGGACTGTCCCATTCCGCGGCACCGACCAGGCGGCCAATTTCGCGACCGTCATGATCAATCAGCAGCGTTGTAGGAACACCTTCTATGCCTAGCGTTGAGGTCGCCATTGTCGACGGATCAATATACTGGCGAAGATGTTGGATGCCGGTTTTCCGGTAGAATTTTTCAACAACGCTGATGCCTGATTCGCTCCCCGGGCGCCTTCGGAATACGCGAGGGCGCCACCACCTGAGCATCATGGCCGCTGGCGAGCAATTGACGATACAGGCCGTAACCACAGGGACCGGCCTCATAGACAAACTGCAACAGGCCGCCGGATCGACAGCAGAAGCGGCGGTGTGAAATGAAACGGATTCAGCGTTAAACTCTGTCATGACTTGCCCTCCTCAATGTGGCTCTGTCTAAGGGTTGTTTACCCACTCCCCAACGATAACCCACGAACGTTGAGGGTGGGCAGGTCAAAACATCATGTCTAAGAGGGATCTTAGCCTCTTCTTAAGATCCCTCTTCTTACTCAGGTAGGTTTCAGCGATCTAAATCACAGGTGTCCTCCATCTTCCACAGGTATTGTCCAATACACGCCTTGGCCGGTCACAGTGTTTTCCGCCTGTCGAAGCGCCTCCAGTACGACACTTACATCCGCGTCATCAAGCAGGATATCCACCCGCACCCGCGGTGTGTAACCAACCACTTTATCACGTGCCGAGAGAAACGGATCGCGTTCCACCTGAGCCCCGTGCCCTTCCACATGGCTGAACGTAAAGCCGGATACCTCGCTCAGGGTTCGCAGTTGATCGCCCAATTCCTGCTGGGTATTGGCATGCACAATAAGCGTCAGAATCTTCACGCGTGGTCCTCCGTTGTGGGCTGAGCGAGGCGTCGCTGCGCCCGCCCTTCTATCCAGGCATATAAGGTAGGAAGCAGCACCAGTGTGAGCAGCGTCGACGTGAACAGTCCGCCGATCACCACGACCGCCAGCGGGCGCTGCAACTCTGAGCCCGGCCCGGTCGCCGTCAATAGCGGCACCAGACCCAGGCTGGCGATTAATGCGGTCATGAGCACCGGTCGCAACCTGCGCTCGGCGCCTTCCTGCACAGCCTGGAGCAGAGTTCTCCCGGCTTCACGCAACTGGTTGAAGTAAGTCACCATCACCACTCCGTTGAGCACCGCCACACCGAACAGGGTGATGAACCCCACGGAGGCCGGCACTGACAGGTACAGCCCTGACAGATACAGGCTGACGACGCCGCCGATCATGGCGAACGGAATGTTGAGGATGATCAAACCGGCCTGGCGCAGGGATCGGAACGTGATGAACAGCATCACGAAGATCAGCGCGATGGCAATCGGCACCACCAACGCCAGACGGGCCGCAGCGCGCTGCTGGTTCTCGAACTGCCCACCATAGGTGACGTAGTAACCTGTCGGCAATTGCACCTCACGTTCCAGGGTGGCACGAACCTCTTCTACGAACCCCACCATATCACGACCTTCGACGTTGGCCTGCACCACTACCTGGCGCTTGGCCGACTCCCGGGTGATCCCAACCGGCCCATCGACTTCTCGGATTGCGGCCACGCTGTCGAGGCGAATCTTTTCCCCAGCGGGCGTTTCCACTCTTAGCGCCGCGATATCGTTCGGCGACGTGCGCGCCTGTTCCGGATAACGCAACAACACACCAACGCGTCGGTTGTCTTCGATTACCTCAGTGACAACCCGGCCGCCGACGGCAATTTCCACAAGCTGGTTGATATCCTCGATATTAATGCCGAATCGGGCAATGGCCTGGGGATCAATCTCAACCTGCAGATAGGTTTGGCCTGACAACGGAGCGCGAAAGACATCGACCGCCCCGGGAATGTTATTGATGAGCATTTCGATCTGTTTGGACTTTTCCTTCAGTACCTTCAGATCATCGCCGTACAACTTGATGGCCATCGCGGCCCGCACGCCGGTCAACATCTCGGAGACCCGCATGTCGATGGGCTGAGTGAAGGCGTAGTCGATGCCGACGAAGCGATCGAGTTTCTCGCGCAACCGCTCCTGAAACTCCTCCAGACTCACCGTCCACTGGTCCCTTGGTTTGGTGATGAGAAAATTATCGGTTTGATACAAACCCATGGGGTCCATACGCAGCTCGTCGGCGCCGGTGCGGGACACCACGCCGGTGACCTCCGGCAGCTCCATCATGGCCTTTTGATAGGGCTCGTCAAGCGCCAGGGAACGCTCCAGCGAGATGCTGGGCAGCTTTTCGATGATGACCACCGTGGTACCTTCGTCCATGACCGGCATGAACTCCTTCCCAATCAGGGGAAACAGCAGGGCGGCGCCGAGCAGTAGCATCAATGCGCCGCCCACGGCCGTCTTGAGGTGGCGCAGCGCCCAGCGCATGACCGGCACATAGCCGTGCTTCAACAACTTCAACACCCGGCTGTCTTCCTCAGCGCCACCCCGCATCAACAGGCTGGCCATCACCGGAATGACCGTCAGCGACAGGAGCAGCGAGCCGATAAGGGCGAAAGCGATAGTCACCGCCAGCGGCGTAAACATTTTGCCTTCTAGGCCGGACAGGCTGAACAAGGGCAGAAATACCACAATGATGATCAGCACGGCAGAGATCACTGGCGTAGCCACCTCTAGCGTCGCGCGGTAGATCAGATGCAGACGATCAACCCCCTTGGGCGCCTGGCTGAGTCGCGCATGAGTGTTCTCGACCACCACCACCGCAGCATCCACCAGGATACCGATGGCAATCGCCAGCCCGCCGAGAGACATGAGATTGGCGCTGACACCAAACAGACGCATCATCACGAAAGTGAACAGCACCGACAACGGCAAAATTAGCGCCACGGTCAGGGCGGCGCGTAAATTGCCGAGCATGACTATCAACACCAACAGCACCAGGACCACAGCCTCGCCAAGCGCTTTTTCCACCGTCCACACCGCCTGGCTGACCAACTCGGAGCGATCATAGAACGGCACAATACGTACACCTTCGGGTAACGTCGCCTTGAGCGCCTCGAGCTCATGCTTGACGCCTTCGACCATGGTCCGGCTGTTGGCGCCCCGGCGCAGCAGCGCCAGGCCGGTCACCACCTCGCCCTCGCCATCGGCGGTGACCGCGCCGTAGCGGGTCATGGAGTTGATGCGGACCGTGGCCACATCAGTGACGTGCACCGGGACGCCATTACGGCTGGCCACGGTGATGCTGCGGATATCCTCCATATCCAGTAGTTGCCCCACGGTACGCACCAACAGCACCTCGTCGTTACGGTTGATGCGGTCCCCGCCGGCATTGCGGTTATTGGCTTTCAGTGCGCGTTCCAAGTCATCAATTGCCAGGCCGTGGGCCAACAGCGCCTCGGGATCGGCAACGACTTCGAACACCTTGACTTCGCCGCCCAGGGAATTGACGTCGGCTACGCCCTCCACGGTGCGTAGGCGCGGACGGATCACCCAGTCCTGGATACTACGCAGTTCCCGGTTGCTGTAGCCCTCGCCCTCAACCCGATACATGTATCCCTCGCTCAACGGCGTGGTGATGGGCCCCAATCCGCCCTCCACCCCGGCGGGCAGTTCGCCCCAGACCTGATTGAGGCGTTCGGCCACCTGCTGGCGTGCCCAGTAGATGTCGGTGCCGTCCTCGAAGTCGATAGTGATGGAACTCAACGCGTATTTGGTGGTGGAGCGCAGCACGGTCTGACGCGGCAGGCCCTGCATCTCCCTTTCAATCGGAAAGGTAATGCGGCTTTCCACCTCGGTGGGCGACAGGCCCGGTGCCTTGACGATCACCAATACCTGGGGCGAGGCGATATCGGGGAAGGCATCGATGGGAAGCGTGCGAAACGCCCATACCCCACCGACAATCAGTGCAGCGGCCAACAGCAGTATCATTAGCCGCTGGATCAGGGAAAAACGAATCAATGAAGCGATCATGGCTTACTCACCCCCCTGGTACTGCCAGTGGGATTTGAGCTCGGCCACGCCGCCGCTAACGATCTCGGAATTCGCCTCAATGCCGCCGCGCACCGCAATCCAGCCTTCCGACTCCAGCCCGATCTCGATCGGCGTTGGCGCATAGCGCCGTGGGCCCAGCACCTTGAACAGGTAGGCCTGCTCACCCACCCGGAACACGGCGCTGGCGGGCACCATGAGTCCTCGATAGGCCACACCGGTCAGGGTCACGGTGGCGTACATGCCGGGTCGCAACTGGCCGTCCGGGTTATCGACCACGATGCGTCCGCCCAGGGTTTGACTTTGCCGGTCCACCTCAGCCGCAAGCGATTGCAGGCGGCCACGGTATTCACGCCCGGGACTGGCCTGTACCTGGACCGTGGCCTCCGCACCCGGTTTGATCTCAGATAAGTTGGCGACAGGGATGCGTACCTCGGCCCACAGGCTGGACAGGTCGTCCACGTGAAAGGCGGTCTGCCCAGCGGTTATCAACTGACCTGACTCGATCTCGACCCCGGTGACCATCCCATCGATAGGACTGGTCAACTCGAACTCCGCCAGGCGGTCCGGTTTCTGCGCCAGGGCCTGTATCTGCCGATCAGACAGGCCGGCAAGCGACAACAAGCGACGCCGCGCATCCAGCGTGGCGCGGGCGCTCTTGTATTCACTGTCCACTTTGAGCCAACGGCTTTCGGCGACGATGCCGTCTTTCCACAAGCCTTCGATACGGGCGCGCTCGGCGCGCGCCAGTTCGAAGCGGGCCAACGTTTCCAGATAGTCGGCCTGCGCCTGGCCCAGGCTGTTGCTGCGCAGGCGGGCCAGCACCTGCCCCTTGCGCACTGCCTCGTTCTCCACCGCCAGCAGTTCGGTCACCATGCCGTCCACGACAGGGGTGACACGATTGCTCTTGCGCCGGTCGGCAGTGAGGGTGCCGGTCAGTTTCAGACGCGGCTTGAGCTCGCGGGTAGTTACGGTGGTGGTCGTAAGCCCGGCGCTGGTCAACTGCTCCTGGGTCAGCTCCAGTTCAGCGGCCGGCGCCAGCGCCGGAATCAGCAGGAAAAACAGTGTGGCTAGTAGCTTATTCATTGTCAGTATCCTGTTCAGTGAGGACAAGGGCACGACCAGCCGCCAGGCGCAAATCTGCAGCCTCCAGCCAGGCCTTTTGCAGCAGCTCCAAATAGCGTTCATGGGCGTCAAAATAGGTGTTGTTGGCATCGATTACCGAGAGAATTTCCACCTCACCGTTGGCGTATGCCTTGCGCGTCAGTTCGAATACTTTTTGCGCAGGCTGGAAAACTCGCGCGCGGTAATGCTCACCCTGCTTAATGAGCTGATTCAGATTCAAAAAACTCCGCTGCAAGCGACTATCCAAATCCCGTTCCAGCGCCTGTAGCTCCGACTGGCCCTCAATTACTTGTGACCGGACTTCTCCAATGCGACCGCTGTTTCGGTCCCAGAGAGGTATGGTGATACCCAGGCCGATTCCAGTGACATCCTGACGGCGTCCGTTTAGTAAATCCTGCTCACGAAACACCCGCAGGCTGATATCTGGCAAACGCTCAGCACGGGCCAAGTCCACACCTGATCGCGCTGCCTCGACTCGGTGTTTCGCGGCGAGCAGCGCCGGATGATTCGCCAGACCAGCCTGCAACTGCTCCAGCCCGTGGACGGGGCCAAACGGTTGAAGGGAAGTCAATCGAGGTGTCGTCTCTCCGGGTAGCTCCAAGTAGACGCGAAATCTGCTGAGCGCTTCATTGTATGCGCCTTCTGCACTATTTAATTCCTGTTGCGCGGCTTCCCGGATCAGATCCATGCGCAAGCGCTCCAGGTCAGAAAGCTCACCGGCCTGAGCGCGTCGGCGCCCGGTGTTCTGCAGGTCATCGGCAAGTTGCAAGCGTTCCTCCGCCAGGCGAAGGCGCTCCCAAGCCAACTGCAAGCTGTGATAGCGCTGCGCTACCTGGGTTTCCAGACGAATCTTTTGATAGCTCTGTTCGGCCCGGGCAGCGTCCAGTCCCGCCCCGGCAACCGCCTTCTGGTACCCGATACGACCACTCAGTGGCAGCGGCTGGCTGATCGCAAACTGGGTGAAATCAGTACCTCCGGTGCCCGCGTCCTTGCCAATACTGTCGTCGGCACGCAATTCGATCTGCGGGTTCGGCCACACACCGGCCTGTTGCAGAGCACCCCGGCGGGCATTGACAGTCGCCTGCGCACCACGAATTTCCGGCGCAATCTCAACCGCACGCCGGATACTGTCTTCCAGTGTCCATATACCCTGCGATTGACCCATGACCGATACCGACGCAGTACAAGACAGCAGGAACCACAGCACCACCGCTCGCCGATTTTTTCGGCGCGCCAAGAAAAAAACATTGAACATTATCCACTCCTAAGCGCTGCGTCGGTGATACGACACGCGCGCAAAAGCATCCAAGATAAAAAGCCATGCGGCATTGCTAATGCACAGACCAATACTAAGTCTCTGCAGGCAAAACCATCTAAAGGGAAGTCTCAGATTCTCAGAGAGGGGGCGCGCGCAGAGGCGGCCTTAGACTGAAAGGGGAAGAAAGAAACCTTGTATGGCGATAGAGGCGCCACAATACCTGAGAGCAAAATCGTCTCGGCAGAAGTAGAATCACTGCCGCAAACAGGGCGAGGACCATCGACCCAAGCGGCAGTTTTTTCAGGGCTCCTTGTTGAGACAGGTCGATGTGACCCACTTCGTCAGGATGTTTCTTGCCCGAAGCACCGTAGTCGACGTGGCTTTGATCCTGATGCACATGTTCCGACGTGGTCGGCTCATGATCGTAGGTATGCATATGCAATCGCGCGCCTTGGATGAAGACCAGGGCGACAGCCAAATACGTTACCCAGAAAATTTTCTTGAGCGTGGTTAATTGCGATCGATGCATAGGATCGGATAATACCCATTCTCCCAATGCCAGGCAACAGATTAGTCTCCAGTTTCAATCTTCTACCCCGGATTTCTCATAAAGAGGTAAAAGGAAGCGGCTGAACGAGCGGTTATTCCAATCCAGCGGAATCAATTCAATAAATTCTTTATCATGGTCATTGCCTCTGCAAAGACAGACTTTCAATATATATGACTTGACCTTGAATTAATCGCCTGGCCAAAGCTGAATCGCCCGAGCCAACTTTAAGGTCAAGGCGTTTGTTGCAGACGTCCAGTCGGACTGACCATCGGTCAGTCTGGAACCCCGTCAATGGTACGGGTTATCAAATCCGCTATGGCCGGGCTGTCCCATTCCGCGGCACCGACCAGGCGGCCAATTTCGCGACCGTTGTGATCAATCAGCAGCGTTGTAGGAACACCTTCTATGCCCAGTGTTGAGGTCGCCATTGTCGACGGATCAATATACTGGCGAAGATGTTGGATGCCGGTTTTCCGGTAGAATTTTTCAACAACGCTGATGCCGTTTTCGTCTTCAAAAGCCAGCTCGGGCAGAGTGCGAGGGGACTCCCAGATCAGGAACCCCTGGGGCCCCACGGACTTCGGAACCTTCCCTGCAGCCATAACTGGAGCGGCTATGGAAATAGCAAGCGCGAAAAGGACTACGGCGATTCCCCGGGCGGCGGATATGCGCTGGTGACTCATTGGACATTACTCCTGATTACAGTGGTCGGTTTGTTGCCGGCATGGTGCCCCACGCGTTACTCACTCTGTAACAGCTCTTCAATTCGCCCGTGCAGTCGGCCCCAGAACCCATCATCGGCTGCCGCGTTGGGGCCTTTGGCAATGGCCGTCAGGTAGGTCACCAGGTGTTCAGGCTTGAATTTCAATCCATGGAACCGGGCCCGCATCTGCCCTTCCGGGTCAATCACGTGGGTTACCACACCATGGACCTGTACACCCTCACCCGTATCCCTGAACTGAACGCCGTAGGCTTTAGCAAGTTCTGGTGTCAGTTCAGGTGGTTCCATCCTGGCTCGGTAGAGGAATTGCCAGTTGCGGGGATTCAGATCGAAATTCTCGCCGTAGGCACGCATGTTTCTCCGGGTGCCTGCAACATCTTCCCGGTCCGTGGCAATGGTGATGAACACCACCTCTTCACTCAGCCCTTCTTCTTCAACCCCGGTTTGCAACTGCCGGATCAGGTTCATATGCAAAGGGCAGGCCTCGGTACAGCGCGTGTAGAGAAAGTTAAGCACAACGGTTTTGCCGTTTAAGTCGGCAAGGGCAAGGGTATTGCCATCAACGCCTGTAAGATCAAATTCAGGGGCCGGCTGATCCACAAACTGGGCATACCGCTCTTTCTCGTTCAACGAGG
>MRWG01002101.1_pt1 | contig 10823 bp, 11 predicted proteins | sample 1013341 | NCBI WGS metagenome assembly MRWG01 (sample SAMN06117577, study PRJNA244670) | biofilm metagenome | biome: Water; feature: Cathode Biofilm; material: Biofilm; isolation source: microbial consortium enriched at the cathode of a solar microbial fuel cell | place: USA: District of Columbia ...
ACATTGTGGAAGACACGCAACTCGCCGTCGCGCCCGCGCACCAGGACCAGCGGCAGGCCCTGCAGCTGCACGGGCTTGAGGTCGCCCGGCTTCGGCACCCAGGCGCCGACGCCGATGCAGGCCCAGGTCCTGGCCAGCACCTCGTCGCGCTCGACGGCGGCGAAGCGCTCGGAGGTGTAGGTCTCGTTGGGCAGCCCGCCGGCCTCGGCGATGGGGCGCAGCACGTTCTGCAATTCGCCGCGCTTGGCTTCGATCTCTCTCGGCAACCAGGTGCTCACCGCCGCCCTCCTCCACGCAAAGGACACTCCGACCCAGAAGAGAAACTTCGGGCCGGCGGCCCGGCGCCGCGACGGTATTCGCGACAGGGATGTTGCAGGAGCGACAGGAAAGTGCGGGGCGGCCGGCGGAGGCGGCGTCGGCGCCGTGGCTGGCGTCGCAGCGAAGGTCAAACTGGGATCGCCTCGCCGGCCACGCTAAGGTGTCGGCCAGGGGATACTCGCCGCAGTCCTTCACGCGGAATTCGGAGGCCGGACATGTCCAGGCACAGCGCCACGACCAAACTGCCGGCGCCGCTACGGCGGACCGCGATGGCAGGCCTGCTGGCCGCTATGCTCGCCAGCCTTCCGGCCGGCCTGCCGCTGCGCGCCGACGACGCCGTCTTTCCGGCGGGAAGCCGGGTCGGCCTGGTTCCCCCTGAGGGGATGTCCATCAGCCTGCATTTCACCGGCTTCATGGACCAGGCCAATGGCGCCTCGATCATGATCTCCGCCCTGCCGGCGGAGGCCTACGGCGAGATCGCCAAGGGCCTCAGTGCCGAGGCCCTGGCTTCCCGGGGGCTGGTTCTGACCGGTGAATGTGCGGATGCCATCCCCGCCTTCGAGAGCCGCTGCCTGCGGGCGACACAGGAAGCGAACGGCCAAACCTTTCGAAAGTGGCTTCTGGTGGTCCGGCTGGAAGACGCGACTTCAATGGTGGTCGCGACCGTCCCGGAGGCGGTCGTGAGCAATGGCACCTATACTCAGGCCGAGATCGACGCGGCGCTCGCGACACTGGCCTACAGCGATGCCCTGGATGCCGATCCACTGTCGGCCCTGCCCTTCACGATCGCAGAAGGCGAGCTGCTGCCGTTCGCGCAGACGCTGTCGGGCAGTGCCGCGATCTATGCGGCCCCGGACCCGGCTCCGGAACCCCGGCCTGTCCTGGTTGTCGCCAACTCCCTAAGCCTGCAGCCGCAGGCGAAGGAACTCGCCTTCTCTCGCCTTGCGTTCCAGCAGATCGAGGGGCTGGTCCAGCCGCAAGTGAGCAGCGAGCAGCCGCTGGTTCAGAACGAACTGGAAGGGCATGTCCTGGAAGGCACCGCCACGGACCAGCAGAGCGGCTCAGACCTCTATGTCTTTCAGGCCATCCTGGCGGACGATGACGGCAAGTACTACCGCATGATCGGGCTGGTCCCGGCCAGGGAGCGGGATGTCTATCGTCCGGAGTTCCTGCGCCTCTTGGAAACCCTGCAGGCGAAATAGCGCCGGATCCGTCTAGGTCACCGCGCGCAGGTAGCGGATCGGGCGGCCGGCGGAGGCGGCGTTGGCGGCGGCGACGATGGAGTCGCGGTCGATGCGGTGGTGGACGTAGAGCTCACGTACCGTGCCGGTCTGGCCGAAGTGCTCGACGCCGAGGGCCTGCACCCGGTGGCCGCGCACGCCGCCCAGCCACGACAGCGTGGTCGGGTGGCCGTCCAGCACGGTGACCAGGCCGGCGTCGCGGTCGAGCGGCGCCAGCAGGTCCTCGATGTGCGAGCGCGCCTGGGTGTCGCCTTCCTGGCGCGCGCGCTCGGCGGCGTGCCAGCCGGCGGAGAGGCGGTCGGCGGAGGTCACCGCCAGCACGCCGACGTCGCGGCGGTCCTCGGCGATGAGCCCGGCGGCGGCGATGGCCTCCTCGGCCACTACGCCCTGGTAGGCGATGACCACCTGGCAGTTCGGTCCCGGCTTCCTGAGCCAGTAGGCGCCCTGGATGATGTCGGCGGCAAGGTCTTCGCCGATGGCGCGCTTGGGCTGTTCCAGCGGCCGCGTCGAGAGGCGCAGGTAGACCGAGCCGCCCTTCTCGTCGCGCAGCCAGGGGCCCGAGGGCGCGCCCTCACCGTCGCGCTGCAGGTAGTCGAAGGACCAGGCGAGGATGGTGGAGAGCTCGTCGACGAAGGCCGGCTCGAAGGAGGCGAGGCCGTCCTGCGCCAGGCCGATGAGCGGCGTCGACACGGACTGGTGCGCACCGCCTTCCGGCGCCAGGGTGATGCCCGAGGGCGTCGCCACCAGGATGAAGCGGGCGTCCTGGTAGCAGGCGTAGTTCAGCGCATCGAGCCCGCGCATGATGAAGGGGTCGTAGAGCGTGCCGATCGGCAGCAGGCGCTCGCCGAAGAGCGAATGCGACAGGCCGAGGGCGCCGAGCAGCAGGAAGAGGTTCATCTCGGCGATGCCGAGCTCCAGGTGCTGGCCCTCCGGCGACATCATCCACTTCTGCGCCGAGGGCACCTGCTGGTCGCGGAAGGTGTCGGCCTGGGGCTCGCGCGCGAAGATGCCGCGGCGGTTCACCCAGGGCCCGAGGTTGGTCGAGACGGTGACATCGGGCGAGGTGGTGACGATGCGCTGGGCCAGCGCCGAGTCCGCGCGGGCGATCTCGTTGAGGATCTTGCCGAAGCCTTCCTGGGTCGACATCGTCTCGCCGGCCGGCACCGGCAGCGTGGACGGCACCTCGACGCGCGCGGCCTCGAAGCGGCGGCGACCTTCGGCGTTGAAGGGCACGCGCTTCAGGAAAGCCTCGATCTCCTTCTGCGCCGGCTGCATGGCCTCGAAAGGCTCCCACTCATGGCCGGGGCGGATGCCGAGCGACTTGCGGAAACCGTCCATCTGGTCGGGCGTCAGCAGGCCGGCGTGGTTGTCCTTGTGGCCGGCCAGCGGCAGGCCGTAGCCCTTCACCGTGTAGGCGATGAAGCAGACCGGGCGGTCGTGGTCGACCGAGTGGAAGGCGTCCAGCACGGCGGTCAGGTCGTGGCCGCCGAGGTTGGTCATGAGGCGCGCGAGCTCGTCGTCGCTGCGCGATTCGATGAGCGATGTCACGGCCCCCTGGTCGCCCAGGTCATCCAGCAGGCGCTTGCGCCAGGCGGCACCGCCCTGGAAGGTCAGCGCCGAGTAGAGTTGGTTCGGGCAGGAGTCGATCCAGTCGCGGATCGCCTCGCCGCCGGGCTCCTGGAAGGCGGCCTCCAGCAGGTGGCCGTACTTGATGGTGATGACCTCCCAGCCCATCGAGCGGAACAGCTTGTCGAACTGGCCGTAGAGGTTCTCGTGGGCGACGGCATCCAGGCTCTGGCGGTTGTAGTCGATGACCCACCAGGTGTTGCGCAGGTCGTGCTTCCAGCCCTCCATGAGGGCCTCGTAGATGTTGCCTTCGTCCAGTTCGGCATCGCCGACCAGCGCGATCATGCGGCCCTCGGCACGATCTTTCGACCAGCCCTTCAGGCGCACGTAGTCCTGCACCATGGCGGCAAAAGAGGTGATGGCGACGCCGAGGCCGACCGAGCCGGTCGAGAAGTCGACGTCGTCGCCGTCCTTGGTGCGCGAGGGATAGGACTGGGCGCCGCCGAAGCCGCGGAAGTTCTCCATCTTCTCGCGGCTCTGGTTGCCGAGCAGGTACTGGATGGCGTGGAACACCGGGCTGGCGTGCGGCTTCACCGCGACCCGGTCGGCCGGCCTGAGCACGTCGAAATAGAGCGCCGTCATGAGGGTGGCGAGCGAGGCGCTGGAGGCCTGGTGGCCGCCCACCTTCACCTCGCCCTTGGGGCGCAGGTGATTGGCGTTGTGGATCATCCAGGACGACAGCCAGAGAACCTTCTTCTCCAGCGCTTCCAGCATCTGCAAATGGCCCGGATCGGTCGGCATGGGTCGAGTCCCCGTGAGCAACAAGCGCGACTGCCGCAAGATTACGTCAAAGACCCGCGGCATGACATGCCAAAGGCGATACTTTTCGCCGCCGTTTTGGCATCTTATACTTCTGTGAACCACGTAAAGGGCAGGATCTGCCAATGCTGAAACTGGACGCCATCGACCGCAAGATCCTGGCGGCACTGCAGGACAACGGCCGGCTCTCCAACGTGGAGTTGGCCGAGCGGGTCGGGCTCTCCGCCTCGCCCTGCCTCAGGCGGGTGCGCCAGCTGGAAGACGCCGGCATGATCAGCCGCTACGTGGCGCTGCTGAACCAGGAGGCCGTCGGCCTGCCGGTCTCGGTCTTCATCTCGATCAAACTGGAGCGCCAGCAGGAGGACGACCTCGACCGCTTCGAAAAAGAGGTCCGCAAGTATCCCGAGGTCCTGGAGTGCTACCTGATGACCGGGACGCGCGATTACCTGCTGCGCGTCGCCACCCGCGACCTCGCCGCCTACGAGCGCTTCCTGAAGACCAAGCTGACCCGGGTGGAGAACGTCGCCTCCATCGAGTCGAGCTTCGCTCTGAAGCAGGTGAAGTATACCAACTCCCTGCCGCTGGAGACCCTGGGCGGCTAGCGGGACGGCGCCCCGGCCCTCATCTCTGGGCCCAGGATGACAATTGAGCGTTTCAATAGCCCGAAAATGCTCTAGGGTGCCGCCGGCTCCCCAGCGGGGCTGTGACCGCGGATCTCGCGCCTGTCGTACCGGAACCCATCGTGGCCTGGTGCCAAGAGCCCGACCGGGAGGGTGCCGCCCTGTGTCCAACAGGGCTGGCGATACCCTCATCGCCGGTTTATCCGAAAAGCCCAACCACGAGGATGAAGATGGCCAGAAAGCCCAACTACAATTTCGAACGCCAAGAGCGCGACCGGCAGAAGGCCGAAAAGAAGGCGAAGCGCGCTGCTGAAAAGAAGGAAGCCCGCGAAGCGAAGGCCCGGCAAGACCAGTCTCCGGAGCAAGTCGACAGCCAGGACCCTGAGTCACCGGCGACGGAGTGACCGTCCCGGGCGGCTGCCTCAAGTAGAGAATGGAGACCGAGCGATGGCTCGCAAGAAGTCCGACGGCAAGTCCGCGGCATTCACGATGTTCAACGTCACCTATGAAGACGGGACGATCACGTCCAACCGGCGGGTCGCGAACGAACAGCTCGACCAGTCCTTCGGTGACAAGCTGCTGGACCTGGCCCGCACCGCCATCCAGGAGCAGGACAACGAGATCGCCGCGCGTTCCAACCAGAAACGCGCAAAAATCAAGACCATCATAAAAGTCTGACCGCTGCCGTCAGGGTGCCGGCGGGACGCGGGCGATGACACCCTTGCGAAAGAAGGGCGGACGGTCCTCCATGGCCGGAATGCCGTGCGGCGAGGCCGCAACCGCACGGGCCGCGGCGAGGATGTCGGCGAGGTCGCGCGCGGGATCGGCGTCGCCGACGATATAGGTCCAGCCGCCGGCAGCCTGGAAGGCCAGCGTCACCGGGCGCTCACAAACGGCGAGGCAATCGACGGGCTGGACCTCCACCTCGCGCAGGTCGGCCGCGCGCGCCAGCAAGGCCTTGTAGAGCCGCCGGCCCGCATCCTCTCCGCAGGCCGTGCAAACCTGCAGGCATACTTTTTTCATGACGGCTATCGGTTCGGTCAGGCCGCGGCAGCCGCGGCCTGCTTGGCTTCCGCGCGCTGCCAGACGTAGCCGGCGACGCTGCCGGCCAGCGCCCACATGACGGCGTGGACCACCAGGGAAGCGGCGGCGAAGTGGCCGGAAAGCTCCGAAGGCACCACGCTGGTATACTCATGCGGGTGCGGCGCGCCGACGACGTGCGGCAGGATCATGAGAACGATGCCGCCGGCGATGGCGAGCGGCGTAGAGATGCGCAGCGCCAGCCACAGGCCGCCGGCGGTGGCGACAGCCGTGCCGACCCACCAGAGCTGGCGGGCGAAGAGATCGGCCGCCGCGGCGCCGGGCAGCTCCGGGCTGAGGCCGAGGGCCGGCGCGAGGCCGGTGGCGGCGAAGCCGGCGAGGCCCCACATCAGCCCGCTGCGCGCGGTGATGGTGGCGTTGCCGAGGATCATCGCCGAGAGCAGCACCAGCGCGAAGCCGAAGGCGGTAGCGATGGTGGCGACGGAGGTGGAGAGCGTGCGCTCGATGCCGTCGGTGGGACTCCAGGCGCGGCCAGCCGCGTGATCCTCACCGGCGTGCGCGAGGACGAGACGGGCGCCGCCGAAATCGGCCAAGGGCGCCGGCGAACCCTCGTAGCGCTCGGCTTCGAGGATGAGCGGCGTGGTGGTGAAGTGCTGCAGCACCGCCGTGGCGACACCGGCAACGATGCCGGCGACCAGCGCCGCCCAGAGAATCCGATTCAGCAAGGCAAGCATCCGACCTGCCTCAATGGCAGGGGAAAGCCATGGCGTGGCGGGTGTCGTGGGCGGCGTTGTGGATGGTCGCCGAGTTGGCAAAGCCGGTGAGGAACACCAGCCCGAGGCCGAACAGCAGGGTCGCCATGGCGATCACACGCCGGCTCTGGCTAATGGTCGTCTGTACCGTGGTGGTCTTGGTGTGGGTCGCCGAGTGCATAAAATCCTCCAACTGCCTATCGCCGTCCAGATCTGGCGCTGCCGGAAAGACATTTGCACGACGCGGCGATCGGCCCGCGTCCCCCTGCCCTTCCGGGCAACCCCGCCCGGAGTGAGTAAGAATCCCGATGGCAGGTCTCCTGGCTCGCGGGTCCTTGCTCCACTCCGCCTTCCCGGCCTCAAAACGGGCCAGTGGCTTGTCGGGTGTCGCTCACCGCTCACAGTTGCGGGGGCAGCCACGGCCTCGGTCCCTATAGGGTACGCCTCACCGTGTTCCCATTTACTCCGCCATTCCGTTCGGTCCGGCGGAACCATCTGGTGCCACCATAGGCGAGATTCCGCACCGACCGCAACACCCCTTGCGACCGCCGCTGCGCCGTTCGCGACCCGGACGCCTCCCCCTCAGCCGTGGGCGACCATGACGTGGCGCACCACGGTGTAGTCCTCCAGGGCGTACATCGACATGTCCTTGCCGTAGCCGGAGGACTTGAGGCCCCCGTGCGGCATCTCGTTGGCCAGCATGAAGTGGCAGTTCACCCAGGTGCAGCCGTACTCCAGGCGGGCCGCCGTCGCCATGGCGCGCGAGACGTCCTTCGTCCAGATCGAGGATGCCAGGCCGTAGTCGGAGTCGTTGGCCCAGGCGACGGCCTTGTCGACCTCGTCGAAGCGGGTGACGGAAACCACCGGGCCGAAGACCTCGCGCTGCACGATCTCATCCTCCTGCAGGGCGCCGGCGACCACCGTCGGCTTGTAAAAGAAGCCGTTGCCGTCCGCTGGAGCGCCGCCGGTGGTGATCTCGATGTGCTTCGATCCGGCGGCGCGCTCGACAAAGGAGGAGACGCGGTCGCGCTGGCGCTTGGAGATCAGCGGGCCGATCTCGTTCTTGCTGTCGTCCTTGCCTGCGTAGGCGATGGTCGAGACCGCCGAGGTCAGATCGGCCACCAGATTGTCGTAGACCTTGGAGGAGGCGTAGATGCGGCAGGCGGCGGTGCAGTCCTGGCCGGCGTTGTAGTAGCCGAAGGTGCGCACGCCGGCGACCACCGCGTCGATGTCGGCGTCGTCGAAGACGATGACCGGCGCCTTGCCGCCGAGTTCCAGGTGGGTCCGCTTCACCGACTTGGCAGCAGCGGAAAGCACCTTCTTGCCGGTAGCGACGTCGCCGGTCAGCGAGACCATCTTCACGCCGGGATGGTGGATCAGCGTGTTGCCGACGCTGTCGCCGCGGCCGACCACCACGTTCAGCACGCCCTCGGGCAGCACGCCGGCCGCCACCTCGGCGAGCTTCAGGGTGGTCAGCGGCGTCTGCTCGGAGGGCTTCAGGACCACGCAATTGCCGCCGGCGATGGCCGGGCCGATCTTCCAGGCCGCCATCATCAGCGGATAGTTCCACGGCGCGATGGAGGCGACCACGCCGATGGGATCGCGCCGGATCATCGAGGTGAAGCCCTGCAGATACTCGCCGGCCGCCGAACCGTGCAGGCAGCGCGCCGCCCCGGCAAAGAAGCGCAGCACGTCGACCACCGCCGGGATCTCGTCGTTCAGCACGTTGTGGTAGGGCTTGCCGCAGTTCAGCGCTTCCAGGCGGGCGAACTCCTCGCCCTCCGCCTCGATCTTGTCGGCGAGCCGCAGCAGCGCGTTGGCGCGCTCGCCCGGCGTGGTGCGGCGCCAGGACCGGAAAGCCTTGCCGGCCGAGGCCACCGCGCGGTCGATCTGCTCGGCCGAGGCCTCGGGCAGCTCCATAATGGTCTCGCCGGTCGCCGGGTTGAGGACGATCTCTGCGCTCTCCGCCCCGGCTTCGAAGTCGCTGCCGATCAGCATCGCGGTCTGCATGGGTGGTACTCCCTGTAGAAGGTTCATTATTTGCCTCCGCCGCCGGCGTGCTGGCCCTCGCGGGTCAGGTAGTAGGCGGCGAGAATGGGGATAAAGGTCACGGCGATGACGAAGACCGCGACCACGTTGGTGACCGGGCGCTGGCGCGGGCGCACCAGTTCGGTCAGCATCCAGATCGGCAGGGTCGACTGCTGGCCCGCCGTGAAGGTGGTGACGATGACCTCGTCGAAACTCAAGGCAAAAGCGAGCATGCCGCCGGCGAGCAGCGCCGTCGCCAGGTTGGGCAGCACGACGAGGCGGAAAGTCTGAAAACCGTCGGCGCCGAGATCCATGGAGGCCTCGATCAGCGACCCGGAAGCGCGGCGCAGGCGGGCCACGGCGTTGTTGTAGACCACCACCACGCAGAAGGTGGCGTGGCCCAGCACGATGGTCCAGAAGCTGAAGGGGATTTCCGCAAGATTGAAGGCCGAGCGCAGCGAGATGCCGGTGATGATGCCGGGCAGCGCGATGGGCAGGATGATCAGCAGCGAGACGGTCTCGCGCCCGAAGAAGCGGCTGCGCGCCACCGCCGCCGCGGCCAGGGTGCCCAGCGCCATGGCGATCAGGGTCGATATGGCCGCCACTTGCACCGAGAGCGACAGCGCCGCCCAGATGTCGTCGCGCCCCCAGGCGACGGCGAACCACTTCAGGGTGAGATCGGGCGGCGGGAACTGGTAGCTCTTCTCCTCGGTGGTGAAGGCGTAGAGGAAGATCAGCAGCAGCGGCAGGTGAAGAAACAACAGCCCGCCGGCGGCCGCCAACTTCAGTCCGGTTGAGGCGCCTGATCTAGAGCGCGTTGCCCTAAAGCGCATTGAACGCCCCCATCTTCTTCGCGCCCCAAAGGTAGAAGCCCATGATGACGATGGGCACCACGGTAAAGGCGGCGGCGAGCGGGATGTTTCCGGCGGTGCCCTGGTGGGTATAGACCGCCTGGCCGATGAACAGCCGCGAGGAGCCGACGATCTGCGGGATGATGTAGTCGCCCAGGGTCAGCGAGAAGGTGAAGATCGAGCCGGCGACGATGCCGGGCAGCGCCAGCGGGAAGATCACCGTGGCGAAGGTCTGGCGCGGCGTGGCGCCGAGATCGCCCGAGGCCTCGATGAAGCTGACCGGCACGCGCTCCAGCGCGGCCTGCACCGGCAGGATCATGAAGGGCAGCCAGATGTAGAGGAATACCAGGAAGGTGCCGAGATAGCTGATCGAGAGCGACGGCCCGCCGATCACCGGCAGCGCCAGCACGGCATCCAGCAGCCAGGTGAGATGCAACTCAGCGAGAACCCAGTTGAGGATGCCTTCCTTGGCGAGGATCAGCTTCCAGGAATAGACCCGCACGAGGTAGCTGGACCACAGCGGCAGCATGACCGCGAGATAGAACAGCGCCTTCCAGCGCCCGCGGGCGTAGCGCGCCGCGTAATAGGCGATGGGAAAGGCGATGGCGGCGGCGGCCAGGGTCACGCTGGCCGCCATGAGGACGGTGCGGATGATGATGTCGAGGTTGGCCGGCTGCAGCAGTTCGCCGTAGGTCTTCAGCGTGAACTCGCGCTGGATCAGGCCGGAGAACTCGTCGATCGAAAAGAAGCTCTGCAGCAGCAGGGCGAAGAGCGCGCCGAGATAGACGACACCGAGCCAGGCCAGGGGCGGGCCGAGCAACAGAAGCAGCAGCAGACGCGGCCGCGTGACCAGGATGTCGGAGATTCGCCGCAGCAGCCCGCCGCCACGCTCCACCGCATGAAGGTCGAGTGCCGCCGTGCTCATCAGGACTCGTCCATCACGTGCATGGCCGCACGCGGCCAGGCGAGGCGCACCTCGCTGCCCGGGCGCAGCGCCCGGCCCGGCGCCGCCGGCAGGGTGACCAGCAAGGTGGTGCCCGCCCCCCCGACGGCAAGGCTGACCGCGAGGCGGCGCGTCGCGCCGTGGAACAGCAGACTCTCGACCCGGCCCGACGCCTGGACGAAGTCCGTCTCGAGATCGGAGACCTGCGGCGGCGCCGCGTCGAGCAGCGAGATGCGCTCGGGTCTGAGGCTGAACAGGCCGCGCAGGCCGGAAAGCGCTTCCGCTGTATCCGGCTCCAGCACGTTGGAGGCGCCGACGAAGCCGGCGACGAAGCGGTTGCGCGGACGGTCGTAGACCTCCTCCGGCGTGCCGACCTGCACGACGCGGCCTTCGTTGAAGACCGCGAGGCGGTCGCTCATGGACAGCGCCTCGCTCTGGTCGTGGGTGACGAAGACGAAGGTGATGCCGAGGCGCTGCTGCAGTTCCTTCAGCTCGACCTGCATCTGCTCGCGCAGCTTGAGGTCGAGGGCGCCCAGCGGCTCGTCGAGCAGCAGCACCTTGGGCTCGCCGACCAGCGCCCGGGCCAGCGCGACGCGCTGGCGCTGGCCGCCGGAGAGCTGCACCGGGCGGCGGTCGTCGTAGCC
>MRWG01002102.1_pt1 | contig 10821 bp, 13 predicted proteins | sample 1013341 | NCBI WGS metagenome assembly MRWG01 (sample SAMN06117577, study PRJNA244670) | biofilm metagenome | biome: Water; feature: Cathode Biofilm; material: Biofilm; isolation source: microbial consortium enriched at the cathode of a solar microbial fuel cell | place: USA: District of Columbia ...
GGGGCGGTTATCCTGACCGTCGGCACCGCACTCGGAGCGGCGGTGAAGAACTATGCGGCCCTGCTGCCGCTCTGGCTGGTGATCGGCATCGGCTACAGCGCCGCGCAAACGCCCTCAGGCCGGCTGTTACGACGCTCGGCGCAGTCGGAAGACCGTCCGGCGATCTTTGCCGCACAGTTCGCTCTGTCGCATGCCTGCTGGCTTGTCTCATATCCGCTGGCGGGGCAGCTTGGCGCGCGCATCGGCCTTGAAGCCACCTTCCTCGTGATGGCCGCGATCGCGGCAGTCGCCATCGTGCTTGCCGTAAAATTCTGGCCGGCAGAGGAGGCAGCGGACATTCCGCATGAGCATCCGGAACTTGCGCCGGATCACCCGCATCTGCGCGAACACAGGACAGGCGGGAAGCACCGTCATGCCTATGTGATCGACGACCTGCACCCACGCTGGCCGAGCGCGGCCTGACAGGGGGCCGGGATTCCGAGAAGCGGAAACGAAAACGGGCCGGCAAAAGCCAGCCCGTCAATCTGATCTGAAAGCCTTTCACCCATACGGGTAAAGGCACCCCGGTTGGACGCGGAGCACCGTTTCATGGAAACGCCGCTCCGCTCTCTCTGTTTTTCTTCGCAATTCCGGACGGAAAACCGGTTCCCGCTTTTCCTGGAATTGCGCTAGACGCGGCGCTCCACCATCATCTTCTTGATGTTGGCGATGGCCTTGGCCGGGTTCAGGCCCTTCGGGCAGGCCTGCGTGCAGTTCATGATCGTGTGGCAACGATAGAGCCGGAAGGGATCTTCCAGATTGTCGAGGCGCTCGCCCGTCTTCTCGTCGCGCGAATCGATCAGCCAGCGATAGGCCTGAAGCAGCACGGCAGGGCCGAGATAGCGCTCGCCATTCCACCAGTAGCTCGGGCACGAGGTCTGGCAGCAGAAGCACAGGATGCACTCGTAAAGCCCGTCGAGCTTGGTGCGGTCCTCATGGCTCTGCTTCCATTCGGTCGCGGGCTCGGGCGTGACCGTCTGCAACCACGGCTCGATGGAGGAGAGCTGTGCGTAGGGCACGCTGAGATCCGGCACCAGATCCTTGACCACCGGCATGTGCGGCAGCGGGTAGATCTTGACCGCGTCCTGAGCAACCTCATCCATGCCCTTGGTGCAGGCAAGCGTGTTGGTGCCGTCAATGTTCATGGCGCAGGAGCCACAAATGCCCTCGCGGCAGGAACGGCGGAAGGTCAGCGTCGGATCGATCTTGTTCTTGATGTAGATCAGCCCGTCGAGGACCATCGGCCCGCAATCGTCCATGTCGACATAATAGGTGTCGACGCGGGGATTGGCTTCATCGTCCGGCGACCAGCGGTAGATCTTGTATTCGCGCAGGTTGGTCGCGCCCTCGGGCTTCGGCCAGACCTTGCCCTCCTGGACACGGGAATTCTTGGGAAGGGTGATTTCGACCATGACTTCCTCGGCTCAGTAAACCCGCGCCTTGGGCGCGATTTTCTTGGGATCGATGCCGCCGTCTTCCGGCTTCAGCATCGGGTCGGTGTGGACGGGACGATAGTCCAGCGTCACCTTGCCGCTCTCATCGACCCAGGACAGGGTGTGCTTGCGCCAGTCCTCGTCGTTGCGGCCGCCCATCGGACCATCCTTGTAGTCCTCGCGGGCGTGTGCGCCACGGCTTTCCTTGCGCGCCTCGGCGCCGAAGACGGTGGTGATGGCGTTGGCCATCAGGTTTTCCAGCTCCAGCGCTTCCATGAGATCGGAGTTCCAGATCATCGAGCGGTCGGTGACCTTGATGTCGGGAAGCTCTTTCCAGACTGCGGTGATGCGCTCGCAGCCCTGCTCCAGCGATTCCTGGGTGCGGAACACGGCGGCGTCTTCCTGCATGGCGCGCTGCATCTTCTCGCGCAGCTCTGCCGTCGGCTGGGAGCCGTTGGCGTTACGCAGGCGGTCGAAGCGCTCCATGATCCTGTCGCAGGCGGCCTCGTTGAGCGCCGGAACCGGCGCATCGCGGTCGACAACCTCGCCGGCGCGGATGGCGGCGGCGCGGCCGAACACGACCAGATCGATCAGCGAGTTGGAGCCGAGACGGTTTGCACCGTGCACGGAGGCGCAGGCGGCCTCGCCGACGGCCATCAGGCCCGGCGCGATCGCATCCGGATCGTCCTTCGTCGGGTTCAGCACCTCACCCCAGTAGTTGGTCGGGATGCCGCCCATATTGTAGTGGACGGTCGGCAGGACCGGGATCGGCTCGCGGGTCACATCGACGCCAGCGAAGATGCGGGCCGATTCGGCGATGCCGGGCAGACGCTCGTGAATGACCGCCGGGTCCAGGTGATCGAGATGCAGGTAGATGTGATCCTTGTTCTTGCCGACGCCGCGGCCTTCACGGATCTCGATGGTCATGCAGCGCGAAACCACGTCGCGGGAGGCAAGGTCTTTCGCCGACGGCGCATAACGCTCCATGAAGCGCTCGCCCTCGGAGTTGACCAGATAGCCGCCCTCGCCGCGCACACCCTCGGTGATGAGGCAGCCAGCGCCGTAAATGCCGGTCGGGTGGAACTGCACGAACTCCATGTCCTGCAGCGGCAGGCCGGCGCGGGCGACCATGCCGTTGCCGTCGCCCGTGCAGGTGTGGGCGGAGGTGCAGGAGAAGAAGGCGCGGCCATAACCGCCCGTCGCCAGAACCACCATCTTGGCGGAGAAGCGATGGATCGTGCCGTCTTCAAGGTTCCACGCCACGACGCCGGTGCAGACACCGTCGGTCATGATGAGATCGAGCGCGAAATACTCGATGAAGAACTCTGCGTGATTCTTGACGGACTGGCCGTAGAGCGTGTGCAGGATGGCGTGGCCGGTGCGGTCTGCCGCAGCACAGGTGCGCTGCACGGGCGGGCCGTCGCCGAAGTTCTGCATGTGGCCGCCGAACGGCCGCTGGTAGATCTTGCCTTCCTCGGTGCGCGAGAAGGGCACGCCGTAATGCTCGAGCTCGTAAACGGCGGCGGGCGCCTCACGGGCGAGATATTCCATGGCGTCGACATCGCCGAGCCAGTCGGAACCCTTCACCGTGTCATAGAGGTGCCACTGCCAGTGGTCGGGGCCCATGTTCTTGAGCGACGCGGCGATGCCGCCCTGGGCGGCAACCGTGTGCGAGCGGGTCGGGAAGACCTTGGTGATACAGGCCGTCTTCAGCCCCTGCTCGGCCATGCCGAGCGTGGCGCGCAGACCTGCGCCGCCAGCGCCGACGACGACAACGTCGAACTTGTGGTCGACATAGGTGTAGGCGTCTGCCGCCTTTTTATCTGTTGCCTTTGCCATAACCGGGTTCAGCCTCCGAAGGCGATCTTGAGAAGGGCGAAGAGGGAGACGACGCCCAGAATGAGGGTGAAGAAGATGTTGCCGATCATCAGGGCGACCTTGCAGCCCTCTGCGTGGATGTAGTCCTCGATGATGACCTGCATGCCGAGCTTCATGTGGTAGAGCACCGACAGGAGCGCGAACGCCAGAAGCACGGTGATGACCGGGTTGGCGATGGTCGCGCGGACCTCTTCATAGGATGCGCCATTGATGGCGATGACGAAGCCGATGAAGAAGATGACGAGCGGGACGTTGGCCACGGAGGTGAGGCGCTGACGCCAGAAGTGATCCGTGCCTTCCTTGGCGGAGCCGAGGCCGCGAACGCGGTTAAGCGGTGTGCGCATGTCGCTCATGATCAAAATCCTCCACGAACGGCGTAGCCGATGACCCACACGAGAATGGTGAGCACTATGGAAGCGGCGATGGTGGCCTTGGCCATTTTCGTCGCGGTGGCCTTTTCGAGGCCGCGGCCCGTGTCCCACACGAGATGGCGCAGACCGCCGATCAGGTGATGGATCATGGCCCAGGTGAAGCCGAACAGGACGATGCGGCCGAACCAGGAGCCGTAAATGCCGTTGACCAGGTCGAAGGTTTCCTTCGAACCGGCGGCGGCGGCCAGCCAGATGACGAAGAGCACCATGCCGAAATAAAGCGCGCCGCCGGTGATGCGGTGCACGATCGACATGACCATCGTCGGAATCGGGCGATAGATTTGCAGGTGCGGTGAAAGCGGCCTGGCTTTGACAGTTGTGGATTTGCTCATGGCTTCCCCAATTCGATACCGGCGCGGCGGGGTGGCTGTTGCGAGAGCGATATCGTATCCCGAACTCGCGCCCTGCGGCTGTGGCTTTCTAATGCGGTTTTTGCAGTGCGTCAAAGCCGCAACAGCGTTCCCTTCAACGAATATATCGCAGGTGTAACGCGTGGCGAGCGGCATTGCGCGGCTTCAAACGATTGAAGAGGATTTTTCGCGCGGCGACCTCCAAATCAGCGACGGCAGGTGATCGGCACCTTGCCGCTGACCATCCAGAGCGCCTCGCCGCCCTCAATCACGACGGCATAAAGCGACTCACCAAAACGAACGTGCTGGCCGGGCGGCGAAGCCGGCAGCTCCAGCTCCAGCCCGCGCGGGCTGACGACGGAAATGCTCGAGCCCTTCGGGGTGATGCTCATCTGCATGCCGTCATCGCAGGTGAGCGTGACGGGACCGGTGAAGGCCGGCTTCGCGGCATCCGGCTTTTCAGGCGTTGCGGCGACACAGCCGGCGAGAATGCCCGCACAGCAAATGGCCACAAGCCCTGAAAGGCCGCGCTGGCGCAGCCGCATGAAGGTCGTTCCTGTAGATTTCATAATGCCTCTATTGCGCGTCCGAGCCGGGGAACCGATCCGCACCCTGGTCGAAACGAATGACATGCGTGGTCCAGTCGGCGGGGGCGGCCAGCGCCTCGTAGAGCTTGCGCCCTTCATCCGGCTGACGCGGCGCATTGAGCGCCAGACGGGCCCAGCCACGCTCTTCGGCCTGATCGGCGATCACATCGACCAGCGCCTTGCCGATGCCCTTGCGGCGGTGATCGTGGTGCACGAACAGATGATCGACGAGGCCGTGGCGCATGCCCGACACCGGGTCCGGCAGGTCGTAAAACAGCGCAAAGCCGACCAGCGCGCCATCAAGGCTCGCGCCGACGACTTCGACCGCGCGGTCCTGCAGAAGCGTCTCGGCGTAATATTCGTCGGGGCGGCGCGGCGCACCGCGCTTCAGCGACTGCGTATAAGCCGCCAGAAGCGGCGCCAGAACATGCGCATCCTTGAGACGCAGCGGATTGATGTCGATCTGATGATTCTCGCCCATGGAGCACCCTTCCCCGAAATTAACCACGTCTGTCAATCGGCATGTTCGCGCTGCATGCTCGACGTGACAAAGGTTAAGAAAAGCTTAATGTATGAGGATCGAGGGGGCCACGAGGATTTAAGGAGCGATGGCGCATGCCTTTACGATCTTTATTCGTGGCCGCGGCTTTTTTGGCCGCAGCGACGACTGCGCCGGCGCTGGCCGGCAGTTTTGATGGCGCAGGCCAGGGCCGCGTCTATGCGGACGCCTATGGCAATCTGGTGATCGAGAGCCGCGCGGGTTTCAAGCGCATCATGGTCGGCAAGGGCTATATGGCCGGCGACTATCAGGCGCTCGACCTCGAAACACCGCGCGAGACAGCCTATCTGGAGCGCGACGGCGGCAAGCTCTATCTGCGCCGGGCAAACCCGTGCACCGAGGGCGTGCTGATCAAGGGCCGCAGCTACATGTATGGCGTGCCAGACGGCGTGTTGCCGGTTCTGGTCGCGCCCTGCCGCTGAACCATTAAAACCGGAACAGGCGAGCACGGGAGGCCCCATGAGCCGAGAGGCCGAAACCGCCCGCGCGCTGCGCGGCCATATCGACCAGATGCAGACCATGACCCGCTTCGTGCTGGCGACGCTGGCGCTGGCAAGCGGTGTCTACACCTATCTCGGCGTGCGCAGCCTGCTGGACGGCACCGCGACGCTCGTGTTTCTCGCCGCCGTCATCTATTCGGCGGCGGTTTCGGTCGGCATTTACGGGTTCTGGACCTATCTCATCCGCTTTCTGCCGGAAATGCGCGACGCGGGCTCGCGCATGGCGCTGTTCGGCGTGATGGGCGTGGGCTGCCTGATGATCGTGGCCATGTCCTCCTGGCTGAACGCGGCCGCGCTGGCCGGCTCGGCGGCGGTGGAGCAGCATCTGGCGGAAACGCTGGAAGACTATACGGGCGATCTCGATCAGGCTCATTCCAATGCGCTGGGCGCGTTATCCCTGCTGCCCGACATTCAGCGCGCGGCGGAACGCTTCTCGCGGCTTGCCGAAGAGGAGCGCAATTCCGGCGCGCTGACCGGCACGTCGGGCTCGGGCAGCGTGGTGCAGCTTCTGACCCAGATGTCTGCGCAAATGCGCGAGCTGGAAAGCACGATCCAGAATTCACGCGAGACGGTGAGCGAGCAGTTTCAGCGCGGGCAGGAACGACTTGCGGAAATGCGCACGCTGGTTTCGGCCCCCGGCCCCATCCAGCCGCGCTCCGACCGTTTCGCGGAGGAAGCCGTGGCGCTGGCGGGCGTGATCGCCGCGCTGGAGCAGACCTCCATCGCACCCTCGGTGGCGCGCGCGGCAGCGGATCTTTCCGCCGGCTTCATCGCGCCGGTTGCGGATGGCCGCTCAGGCGATCTGGCAGACCGTCAGGACGCGGTGATGGCGACGGTGCGCAGCTCGGTCGCCGCCCAGTCCAAGGCGCTGTCGGATGCGGCGGAGGAAATTCTCGCACAGCCGAAAGTGGCGGAGCGCCGCTATGTGCCGCTTTCCTCGGCTGAAGCCGTGCTGCGCTACGCAGGCAGCTTCCTGCCGAGCTGGGCAGGCGCGATCTCCATCGACCTTTTGCCGGCTGTTCTGGTGGGCGTGCTTGCAGTGGTGTTCGCCTCGATCCGCCGGGGCGAGGCCGAGCTGACCCCGGCAGACCGGATCACGGCGGCGGACATGATGCGCTCGCTCGAGCTGCATGACGCGATCGTGGCCCGTAAGGCTGCTGCGGAGACGCAAACACCGCCCGAACCGACAGAAGCGCAGCCTGTTCCGCCCGAGGCCGAGCCGCAGCCGGCGCGCAACATCACCCCGCTTTCCACACTCACCGACCGCAAACGGCAGGAACCATGAGCGACCATCTGGCTTCCCTCGACGAGAAACCGCAGCGCGGCCTTCTGATGCGCTATTTCAGCCGCTTCGATGACGGCAAGCTGATGCGCTGGGCCTTTGTGGGCGTTTTGATTGGCTCGGCAGCCGTGCTGGGCATGGATCTGCGCGAGATGGTGGACCGCAATGGCGGGCTCTGGCCGGCAGAGAGCGCCGACCCGATGAAGCGCAGCGTGACGGTTCTGCCGCCGGCGGTGGAAACGCATGGCGCGCGCGAACAGTCGGCCGATCCGCGCCAGTTCGTGCGGACGGATCGCGATGCGCTGCGTGACCCGATCAGCTTCACACTGAAGGCGGGCGGCGTGCTGGCCGCCAATGGCGCAATCGACCAGGGGGCGGCGGCGCGCTTTGAGAGCGAGCTGGAGGCGCGCGGCGAATATGTGACGCATGTGGCGCTCAATTCGCCCGGCGGTTCGCTTGAGGACGCGATGGCGATTTCCCGCCTGGTGCGGGAACGCAATCTGGCGACCAGTGTTGCCGATGGCGCGATCTGCGCCTCGTCATGCCCGCTCATTCTGGCCGGCGGCGTGGAGCGGCAGGCCGGAGACAGGGCCGCCATTGGCGTGCACCAGTTCTATGCAGCGGAAGAAATGAACAACCCGGCGCAGGCGATGGCCGATGCGCAGATCATCACGGCCCGGATCTCCCGCCATCTGGACGAGATGGGCGTTGACCCGGCGCTCTGGCTGCACGCGCTCGATACGCCACCGCGCGCGCTCTACTATCTGACGCCCGAGCAGATGAAGGATTATCGCCTCGTCACCGGCCCGCTGAAACTGGCGCGGAACTAGAGCGATATGAGGGCTTCCTTCTCCCCGCCGGCGGGGAGAAGGTCCCGGCAGGGGCCGGCAAGGGGGGATGAGGGGCTGGCGCGGCGCATAAGAACCTCGCCGTATTGTGCATTCACAGAACCTGGCGCTCGCCCCTCATCCTCACCTTCTCCCCGCTCGCGGGGAGAAGGGGGCGTTGAAGGCGGCGCCTGGATAGAGCCCCCTTCAACAGAAACGGGCGTGAACCCGGAGTTCACGCCCGCTGCGCTGTCTAAAGCCTGTCTTCTCAGCTTTCCTCGGGCGCAGGCTGATATTCGAGCAGGTCGCCCGGCTGACAATCGAGCGCCTGACAGATTTTTTCCAGCGTCTCGAAGCGCACACCGCGCACCTTGCCGGATTTGAGCAGGGACACATTCTGCTCGGTGATGCCGATCATCTCGGCGAGTTCCTTGGAGCGCATCTTGCGGCGCGCCAGCATGACATCCAGATTGACGACTATCGGCATGGCGATCACACGAAGTCGCGCTGTTCGGCGCGGACATCGGCCGCAACGGCCATGAGCCGGCCCGTCATGTACATGATGCAGGCAATGAGAAGCGTCAGCAGCTCAGAACTGCCGAAACCGAGTGTCAGCATCTTTTCTCCGGGCGGATTGCCCATGGTGAGCGCCAGGATCATCAGCATGCGCAGGAGAATGCCGCCGGCGGCCAAGGCGACAAAGGCCGTGCTGGCGCGCCCCATCCAGTGCGCGGATTCGCCCGAAAGCGGCTCTTCGGCAGAAAACGCGCCGAACATGCGCCAGACGCTATAGAGCGCGGCAAACAGAAGACCAAGCTGGATGGCAATCAGCGCTGCGGTGATGGCAACCGCAGACGAGGTGAACACAAGCGGGCCTGACAGGTCGAGCTTCTCCCGCACCTGTTCCTCAAAGAACACTGCGTCGTTCAGCGACGCGAAGCAGAACACCGCCACCGCAAGGGCGATCAAAGCCCCGCACACCAGAACAATGCCCTGCATCAGCCGGCTGAGCCGCCGCAGGCGCGTCACGTCTTGCATACCAATCTCCGTTTGATTGAATTAATTAATGTATTACGACAATTAATTATCTCGATTCGTTTCTCATGAAAAGAGCCATACCGATGTTTTTTCGCAAACGCACCGTGACAAGCCTTGCCGGCGTCTTCTGCGCTGCCGCGCTTTCCGCCTGTGTTTCGGGCAATCCCCGCACGCTTTACGAACTGTCAAAGTTCGATCCGCTCAGCGCCGACCCGGCAGGCATCGCCGTGGCGGTCAAAACGGACAGGAAGCTTCATCTGAGGCAGGGAGACGTGATGCTGCGCATGGCGCTCGCGAGCGAGGACAAGAACAGGGCTTTCGATGAACGCTTCGTGCTGACGGTGATCGAAGACAAGGAGCCTGCGGGCTTCGGTCAGGCGTTGAAGCCCAATGAGCATGTCCTCTCCGCCGCCGTCGCGGCGGAAGACCGGCAGCGCTTCAGGGCTGCACAGGCCAGAGCCCGCGCGGCGCGGGCCGAAGATGCAACGGAAGGCAAGGGCTCGATCAGCGTCTCGATCAATGGCGGCTGCACAAGCGGCCCGCTGGACCTGAAGGAAACAACGGTGCGCAGCTATATGCGCACACAGGCCGGCGGGCGCTTCTTTCCGCTGACGGGGGAGATGAAAATCACAGAAGTTCTGGGAAATAAAAAATCGTCAGCGATTCGAATCCCCTCCTGCGAAATAAAATTATCGAAATAAAAAACAAAACAATCCTCTGAAGAATAAAATTACTCCCACAACCAAGGATTTAAAAAACGAAGTTTAAATCGATATAATTCACTGAATGAAAAAACATTACGTCGCGTTATGTTTTCTGGAGTAATAAATTGAAGTTGTTTGTCGAGCGGGCTCGTCCTAGGAGAGGAACATGCTGCCTCTCCCAGGCAGATTGATGTTCAACCCGCTGGCAGGACACCTTCCCATGACTGACATTCCCGGTCTGCCCAGCCGCAGAAGCTTTCTCAAAGGCTCTGCAGCTGGCGTGGCCCTTTCCGCGCTCGCGACCAGTGCAAGCGCCGAGAAGGCCGAAGCCCCGGTTTCCCTCGAAGACTACAAGCGTGAATTTCTGAACGACGCCGAATGGGCGTTCGTGATGGCCGCGACCGCGCGGCTCATCCCGTCCGAAGGCGACGGTCCCGGCGCGATCGAGGCGCACGTTCCCGTCTTCATCGACCGCCAGCTCGCAGGCGACTATGGCAGCGCCGAAGACTGGTACATGGAAGGCCCGCACGATGCGTCCGCTTCGCCTCAACTGGGCTGGCAGACGCCGCTGACGCCTGCCGAAGTCTACCGTCAGGCCATTCCAGCCTTCGACGCCTGGTGCTCAAAAACCCATGGCGACGTCTTCGCCGGGCTTGAAGCCAGCCAGCAGGACGAGGCGCTGACTGCGCTGCAGAACGGCGATGTGGAACTGCAGCCGGAGGTGCGCGACTTCTTCTCCATTCTGCTTGCCAACACGAAGGAAGGCTATTTCGCCGACCCGATGTATGGCGGCAATCACGGCATGCAGTCGTGGGTCTATATCGGCTTTCCCGGCGCACGCGCCGCATTCCGCGAATGGCCCGAGCGCCACAACATCAGATATCCGCTCGGACCGGTTTCCATCAGCGGCGAGAGGGCTTGATCATGGCGCGTCAGGAAAAGAAGAAAGACGTCGTCATCGTCGGCCTGGGCTGGACCGGCGCCATCGCCGGCATCGAGCTGGCGCAGGACGGCCTTGAGATCGTCGCGCTGGAGCGCGGCCCGGACCAGTCGACCGTGCCGAACTTCAAGTATCCCAACCAGATTGATGAGCTGAAATACGGCGTGCGTCTGAAAATGATGCAGAAGCTGAGCCAGCAGACGGTGACGGTGCGTCGCAATGAAGACGAGACCGCCCGCCCCTACCGCAAGCT
>MRWG01002103.1_pt1 | contig 10820 bp, 7 predicted proteins | sample 1013341 | NCBI WGS metagenome assembly MRWG01 (sample SAMN06117577, study PRJNA244670) | biofilm metagenome | biome: Water; feature: Cathode Biofilm; material: Biofilm; isolation source: microbial consortium enriched at the cathode of a solar microbial fuel cell | place: USA: District of Columbia ...
CGTCGGCTCGCGATGCGCGCCGCATTGAAGATGCCGCCGCCCACTTCTTCGCTCATCCGTCCGGGGTTGGATGTGGCGGGAATGTGCGGCGCATTAAGGCGTCCGCGCCGGTCCGGATGCGCGCCGCCAATGGCCAGCAGGCGAGGGGCTTTATCCGCGTTCATGGCGCTCCCCCGCGAATCGAAATGCACCCCCGCAATCCCCTTCGCCGCCAGGGCCTTTCTGAACGGCAGAGAGGCTGTCCGGCATGGTGTTGCGCGTACAAAAATAGAACAAATCTGGTTTGTCTATGTTTTTCAATATTTTGGTGCCTATTGCAAAAATAGAACAAAAGAGGTACAGATAATCATCGCGGATTTGGCGGAACCGCCTCCATTGACCTCGAAGGGGTGTTGTATCATGGCTCAGAATTCATTGCGGCTTGTAGAGGATAATTCGGTGGACAAAACCAAGGCTCTGGACGCGGCGCTATCGCAGATTGAACGGTCCTTCGGCAAGGGCTCGATCATGCGGCTCGGCGCCAACGATCAGGTGGTCGAGATCGAGACCATCTCCACCGGGTCTCTGGGCCTCGATATTGCTCTGGGCGTGGGCGGTCTGCCGCGCGGCCGTATTATCGAGATTTATGGCCCGGAAAGCTCCGGTAAGACGACACTCGCGCTGCACACGGTGGCCGAGGCGCAGAAGAAGGGCGGCATTTGCGGCTTCATCGACGCCGAGCATGCGCTCGATCCGGTCTATGCCCGCAAACTGGGCGTCGATCTGGAAAACCTTCTCATTTCGCAGCCCGACACGGGCGAGCAGGCGCTTGAGATCTGTGACACGCTGGTGCGCTCCGGCGCGCTCGACGTGATCGTGGTCGACTCGGTCGCCGCGCTGACGCCGCGGGCCGAAATCGAAGGCGAGATGGGCGATTCCCTGCCAGGCATGCAGGCCCGCCTGATGAGCCAGGCGCTCCGGAAGCTCACCGCTTCCATTTCGCGCTCCAAGACCATGGTCATCTTCATCAACCAGATCCGCATGAAGATCGGTGTGATGTTCGGCTCGCCCGAGACGACGACGGGCGGTAACGCGCTGAAATTCTACTCCTCGGTCCGTCTCGACATTCGCCGCATCGGCTCCGTCAAGGACCGTGACGAAGTGGTCGGCAACCAGACCCGCATCAAGGTGGTGAAGAACAAGATGGCCCCGCCCTTCAAGCAGGTCGAGTTCGACATCATGTATGGCGAGGGCGTGTCGAAGACCGGCGAGCTGGTCGACCTTGGCGTGAAGGCCGGGATCGTCGAGAAGTCGGGCGCATGGTTCTCGTACAATTCCCAGCGTCTGGGGCAGGGGCGTGAAAACGCCAAGCAGTTCCTGCGCGACAATCCCGAGGCGGCGCAGGAGATCGAGCTGGCGCTGCGCCAGAATGCCGGTCTCATCGCCGAAAAATTCCTCGAGGATGGCGGCCCCGGCGACCAGGATGGCGCTGACGATTGATCATTTGAGTGACGCCGACTGTCGGATGTGACCGTTGGCTGACTGTGAAAGACAAGACACCGCCGCTCGCCGGCGGTGTTTTTTTGTGTAAAGCCCGGATGATGTGCGCTGGCGCACGGGATTTCTGGACACGTCCCGGTGCTGGCGTTAAAAGGCGGACTTCTATTCCCCGCACCCTTGGACGGGCTTCTCGCAAAGGCTGAAACATGAGTGGCGTCAACGACATCCGGTCGACCTTTCTCGACTATTTCAAGAAAAACGGTCATGAGATCGTGGCCTCGGGCCCGCTCGTGCCGCGCAACGATCCGACCCTCATGTTCACCAATGCGGGCATGGTGCCGTTCAAGAACGTGTTCACCGGTCTGGAAACGCGGCCCTATGATCGCGCGGTAACGGCGCAGAAATGCGTGCGCGCCGGCGGCAAGCACAACGATCTCGACAATGTCGGCTACACGGCACGCCATCACACCTTCTTCGAGATGATGGGCAATTTCTCCTTCGGCGACTATTTCAAGGACCGCGCCATCGAATTGGCCTGGAACCTGGTCACCAGGGAATTCGGCCTCGATGCAAAGCGCCTTCTGGTCACCGTCTACCACACGGATGACGAGGCAGCCGAGTTCTGGAAGAAGATCGCCGGCCTGCCGGATGAGCGCATCATCCGCATCGCCACCAACGACAATTTCTGGGCCATGGGCGATACCGGCCCGTGCGGTCCGTGCTCGGAAATTTTTTACGATCACGGCGAGGACATCCCCGGCGGTCCGCCCGGAAGCCCGGATGAGGATGGCGACCGCTTCATCGAGATCTGGAATCTCGTCTTCATGCAGTTCGAGCAGCTGACGCCGGAAGAGCGGGTCAACCTGCCGCGTCCCTCCATCGACACGGGCATGGGGCTTGAGCGCGTCGCAGCCGTTCTGCAGGGCGTGCATGACAATTACGACATCGACCTGTTCCGCGCGCTGATCCACGCTTCCGAAGAGGCCACCGGCGTCAAGGCGCAGGGTGCGCAGCATGCCAGCCACAAGGTCATCGCCGACCATCTGCGCGCCGCGAGCTTCCTCATTGCCGATGGCGTTCTGCCGTCCAATGAAGGGCGCGGCTATGTGCTGCGCCGCATCATGCGCCGCGCCATGCGTCACGCCCAGCTTCTCGGGTCGAAGGAGCCGCTCATGTGGCGTCTCGTGCCGGCGCTGGTGCGCGAGATGGGCCGCGCCTATCCCGAGCTGGTGCGCGGCGAGCCGCTCATCACCGAAACGCTCAAGCTCGAGGAAACCCGTTTCCGCAAGACGCTCGCGCGCGGCCTCACGCTTCTCTCCGATGCCACCAGCGACATGGATGAAGGCGACCGGCTCGATGGCGAGACCGCCTTCAAGCTTTACGATACCTACGGCTTCCCGCTCGATCTGACGCAGGATGCGCTGCGCCAGCGCGGCATCCATGTCGATCTCACCGGCTTCAATGATGCGATGGAGCGTCAGAAGGCCGAGGCGCGGGCCAACTGGGCCGGTTCCGGCGAGGCCGCAACCGAGGCCGTCTGGTTCGCCGTCAAGGACAAGACCGGTGGCAGCGACTTCCTCGGCTATGAAACCGAAGAGGCCGAGGGCGTGGTTTCGGCTCTGGTGCGCGATGGCGCGATGGTCGAGCACGCCAGCGATGGCGACGAGGTGATCGTCGTCACCAACCAGACGCCGTTCTACGGTGAGTCCGGTGGTCAGGTGGGCGACACCGGCGTGATCGCGGGAGAGGGCTTCTCCATCGCCATTGGCGACACCCAGAAGAAGGGCGACGGCCTGCTGGTTCACATGGGCCGTGTCGAGGGTGGTCAGGTCAAGGTCGGCGATGTCGTCGCGCTGAAGGTCGATCACGTGCGCCGTCGCCGCGTGCGCGCCAACCATTCGGCAACGCATCTCCTGCACGAGGCGCTGCGCGAGGTTCTGGGCTCCCATGTGGCGCAGAAGGGCTCGCTGGTCGCGCCCGAGCGTCTGCGCTTCGACTTCTCGCACCCCAAGCCCATCACCGAGGCCGAGCTTGCCCGCGTCGAAGACATCGCAAACCGCATCGTTCTCCAGAACGCCCCCGTCGAAACGCACCTCATGGCCGTCGATGACGCCATCGAGGCTGGCGCAATGGCGCTGTTCGGCGAAAAATATGGCGACGAGGTTCGCGTCGTCTCCATGGGCACCGCGCAGGATGGCGAGAAGGAAGGCAAGACCTACTCGCTTGAACTGTGTGGCGGCACCCATGTGACGGCGACCGGCGATATCGGTCTGATCCGCATCGTCTCCGAAGGCGCGGTCGCCGCCGGCGTTCGTCGTCTCGAGGCGCTCACGGGCGAAGCTGCCCGCCATTATCTTGGTGAGCAGGAGCAGCAGCTGAAGCGCGCCGCCGGCGCGTTGAAGGTCGCGCCCGCCGATGTGCCCGCCCGCCTGGAAGCCGTGCTTGAAGAGCGCCGCAAGCTGGAGCGCGAGTTGAGCGAAGCCCGCCGCAAACTCGCCCTTGGCGGCGGCGGTTCCGCCTCGGATGGCGGCGCGGAGACGGTTGCCGGCGTTGGCTTTATGGGCCGCGTGGTCGATGGCATTTCGCCGAAGGATCTGAAGCCGCTCGCCGATGATGGCAAGGCGTCGCTGGGGTCGGGCGTCACCGTGTTCGTCGGCACGTCGGATGAAGGCAAGGCCAGCGTCGTGGTGGGCGTCACCAAGGATCTGGTCGACCGCTTCAGCGCTGTCGATCTCGTGCGCGTCGCGTCTGCCGCCATTGGCGGCAAGGGCGGCGGCGGTCGTCCCGACATGGCGCAGGCAGGTGGTCCCGATGGCTCGAAGGCCGCCGAAGCCATTGCCGCAGTCAAGGCGGCGATGGAAGGCTGACTGGCCGCCAGCTCTGAAATCACATGAACATCAAGCGCCGCGCGTCCCAACGGATGCGCGGCGTTTTCGCATCCGGCTCAGGCGTTGCGTGTGCCGCTGGCGCTGCGCGCGCGGTGCCTTTTCACCGCCCGCCACATCAGCACGCCCAGGAGCAGCGTCACGGCGGCCGCGCCGATCAGCCAGCCCAGATTGGCCAGAAGTTCGGCAATTCCGGCGATGGAACGGCTGAAGGCATAGCCGATCGACAGATAACCGATGATCCACACGCTTTCGCCCGCCACATCCCAGAACAGGAACTTGCCCCAGTGATAGCGCGCCAGCCCGCTGGTCAGGTTGATCCATGGCCCAAGCGGGCTCACAAGCCAGCGGCTGAAGAAAACGCCGAACCCGCCCCATCTGGCCGAAAAACGCTCCGCCCGGGCGAAGCTTCCGGTTTCGGACGTTCCGCCTTTGAACACGCGGTCCAGCAGGCTGCGTCCGCCAAAGCGCGCAACTGCATAGCTCAACTGGTCGCCGAACACTGCGCCCGCAAGCGCCCAGGCGAAAACCTGGGTCGGCGTCAGGTCGCCATCGGCAATCAGCGCGCCCGCTGTCATCAGAAGGATCGAGGTGGGAAGCGGAACACCAAACTGGCCAGCCGCCAGGATCACGCAGATGCCGGGCAGGCCGTAAAGCGCGAAAAGAGCAAGGATCTCCTCTGTCACTGCGCCGTTTCCCCGCTCTCGGCACGCAGTGTCTCCACGGCCTGCTCCACCTCGCGGACGAGGGCAGTGGCCGGAACCTCACGCTCCCTCGCGATCTGCGCGATGCTGCGCCGGTCATGGTTCTCCACCGAAAGGTCGAGCAGGCCGCGCAGCTCCTGCGGCGGCACCTCCCATGAGCGGGCGACATAGCCAATCGTCATCCACTCCTCGACGGGCACCGAACGATGGCTTGACCAGTAGGCGTAGAAGGCGACGGTGCGCACGGCCAGAAACAGTGTGACGAGCAGGGCGACGCAGAAAGCGATGAAGAGCAGCCTGTTGTGCTGCCACAGGGATTTTATCGCGCCGCGCATTCATCGCCCCAGAGTGTTTGCCGTTGACCTTATCTCGCAGGGATGGGGCATGTTTGTCGAGCGTAAAGAGGCCCGGCGCCTGGCTTTCGATGTCATGCCTTTCCGCGCTTCGCCGGGGCCGCCTTGCCGGCATGGCCGTTCTTTCTGCAGGATTTGCGGAACGTCCCCGGCGAACGCGCTGGGCACGGAGATCGACCTCACGGTCAGGTTCCACGCGTTCACATCCGAAAACCCCGGTTGGCGCGAGAGCCGTGACGAGGCTCTGCCGTTCGACGGGCGTCCTCTCTCATGACCTGTTGAACCATTTCGGGGGCGTCGGCCCGTCCGCGCGCCTTAATCCATGCCCAAAAAGAAACGGCCGGAACGCGAGGTTCCGGCCGTCTTGATCTTCAAGCTGCGCAGAATGCGCGAAGAGCTGGCTAGCTCATTGCCTTCTGCAGGTTCTCGTCGATCTTGTCGAGGAAGCCGGTGGTCGAGAGCCACGGCTGGTCCGGACCGATCAGCAGCGCCAGATCCTTGGTCATGAAGCCCGATTCGACGGTGTCGATGCAGACCTGCTCAAGCGTCTGTGCAAACTGCGCCAGCTCTGCATTGTCGTCCAGCTTGGCGCGGTGGGCGAGGCCACGCGTCCAGGCAAAGATCGAAGCGATGGAGTTGGTCGAGGTTTCCTCGCCCTTCTGGTGCTGGCGGTAGTGGCGGGTCACCGTGCCGTGTGCGGCTTCGGCTTCAACCGTGTTGCCATCCGGCGTCATCAGAACCGAGGTCATCAGGCCGAGCGAGCCGAAGCCCTGCGCAACCGTGTCGGACTGCACGTCGCCATCGTAGTTCTTACAGGCCCAGACATAACCGCCCGACCACTTGAGAGCGGAAGCGACCATGTCGTCGATCAGGCGATGCTCGTACCAGATCTTGGCTTCCTTGAACTTCGCCTCGAACTCGGCCTCGTAGATCTCCTGGAACAGATCCTTGAAGCGGCCGTCATAGGCCTTGAGGATCGTGTTCTTCGTGGAGAGGTAGCAGGGAACCTTGCGCATCAGCGCGTAGTTCATCGAGGCGCGTGCGAAGTCGCGGATCGAATCGTCGAGGTTGTACATGGCCATGGCGATGCCGGAGGAGGGGGCGTCGAACACTTCGTGCTCGATCTCCTGGCCGTCGTCACCAACGAACTTGATCGTCAGCTTGCCCTTGCCGGGGAATTTGAAGTCGGTGGCGCGGTACTGGTCGCCGAATGCGTGACGGCCAACGATGATCGGCTGCGTCCAGCCCGGAACCAGGCGCGGCACGTTCTTCATGATGATCGGCTCGCGGAAGATCACGCCGCCGAGAATGTTGCGGATCGTGCCGTTCGGCGAACGGTACATGCGCTTCAGGCCGAATTCCTCGACGCGCGCCTCGTCCGGGGTGATCGTCGCGCATTTCACGCCGACGCCATGTTCCTTGATCGCATTGGCTGCATCGACGGTGATCTGATCGTCCGTGGCGTCACGGGATTCGATGCCCAGATCGTAATATTTCAGGTCGATGTCGAGATAGGGATGGATCAGCTTTTCCTTGATGAACTGCCAGATGATCCGGGTCATCTCATCGCCGTCGAGCTCGACGACTGGATTGTCCACCTTGATCTTACCCATGAAAAAGCTCCCAACTATAGAGTGTGAAACGACGCGGCGAAGACCGGCCGCGCAAAGGTCGGCTGCCCTATAGCACTCCTTGCAGAAAGCGCAAAGCGGGGAGCCGCGTTTTGCGTCAGCCGCCCCGTTCCCGTACGGCGCGCGCGTATCATCCATCAGACTTTGGTCCAGAATGGCGCATTCTGGCGTGAAATCGGGTTTGGTTTGAGGCAAAATTCGCCAAAACCGGCCATTCCGGCGCAAAAGAGGGGGATCTGTCGTGAAAGCCGTAACCGACGCCACGCCCCTTATCGCGGCCAATGCTGTGGCGTTCGACACCGAGACCACCGGCCTTGATGTCAAGGAAGCGCGCATTCTGCAGCTTGGCGGCATGGCGCTGGTGGAAGGGCGGCTGCGCGCTGACGATGCGTTCGAAACGCTGGTCGATCCGGGCGTTCCGATCCCGCCGCGCTCCACCGCCATTCACGGCATCACCGGTCAGATGCTGCGCACCGCGCCGGATTTTGCCGATGCCTGGCAGCGTTTCGAAGAGTATCGCGGCGGCCGGCTTCTGGTCGGCTATGCGCTGGGCTTTGATCTGGCGGTTCTGGAGCGTGAGGCGCACCGCGCCGGCCTTTTATGGCAGGCCCCGCGAACGCTTTGCGTGCGCATGCTGGCCGGCATCGTCAATCCCGACCTGCCGGACGCCTCGCTCGACGCCATTGCCGCCTGGCTTGAGGTGGAGACGTCCGGCCGCCACTCGGCGCTTGCCGATGCGCGCATTGCCGGGGAGGTCTTCACAGCACTCGCCCCGCATCTTGCCGGGCGCGGCATCCGCACCGTGGCGGAGGCGGAGCGCGCGTCGAGCCTGCGCTCACAGGCGCTGCGCCAGCAGGCCGAGGCGGGCTGGAGCGAACCGTTTCTGCGCCGCAATGGCGCGTCCCGCCACGCGCTTGAGGCCATCGACCCTTACGCGTTCAGCCATCGCGTGGCCGAGGCGGCCAGCGCCGGGCCGGTCATCGCGCGTGACGACATTTCGGTGCAGGAAGCCGCCTGCATCATGGCCGAGCGCCGCATCAGTTCGCTGCTTCTCTCATCCGATGGCGCACCGGGCGGCCCGGCGGAGCGATACGCCATCGTGACGGAGCGCGATGTTCTGCGCGCGGTGGCTTCGTCCGGCGGCACGGCGCTTGCCGGCCCGGTCTCGGGCATTGCCGCTGGTCCGCTGATCGCCATTGAGGGCAGCGCTTTCTTCTACCGGGCGCTCGGGCTTATGAACCGCAGAAAGATCCGCCATCTGGGCGTCAGCGATGCCGATGGCCGGTTGGCGGGCGTCATCTCCGCGCGCGACTTTCTAAAATTCCGGGCCGGCGCTGCGGTGGATCTTCAGGCGCGCATCGAAAACGCCGGAACCCCGGCCGATCTTGCCGGCGCGTGGTCGCGTGTTGCCGTGGTGGCGTCGGCGCTGCTTGACGAGGAGATCGACACACGCAGCATCACGGAAATCATCTCCGGCGTCCTGTGCGCGATGACCGCGCGGGCCTGCGAGATGGCGCTTCACGACATGGAGGAGGCGGGCGAGGGCAAGCCGCCCTGTGCCTTCGCGGTCATGGTTCTGGGCTCTGGCGGGCGCGGCGAAAGCCTGCTTGCCCCCGATCAGGACAATGCACTGATCTTCGCCGAAGGCGAACCCGATGGCCCGCAGGACCGCTGGTTTGCGGAACTGGGAGCCCGTTTCGCCGACCATCTTCACGCCGCCGCAATCCCCCTTTGCAAGGGCGGGGTCATGGCGCGCAATGCGCTGTGGCGCGGCTCGGCGGAAACCTGGCGGCAGCGCGTGGATGAATGGGTGACGAAGGCGCGCCCGCAGGATCTTCTGAACGTCGATATCTTTTACGACCTGCGCGCCGTCCATGGCGACGAACGCCTCGTAAGCGCGCTCGGCGCCCATGCATGGAAACGCGGATCGGAGCAGATCGAGTTTGCCAAGCTTCTGGGCGAGAGCGTGCGCGAAATGAACAACCCTTTCACCCTGTTCGGCGGGTTCAGGCTGGAGGAGGGGCGGGTCGATCTCAAGATGCATGGTCTCTTTCCCATTGCGGCGATGGCGCGCGCGCTGGCGATCCGGCACCACTTGCCGCGCGCCTCCACCCGTGCGCGGCTTGAGGCGCTGGCCGAACATCCGGGCATGCCGCGCAACGATCTTCTGGCGCTGCGTGATGCGCACCGCTTTTTCCTCACACTCGTTCTGGAGCAGCAGGTGGACGACATCGCGCTCGGCATTCCTCTTTCCAACAATGTCGCGCCCGAGCGTCTCACCGCGCGTCAGCAGAAGACGCTGAAAGATGCGCTGAAGAGCGTGGCCATCATTCCGCAGCTCGTGCGCAACGCCATGTTCGTGAATGGATGAACTGCGCGCTTTACCGCAGCGCGTGAAGCGGGTAACAGCACCGCATTATGGCAGGAACAGACAAACAGCAGGACATGCTCGCGGAAGGCCCGGCGATCATTCTGGTGGAGCCGCAACTGGGCGAGAACATCGGCATGGTGGCGCGCGCCATGGCCAATTTTGGTCTGGCGGAGCTGCGGCTCGTCGCCCCGCGCGATGGCTGGCCGAATGAAAAGGCGCGCGCTTCTGCAAGCCGCGCAGACCACGTCATCGACGCGGCGACCGTCTACGAGACGCCGGCCGAAGCGGTGGCCGATCTCAATTTCGTCCTGGCGACGACGGCCCGTCCGCGTGACAATTTCAAGCCCGTGCGCGGGCCGGTCGAAGCGGCAAGCGATCTGCGCAGCCGTTTTGCCGGCGGCCAGAAGACCGGCATCATGTTCGGGCGCGAGCGCTGGGGCCTCACCAATGAGGAAGTGGCGCTCGCCGACGAGATCGTCACGTTCCCGGTCAATCCGGCCTTCGCCTCGCTCAACATCGCGCAGGCCGTGCTTCTCATGTCCTATGAGTGGATCAAGACCGGCGATCAGGCCGTGACGCCGCCGGAGCAGGCGCTTGCGCCCGCCCAGAAGCTGCATATCGAGAGCCTGATGGGCTATCTCGACAATGTGCTCGACGAGCGCGGTTATTTCCGCACGGAAGACAAGAAGCCAAAGATGATGGAGAACCTGCGCGCCCTGTTCACGCGGCCGGGTTTCACCGTCGAGGAGCTTGCCGTTCTGCGCGGCGTGTTGACGTCGCTTGAGAAATTTTCGCCCAGGAACCCGCGCGGTTCTGGCGCGCCTGAGCGTTGACCGCAAAGTGGTGGCGATAGAGTGGTGGCGATAGAGTGGCGGCGATAGAGATGGATCGGAGATGAAGATGGAAACGCGGCCGATCCTGTTCTTCGATTCGGGCATTGGCGGCCTTTCGGTCGTGAAGGAAGCGCGCATTCTTCTGCCGGGGCGGCCTTACGTCTATGTGGCGGACGATGCCGCCTTTCCCTATGGCGCGTGGGAAGAGGAGGCGCTTTTGGAGCGCATGGTCGGCCTCTTTGCCGATCTCCTCGACACCTACAGGCCGGTCATGTCGGTCATCGCCTGCAACACGGCATCCACGCTCGCCATCCATCGTCTGCGCGAGGCGTTTCCAAACGAGGTCTTTGTCGGCACGGTTCCGGCCATCAAGCCGGCTGCGGAGCGCACCCGCTCAGGCCTCGTTTCCGTTCTTGCCACGCCGGGCACGGTGAAGCGGCAATACACCCGCGACCTCATCCGCGATTATGCTGCGAAGTGCCATGTGCGGCTCGTGGGCAGCGAAAATCTCGCAGCCCTTGCCGAGCAATATATGCGCCTGTCTCTTATACACATCTCCGAGCC
>MRWG01004354.1_pt1 | contig 10820 bp, 9 predicted proteins | sample 1013341 | NCBI WGS metagenome assembly MRWG01 (sample SAMN06117577, study PRJNA244670) | biofilm metagenome | biome: Water; feature: Cathode Biofilm; material: Biofilm; isolation source: microbial consortium enriched at the cathode of a solar microbial fuel cell | place: USA: District of Columbia ...
TGAGCCTGAGCGCCGCCCCGGCTTTCGCCCAGAACCTCAGCGAGCGCCAGAACATGGACAGCTTCGAGAACATCAACGCCGCCTACCAGGAAGCGGTAGAGCAGGGTCGCCAGGCCCGTGACAGCGGCCGCGCGCCGGTGGATTACCTGGCCGCCCGCGAAAACCTGGACCAGGCTGAATTCATCGCCGACCAGTTCCGCGAAATCCAGAGCCAGCGCGCCGTGGTGAAAGCCGAAGGCAACCCGGAAGGCCGCAACCAGGACTACCTGGAGCAGCGTAAAAACCTGGACAGTCTGGAAAACATCAACCGCGTGACTGACAACAGCTAAACCGAACAGCCAATCTGCCTTGAGCTTAGCCCCGGTTCCCCAACCGGGGCTTTTTTATGCCTTGTGGGAGCGGGTTGTGGGAGCGGGCCCCGCCCGCGAAAGGCCGGCAAAGCCGGCCGGCAAGATCCCAGAGACACCGTTCCCCTCCATGGCGCCGCTGCCCTTCAAGCCCTATCATCAGAGCCTCATTTTCCAGTTTTGCCCAAACACCATGCCGTTCCCATTTTCCCACGAAGAAATCACCCGCTCCTGGCGACCGCTTAACTGGCGGGCGTTTGATCCGCTGGACGAGGTGAGCCAGCGCTACGCGCAGTATTACGGCCTGGACTTCAGCAGCGACCTGCCGGACCTGGAGCACGGCTTCGGCTACTTCGAAGCCGCCGGCCATACCATCAGCGTGCACGGCTGGCGGCCGGCGGTGGCCCGCGGCACGGTGCTGATTTGCCACGGTTATTTCGACCATGTGGGGCTGTACCGGCATCTGATCGCCCACGTGCTGAGCCTGGGCTACGCGGTGCTCGCCTACGATCTGCCCGGCCACGGGCTCAGCTCCGGGCCGCGCGCCGCGATTCAGGATTTCCGCGTCTACCGCGAGGTGCTTGAGCAGTGCCTGGAACAGGCCGGCAATGACTTTCCCCGGCCCTGGCACGTCATCGCGCAGAGTACCGGCGGCGCCATCGTCATGGATTACCTGCTGCACCACGGTTTCGACGCGGACAGCAGCCCGTTTGAGCAGATTATTCTGCTGGCGCCGCTGGTGCGGCCGTTCAAATGGAGCACCGCGCGCTGGCTGCATACCCTGGTGCGCCCGTTCGCGAAATCCATCAAGCGGGTGTTCACGGTGAATTCCGGCGACGCGGATTTCCTCGACTTCCTGGAAAACAAGGATCCACTGCAATATCACCGGCTGCCGGCCGGCTGGGTGACCGCCTTGAAGAAATGGATTCCCGGTTTCGAAGCGGCCAACCGGGTGAAAATATCCCCGGTGGTGATTCAGGGTGACCGCGACGAAACCGTGGACTGGCGCCACAACCTGGGTGTGATCCGCGACAAGTTCCAAGAGCCGGAGGTACACATGCTCACCGGTGCCCGCCATCATCTCGCCAACGAACACGCGGAATACCGCGAAAAAATACTGCGGATCATTGACCGTTATTTAGCTGACTAGGCGCTTAAGGCAGGGCTTCGCTCCGGCTGCGCGAAGCGGCCGGGGAACAGGTCTAACTGGGCGGCTGGCTTGGCAGAGCACTGTCAGCAAACCACTGCAGAATCGCCTCGCGCTGGCGTGGGCTGTGAGGATGGGACAGCAAGCCTTCCACCAGAAAGGTACCCACCGTGGCAAGCGTGGCCGCCCGTTCCCGCGCCACACCGTCCGCTCGCAAGGTATGGATCACAGCCGTCTCCACGAAGCGGTGGAACTGGTCATGCCATTCCCGGATGACGTCGGACTGTTCCAGTCGGGCGTGTACGGTGGCTACCAGCTCGCGGCTCTGCTCGAACTCCCGCAACGCCCAGGCCATCTTCTCCTTCAAAGGTTTTTCCGCGATGGTCGGCAGGCGCGCCAGGGTGTCTGACATCTGTCGGTTGAGCACCCCCACCAGCAGTTCGTCCTTGCTGGCGTAATACCAGTAGAGGGTATTCGGGGCGACCCCGAGCTCCCGGGCAATCCGGTTCATGGAGGTGCCCTCGTAGCCCAGTGACAGGAACAGCCGGGAGGCTGTGTTCTCCAGCTCGTCCTGTTTCACCTTCAGATCAATATTGCGCTTGTTCTTGGCCAAGGGGCCGTCTCCCGCAGTCCGCCAGGTCATCTTGTATGGTATTCAAGAATGCTATGTTTTGCTCTTGAATGACATACAAGAAACGTGGAGCCTGACCATGGATAACCTGCGACACAGCCCTCGAGACCTGACCTGTAACAGTCAGCGAACCGGGTTTTACTCTGATGGCACCTGGTGTGCGGCCACCCTGCACCGGCCGGCGAAACCAGAAGCGGCGACCCTGCCGGCGATACTGATGCTACATGGCTGGGGCGGGATTCAGGATGCCTTAACGGTCTCCTACTACGAGGAATTTACCCGCGCGGGCTACGCGGTGATGACCTTTGATTATCGCGGCTGGGGCGACAGTGCCGGCCTGCCACGGCATGTGATTTCCGCCCGCCAACGGGTGGCCGATGCCGACGCCGCCCTGGCCTTCCTGAAAAGCCAGCCAGGCATTGACCTCCGCCGCATCGTGCTGTGGGGCTCGTCCTTTGGTGGTGGCCATGCGGTGGAACTGGCCGCCGAGCACCCGGAACTGGCCGGCGCTATTGCCCAGGTTCCTATGCTCGATGGCATGGCCGCGGTACGCGCTGTGCCCCTGGGAAGGCTGCTGCGCTTTTCGCTCTATGCCATGGCCGATCGGATCAAGCCGGGTCGGCCGGTGTACCTGCCCGTGGTCAGCGAACCCGGTGCGTTTTCTTCGATGGATCGTGACGATGCCGGCAAGGCAATGAGATTGGCTGAAACCAGCCTCGGCCGCCGCTACGATAACCGCGTTGCCGCCCGCTCCATGATGACCATGGGCCCCTACCGTCCTTTCAAGCGACTCAAGGACATCCGCATCCCGACGCTGCTGTTGGGGGCCAGCCAGGACTCGGTCGCCCCCTTTATGGAAAGCGCCATCCGGGCAGTGGACAACCCCAACCTGACCGTGGCCAGCATTGAAGCCAACCATTTTGAACCCTACTTCGAGCCGGTATTCAGCGACGTGATACGCCAGCAGCTGGCGTTTCTGGAAAGGTTGGACGGCTTTTAGAACCGACGGCCTTCGCGCGGCGTTAACCAAAGTGGCGCACAATAGTGATGAATACGTTCATGGAGGCGCCGATGAAAGGCCTGAAACCATGCCTCGCCACCCTGCTTGGGCTGGTCGCGCTGGGCGTCCCGGTCACCGCCCCGGCGGACGACCTCGACCAGCGTCTCCAGGAACGCCGCGAGGCGGGCCGGGAAGCCGCTGACCGCCGCGCCACGCAGCTTGACAGCCAGACCCGGGAAAACCGCCGCGCGGTACAGGAGCGGCTGGAACGCCGCGATGCCGAGGCGCGACAACGCCACGAAGCGGTCAAGGAACGGGCCCGCCAGCCCTGGGGCAACGACCCTTGATGCCGCCCTTATAATTAAAATTGTTTTAAATCTCTCCCATAGTTACTTTTCTTCACTTGAATATCGCCCCGGTTGATCCATTTTAGAAGGTGTTATCGAATTTATCGGTCGCGAGACCATTTGTCGTGAGACAAGGAGAAAAGTAATGAAGACCACCATGAAGGGTACGATCAAGAAATCCGCACTGCTGACCTGCACCTTCGCGCTCGCCGGCGTACTGGCCGCACCCGCCGCCATGGCGGAGTCCACCAGTGAGCAAATCGACCGCGAGTACAAGAAGGCGATGCAGGATGAGGCCATGGGCGATCACAACAAGGACGCCGCCCCCAACCCGGATTACTCCGAAGAGCGCAAGAACATCGACGACCCGGATCGTGTTAACAAGCAATACGAGAAGGCCATGCAGGAAAAGCGCAACGCCGAAGGTAAAGCCGACAGCATGAAGAAAGACGGCGGCGACTACCTGGAACAGCGCAAAAACATGGATGACCCGGAGCCGAAGGTAAAGCCGACAGCATGAAGAAAGACGGCGGCGACTACCTGGAACAGCGCAAAAACATGGATGACCCGGAGAACATCCAGAAAGAGTACGACAAAGCCACCCAGAAGAAGCAGCAGTAAGTGACCCCCAAGGCGGCGAAAGTGCCGCCGAACGGGCATGTCTGAACGGGCCGCGATGCGGCCCGTTTCTGTATAGCCCTTTGAATTGTCGGTATTCCGGCAAGGGGCGGAAGCAGTTCCCACTTTTACCTTCTCGCGCTTTTTCCTTTCAGAACAGAACGTATTTCGATGCTAGTGTGCGCTCCGTCGTGCGGGCCGTCCGTACGTATGTGGATACACACTTGACTTACAATCGCAAAAAAAGGAGCGGTTTATGAAACGGATACTTTTAGCGGTATCGCCCCTGGTGCTGGTGCTTTCCATGCCTGCGTTCGCAGCGGACGCTACGCTGGGCGTTGACGCCGAGGCGGGCGCCCGGGTGGACACCAGTGGTGCCCAGAAGCGTCTTGAGGAACAACGGGACGGCATGAAGAAGGACGCGGAGGCCCGCGCGGAGCAGGCTCGCGAGAAAGCCGAAGCGCAACGCGAGAAGGCGGAAGAGCGCGTCGAGGCGGAACGGGAAAAAGCCGAAGCCAAGCGCGAAGAAGTGAAAGAACGCGCTGAAGCTCAGCGTGACGAGGTCGAAGCACGCGCCGAAGCTGCCAAAGAAGAAGCCCGCGAGCGTCAGGAAGCGATGCAAGAGCAGGCCGAATCAAACCGCGAAGCGGCGGCCAACGCCAGCGTCAGCGGTGAAGTGAAGGCCAGTGAGCAGGGCATTGAAGCGTCACAAAAGGCTAATGCCAATGCCGATAATGGCGAAGGCAACAAGCCCTGGTACAAATTCTGGGAATAAGCGTTGTGTCGGCGCGCACCCCGGTGCGTCGACAAAAAAAGGGGCCCTGGCGGGCCCCGATATCTCCAATAATGGCACTAAAGGCAGATCAGTCCTCTTGCGCGCTCTTCTTGATCGAGACGCTTTGGTAGCTCAGGTTGATGCCGTTCTCGGGAATGCGCAGGCGAACCTGGCCGCCAGAGAACGGGCCCAGGGTGATATCCAGATTCACTTCCTTGGGCTGCAAGTTTTCCAGGCCGATGAAAAGGCGCCCATCCGGCAGGAAATCCAGGATCCCTTCCAGGGTGATCTCGTCGATCGGCAGGCTCTTAACGTTATGGTCCAGGCCGAGCGGCAGACTCAGCGCCGGCGCATCGAACAGCAGGTCGAACTGGATCACGAACTTGGGCGGATCGCCCGCTTCCGGGTTATCCCCGGGCAGGATGTAGCCCACCGGCGCTTCCGTGCGCTCGTTATTTTCGTCATCGCCCGCTTCCGGGTTATCCCCGGGCAGGATGTAGCCCACCGGCGCTTCCGTGCGCTCGTTATTTTCGTCCGGCTCGTAACGCACCCGCATGATATTGGGGCCGGTGGCGGTTTCAATTGGTACCAGGCCAATGTCCTGGGTCGGCCCGAGAATGGTATCCAGAATACCGCCGACCAGCGGAATATCACCGAGGCCTTCGAGGACCGTGTCCAGGGCGTCGCCCAGGGCAGGGAGCGTGGCCAGGGTGGTTTCGCCATCCGCCGCATTGAGGTCCACGCCAATCACCGCCGTGGCGTCCAGGTTGGTCAGGCCCACGGTGGTGGGCAGGATGCGTACCGCCACCCCACCCTGGTCGGAGTCGATGTAATCGGGGAGGTCTTCCGCTTCAACGAAGCCGAGGATTTCGGTATTCAGAGCCCCGGCGATGTACAGCAGGCGTAAGGCATCGCAGTCCTCGAAGTCGCCTTCGGAGTAGGGTGGTGTGCCTTCGAAGCCGCAACCGGTATTAGCCGCGGTGACCAGGCCGCCGCCGGTGTTTTCATCGCCGGCGCCGCCTTGGTTGGGCAGAATGCGCGTGGCGTTCGGCGGTACCGGCAGGCTGTCGTCGGTCACCGGTGATTCGCCGTTGTCGATGGCGAAGTTGTTGTTCACGTCCACGCTGGGCAGATTGTTCAGCTCCTGAAACACGCTGTCGGTGACGGCTGCGCCGCGGAACACGATGTCCATGTTGGGCCCGCCCTGATCGCGCGGGTTACCCAGCAGCAAGGCGGTTTGCAGTGGCAGCTGATCCTCGGAGCAAATTGCGTCCGCGCAGCCGCTGGTCTGTGAGGCCAGCGTGTAGCGGTACAAGGTGCCGGGCTCCCAGGGTTGATCCGGTGTGAAGGACAGCCCGCGCGGGGTCACGTCCAGCAAACCACTGACGGCGCCGCCGTCCAGTTCTTCAACCATGAAGGTGCGGCCAAGCTCGATGGAGGTCGGGTCCATGTTCTGGGAGAAGCGCACCCGGATGGCCCGGTTCGCCGGCATGTCGGTGATCGGCATTTGGTCCAACTCGACCTGGTCGCCCTCGGGGCTGGAGGACAGGCACACACCCTGACTGCCCATGCCATTGAAGGCGTTGAGGTCCAGGTCATCGTTGGTGGCGCAGGGGAAGCCGGGATAAACGGTCATCGCGAAGGGGCCGCGAAGGACGCTGTCGCCGCCGTCGCTTTCCACATAATCGGGCAGGCTGAAGCTCAGAGTGTCGCCACCGCTATTGCGGTTGATCGGCTGCAGCGCGTTGCCGGACAGGTCGGTGATGCCGGCGGTGGCGGTCACGTTGTACTGAACGCCGTAGTTGACCGGGTCCACCGGGGTGATCACCAGAGCGTTACCGTCGAGCTTCCAGGTGAAGGGTTCGCTGACGCCACCCTTGGTGAGGCGCAAGGTCTCGCCGGTTTCGATGCTGAGCGGGTCCAGGGCTTCGGTGAACAGCAGCACAATAGGCTCGCCGGGCACCATGCGGTCGGCGAACTCGCCGGGCTGCCAGGACAGTTTCTGGCTGCCGTCCTGGGTGACGGCTTGCAGCATCGGGCCGGTGTTATCCGCCAGCGGGTCCGGCGCGTTGGTCTGGTCGCGGTAGGATTCCATGCGGAAGCTGAGCAGGCCGTAGTTGTTCTCCACACCAAGGACGCGCGGCTCGACCACGCTGATGGCGTCGGCGCGCAGCACACCGTCACGCACGATGGCGCGGCCCACCAGTTCCACATGCAGCAGGTTCTGGGTAAAGGCGCCGTTGGCCCGGGCGTCGTCGGTGGTGGTGGCGAGGTCCAGGAACAGGCGCAGGTTCTTGGCCGCGTTCGGGGAATCCGAGGTGGGGTTGGGGAACAGATAACCGGTGGCGTCGGCCACCATCTCCACGGTCACGTCGCCGGAGTTAAAGCCCACCGGCACCTGGCCGCCGACAATCACCTCGAGAGCATCGCCCACCAGGCGGGAACCGCGTGCCACGCGCAGCGGTGTCACGTCGGGGAACGCCGGTGGAAACGCCAGTTCACCGAACACATCGCCGGTCTGCTTGGAAACGGTTTGATCTTCCAGCAGGGTGCCGATCACCGGCACGCAGTTGATCGGTTCGCCGGTGAGCGGCGACACGCGCACGTTATCGGCCAGGCAGCCCAGGTTCGGGTCCGCCGGTGGCACCTCGGTGACCAGAGTCTCCCGTTTACCCGTGGGCGAGCTGGTTTTCATCGGGTTCACGGTGCGCTCAAAGGACGCGATGGTGTCGCCGAAACGGCTCACCACACCGTCCACGCTGAGCACGTAGTCCACGCCCGGGGTCATGTCGTCCACCGGGTCCACGGTGATGGCGTTGCCGGCGGAGAGCAGCACCGCCGGCACCAGTTCGCCGTCCCGGGTCAGGGAGACGGTGTCGCCGTAGACCACCGTCTCTTCGTCCATCGGGTGGCTGGTGCGCAAGCGGAACGCCGAGAAGTCCATGGTTTTGAACTGGGTTTCGTCGTCCGGGAAGATCGACGCCACTTCAAAGTTCGGGCTTTCCTTCTGCAGGTCGACCGGGCCTTCCAGGGCGGCGCGGGTGGTGAAGTTCAGCGCGCCGTCGGGCAGCCCCACCTCTTCGCCATTGGCGTCGATGCCTTGCAGCACCACCTGGTACTCCGCGATCGGGTCGAGCTTGCTTTGCGGTCGCAGCACGACGCCGCGGCCGTCGTCGACGACGCTGAACTCAAACGGCACCGCGCCGCCGTCGCTGTCGGTGAACACGAAGTTGGATGGCGCCACCTGCAGCGCGGCGCCGAAGTTGAACACCACCGGCGCGTTGGGCGCCACGTCTTTCTGGTCATCCAACGGATAGGTGAAGAACAGCGCGGCGTTGCCGGATTCCGGTGCGCGCAAATCCGGCACATTGGGATTGTCGCCGCTGTCGTCACCGCCGCAGCCGAACAGGGTTGCCGCCGCGGTCAGTGTTATTAGAGCTTTATAGCGCATGGCGCACCTCCTAGAACTTAAGCGTCAGGGAACCGCTGAACACATGGACTTCGCCGCCCGCGGTCACGGTGGCAAAGGGGTTGGTCACGCCCGGTCGGCTGCTGTTCAGTTCGAAATCGCGGTCTTCCAATTGCTGGAACTGGTAGCCGAAGTCGAGACGCATCGGGTAGGCCAGGATCGGCGGGCTGGTAATCACCAGCGAGGAGCCCAGGCCGAAGATGACTTTGTCGTTATCCAGGTAGTTCACGTCCTCGGTGCGGATGCTTTCCAGCGGGGATTCCTGGAAAGCCACGCCGCCGCGCAGGGTCAGATGCCGGTTGACCTGCCATTCGGCGCCCACGCGGGGGACGGTGATGTCCTTGAACTGGGCGTTGGCCTGGTCTTTCACGGTGTCGCGTTGCAGCTCACCGGTGAGGTCCGACCAGTTCTGCCGCTCCACGGTCACGCCCATGCGGAAGTTTTTGCTGAAGTTGTACATCACGCCGGCGGCGAAAATGTCCGGCTGATACGAGTCGATGGTGTCGATGGCCAGCAGAATACCGGGGTCCGGTACGGTGCCGGGAATCACGATGTTGGATTCCACCGAAGTGCGGGCTTCGGTGTGGCCGCGGAATGTGAACGCGGTTTCCAGGCCGCCGATCCAGCAGTCGTCGTTGTGGCCGCAGATGATCTTGCCCCACTCCTGGGAGGTGGACAGCACCGGCCGCATCACCGGTTTGGCGGTAACGTTCAGCTCTTCGTATTGAGTCTCGCCGGCCAGGTTGGAGCTGGCGTTCAGGGTGGCTTCCGAGCGCAGGGACACATGCACCGAGGCGCCCACGTTGATGCCGTGCAGAAACTGGGTGCCGCCACCAATATTAAGAAACAGCGGCTGGCGGCCGTACTTCAGGAATTGCCCTTGCTCGGAGGTGCTGGAATTGAACGCCAGCATCTCTTCACCGAATTTCTCCACCCCGGCGATAATCGCGAAATAAAGCGGGTGGTTCACGGTGGTCAGGTCGGAAAGATTGGTTTTCAGCGCGATCAACGTTTGTTGCGAACGGGTGTCGTTGATCGTCGTATCGTCGCTGGTCAGTTCCTGCTCCGCGTGCAGCAGGCCGGTGGTCAGCTCGCCGCGCGGGTCCATGGTCAGATAGGCCGGGTTGTAATAAAGCGCCGAGGCCTGGGCATTAAACATGGAAAGGGCCTGGGCGGTGCCCACGTCGACCGGAAAAAGGCCGTAGGTACTGGCGGTATTGCCCATGCCGGCGAGCGCGGGAGCGCTGGCGGTGAGGGCGATGGCGGCGGCAACACTCCGGGCGGACTGCTGGAGGGATCGGTACATAATAAAGACTCTCCGGATCTTGTTATTGGGCTTATTCAAGCTCTTTTATTTCACTGGACGTTTTTTCGGGTAAGCGCGCCAGTGAAAGATGACGAAAGGTGTTTATGCGGGGGTGACCGCGAACAACGCTCTCGCCTCATATGCAACTAATAAAACAAAGCAGCGGTGAATGCCGTATGAAAAAGGTTGTGAACGGTAGACGGGGGACAGGTTACTTTACGGAACGTAGCGGGAGAGTAGCCGAACGTAATGGGTCGGTTAAAAGGAACGTTCGTGCCATATTTTAAGTGTCATATTATGCACAGGAGGGCGTGCCTTGTGGTCAAGGTCAATAGACGGAGACGCCGCCGCCCTCGCCGACCAGCACCACATCCGCCGGGCGCAGGGCAAAGAGTCCGTTGGTGACCACGCCGGTAATGTTGTTGAGGGTTTTTTCCAGATCCAGCGGGTTCACGATGTCCAGATTATGGACATCGAGAATGAGGTTGCCGTTGTCGGTGACAAAGCCTTCGCGGTATTCCGGTCGGCCCCCCAGCCCCACCAGTTTGCGCGCCACGTAGGAGCGCGCCATGGGAATCACTTCCACCGGCAGCGGAAAGGCGCCCAGGCGTTTGACCTTTTTCGAACCGTCAACGATGCAGATGAATTCCCGGGCCACCGCCGCGACGATTTTTTCCCGGGTCAGGGCTCCGCCGCCGCCCTTAATCATCTCGCGGTGTTCGTTGACCTCGTCGGCGCCGTCCACGTAGACCGGCAGCCGATCCACGTCGTTCAGCGCCAGCACCGGGATGCCGTGGCCGCGCAGGCGTTCGGCGGTGGCTTCGGAGCTGGCCACCGCGCCGGCGATGCGGCCCTTCATCGCCGCCAGGCCGTCGATGAAGAAATTGGCGGTGGAACCGGTGCCCACGCCCACCACTTCGCCTTCCGGCACGTAGCGCAGGGCCGCTTCGGCCACCTGTTTCTTCAAAGCATTCTGGTCCATGGGATCCGTCCTCGTTGCGTTGGGCGCGATTATACGGACTGCGAGGCCGTGGATACAGGACAGCGCCATGGACGCTCCGGCCCCGCGCCCCGTAAACTAGCGGTTTTACCCTTCCGGACCTTCCATGCCTGCGATGCTTGATCAATACGTAAAACGGATTCTCCAATCCCGCGTCTACGACGTGGCGCTGGAAACGCC
>MRWG01002105.1_pt1 | contig 10804 bp, 2 predicted proteins | sample 1013341 | NCBI WGS metagenome assembly MRWG01 (sample SAMN06117577, study PRJNA244670) | biofilm metagenome | biome: Water; feature: Cathode Biofilm; material: Biofilm; isolation source: microbial consortium enriched at the cathode of a solar microbial fuel cell | place: USA: District of Columbia ...
GTCGCGCGATCCGCAGCCGGCAACGGCGCGCTGGCAAGTCGCCTGCGGTCGACCTTGCCGTTGCCGGTCAACGGCAGCGCTTCCAGCTCGACGATGCGGTCCGGAACCATATGCGCCGGCAGCCGTTCGGCAAGCCGGCGCGCCGCGCTCGCGGCGTCCGGACCGCCGACCTTGAAGGCGACGAGGCGCCGGTGGCCCTCCCCTTCATGGACGACGACGGCGGCCGCCTGAACGTCCGGCAGGCGGCGCAGCTCAGCTTCGATTTCGCCGGGTTCGATCCGATAGCCGTTCAGCTTGATCTGGTCGTCGACGCGGCCGAGGAAGTGGAAAACGCCGTCTGCGTCCATGCGGACGCGATCGCCCGTCCGGTACATGCGGGCGCCGGGGGCGGCGGCGAACGGGTCCGGCAGGAAGCGTTCCGCCGTCAGGCCCGGCCGGCGCCAGTAGCCCCAGGCGACCCCGGCCCCGCCGATGAAGAGTTCGCCCGCAATGCCGGGCGGCAGCATGTTGAGGTCTCCGTCCAGCACATATAGCGCCGTGTTGTCGATCGGCCGTCCGATCGGAACCGGCGCGTCCCGGGCGTCTGCCGCGCCGAAGCGGTGGACGCAGCAGCCGACGGTCGCCTCTGTCGGCCCATATTCGTTGAAGAGCGCGATCTCCGGCGCGGCGGCCCGCCATGCCGCGGCAGCCGCGCCCGCGAGCGACTCGCCGCCGACGACGAAGGCGGCCGCGCCGGCCCGCTGGTCACTTATCGGCGCGAGGTCCGCCAGGAGGTCGAGATGCGCCGGCGTCAGTTTGACGAAGCCGTAGCCCGACCCCGACGACAGGCGCCCGGCAAGCCAGGAGGCGGCGTCCTCGGTGGGCGCGAGGTCGATCGGCCGGCCGGCGAGCAAGGGCGCCCAGAACGAAAGCACCGTCGCGTCGAACGCCGTCGATGTGACGACCGCGGTCCCGCCCGCCGCATCCGCCCCGTAGGCGGAAACCGCCCAGTCGAGATAGTTGAGCGCAGCCCGGTGCGAGACCATGACGCCTTTCGGCCGACCCGTCGAACCGGAGGTATAGATCATGTAGGCAAGGTCGTCCGCGCCCGCCGCCGGACGCCGCTGCGTCGCAGCGCCCGTGCGGATCAACCGCCGGGTCCGCCTCGAGACGGCGATCAGGGCCGTTCCTTCCGGCAGCAAGGCTTCAATGCGCGCAGCTTCCGCAGCATCGGCGATGACCGCCGCCGGCGCCGCGTCCGCCAGAATGTCTACAAGGCGGGCCGTCGGCAGGCCGGGCTCCAAAGGCACGTAGCCCGCGCCCGCCGACATCGCGGCGAGCATGGCCACCGGCAGTGCTAGACCGCGCGCCATGACGACCAGAACGCGCTCGCCCCGGCCGACGCCGTTCTCCCGGAGCAGACCTGCGGCCGCGCAGGCGTCCGCGCGAAGCTCGGAGAACGTGGCCGCGCCGTCTTCGGCCATGACTGCGACGGCCGACGACTCGCCGGCCGCCAGAACGCGCTCGTGAAGCGTATCGTCGCCCAGGGGACGATCGGCGCCGCACCCCAGTGTCGAAACCGCCGCCGTCGCATCCGCCCCAAGCAGTCCGGCGCCGACGAAGGGCGCGTCCGGCCGCTCGGCCAATCTGGCGAGCAGGCTGCGGTAGGTCGCTTCGAGTTCCGACAACTCGCGCGCCGGCACGATGTCCGTCGCGACATCGAACCCGGCGCGGATTTCACCGTCGACTCGGAGCATCGAGAGCATCAGATCGAACTTCGCCGTCCCCCGGTCGCAGTCGAGGGGCCGGACCCTGCAGTTCGGGAATGCCGGCAGCGGCACCGGCGCATCGTCGAAATTGAAAAAGGCCCGGACCGGCGGAAGACCATGCTTCGCGCCCGTGATCCGCCGCGCGACCAGATCGAACGGCGCGTCGCTGGTATCGACGGCGTCGACGGTCGCGGCCATCACCCGCCGCAACAGTTCGCCGCCGGTGAGGGCCGGATCGAGATCGACCCGCACGGGCGCGGTGTTCACGAAGCAGCCGACGACAGAGGCGAGTTCCGCCTCCTTGCGGAGCGCCACCGGGGTACCGAAGATAAAGCGTCGTTCGCCCGTCCGCCGCGCGATCAGGTCCGCGAAGGCCGCGGCAAGCACGGCATACATCGAAACGCCGCGCGCGCGCGCGACGGCTTCGAGCGGCCGGACATCGGCGGCCGGGATGGTGAACATCCGCATGGCGGCCTCGGCCCGGTTCGGCCGTTCCGGCCAACCCAGCGTCAGATCGAGCCCATCGAAGCGCCCCGCGACCTCCGCCGCATGCGCGTCGTAGCCGCCTTCGGCCGCGCGATCCCGCTGATAGCCCGCCCAATCGGCATATTGCAGGTCGAGCGACGGGAGGTCTGCTGCCGCGCCCTCGGCCTCCGCGCAATAGAACTGCGAGAGTTCCTCGAGCAGGATGCGGACGGACCAGCCGTCGACCGCGACATGATGCAGGACGAGCGAGAGCGCCTGCGCCCCCTCCGGCCCCAGGAACAAGGTCGCGCGGATCGGCGGCGAGCGGCCTAGGTCGAAGGGCCGCGCCCCTTCCGCGCGGCAGAACGCTTCGAACATTGCAGGAGAGACGTCGCGGCGCACATGCAGCAATCCGTCGATCTGATCGGCGATCGCCTGCTGCGGTCCGTCGCCCGCATCGGGGTAGATCGTGCGCAGGATTTCGTGCCGTCGTGTCAGCCGGTCGAACGCGCGACCGAGCGCCGCCGGATCGAGCGGCCCGTCGATCGCGAATGCGATCGGCACATTGTAGCGCGCCGCCTCCGGATCGAGCGCCGTCTCCGCGAGAATGCCCTCCTGGATGCTGGACAGCGGCAGGTCGGGCTCCAGGATAAACTGCCGCTCGGCGAGGACGCTGTCGGGGCTCATTCGCCGGCCTCGGGCAGCGCCGGGCGACCACGGCGGGCGCGGCGTTGGATCGTCGGCGCCGCCAGCGCCGCGTCCGTCGCCAGATCGTCGATCGCCGAAGCCATGTCGCGCAGGCCCGGTTTCTCGAAGATCTGGCGGAGAGGCAAATCGACCCCGAAGCGCATGCGGACGGCCGCCGCCAGCCGAACGCCGAGCAGAGAGTGGCCGCCGACCGCAAAGAAGGAATCCGAAAGGCGCACCGGGGCGCCGTCGAGCAGGTCGGACCAGAGCTCCCGCAGCGCTTCTTCGGTCGCCGTCCCGTCTTCCGCCGCGTCGGGCGCCGGCGTGGGGGCCAAGTCCGGCAGCGGCAGAGCCGCCGCGTCGATCTTGCCGTTCGCCGTGATCGGCAAGACCGGAACGGGCAGTATTCGGGCGGGAACCATCCAGGCCGGAAGCATTGTCCGGAGGGTCTCGCGCAGCGCGCGCTCGATCGCAGCGTCGATCGGGACGCCCGAAACCCAGGCATGAAGCGCCGCCGCCTCGCCGGCTGCCGTCGGGCGTACGCCGACATGGACGCCGTCGGCGTTTGGCAGGCAGGCGCGGAGCGCCCCCTCGATCTCGCCGGGCTCGATGCGGAAGCCGCGCAGTTTGATCTGCCGGTCGGCGCGGCCAAGGAATTCGATCGCGCCGTCCGGCCGGCGGCGCGCCAGATCGCCGGTCTGGTACATCAGCGCGCCCGGACGCTCGTTGAACGGGCCCGCGATGAACGCTTCGGCCGTCCGGCCGGGCTCGCCCGCATAGCCGAGCGCCAGGCCCTCGCCGCCGATGTACAGCGCGCCGACGACGCCGCGCGGCACCGGGTTCAGGTCCGCGTCCAGAACGTAGAGCGACGTCGCCCGGATCGGCCGGCCGATCGGCGGCGCATGGTCCGGCGCGGGGTCGGCGCCGATGTCATGCCAGCTTGCGAACGCCGTCGTCTCGGTCGGACCGTAGACGTGGACGAAGCGCGTCGCGGGCCAACCGGCGGCGGCAAGCGCCGCGACATCGGGCGCCGCCGCCTCGCCGCCGAACAGCACTTCGTCGACGCCGGCAAAGACATCGACGCCGGACCTGACGGCCCGGTCGAAGACCGCCGTCGTCAGGAACGCCGCCTCGACCCGGCCCGCCGCCAGGGCGTCTCGCAGGTTTTCCGGCGCGAAGGCGGCGCCCGGCGCGATCGCCACACTGGTTCCGCCGTTCAGCAGCGGCCCCCAGATTTCGTAGGTCGCCGCGTCGAACGCCGTCGTCGCAATCTGGCCGACCCGGCGCCCCGGCGCGAAGGCAGTATAGCCAGGGTCGACGACCAGCCGCAGCACCGCGCGGTCCGGCGCAATAACGCCCTTCGGGCGTCCGGTCGATCCGGAGGTGAAGATGACATAGGCGGCGTCGAGGCCGACGCGCTCAATCGGCGGCGGCGGCGTTCCGTCCGCCGCGATGATCCGGTCGAACGCCGCAGTCTCTGCGCCAAGCTGAGGAGCCGCGGCGCCCCGGTCCGTTACGATCAACGCCGGCCGCGCGATTTCGGTCATCTGGCGCAATCGCGCGACGGGCTGCTCGGGATCCAGGGGCGCATATGCGGCGCCGGCCTTCAGGACGCCGAGCATCGCGCTCGCCTGGTCGACGCCGCGTGTCATCATCAAGCCTACGATGTCGCCCCGCCCGACGCCCAGGCCGGCAAGGCCTGCAGCGATGCGATCGGTCAGGCGATCGAGTTCGGCATATCTGACGGCGCACCCTTCCGCATCCTCGACCGCGGGCCGTTGGGCGTGAGCCGTCGCCACCGTCCGGAAGCGGGAAACGATATCGCCGGCCGGGGCCGGGCGCGGCTCGGCAGCATCCGGGCCGCGGGTCTCGACAACGGCGCCCTCGGCGTCCAACAGCGGCGCCGCGCCGACCGCGATCTCCGGATGGTCGGCGACGGCGCGTAGCATGGCGAGCGCGCCATGGGCGAAACGTTCCGCGGTCTCCGGCAGGAAGAGGTCGTCCGCGTAATGCAGCACCAAGTCGAGACGATCGCCATTGTCGTCAAAGGCGAAGGTCAGGTCGTAACGGGCGCTGACCGCGTCGATGTTGACCGGCGTCGTCCGCGCGCCCGCCAGATCAAGGCCCATCCGGTCCGCCGGCTGGAGCACGAGCATCGCCCGGAAGAGCGGCGTTCGCCCGTCGCCGCGCGCCGGCGCCAACGCCTGCACCACGCGGTCGAACGGCAAGTCGCTGTCCGCGAACGCGGCGAGCGCGTCGCTTCTGGCGGCGGCGATGACGTCCTGCAAGCTGTCGTCGGCGGCCGCGCGCAGGCGCAGCGCGACGGCGTTGACCATGTAACCGACGAGGTCCTGCGTCTCCGGACGGTCGCGGCCCGATACCGGCGCGCCGAGCATCACCTCGTCCTGACCCGACAGACGGGCGAGATAGGCCCCGACGCCGGCCGCGAGCGTCATGAACAGCGTGGCGGCGCTCGCCCGCGCCCGGGCGCGCAACGCTTCGGCGAGGCCTGGCGGCATGGCGACCCGAAGCATGCGGCCGCGGAACCCGGCGGTTTCGTCGCGGCGGCGATCCTCCGGCAGATCGAGCCGTTCTGGCGCGCCCGCGAGGCGCTCGCGAACGCGCGCGAGCGCCGCATCCATGGCGACCGCGCGATCGTCGGCGCGCTGCCATGCAGCCCAGTCGTAGTAGCGAACCGCGGGCTCGGCGCGATCGTACGCCAAGCCTTCGAGCCGCGCCCGGTAGGCTTGGGAGAGATCTCGATAGACGACCGGGGCGGAGGCGCCGTCGGTCGCCGTGTGATGCATCACCAACGCCAGCGCGTGCCGGCCATCCGGCAGGCTGGCCGCCGCTGCGCGGATCGGCGCTTCGCGCGCGATGTCGAACGGCCGCAGCGCCTGACGCCGGAACCAGGCGTCGACGGCTTCCGCGTCGGCCGACGCCAGGCGGTCGACGCCGATCGCTATCGTCTGGGCATCGAGAACGCGGGCGACCGGCTCGCCGTTCTCTTCCGGCAGAATGGCGCGAAGCGCCTCATGTCGCGCGACGACATCGGACAAGGCGCCGGAAAGCGCCTCCAGGTCGAGCGGGCCGTCAATGATGAAGCCGTCCGGCACGTTGTAGGCCTGACTGCCTTCGACGCGCGACAGGAGCCAGAGCTGGCGTTGGCCGAAGGACGGCAGCGCCGCCGCGTCGTCGGCGCGACGACCGATCGGCGCGTGCGCGGCGGCGCCGCCCGAAGCAAGCTCCGCAAGGGCGCGCGGCGTCGGCCGTTCGAAAACGGCGTTCGCGGGGAGGTCTGCGTCGAGGGCCTGGCGGAGGCGGCCGACCGCCTGCACCGCCAGCAGCGAGTGGCCGCCGAGCGCGAAGAAGTTCTCCTCCGGGCCAACGTCGCTCCGACCCAGCACGCTGGCGAACACCGCGCACGCGATCTCCTCAGCCGCCGTCCGCGGACCGTCCAACGCGAGCGCGGCCGACGGCTGAGACGCAGCCTCCGGCGCCGGAAGCGCCGCAACGTCCAGCTTCCCGTTCGACGTCACCGGCAACGCATCCACAACCACCGTCGCCGACGGAACCATGTGCGACGGCAGGCGCGCCGACAGATGCGCCTCCAGATCCGGCGGAACCACCCCCGTCCCCGTCGTCACATACGCCACAAGACGCCGGTCCCCCGGACGGTCCTCCCGCACCGCGACCGCAGCCGTCCGCACCCCGGCATGCTCCAGCAGCGCCGTCTCGATCTCCCCCAACTCGATCCGGAAGCCCCGAAGCTTCACCTGACGGTCCCGGCGCCCCAGATACTCCAGCGACCCGTCCGGCCGACGGCGCGCAACGTCCCCCGTCCGATACATGCGCGCGCCCGGCCGGCCCCCGTGCGGGTCCGCCGTGAAGCTCTCCGCCGTCAGCCCCGGACGCCCCAGATAGCCCCGCGCCACCTGAACCCCGCCGATCCAGAGATCCCCCGCGACGCCCGCCGGAACCGGCTCCAGCGCATCGTCCAGCACGTAGAGCGACGTGTTCGCGATCGCATGACCGATCGGAACCGGCTCCCGCTCCGCCGGTCCGCACGCATGCCAGCTCACGTCGATCGCCGCTTCCGTCGGTCCGTAGAGATTGTCCAATCGCGCCCCGGCCGGCGCATGCATGGCGAACCGGTTCGCCAACGCCGCCGGCAGCGCCTCCCCGCTGCTGATCACATGCCGGAGCGACCCGCACGAACCCAGCGCGTCCGCCGCAGGCCCATGCCCCAGGAACGCCTGCAGCATCGACGGCACGAAGTGGCAGACCGCGATCGCCTCGTCCCGCAGCAGCCCCGCCAGCGCGTCCGGGTCCCGGTGCGCCCCCGGCGGCGCGACGACAAGCGTCCCGCCGACCGTCAGCGGCCAGAAGAACTCCCAGACCGACACGTCGAAGCCGAACGGCGTCTTCTGCAGCACCCGTTCGCCCGGCCGCAGCCCGAACGCCTCCTGCATCCACGCGATCCGGTTCGCAAGGCCGCCATGACCGTTCATCACCCCCTTCGGCCGGCCCGTCGAGCCCGACGTGTAGATCACATAGGCCAGGCTCTCCGGACCCACATCGACCAACGGCGCTTCGGTCCCGCGCCGGCCCGTGCGCGCCGGGCCGTCCACCACGAGCGTCCGGCCCGCATGCGCCGGCAACCGCTCCAGCAGCGACTGGCGCGTCGCCACCGCCGCAACGCCCGCGTCCGACAGCATGTACGCCAGCCGATCCCGCGGCAGGTCCGGATCCAGCGGCACGTAGGCCCCGCCCGCCTTCATCACCGCCAACAGCGTCGCAACAAGCTCGACCGACCGCTCCAGCAGCACGCCGACCCGCGCCTCCGGACCGACGCCCGCGCGCATCAGCCGACGCGCCAGCGCGTTCGCCTGCGCGTCCAACTCACCATAGCTCACCGTCCGGCCGTCGAACCTGAGCGCCGGCGCTTCCGGATGCGCCGCCGCACAGGCCTCGAACTGCCGGTGGACCGGCCGAAACGCGCCATAGTCCCGCGTCGTCGCATTGACCCCCGACAACAGCCACGACCGCTCCAACCCATCCGTCAACGGCGCCGTACCGACCGAACCCGCCATACCCGACGCCAGCCAAGCCAGAACTCGCTCGTACCGCGCGGCGAACATCGAAGCGCGGTCCGCGTCGAAGGCCGCGGCGGACAGATCGAGGTCGATCTCGATCCGGTCTTCGTCGCCGTAATCGCGCACGAAAAGCTCGACCGGCGTCCGGGCGACGCCATTCAGCAGCACCCGTGGCGGCGCGGCGCGCGCGGTTCCGAAGTCGATCGCGCCATAGTCGACGCGCTCATAGGAAACGTTCAGGTCGAACAGCTGCACGACCCGCCGGTTCGCCTGGCTGAGCCGCCGGGCCGTTTCGCTCAACGGATGGCGGGAATGGCGCATGGCGCCCCGCATCGCGCGGTCGAGTTCCCGCAGCAGGTTTTCGACCGGCGCGTCCGGGTCGATGGCGAGGCGGGGCGCGACCGCCCGGGAGAAGAGCCCGAAGGTCGCCTTCTCGCGCGCAGTCGGGCGGCCCAGGACCGGCATGCCGAACGCGACGTCCGCGGCGCCGGAATGGCGGTGGAACAGGATCAGGGCGGCAGCGATGAAGAGCCGGCTCAGAGGCGCGCCGAGCCGCTCCGCATTTTCGCGGAGACCAGCCAGCATTTTGCCGTCGATGACCGTGCGCCGCGTGTACGTCGCGGCCGCCGCCGCGCCGTCGAGCACGCCGCCGGACGCATCGACCAGCCGCTCCGGCAGCGTGCGGTAAAGGTCGTCCCAATAGGCGCGGTCCCGCTCAAGGCGCGCTGCATCGTCGGCCTGGCTTGCGGCGTCGGCGAATGCCGGCGCGGCGGGCAGGTCCGGCGCGGCGCCGGCGGCGAGCGCGCGATAGATCGCGGCCACGTCCCGCACGAGCAGCCCGTTCGCCCAGGCGTCCATGTTGATGTGGTGGTAGCGCATCACCCAGAGGCGCCGGTCGGGCGCGACGCGGATCAGGTCGAAGCGAAAGGTCGGGTCGCCCGCCAGCGGTATCGCCTCGCGGCCAAGCGAATCCGCGAGCGCGGCCGCCGCGGCGGCCGGATCCGGCGCAGCCGCGACGTCATGCATGCTGAGAAAGCGCTCCGGCATTGTGGCCGCGACCTGGACCGGTTCCGCCCCTTCGTCGCGCGCCAGAGGCGTCATGCGCAGCGCGTCATGCCGGTCCCAGGCAATACGGAGCGCGCGCTCCAGACGTTCCGGATCGAACGCGCCCCGAATGTCGAGGCAGGCGCCGACCGTGTGGACGGCGGTTCCCGGGAACAGCGCATGCTCCCGCCAGATCTCGCGCTGCGCGACCGTAAGCGGCGTCGCCAGTCCGGCAATTTCGGTCGCTTCCTGCGGCCGTGCATCCATTGTCCGCGGCCCTATTTCAGCGGTCGAATGCAGGCCGGACGGTTGGCGCCGCGCCGGTCAGGGAAATGGCGAAGCGCCATCAAGTCGGCGTGCCGCGACGATGCAAGTTCTTGCCGGAATCGCTCGCTGAATCGGCATTGCATCGGGGCCCCCACCACGTTTATGCCAACGATTATTGAGTATTGCACAAGCCGGCGGCAGATTGAAATTCCGAGCGTCGGCTTTCTTGCGAATTGCCGTTTCCCGGCGACGCAGGCATGCTTTACGCCAATTCCGACGCATGCCGTCACGCCGTTCAACCGGAGCAGGAAGCCCGAGATGTTCGATCGACCCAACGAATCGGCCGCCGCCTCGCACGTCGTTCTGATCAACGACGAGGAGCAATATTCGCTCTGGCCCGCGACGAAGGACGTCCCCGCGGGCTGGCGGAACGTCTTCGCCGGCGACCGCGACGCCTGCCTCGAATACGTGGAGACCCACTGGACCGACATGCGGCCGAAAAGCGTTCGGGACGCGGCCGGCTGAAGGACGCGCCGGGAATGCTCGATGCCGCAAATCGCGACGCCTGGCTGCCGGAGGCGCGCGCGTCCGGAACGGGGGCGCCGCTCGTCTGTTTTCCACCGGCCGGCGCCGGCGCCGGCTTCTTCCGGGAATGGTCGGCGCGGCTGCCCGGCTGGCATGTTGCGCCCGCCCAGCCGCCCGGCCGGGAGGAGCGCTTCGGCGAACCGGCGGTCGAAGATGCGCTGGCGCTCGCAGCGGGCGCCGCGGCCGCGATTCGAACCCGTGGCTGGCCCGAGGTCACGCTGCTTGGCTACAGCTTCGGCGCGCTCCTGGCGTTCGAGACGGCGAGAGCGCTGGAGGACGCCGGCGCCTGCCGGGTCCGGCGCCTGATCGTCTGCGCGCGCGCGGCGCCCCAGACGGCCGCCAAGGCGACGGTCGCCGACTGGCCCGACGCGGATCTCATCGCCTATGTCGAGAGCCTCGGCGGCCTGCCGCCGGAGATCGCGGCCGCGCCGGAGTTCCTGGCGCTACTGTTGCCGACGCTCCGCGCCGACTTTCGCGCGAACGACCTCTATGCCGCGCCGGCCGATCGACGCATCGCAGCGCCGATCGCCATCGTCGCGGGCGACGACGACCCGGCGACGGCGGACGGCAAGGCCGAAATCTGGCGCGACCGCACGACCGGACGGAGCCGGGCGTTCCGCGCGCCGGGCGGTCATTTCTTCGTGCTGGAGGACCCTGCGGCGGCGTTCGATGCTATCGTGCAGGCGTCGGCGGATTGGGAGGACGCGTCTTGACGAGGCAACGGCCACGCCGCGGGCGCGTCATCGGATGGACGGCGGCCCTCGCGATGACGCTCGCCGCCCCGCTTGCGCCGGCGCATGCCCAGTTCGCGTCGGCGCCGGGCGGAGAGCCGCCGATTTGCGCCGGCGCGCCGGCCGACGCCCCCGCGAACGACGCGATGGGCCCGAACGTCATGCACAAGCCCATCGCAGC
>MRWG01002106.1_pt1 | contig 10804 bp, 21 predicted proteins | sample 1013341 | NCBI WGS metagenome assembly MRWG01 (sample SAMN06117577, study PRJNA244670) | biofilm metagenome | biome: Water; feature: Cathode Biofilm; material: Biofilm; isolation source: microbial consortium enriched at the cathode of a solar microbial fuel cell | place: USA: District of Columbia ...
TGCCGGCGAAGATGATCAGCGAGATGCCGTTGCCGACGCCGCGCTGGGTGATCTGCTCGCCGAGCCACATCAGGAAGATGGTGCCGCCGACCAGCGTTATGACCGTGGAGGCGCGGAAGAAGACACCCGGATCGAGGACGGCGGTCGCCCCGCCGGCGGCCTGCATGCCCTCGAGCCCGACCGCGATGCCGTAGCCCTGCACGGCGGCCAGCAGCACGGTGCCGTAGCGGGTGTACTGGTTGATCTTCTTGCGGCCGGCCTCGCCCTCCTTCTTCATCTGCTCCAGCGACGGCACCACGGCGGTCATCAGCTGCATGATGATCGCGGCCGAGATGTAGGGCATGATGTTGAGGGCGAAGATGGTCATGCGGGAGAGCGCGCCGCCCGCGAAGGTGTCGAAGATGTCGAGCACGCCGCCGCGCTGCTGGTCGAAGACCTCCTGCATCACGGAGGGATCGATCCCAGGCAGCGGGATGTAGGTACCGAGGCGGTAGATCACGAGCGCGCCCAGGGTGAACCACAGGCGCTTCTTCAGCTCCGTCGCCTTGCCGATGGCGCCGAAGTTGAAGTTCGAGGCAAGTTGCTCGGCGGGTGAGGCCATGCTCTGTCACATCCCCGTGTTCGAACCGGCGACACGTTCCGTCGCCCGACCGGTTGGACCCGCGAAGCGCTTAGCACAAACGCCGGGCCCCTGAAACGAAGACGCGGACGGTGCCCTTCGGCCCCGCCGCGCCCTTCTCAGACCGAGCGGTCCGCCCCTCGTCCGGGGCCGGACCTCCCGTTCGTCACTCAGCCTGGCCGCCGGCGCGCTTCTCGGCGGCCGCCTTCTTGCGCGCGGCGCGCTTGCCTTCCTTGCGCTCCACCGGCGGGGGCAGCGTGACCGAGCCGCCGGCCTTCTCGACCGCCTCGATCGCACCCTTGCTGGCGCCCGCGACATGCAGGTCGAGCTTCGCCGTCAGCTCGCCCTTGCCGAGCAGGCGCACGCCGTCGCGCACCCGGCGCAGGACGCCGGCCGCGACCAGCGCGTCGCCGTCGACCGGCTTGCCGGCATCCAGCTTCTTGGCGTCGACCGCCTTCTGCAGCCGGCCGATATTGACCTCGACGAAGTCGGCGCGCAGCGCGTTGTTGAAGCCGCGCTTCGGCAGCCGCCGGTAGATCGGCATCTGGCCGCCTTCGAAGCCCTTGATGGCGACGCCCGAACGGGACTTCTGGCCCTTCACGCCGCGACCGCCGGTCTTGCCCTTGCCGGAGCCGATACCGCGGCCGACGCGCATGCGGCCCTTGCGGGCGCCCTCGTTGTCGGCGAGTTGGTTCAGTTTCATGACCGTCTATCCTTGATGCACTTCCGGACCCGGCTCCCGGGCCCTGTCGGGGAGAGGCCGACTACTCGACGATCTCCACCAGATGCGGGATCTTGTTGACCATGCCACGCACGGCCGGGGTGTCCTCGCGCTCCACCTCGTGGCGCACGCGGCGCAGGCCCAGGCCGCGAAGCGTGGCGTGCTGGTCCTGCGGACGGCCCGCCGCGCTGCGCGTCTGGCGGATCCGGATGGTCTTCTTGTCAGCCATTGGCGGCCTCCTTGGCGACGCCGTGATCGACGCCGTCGTCGCGGCGGCCGACCAGATCGCTGACCTTCTTACCGCGGCGGGCGGCGACCATGCGCGGCGACTGGCAGCGCTGCAGGCCGGCGAACACCGCCTTGATCATGTTGTAGGGGTTGGAGGTGCCGACCGACTTCACCACGACGTCCTGCACGCCCAGCGCCTCGAACACGGCACGCGTCGGGCCGCCGGCGATGATGCCGGTACCCGGGGGCGCCGCGCGCAGTTCCATCCGGCCCGCGCCGAAATGGCCGAAGATGTCGTGGTGCAGGGTCCGGCCCTCGCGCAGCGGCACGCGGATCATGTTCTTGCGCGCATGCTCCGTGCCCTTGCGGATCGCCTCCGGCACCTCGCGGGCCTTGCCCGAGCCGAAGCCGACGCGGCCGCGGCCGTCGCCGACCACCACGAGCGCGGCGAAGCCGAAGCGTCGACCGCCCTTCACCACCTTGGCCACGCGGTTGATCGCGACCAGCTTCTCGACCAGATCGGGGTCCTGCCCGTCACGACGGTCGTCTTTAGGTCCTCTCGCCATCACTCAGGCTCCCGATTTAGAACGACATGCCGGATTCGCGCGCGGCGTCAGCCAGCGCCTTCACCCGGCCGTGATATCGATAGCCGCCGCGATCGAAGACGACGTCTCCGATGCCGGCCTTCTTCGCGCGCTCGGCCAAGAGCTTGCCGACCTCGGCCGCCGCCTCGGTGTCGGCGCCGCCCTTCAGCTTGCCCTTGAGCTCCTTGTCGAGGCTCGAGGCAGCGGCCAGCGTGCGGCCCTGGCGATCGTCGATGACCTGCGCGTAGATCTGCTTCGACGAACGGAAGACCGACAGCCGCGGCTTGCCGTTCGCGTGCAGCGCGATGCGGTAGCGGCTCCGCCGCTTACGACGCTCTTGAAGTTGCTTCGCAGTCTGCATGACCGTCGTCCTTTACTTCTTCTTACCTTCCTTGCGCAGGATGGTTTCGTCGGTGTACCTGACACCCTTGCCCTTGTACGGCTCCGGCGGACGGAACCCGCGGATTTCGCTGGCGATCTGGCCGACGCGCTGCTTCGAGGCGCCGGAGACCGCGATGACGTTGCCGCGGTCGCCCTCGATCTGGATCGTCACGTCCGACGGGATCGGATAGTTGACGTCGTGACTCAAGCCCAGCGAGAGCTTCAACGTCGAACCCTGCACCAGCGCGCGGTAGCCGACGCCGTTCACTTCCAGACGGCGGGTGAAGCCCTCGGACGCGCCCCGGACCGCGTTGTTGATCAACGCACGGGTCGTGCCCCAGGCCTGCCGGGCCCGTTTCGTCATGTTCTGCGGCTTCACGGTGACCCGCTCGTCCGCCACCTCGACATCGACGAAGTCGAGGATGCGAACATGCTGTTCACCGTTCTTGCCCTTCGCGGTCAGCAGCCCGTCGACGAGGGAGACCTCGACGCCGCTCGGGATGGTGACCGGATTGATGCCTACGCGCGACATGGCTCAAAATCCCTTGATAAGACCTTCGCTTCGAGGGTCGCCGTTCCGGATCAGAAGATCCGGCACAGCACCTCGCCGCCGACATTCGCCTCGCGAGCCTCCTGATCGGACATCACGCCGCGCGGGGTCGAGAGGATCGAGATCCCCAGCCCGTTATAGTGCAGCGTCAGATCCCTGATCTTCGAATAGACCCGGCGGCCCGGCTTCGAGATGCGGCTGATCTCATGGATCGCCGGCTCGCCGTCCTGGTACTTCAGCTCGACCGTGATCTCGCTGACGCCCGTGCGGGTCTCCGCCTGCGAATAGCCGCGGATGAAGCCCTCGCGCTGCAACACGTCCAGCACGTTGGTGCGAAGCTTCGACGCCGGCACGGGAATCGTGTCCTTGCGGGCCATCTGGCCGTTGCGGATGCGGGCGAGCATATCGCCGAGCGGATCGCTCATCGCCATTGTCCGATCCTCCTTACCAGCTCGACTTCACGACGCCCGGGATCTGGCCGATCGCGGCCAGGTCACGCAGAGCGATACGCGAAATGCGGAACTTGCGATAGAACGCCCGCGGGCGGCCCGAAATCTCGCACCGGTTGCGCACGCGAACCGGCGAAGCGTTGCGCGGAAGCTTGTTCAGCTTCATCTGCGCCTGGAAGCGCTCCTCCGGGGCGATCTCCTTGTCGTGGACGATCGCCTTCAGCGCGGCCCGCTTCGAGGCGTAGCGCTTCGAAAGCTTGATCCGGCGGTTGTTCTTTTCGACGGCGCTTTTCTTAGCCATCTCGACGTCTCCGATCTTACTGCTGGAACGGCATGTTGAACTTGGAGAGCAGCGTCTTCGCCTCCGCGTTCGTCGATGCCGTCGTGCAGATCACGATGTCCATACCCCGGGTGTCGTCGACCTTGTCGTACTCGATCTCCGGGAAGACGATTTGTTCGCGCAGGCCCATGGCGTAGTTGCCCTGGCCGTCGAAGCTGTTCGCCTTCACGCCGCGGAAGTCGCGCACGCGCGGTAGCGCGATCGTGATCAGCCGGTCGAGGAAGTCCCACATCCGCTCGCGCCGCAGCGTCACCTTGCAGCCGATCGACATGCCGTCGCGGATCTTGAAGCTCGCGACCGACTTGCGCGCCTTCGTCGCCACCGGCTTCTGGCCGGTGATCAGCGCAAGCTCCTCCATCGCGTTCTGGAGCTTCTTGCGATCCTGGACGGCTTCGCCGACGCCCATGTTGATCACGATCTTCTCCAGACGCGGCACTTCCATCGCGTTCTTGTAGCCGAACTCGCTCTTCATCTCCGACCTGATCTGGTCGTCGTAGAGCTTCTTCAGCCGCGGGACGTAGCGTTCTTCCGCCATCTACCCAATTCCTCTAACCAAACCCGAGGACCGTATCCGGACGCCTCATTGCGCCGGACGTGTCGTCAGGCGTCGATTTCCTCGCCGGACCGCTTCGCGATCCGCACCTTCCGGCCGTCTTTCAGGACCTTGAACCCGACGCGGGTCGGCTTCTTGTCCTTCGGGTCGAGCAGCGCGACGTTCGAGACGTCGATCGCCATCTCCTGCTCGACGATGCCACCCTGGCTGGTCTGGCTCGGACGCTGATGGCGCTTCGCCATCGCGACGCCCTGCACCACGACCTTGTGCTCCTTCGGGCGCACGGAGACGACTTCGCCTTCCTTGCCCTTGTCGCGACCGGTCAGCACGACAACCGTGTCGCCCTTCTTGATCTTCGCCGCCATCAGATGACCTCCGGCGCAAGAGAGATGATCTTCATGAACCGCTTGGCGCGTAGCTCGCGCACCACCGGGCCGAAGATACGGGTGCCGATCGGATCGCCACCCTTGTTGATCAGCACCGCCGCGTTGGTGTCGAACTTGATGGTCGACCCGTCCGGGCGCTTGATCTCCTTGGCCGTGCGCACGATCACGGCGCGGTGCACCGCGCCCTTCTTCACGCGGCCGCGCGGGATCGCCTCCTTCACGGAGACGACGATGATGTCGCCGACCGAAGCGAACCGCCGCTTCGAGCCGCCCAACACTTTGATGCACTGGACCCGACGCGCGCCGCTGTTGTCGGCGACATCGAGGTTGCTCTGCATCTGGATCATGGCGATCTACTCCCGAACCCGACGTACCCGTCGAGTGCCCTTAAAGTGTTTGCCTCAACCCTCGGCCGGCTGGGCGGCGTCCGCGCCCTCCGCGGCGTCCGTCACCAGTTCCCAGCGCTTGCGCTTGGAATGGGGGCGAGACTCGCGGATGCGGACCAAATCGCCGGTCTTGGCCGTGTTGGACTCGTCATGCGCCATGAAGCGCTTCGACTTCTTGACGAACTTCTTGAACACCGGGTGACTCACCCGGCGCTCGACCTCGACAACGATGGTCTTGTCGGTCTTATCCGAGACCACCTTGCCCTGCAGAATGCGTTTCGGCATCGCTTCTCTACTCCGTAACCGGACGGGGCCAGGCCCTTAGGCCGCCTTCTCCGCCTGCCGCTCAGCGACAATCGTCTTGATCCGCGCGATATCGCGGCGCACCTGGCGCATCCGCGCGGTGTTCTCGAGCTGGCCGCTCGCACGCTGGAAGCGCAGGTTGAAGGCTTCCTTCTGGAGCGAGGCCAGCTGATCCTTCAGCTCGTCGTCCGACTTCGAACGAATATCGTCGATCTTCATCACCTTCACCCCTACATGCCGATGCGGCTGATGACCTTGCACTTGATGGGCATCTTGGCCGCCGCCAGCTCGAAGGCCTCCTTGGCGACATCGCCCGGCACGCCGTCCATCTCGAACATGACGCGGCCCGGCTTCACCCGGCAGACCCAAAGCTCGGGCGTGCCCTTGCCCTTACCCATGCGCACCTCGGCCGGCTTCTTCGAGACCGGCACGTCGGGGAAGATGCGGATCCACACCTTGCCCTGGCGGCGGATGCGGCGGACGATCGCACGACGCGCAGCCTCGATCTGGCGCGCGGAAATCCGCCCCGGCTCCATGGCCTTCAGGCCGTGGCTGCCGAAATTGAGCGAGGCACCGCCCTTCGCCAGGCCGTGGATCCGACCCTTGTGCGCCTTGCGGAATTTGGTTCGCTTCGGACTCAGCATCTCTAACCAACCCGTCTTTCTGCCGCGGCGCGCCGCCCTCTCGCGTCACGCTCCGCCGATGTTACTCCGTCGTTCGCTCCGGCCCCTAGCGATGCCCGCCGCCGTGACCGGGGCCACCGCTGCCGCCCTGGGCCTCGGCCAGGCGCTTGTCGAGCGCCATCGGATCGTGGGCCATCACCTCGCCCTTGAAGATCCAGACCTTGACGCCGCAGACGCCATAGGTGGTGTGCGCTTCCGACACGCCGAAATCGATGTCCGCGCGCAGCGTGTGCAGCGGCACGCGCCCCTCACGGTACCATTCGGTGCGCGCGATCTCCGCGCCACCGAGCCGGCCGGCGCAGTTGATCCGGATGCCCTGGGCGCCCATGCGCATCGCGTTCTGCACCGCACGCTTCATGGCGCGGCGGAAGGCGACCCGGCGCTCCAGCTGCTGGGCGATATTGTCGGCCACCAGCTTCGCGTCCAGCTCCGGCTTGCGGATCTCGACGATGTTGAGCGCGACGTCGCCGCCGGTGTGGCGCGCGAGGTCCTGGCGCAGCTTCTCGATGTCCGCACCCTTCTTGCCGATCACGACGCCCGGACGCGCGGTGTGGATCGTCACCCGGGCGCGACCCGCCGGCCGCTCGATCACGATGCGGCTGACGCCGGCCTGCTTCAGGCGATCCTCGAGATACTTGCGCAGCTCGATGTCCTGATGCAGCAGCTTCGCGTAGTTGCGGCTGGAGAACCAGCGGCTGTCCCAGGTGCGGTTGATGCCGACACGCAGCCCGATCGGATTGATTTTCTGACCCATTACTCGGCCTCCTCGCGCTCGCGGACCACGATCGTCAGATTCGAAAACGGCTTCTGGATCCGACCGACCCGGCCCCGCGCCCGGGGGCGGAAGCGCTTCATGACGAAGCTCTTGCCGACATAGGCTTCCTTGACGAACAGCCGGTCGACGTCGAGCTGATGATTGTTCTCGGCGTTGGCGACCGCGGCCTCCAACACCTTCTTCACATCGCCCGCGACGCGCCGACGCGCGAAGGTCAGATCCGCCAGCGCCGCCTGCACCTTCTTGCCGCGGATCATTCCCGCGACGAGGTTCAGCTTCTGCGGGCTGACCCGCATGGTGCGGGAGACTGCCCGGGCCTCGACGTCGTCGAGCGTGCGTTCACGTGCCGCCTTGCCCATGACTTACTTCCTCTTCGCCTTCTTGTCGGCCGCGTGGCCGTAGTAGGTGCGGCTCGGCGCGAACTCGCCGAACTTGTGGCCGATCATCTGCTCGGTCACCAGGACCGGCACATGCTTGCGGCCGTTGTGCACGCCGAAGGTCAAACCGACGAACTGCGGCAGGATGGTCGAGCGGCGCGACCAGGTCCGAATGACCTCCTTGCGGCCGGACTCGCGCGCCTTCTCCGCCTTGGTGAGCAGAAAGTCGTCGACGAACGGACCTTTCCAAACTGAACGAGCCATGGCGCCTATTCCTTACTTCTTCGTGCGACGACGGCGGATGATGTACTTGTCCGTCGCCTTGTTCGACCGGGTCCGCTTGCCCTTCGTCGGCTTACCCCACGGGGTGACCGGATGACGGCCGCCCGAGGTGCGGCCCTCGCCGCCGCCATGCGGGTGATCGACCGGGTTCATCACCACGCCGCGCACCGACGGGCGCTTGCCCTGCCAACGGCTGCGGCCGGCCTTGCCCATGTTGGTGTTCTGGTTGTCCGGGTTGGAAACGGCGCCCACGGTCGCCATGCACTCCGCCCGAACCACCCGAAGCTCGCCCGAGGTGAGCTTCAGCTGCGCATAGCCCTGATCGCGGCCGACGAGCTGCGCGTAGGCACCAGCCGAGCGCGCGATCTGACCGCCCTTGCCCGGCTTCATCTCCACATTGTGGATGATGGTGCCGATCGGCATGCGGGCCATCGGCATCGCGTTGCCGGGCTTCACGTCGACGCGCGCGCCGGCGACCACCACGTCGCCTTCCTTCAGGCGCTGCGGGGCCAGGATGTAGGACTGCTCGCCATCCTCATACGCGATGAGGGCGATGAAGGCCGTGCGGTTGGGGTCGTACTCCAGCCGCTGCACCGTCGCCGGCATGTCCCACTTCTGCCGCTTGAAGTCGATCACGCGGTACTTGCGCTTGTGCCCGCCGCCGCGACGACGCGCGGTGATGCGGCCGGCATTGTTGCGCCCGCCCGACTTGGTGAGCCCCTCGGTCAACTTCTTGACCGGCTCGCCCTTGTACAGCTCGGAGCGGTTCACCAGCACGAGGCCGCGCTGGCCCGGCGTGGTCGGCTTGTAGCTCTTGAGCGCCATATCCTAAATCCTCATCCTCTGCGCCGAATTCCCGCGGGATCCCAACCTCAGACGCCGGTCGCGACGTCGATCGAGGACCCCTCGGCCAGGCTGACGACCGCCTTCTTCCAGTCGCTGCGCCGACCCGGGCGGCCGCGGAACCGCTTGGTCTTGCCCTTGACGGTCAGCGTGTTGACGCCGGTCACTTTGACGTCGAACAGCTTCTCGATCGCCGCCTTGATCTCCGGCTTGGTCGCGTCCTTGGCGACCTTGAAGACCACCTGATTGTGTTCGCCCACGAGCGTCGCCTTCTCGGTGATGACCGGGGCGACGATCACGTCGTACATGCGCTCGGTCGAGAGCGCGGGCTTCTTGAAGAACTTCCAGCTCATTTCAACCGGGCCTCCAGCCCTTCGACGGCCGCCTTGGTCAGCACCAGCTTCTGGCGGCGGAGAATGTCGTAGACGTTGGCGCCCTGCGTCGGCAGCACGTCGATCGCCGGGATGTTGCGCGCGGCCAGGCTCAGATTGTGGTCGAGCTCCGGGCCGCCCACGATCAGCGCGTTGTCGAGCCCGAGGGCCGCCAGCTTCGCCTTCAACTCCTTCGTCTTCGGCGAGGTGACGGCGGCATCATCGACGATGATGAGCGAGCCGTCGGCCTGCTTCGACGAGAGCGCATGGCGCATCGCCAGCTTGCGGACCTTCTTGTTCAGCCGGTGCGCATGGTCGCGGACCACCGGGCCGAACGCCTTACCGCCGCCGCGGAACTGCGGCGCCTTGCCGTTGCCCGCCCGCGCGCGGCCCGTGCCCTTCTGCCGGTACATCTTGGCACTGGTGCCCGCCACTTCGTTGCGGGTCTGCGCGTGGTGCGTACCGGCGCGGCGCTTGGCCAGCTGGTAATTGACCATGCGCGCCAGGATGTCCTTGCGCGGCTCGAGCCCGAAGATCTCGTCGGCGAGTTCGATATCGCCGGCGGCCTTGTTGTCGAGCGTCAAGACCTTGGTCTTCATCGTTCCAATCCTCTACCCCGAGACGCCCTGATCACGCGTCCGACTTGTCGTCGCCGCCGGCATCGCCTTCCGCCGGGGCCTCGCTGGCTTCCGCCTCGGCGGCCGTATCGGCAGCCGCGGCTTCCTCGGCGGCGGCCTCCTCGGCCGCGGCCTTGATCGCCGCCGGCATCGGCAGGCCCTCCGGCAGGGCCGACTTGGCCGCGTCGCGGACCAGCACCCAGCCGTTCTTGGCACCCGGCACCGCGCCGCGAACCATCAGAAGCCCGCGCTCCGCGTCGGTGCGCACGACCTCCAGGTTCAAGACCGTCACCCGCTCGGCGCCCATGTGGCCGGCCATCTTCTTGCCCTTGAACACCTTGCCGGGGTCCTGGCACTGGCCGGTGGAGCCGTGGGCCCGGTGCGAGACCGAGACGCCGTGGCTGGCCCGAAGGCCGCCGAAATTGTGACGCTTCATCGCGCCCTGGAAGCCCTTGCCGATCGAGGTCCCGGTGACGTCGATCCGCTGGCCGGCCAGGAAGTGCTCGGCCGTCAGCTCGTCGCCAGGATTGAGCATGCAATCGTCGCTCACCCGGAACTCCGCCAGCTTCCGCTTCGGCTCAACCCGCGCCTTGGCGAAGTGGCCGCGCATGGGCTTCGTCGTGTGTTTCACTTTGCGCTTGCCCGCGCCGAGCTGAACGGCGGTGTAGCCGTCGCGCTCCGCGGTCCGCACAGCCGTGACCTGAACCCCGTCCATCTGCAGGACCGTGACCGGCAGTTTCGTGCCGTCCTCGGACCAGATCCGGGTCATGCCCAGCTTCTTCGCAATCACGCCGCTACGCATCGGACCGTTCCCTCTTTAGAGCTTGATCTCGACATCGACGCCGGCCGCGAGATCGAGCTTCATCAGCGCATCGACCGTCTGCGGCGTCGGATCGACGATGTCCAGCACGCGCTTGTGCGTGCGGATCTCGAACTGCTCGCGGCTCTTCTTGTCGACGTGCGGACCCCGCAACGTCGTGAACCGCTCCACCCGCGTCGGCAGCGGGATCGGGCCCCGGACCGCCGCACCGGTACGCTTGGCCGTGCTCACGATTTCTTTCGTGGACTGGTCCAAGATCCGATGATCGAACGCCTTCAGGCGGATGCGAATGTTCTGGCTATCCATGCCAACCACCCTTCGAACCTTCCCCGATCATCCGGGGAGGAAAGCGGCGCCCTGAGCTCGGATCCCCTGTCGGGACCCCGCGGCCGTCGGGCGCCGCAACCGTTACCTCCGGGGCGCCGAGCGCCCCGTTTCGCCCGCTCTCTTACTTCGAGATGGAGGCGACGACGCCGGCGCCGACGGTGCGGCCGCCTTCGCGGATCGCGAAGCGCAGCCCCTCGTCCATGGCGATC
>MRWG01002107.1_pt1 | contig 10802 bp, 10 predicted proteins | sample 1013341 | NCBI WGS metagenome assembly MRWG01 (sample SAMN06117577, study PRJNA244670) | biofilm metagenome | biome: Water; feature: Cathode Biofilm; material: Biofilm; isolation source: microbial consortium enriched at the cathode of a solar microbial fuel cell | place: USA: District of Columbia ...
GTCGCGCGCGATTGGTGGCGACGCTATCCGAACCTTTCCGAGCTGATTCGCTGACTGTCGAGCGCTGGCGTTTCCCGGTCGGGTGATGTTGGATTACGCGTCCGCCGAACAGCAGCACGAAAGTTCAGAGCAATGCCCGAGACCTATGACTACATCGTCGTCGGCGCCGGATCGGCCGGCTGCGTGATGGCCAACCGCCTGTCCGAGAACCCGAAGAACAAGGTGCTGCTGCTGGAGGCCGGCGGCGAGGACAGGAGCTTCTGGATTCGCGTACCGGTCGGATTTCAAAAGCTTTTGACCCACCCGAAGTTCAATTGGAACTTCGAGACGGAGCCGGAAGACAACGTCAAAGGCCGGCGCATCCCGATCCCGCGCGGCAAGGTCGTCGGCGGGTCGTCGTCGATCAACGGCATGCTCTACGTGCGGGGCAACCCGATCGACTTCAATACCTGGGCGCAGCTCGGCAATCGCGGCTGGTCCTATGACGACTGCGTGCCTTACTTCAAGAAGGCCGAGACCTTCGAGCGCGGCGGCGACGATGTCCGCGGCGGCGGTGGGCCGCTCAACGTCGCCGACATGCGCGAGCGCCACGAGATGGTCGACGCCTTCGTCAAGGCGGGCGTCGAGCGAGGGCATCAGGCCAACCCCGACTACAATTCCGGCGTCCAGGACGGCTTCGGCTACTACCAGGTGACCCAGAAAGACGGCCGCCGCCATAGCGCGGCCAACGCCTATCTCGACCCGGTCCGCTCCCGCCCGAACCTGCATATCGAAACCGAGGCCCGCGCCAAGCGGCTGCTGCTGGACGGCCGCCGCGTCACCGGCGTCGTCTACGATGTCTGCGGCCGGGAGAAGCAGGCGCTGGCGGACGGTTCGGTCGTCGTCTCGGCCGGCGCGGTGCAGTCGCCGCAGATCCTGGAGCTTTCGGGCATCGGCGATCCGGCGGTGCTGGCCGCGAACGGCATTGAGGTCCGCCATGCGCTCAGGGGGGTCGGCGAAAACTACCGGGACCACTACGCCGCGCGCATCGCCTGGCGGGTCAAGCAGCGCATCACGCTGAACGAGCAGACCCGCGGTCTTCACCTGGCGAAAGAGGCGATCAAGTACCTCTTCACCCGGCGCGGCATCCTGACCTGGACGGCCGGCATCGGCCACGGCTTCGTCAAGAGCCGACCGGAACTCGACACGCCCGACTGCCAGTTCTTCTTCGCCCATGGCAGCTTCGACGGGATCACGCGCGAATTTCACCGCGAACCCGGCATGACGATCGGCGTCTACCAATGCCGGCCGGAGAGCAAGGGTTCGATCCACATCCGCTCGCCCGACCCGATGGCCGCACCGGCGATCCGGCCGAACTTCCTGAGCGATCCGATCGATCAGGCCGCGCTGGTCGGCGGCATGCGCGTCGCACGCGAGGTGGGCGAGGCGGACGCGCTATCGAAATACCGCGTCTTCGAGATGTATCCGGGCCAGGAGCTGACGTCGGACGAGGCGCTGCTGGACTACGCGCGCGCCACCGGCTCGACCACCTATCACGTGATGGGCACCTGCAAGATGGGGACGGACCACGACCCGATGGCCGTCGTCGACGACCGGCTGCGCGTGCGCGGGCTGGACGGCCTGCGCGTCATCGACGCCTCGGTCATGCCGACCATGCCGTCGGGCAACATCAACGCGCCGGTCATCATGGTGGCGGAGAAGGGGGCGGAGATGCTGTTGGCGGACGCGCGCTAAATCAGGCCGCGGCCGATCAGGAGGACGGCGCCAGCCAGGAGCATCGCCGAAAGCGCCTTGAAGAACCGATCGGGGTCGGCGCGGCGGAACCAGCGGCCGCCGGCCCAGCCGCCCAAGAGCGCGGCCGGCATCAGCAAGAGCGCCTCGATGGTCGTCGTCGCGTCGACCAGGCCGGCGACCGCGAGGAACGCGACCCGGCCGAAAATGAAGACGCCGGACAGCGCCAGATTGGTCGAACGGAAGCCCAGCGGCGTCGGGCACATGTGGCGCAGAAACGGCGCCAGGAAGTAGATGCCGCCGCCGCCCGAGACCGTGCCGACGAAGCCGGAGACGACGGAGAGCGCGGCGGTCAGCGCCCGGCCGCTCAAGTCGACGACCGCCGCCAGGCGTTGGATCAGCCGGAGCCGGTCCATCGCGACAATGACGATGACGAGCGCGCCCAGGATCGGGGCGAGGGCGGACGCCGGCAGCGACACGAAAATGTAGGTGCCGACGGCTATGCCGATATAGACGCCGACGACGAGCCGCAGTACGAGCGGCCAGTCGGCATGGCGGATGCCTTGCGGGAAGAGCTGCGCTTGCGCAAACGTCGCCGTCAATATGACCAGAACGATGGCGTGGTGCGGGCCGAGCAGCCAGGTCGTCGCGACGACGATCGGCAGGTTGGAGCCGAATCCGAAGGCGCCGCGGATAAAGAAGCCCGCCGCATGCGCAAGCGCTGTCAGGGCGACCGCCCAGAGCGCGGTCTCCGCGAACGGCGTCAAGCCGAAGATTTCCAGTTAAGCCTCCGCCCCCGACGGCATTCCTGCGCCACTATCGCCCGCCCCCGGCCTTGTCGCTACCCCGGCCCGGCGTTAGATTCGGCACATTATTTCCGAACGCCGCGAAGGGAACACCCGCAATGGCCGGTCGCATCGCCGCCCGACTGAAAGAGCTTGGCGTTACGCTGCCGCCGGCGCCGAAGCCGGTCGCGAATTACGTGCCCTACGTCGTCACCGGCAATCTGGTCTTCATCTCGGGCCAGGTCGCCGCGGCCGGGGATGAGAAATATGTCGGCAAGGTCGGCCAGGACGTCGACATCGAAACTGGCGTCAAGGCGGCCAGGGCCTGCGGCCTCGCCATCCTGGCGCAACTGCAGGCGGCCTTGGACGGCGACCTCGACCGGGTGACGCGGTGCGTCAAGCTCGGCGGCTTCGTCAATTGCGGCCTCGAATTCGACCAGATGCCGGCGGTGATCAACGGCGCGTCCGACCTTATGGTCGAGGTGTTCGGCGAGGCGGGCGCCCATGCGCGTTTCGCGGTCGGCGCGCCCAACCTGCCGTTCAACTTTTCGGTCGAGGTCGACGCGGTCTTCGAGATCGCTTGACGGCCAGCCGATGAGCGACCCGAGCGCCGCGATCGAAGTCCGCGTCGTCGAGCGGATCGCCGAAATTCCGCGTTCCGAATGGGACGCCTGCGCCGGCGGCGACAATCCATTCCTTAGCCACGACTTCCTGGATGCGCTGGAGCAGAGCCTGTCCGTGGCCGCGGACGAAGGCTGGCTGCCGCGGCATCTCGCGGCCTATGACGCGGAAGGGCGCCTCGCGGCCGCGTCGCCGGTCTATCTGAAGGGCCATTCCCAGGGCGAGTACGTCTTCGACCACAGCTGGGCGCACGCTTGGGAACGCGCGGGCGGAAGCTACTATCCGAAGCTGCTGTGCGCGGTGCCGTTTACGCCGGTGACCGGCCGCCGCTTCCTGGTGCGGCCGGATCTCGACGCGGCGCTCTATCGTCAGGCGCTGATGCAGGCGATGACCACGTTGGCGGAGAACGCCGGCGTCGCCACCTTTCACGTCAACTTCCTGACCCGTGAGGAATGGGACGCCGCGGGCGATTTCGGCTTCCTGCAGCGCACCGGCCAGCAGTATCACTGGAAGAACGAGGGCTACGAGACGTTCCAGGACTTCCTGGACGCGCTTTCCAGCCGTAAGCGCAAAAACATCCGCAAGGAGCGGGAGGCGGTCGTCCGCCAGGACGTGCGCATGCACGTGTTGACCGGCGACGACCTCAAGGGCGAACACTGGGATGCGTTCTACCGCTTCTATCGCAACACCACCGACCGGAAGTGGGGCTGGGACTACCTGAAGCGGCCGTTCTTCTCATACCTGCACGAACGGATGTCCGACCGGGTCGCACTGGTTATGGCGGAACATGACGGGGAGTGGGTCGCGGGGGCGCTCAACCTGATCGGCCGGGATACGCTCTACGGCCGCAACTGGGGCTGCGTCGCCCGCTTCAAGAACCTGCATTTCGAAGCCTGCTACTACCAGGCGATCGACTTTGCGATCGAGCGGGGCTACCTGCCGGTCGAAACCTATAGCGCCCACTACATCGCGGACCCCAACTTCCGCCGCGCCGTCGCCGACTTCCTGCGCCGGGAGCGGGCGGCGGTCGGCGAAGAGATCGCCTTCCTGGAGGACTTTTCGCCCTTCCGGAGGACGACCTCCTGATTGCCGGCGGCGGACCCTACTCGACGAGCCGCAGCACGCTGAGCTGCAGGGCGATCGCCCGGAACGTGTTGCGCAACTGGTCGCCGGTCGCGGCCGGGAAGAACAGGTCCGGCGACGAGGCGCAATTCTCGTAGAGCGGATACAGGCTTTCCGGTGTGGCGAAGTTGATCGAAATCAGCGTGACGCCATCCGCCTTGATCTTGTTGCAGATGCGGGTCAGCGCCGGGTCGGACGTCGACGGGTAGGAGTTGATGCCGTCCGTCATCAGCACCACGACCTTGTCGTTCAACGGCTCGTCGTTGTCGAAGGGATGCGACGCGTCGCTGACGTTCCAGTAGCCGCGCCACTTCTCGGAGATCGCGCGCCAGCCCCAGACAGCGCCACGGTCCGTCGCCGTGCCGCCGTGCGGCACCAGGGCGTTGATGTGGCTCTCGATCGAGGCCCGGACATTGGTCAACGGCAGGATGGTGTGCGGATTGTGCGGGCAACGGTAGCCGGCGTCCGCCTTCACGTAGTACTGGTACTTGTTGCTCCAGTATCCGCGATAGGTGTAATCGTACTCGTAGCCGGCCGGAAACTTCTGGGCCGGGTTCTGCGGCGGCGTGGCGTCTTCGTCCCAAGGCGGGATGGTGCGCTTGCCGAAGCACACCGACTGGCTGCCGCCGAGCAGATCCGGCGTCGGGTTCCAGGTATAGCTCTCATTGTAGTTCGGGGTCGGCATTGGCGGATTGGCGGTCGAAGAGTCGATCCAATTCAGGTTGACCTTGGCGTTCACGTTCTGGGTGAACGGCACGACGGAGATCCAAACCTTGGGATGGGTGGCGTTGCCCTCGAAGATGATGTCCAGAAGGTCTGTCGCCGCGGCCTTGAGCGCGGCGATGCGGCTAAGGCCGGGCGTGCCCGAATTCCATTCCATCGAGCCGGTGACGTCGAGCGCGAGCGCGAGTTCGAGGCCGCGGATCTCGCGGCGGACGACGGCCTTCTTCTCGATGTCCACCGTCGAGGCGCCGTCGACGAGGCCGAGCATCGTCGTCCGCAGCTTCGCGGTCGCGCGGATTTCCTTGTAGTCGGAGGACTGTCCGTCGTAGAGCGCGACGTTTAGATCACCTTCGCCGAAATCCCCGCTGAGGCCGAGCAGGGAGGGCGACACGTTGGCCCGGACGTATTTCTGCGCCAGCGCCAGCAGTTCGGCGTCGGTCAGGCTTTTCAGCTCCTTGCCGATGGCGATGGCCGCGGAATCGACAGCGTAGTGCAACTGCGAACGCAGGATGTGCGCCCGTGCGCCGTCGACCGCGAGCGCCATGAAGCCGATGATCAGGAGGCCGGCCGCGGCGTAAATGATCGCGATCGAGCCGCGCTGGTCGGACGCGAAGCGGCGCAGGATGTTCGAAAACTTCGGAAACATACGCATGGCAGGCGCCTCCAGCGTCACGGTTCGAGAATGTTCAGTGAGGCGAAGCGCGCGGCGGAGATCGAGCGCCCGTAGATGTCGAGCGGCACGAAATCGAGATTGAAGATCGCACGCGAGATGAAGAACGACGGCACGAAGGTGTAGCAAGCTTCGGCGACGATCACGGTCTCATCGTCGAAGACCGTGAAGCCGCCGGGCAGCGCGGCGTCCTGGCCTTCGCTGCCAACGAGCTGGCAGCCGCCGGTGTAGCCGCTGGTGCCGGACTTGTCGCGCCGCCAGGCGACCTTCGGGTTCTGCGTGCCATTCTTGTGGACCGACGCCACGGTGATGATGGCCGAGCCGCCGGTCGCGTCGGGATTGATCGTGTTCGCGGCATGGCCCAGGAACGAAAAGACTTGGCTCGACGTGATGCCGTTCTGGCGGGCGATCGCGTCGGCCGTGGTATTGACGGCGCGGATCACGCTTTCCTGGACATTCAGGTAGCGGACGATGTCGATCGCGCCGAACAGCGCCAGCAGCACGAAGGGCGTGGCGAGCGCGGTTTCGACGACGACGTTGCCGTCCCGGTCACGGACGAGCCGTGCGAGGGTGCGAGCGAGCCTGATCATGACGGCGTGTCCGGTTCGTTGTAGACGATGATCTCCACGACGTGGTTGAACTGCGCGCTGTCCATCAGCATCCCGACGAACGGCGTGTAGTAGTCCATGTCGTAGGTGAGGCGGTATTTGACGATCTGGTCGGGCTCACCGCCGGGCGGCGCGCCCGAGGCGACCGTGTTGCTCGCCAGATCCTCAAAATTGTCGAAGACGGTCGTCGTCAACACCACCTGGGCCGGCGACAGCATTCCGGCCGACCGCGCGGTGATCGTCGCAAGCGCTGCCGAGTGGAAGGCGTCGGCGGAATAGGGAACTTCGCGAACCTGATTCTCGCGTGAGATCTGACGAATCGAATCGCCAAGCAGGCCGTTGACGATGAAAGCGCGCCCGACGTCCACGATCGCGAAGATCAGGGCGAGCGCCACGGAGCCGGCGAGCGCGAACTCGATCGACGTCGAACCGCGGGAATCGGCGGCGAGCCGGCGAGCCGGCCGCAGAAGTCTTGGGCGCAATGCGCGCATGTCGACCCTCCACTGGGTTGCATGCGCAGATTGAAGGTCCGGGCCGGGAAATGGCCCGGACCATTTGTCTGCACCCGATGATTATCGGGCGGTCGTAGTTTCAAGCAGGTTAAATGCCGGACCGAAAAATGTCGCGCCGGTGGCTTCATCCCTTTGTGTATCAAGCGCTTCCGGCTCGGCCGGCGCAGGCGCCTTGAGGGTCGCCATGGCGAGTTCCGGCCCCGCCGTCGGTTCGGGCGCCGCACTGGCGACCGGCCGCGACGCGGCTTCCGGCGACGGCTGAGCCGCCGGGCGGGGCGCGGCGTGGCGGGGTTCGCCCGCGGCCGGGCCGACGCCGACCGCATCGCGAATCGCCTTGTAGAAGCGGTCGTTGCTCTCGGTCGTTTTCTGGTCGAGGTCGCCGCCGGTCAGCTGCTTCGCCTGTTCGCCGCGGCCCATCAGGCCGAAAGCGAGCGCCAGGTTGTGCCGCGCCTTTGGCGCCCGGTTCGCGGACGCCGTCAGCGGCGCGAGCTCGGCGACGGCGTCGTCGAAACGCGCGGCCAACGCATAGGAGAGGCCGAGATTGCTCCGCACGCGCTCATTGCCGGGGTCGACCGCGAGCGCCTCGCGATAGAGCCTCTGCGCCTCGCCGTGACGGCCCTGCATGTCGGCGGCGACCGCCTGGCCATTGAGGGCGACCGGATTGGCCGGCGCAATCGCGAGCGCCGACAGGAAATCGGCTTCCGCTGCGGCGGGCTGGCTCATGGCGAGCAGGGTGCGCCCGCGTCCGATCATCGCCGCCGCAAGGACGGTCGGCGGCGCCGCGCCGTCGGCGAGCGCCTGATTATAGGCGGCGAGCGCGCGGGGGTGCTGGCCCTGCTCGAAATAGGTCTCGGCAAGCGCGGCCTGGATGTCGACCGCCGCCGGTTCCGCCTTCAGCAGGTTCCGGTAGATGCCGAGCGCCGCCTCGTGCTGTCCCGTCGAACGGGCCGCCGCCGCGAGCCGAAGCTCCCGGTCGCGCTCATCCTGGGAGACCTTCGCGGGCGCGGCCGGGTTCAGCATGCCCCCGGTCGTCTGACAGCCCGCGAGGACCAAGAGGGCGGTCGCGGCCGCCGCGAACTTCAGCGAACGTGCAAAACCAGAGTTCATTGCCCCAATCCTTCCCACTCGAATTTCAATGGCCGGCCGCGGTCAACCGCCGCCGGCAAGCGATCCCATCAGCCGGACCATCGCCGGCCCGCCGACGATGACGGCGCACGGCGGCAGCACGAACACCATCAGCGGTAAGCTCATCAGCGCGGGCAGCCGCGCGGCCTTTTCCTCGATGCGCAGCATGCGCGTGCGCCGGCCTTCGGAGGCGATCGTGCGCAACGCCTGCGACAGCGAGGTGCCGTATTTCTCGGCCTGGTTCATCGTGACCGCGAGGCTCGCCATCTCGGGCGCGTCGGTTCGGTAGACCAGGTTATCAAGCGCCATCCGGCGTTCCGGCAGGACTTTCAGTTCGGCTTCGGTCGTCGCAAGCTCGAGCGCCAGCTCCGGCGTCGCCGAGCGCAGTTCGCGTGAGACGCGATGCAGCGCGGTTTCCAACGTCAGGCCGGCTTCGGCGCAGATGACCATCAGGTCGAGCGCGTCGGGGACGGCGCGGCTGATCTTCTTCTGCCGGCGCTTGGCGCGCCAGCTGACGTAGAATTCGGGCGCCATCGCGCCGACGACGACGCCGATCGGCAGGGCCAGGAAGGCGCGCATGCCGGTCGCGATCGGCTCGTCGCCGCTGACGACGATCGTGTAGACCATGACGCCGAACCCGACGCCCGACGCCAGCTTCGCCGCCATCATCATGTTGATGGCTTCGCTCGATCGATAACCGGCGATGACCAGCGTGCGCTGGAGCTTCGCCCGATCCTTTTCGCCGAACAGCGGCAATTGACCGGCGACCGGCGCCAGCGCGCCGAGCGCGCGGGCGATGATCGACGGCCGATCGTCGACTTCGTCGAAGGCATCCGACAGGGTGGCCTGCCCGATTTCGTAGGTCGACCGGCTGTCTTCGAGCGAGCGCACGAAGCCCAGGCGGCGCTGGATCTTTTCCTGCGCCTGCGCGCGGCGGCCCGCGACGCTCGCAACGATCAGCGCGACGGTCAGCAGGACGAGCAGGCCGATCGCGATAGGGTCCGAAACGATCGGACCAATTGCTTTTTCGATGATGTTCATGCGTCGACCGCCGTCAGCTTCTTGATGATGAAGAGACCGAGGATGATCGAGCCGATGCAGTAGGCGAGCATGGTCTGCCCGACTTCCGTCTCGACCAGAAGCATCACATGCGGCTTGTTCAGGTAGTACATGCCCGCGGCGGCGAGCCCGGGGATCGCCGCGACGATCTTCGATGCGGCCCGCGCTTCCGAGGTCAGCGCCTTGATCTTCAGCTTCATCGCTTTGCGCTGGCGCAAGGTGTCGGACAGGTTCAGCAGGACTTCGGCGAGCTGGCCGCCGGTTTCACGCTGCAGAATCAATGTGACGGCGAAGAACCGCATTTCCGCGAGATCGATCCGGCGGAGCGCGGCGTGCATCGCGTCGTCGAGCGAGACGCCGATGCGCATCTGGTTGGCGATCCGAGCGAATTCCGGGCCCACGGGCGCGCCGATGTCGTTGCCGATATTGTCGAGCGCCTGGCTGACCGGCAGGCCGGCGCGGATGCTGCGGACGACGAGGTCGATCGCGTCCGGGAACAGCGTGCCGAACTTGTCGTACGTCCGCTGCAGCATGAAGCGCAGCCCGAATACGATGCTCGCGCAGGCGACGATGACGCCGAAGCCGAGGGCGTAGGTGAACGGCAGCTCAAGCTTCGCGGCCGCCACGATCGACGCGACGAAACCGACGCCCGCGCCGATCGGCGCCGCCTTCCGCAGGATGCGCAGCCCGCCGATCAGGGCGAGCTTCTGGTCGAGGCGTTGCGTCAGCCGCGCGATGCGGCCTTCCCGCTGCCGGTCCGCGCCGTCGCCGAACACGTCGGCGTCGATCGCGAGCTCCTTGTCGAGCGCGGAGTCCGCCTGCTTGTTCGAAACGTAGTTCAGCCGCCGCCGAAGCGAGGCGTGCCGGTCGCCGCGCTTCGCGAGGACCTGGGCGATGACGACGCCGACGGCCGCCATGACGACGAAGACGGCGATCGCGATCAGGTTGGCTTCGGATTCGAAGAAATTCATGGCTATTTCATCGTCTCGAGCAGGGCCTGGTCCAGGTTGTACATCCGCGCCTTTTCCAGGAAGCGCGGCCGCACGCCCGAAGACTTGAAGTCGCCCATGAGGCGCCCGTCGGGACCTTCGCCTTCGAACTCGAAGGTGAAGAGGTCCTGGGTCACGATGACGTCGCCTTCCATGCCGACGATCTCCGTCACCGACTGGATACGCCGCATGCCGTCGCGCATACGGGCGATCTGTACGATCAGGTGAACGGCGCCGGCGATCTGGCGGCGTATGGCGAGCAGCGGCATGTTGACCGCGCCCATCAGCAGCATGTTCTCGAGGCGGATCAGCGCGTCGCGCGGGCTGTTCGAGTGAAGCGTGGACATCGAACCGTCATGGCCCGTGTTCATCGCCTGCAGCATGTCGAAGGCTTCCGCGCCGCGACACTCGCCGAGGATGATGCGGTCCGGGCGCATACGCAGGGCGTTGCGGAGCAGGTCGCCCTGTCCGATATGGCCGCTGCGTTCGGAGTTGGCGGGGCGCGTCTCCAGGCGGACGACATGCGGCTGCTGCAATTGCAGTTCCGCGGCGTCCTCGATGGTGACGATGCGTTCCTTCGGCGAGATCAGGCGCGACATCGCGTTCAAGAGCGTCGTCTTACCGGCGCCGGTGCCGCCGGAGACCAGGATGTTCAGACGGCAGGCGGCCGCGATTTCCAGCAGGCGCGCGACGTTGGGCGCGAGGTTGCCGCTACGCACCATGTCGCCGAACTGCGCACGACGCTTCGGGAACTTTCGAATGGACATCGAGACGCCGTCGATCGCCAGCGGATTGGCGATGGCGTTGACGCGGCTGCCGTCCGCGAGGCGGGCGTCGAGCATCGGGCTCGATTCGTC
>MRWG01002108.1_pt1 | contig 10800 bp, 21 predicted proteins | sample 1013341 | NCBI WGS metagenome assembly MRWG01 (sample SAMN06117577, study PRJNA244670) | biofilm metagenome | biome: Water; feature: Cathode Biofilm; material: Biofilm; isolation source: microbial consortium enriched at the cathode of a solar microbial fuel cell | place: USA: District of Columbia ...
CCGATCGCGATGGAAGAGAAGCTGCGCTTCGCTATCCGCGAAGGCGGCCGCACCGTCGGCGCCGGCATCGTCGCAGCCATCATTGAGTAGAACGGGAAACTTCCGGCGCGGCGCGGACCTCCGCGCCGCAGCGGAACAAGGATTTGACACATGAACGGACAGAATATCCGTATCCGCCTCAAGGCGTTTGATCATCGCGTTCTTGATGCCTCGACGCGGGAAATCGTGTCTACGGCTAAACGCACGGGCGCCAATGTGCGCGGCCCTGTGCCGCTGCCCACGCGCATCGAGAAGTTTACTGTTAACCGGTCTCCTCACATCGACAAGAAGAGCCGCGAACAGTTTGAGATGCGCACCCACAAGCGGCTGCTCGACATCGTCGATCCGACGCCGCAGACCGTCGATGCTCTGATGAAGCTCGACCTGGCTGCCGGCGTGGACGTCGAGATCAAGCTCTAGGGCGCAAGACAAAAAGTCTGGAACCTGCGCCACCGTCCGCAACTGCGGGAGAGGTGGCTGGGAACCCCGAAAGGAAATCGAACCGATGCGTTCAGGTGTTATCGCACAAAAGATCGGTATGACACGCGTCTACAACGAAGCGGGCGAACATGTGCCCGTGACGGTTCTGCGCATGGAGAACTGTCAGGTCGTTGCGCAGCGTACCGAGGAGAAGAACGGCTACACGGCGGTGCAGCTTGGCGTTGGACTGGCCAAGGTGAAAAACACGTCGAAGGCGCTTCGCGGTCATTTTGCGACCGCTTCCGTCGAGCCGAAGGCCAAAGTGGCCGAGTTCCGTGTGTCGCCCGACAATCTTCTTGATGTCGGCGCGGAGATCACGGTCGAGCATTTCGTCGCCGGCCAGAAGGTCGACGTGACGGGTACTTCGATCGGTAAGGGCTTCCAGGGTGTCATGAAGCGCCACAATTTTGGCGGCGGTCGTGCAACCCATGGTAACTCGGTCTCGCACCGTTCGCATGGTTCTACCGGTCAGCGTCAGGATCCTGGTAAGGTCTTCAAGGGTAAGAAGATGGCCGGCCACATGGGCGACCATCGGGTCACCACCCAGAACCTGGAAGTGGTCTCCACCGACACTGAGCGTGGCCTCATTCTGGTCCGCGGTGCCGTACCGGGCTCCAAGGGCGCCTGGATCATGGTCCGCGACGCCGTCAAGGCTCCGCTGCCCGACAACGTGCCGATGCCGGCTGCAATTCGCGCTGCCAAGGCTGAAGAAGCTGCCGCCAGCGAGGGGGCTGAATAATGGACATTAAAGTTACGACCCTTGCAGGCAAGGACGCTGGTAAGCTGAAGATCTCTGACGAGATCTTCGGTCTCGAGCCCCGCGAAGACATCCTGCACCGCGTCGTGCGCTGGCAGCTTGCAAAGAAGCAGCAGGGCACGCACCAGACCAAGGGGCGCTCGGAAATCGCGCGCACCGGTGCAAAGATGTACCGTCAGAAGGGTACGGGCCGCGCCCGTCACTCGTCTGCCCGTGTTCCGCAGTTCCGCGGTGGTGGTCGCGCTCATGGCCCGGTCGTTCGCGATCACAGCCATGACCTTCCCAAGAAGGTCCGCGCACTCGGCCTGAAGCTCGCCCTGTCGGCGAAGGCAAAGGGTTCCAGCCTCATCGTCATCGACGATCTGGCGCTTGAGGACGGCAAGACGAAGACGCTCGTTGAGAACTTCGCAAAGCTCGGCCTGAACAACGCCCTGCTTATCGGCGGCCCGGAAGTCGATGCCGGCTTCAAGCGTGCGGCTCAAAACATCGCCAACATCGACGTTCTGCCAGTGCAGGGCATCAATGTTTACGACATTCTGCGCCGCGGCACGCTGGTCCTTTCCAAGGCCGCCGTCGAGGCCCTTGAGGAGCGTTTCAAATGACGGAGCTTCGCCACTATGACGTGATCGTCAGCCCGGCGATCACCGAGAAATCGACCATGGCGTCGGAAAACAACCAGGTGGTCTTCAATGTGGACCGCTATGCGACGAAGCCTGAGATCAAGGCTGCAGTCGAGGCGCTCTTCGGCGTCAAGGTTACCGGTGTCAACACGCTTGTTCGCAAGGGCAAGGTGAAGCGTTTTCGCGGAACGATTGGCCGCCAGAGCGACGTGAAGAAAGCGATCGTCACGCTGGCCGAAGGTCATTCCATCGACATCGCGACTGGCCTCTAATCGGGCGGCGAGGAAGAGACAATGGCACTGAAGAAGTATAAACCGGTAACCCCAGGCCAGCGCCAGCTGGTCATCGTTGACCGCTCGGGCCTTCACAAGGGCAAGCCTGTCAAGGGCCTGACCGAAGGTCTGACGGGCAAGGGCGGCCGCAACAACACGGGTCGCATCACCGCTCGCTTTCAGGGTGGTGGTCACAAGCGCACCTACCGTCTGATCGACTTCAAGCGTCGCAAGCTTGACGTACCGGCCACGGTCGAGCGCATCGAGTACGACCCGAACCGCACCGCGTTCATCGCGCTGGTTCGCTACGAGGACGGCGAGCTGTCCTACATCCTGGCGCCGCAGCGTCTTGCAGCGGGCGATACCGTTATCGCCAGCAACAAGGCCGTCGACGTGAAGCCGGGCAATGCGATGCCGCTTGCTGCGATGCCGATCGGCACGATCGTGCACAACGTCGAGATGAAGCCCGAGAAGGGCGGTCAGATCGCACGTTCGGCTGGCGCATATGTTCAGCTCGTCGGTCGCGATCAGGGCATGGCGATCCTTCGCCTCAACTCTGGCGAACAGCGCCTTGTTTCGGGTCTTTGCTTCGCCACCGTTGGTGCAGTATCTAACCCGGATCACAGCAACATCAGCCTTGGTAAGGCTGGCCGCAAGCGTTGGATGGGCAAGCGCCCGCACAACCGCGGTGTTGTCATGAACCCGGTCGACCACCCGCACGGTGGTGGTGAAGGCCGCACCTCCGGTGGTCGTCATCCGGTGTCGCCCTGGGGTAAACCCACCAAGGGCATGAAGACCCGGTCGAACAAGTCGACCGACAAATTCATCATGCGCTCGCGCCATCAGCGCAAGAGCTAAGGAAAGGTAGCGGCAAGTGTCCCGTTCAGTCTGGAAAGGCCCCTTCGTCGACGGCTATCTCCTGAAGAAGGCCGAGAAGGTGCGCGATAGCGGCCGTAACGAGGTTATCAAGATGTGGAGCCGTCGCTCCACCATCCTGCCCCAGTTTGTTGGGCTGACCTTCGGTGTTTACAACGGCCAGAAGCACATCCCCGTTTCCGTCTCCGAGGAGATGGTCGGTCACAAGTTTGGTGAATTTGCTCCGACCCGCACCTATTACGGCCATGGGGCGGACAAGAAGGCAAAGAGGAAATAACAATGGGCAAGGCCAAAGCGCCGCGCAGGCTTGCTGACAATGAGGCCCGTGCCGTATTGCGCACGATCCGCGTCAGCCCGCAGAAGCTGAACCTCGTTGCTGCGTTGATCCGCGGCAAGAAGGTGGGCACTGCTCTCGCTGATCTGGAGTTCTCGCGCAAGCGGATCGCCGGTACCGTCAAGAAGACGCTGGAATCGGCGATCGCAAACGCGGAAAACAATCACGACCTGGACGTGGATGCGCTGGTCGTGGCCGAAGCCCATGTCGGCAAGTCGATCGTCATGAAGCGGTTCCATGCACGTGGCCGTGGCCGCGCCAGCCGTATCGAGAAGCCCTTCTCGCACCTGACCATCGTCGTGCGCGAAGTGGAAGAGAAAGTGGAGGCCGCCTGATGGGTCACAAAATCAATCCGATCGGGTTCCGTCTCGGTATCAACCGCACGTGGGATTCCCGCTGGTACGCCAATGATGGCGAGTATGGCGATCTGCTGCACGAGGATTTCAAGATCCGCGACTATATCGAGAAGGAGCTGAAGCAGGCTGCCATCTCCAAGGTCGTGATCGAGCGTCCGCACAAGAAGTGCCGCGTCACCATCCACTCGGCTCGTCCTGGCCTGATCATCGGCAAGAAGGGCGCCGACATTGAGAAGCTGCGCCGCAAGGTCTCGCAGATGACCAATGCGGAAACGCACCTCAACATCGTCGAAGTCCGCAAGCCGGAGATCGACGCTGCGCTGATCGCTCAGTCGATTGCACAGCAGCTTGAGCGTCGTGTTGCTTTCCGTCGCGCCATGAAGCGTGCCGTTCAGTCGGCGATGCGTCTCGGCGCAGAGGGCATCCGAATCAACTGCGCGGGTCGTCTTGGCGGTGCGGAAATCGCCCGTATGGAATGGTACCGTGAGGGTCGCGTTCCGCTGCACACGCTGCGCGCTGATATCGATTACGGCACGGCCGAGGCAAAGACCGCTTACGGCATCTGTGGCGTAAAGGTCTGGGTGTTCAAGGGCGAGATCCTCGAGCACGATCCGATGGCTTCCGAGCGCCGCGCCACCGAGGGCGACCAGGGCGGCAGCAGCAACCGGCGTCGCGAGAACGCTTAGGAATTTTGGAGTAGAGAACGATGCTGCAACCAAAGCGCACAAAGTTCCGCAAGCAGTTCAAGGGCCGTATTCACGGCGCAGCCAAGGGCGGCACGGAACTCAACTTTGGATCCTTCGGTCTGAAGGCTCTTGAACCGGAGCGCGTTACGGCGCGTCAGATCGAAGCGGCCCGCCGCGCGATCACCCGCTACATGAAGCGTCAGGGCCGTGTGTGGATCCGTATCTTCCCGGACCTTCCGGTCACCTCGAAGCCGACCGAAGTCCGCATGGGTAAAGGTAAGGGCTCTGTTGATTATTGGGCGTGCCGTGTTAAGCCCGGCCGCGTGATGTTCGAGATCGACGGTGTTGGCCCGGATATCGCTCGTGAAGCTCTCCGTCTCGGTGCTGCCAAGCTGCCGGTCAAGACGCGCTTCGTGCAGCGTATTGCAGAGTAGGAAAGGCGGACGCGATGAAGTCTGTTGATGTCAGGGCGATGACGCCGGACCAGCTCAACGACGAGCTTGTCAAACTGAAGAAAGAGCAGTTCAACCTCCGCTTCCAGAAAGCGACCGGACAGCTCGAAAAAACCGCACGCGTTAAAGAAATCCGTAGGGATATTGCGCGCATTAAGACAATCGCAGCCGAGAAGTCGGCTGCTAGCAAGGCCTGAGGACAGCGAACATGCCAAAGCGCGTTTTGCAGGGCACCGTGGTGAGCGACAAGAACGACAAGACTGTAGTCGTCCGCGTCGAGCGTCGCTTTACCCATCCGATGATGAAAAAGACGGTGCGTATGTCCAAGAAATACAAGGCACACGACGAAGAGAACGCGTGCAAGGTCGGTGATCTGGTGACCATCCAGGAGACCGCGCCGATTTCTAAGGACAAGAACTGGGTCGTCCTTAAAGACGCCCAGGCGTAAAAAAAGATTGAAATTGCCGGAAAGCGGGTTATCTGAACCGCTTTCCATTGAACGAGAAGGCGGCCAGTCATGATTCAGATGCAAACAAACCTCGATGTGGCGGACAATTCCGGCGCCCGTCGTGTCATGTGCATCAAGGTGCTTGGCGGTTCGAAGCGGAAATATGCCTCCGTGGGCGACATCATTGTCGTCTCCGTGAAAGAGGCAATCCCGCGCGGCCGCGTCAAGAAGGGCGACGTGATGAAGGCGGTTGTTGTGCGCACGGCGAAAGACATTCGCCGCGCTGACGGCAGCGTCATCCGTTTCGACAAGAACGCAGCAGTTCTGGTCGACAACAAGAAAGAGCCCGTCGGTACGCGCATCTTCGGGCCGGTTCCGCGCGAGCTTCGCGCCAAGAACCATATGAAAATCATTTCGCTCGCGCCGGAAGTGCTCTAGGAGGCCGGGGATATGCAGAAGATTAAAAAAGGCGACAACGTCGTCGTTCTGGCCGGCAAGGACAAGGGCCGTACCGGCGAAGTGATGAAGGTGATGCCGAAGGAAGACAAGGCGCTTGTGCGCGGTGTCAACCAGGTTCGCCGCCATCAGAAGCAGTCCGCTCAGGCAGAGGGCGGCATCATTACCAAGGAAGCGCCGATTCATCTTTCGAATCTCGCGCTGGCCGATCCGAAGGATGGCAAGCCGACCCGCGTTGGCTTCAAGGTCCAGGAAGACGGCAAGAAGGTGCGCGTGGCAAAGCGCTCTGGAGAATTGATCGATGGCTAATGCTCAGTACCAGCCGCGCTGGAAGACGAAGTATGACGAGGTGATCCGCAAGGAGCTCCTCGAGACCTTCAAGTACGACAACGAGATGCAGGTGCCGCGCATCGAGAAGATCGTCATCAACATGGGTGTTGGTGAAGCGACGGGCGATTCCAAGAAGCCGGCTTCGGCTGCTGCGGATCTCGCCAAGATCGCCGGTCAGAAGCCGGTCATCACGCACGCTTCCAAGTCGATCGCCGGCTTCAAGGTGCGTGAAGGCATGCCGCTGGGCACCAAGGTCACGCTCCGCAAGGACCGCATGTATGAGTTTCTGGACCGTCTCGTGACGATCGCGCTGCCGCGCGTCCGCGACTTTCGCGGTCTGAACCCGAAAAGCTTTGACGGCCGTGGCAACTTCGCCATGGGCCTCAAGGAGCACATCGTGTTCCCCGAGATCAACTACGATCAGGTCGATCAGATTTGGGGAATGGACATCATCGTCTGTACGACTGCTAAGACCGACGACGAAGCGCGGGCCTTGCTCAAGGCCTTCAACTTCCCGTTCCGGCAGTAACGGCAGGCGAGAAGAAGGACAACTTAAATGGCAAAAGTCAGCGCAGTCGAAAAGAACAAGCGTCGGCGCAAGATGGTCGACCGTTACGCTGCAAAGCGTGCAGGTCTCAAGGCGATCATCATGGATCAGTCCAAGCCGATCGAGGAGCGCTTCCAGGCGCAGCTCAAGCTTGCTGCTCTCCCGCGCAACTCGTCCAAGACGCGTATCCGCAACCGTTGCGATGTGACCGGTCGTCCGCGTGCGTATTACCGCAAGCTGAAGATGTCGCGTGTCGCGCTGCGTGAACTGGGCAACAACGGGCTCATCCCGGGCCTGGTCAAGTCGAGCTGGTAAGGGGTAAGAACGATGTCCGTGAATGATCCGCTCGGCGATATGCTGACCCGCATCCGCAACGCCATCGGCCGTAACAAGCCGAAGGTGTCGACGCCGGCCTCCCGTCTTCGCGCCCGTGTGCTCGATGTTCTGAAGTCCGAAGGCTATATCCGTGATTATAGCCAGATCGACTACGATAACGGCAAGTCCGAGATCGAAATCGAGCTGAAATACGCAGAGGGCGGTTCCGTGATCCGCGAAATCGCGCGTGTTTCGAAGCCGGGCCGTCGCGTTTACGTGTCGGTGAAATCCATCCCGCAGGTCGCCAATGGGCTTGGCATCGCCATCCTTTCGACGCCGAAGGGCGTGATGGCCGATCACGAAGCTCGCGAGCAGAATGTGGGCGGCGAGGTGCTCTGCCAGATCTTCTGATCCGGCAGATAGCACACACAAAGAACGAGGGCAGACAAATGTCTCGCATTGGCAAAAAGCCGGTCCCGGTGCCGCAGGGTGTCACCGCGCAAGTCGAGGGCCAGACCGTTACGGCCAAGGGTCCGAAGGGCGAACTGAAATTCGTCGTCAACGACGAAGTTCTGGTGAAGCTCGAAAACGACGCTGTCACCGTCGACCCGCGCGACCAGTCCAAGGACGCGCGCTCCAAATGGGGTATGTCGCGCACGCAGATCTCGAACATCCTCAGCGGTGTGAAGGACGGCTTCGAAAAGCGTCTCGAGATCAACGGCGTTGGTTATCGTGCCGCAATGCAGGGTAAAAACCTGCAGCTTTCGCTTGGCTACAGCCACGAAGTGATTTACGAGGCTCCGGAAGGAATCACGATCACTGTGCCGAAGCCGACCGAAATCGTCATCGCCGGCATTGATAAGCAGGTGGTTGGCCAGGTTGCGGCCGAGATTCGCAAGAAGCGTGGCCCCGAGCCGTACAAGGGCAAGGGCGTCAAGTATGCGGACGAGACGATCGTTCGCAAAGAAGGCAAGAAGAAGTAGGAACTCGAAACATGGTCTCGAAAGTCTCCGTCAAGCGGCGTGCGGGACGTGTTCGCCGGAAGATCAAGGCAGTCTCCAACGGCCAGCCCCGTCTTTCGGTTTACCGTTCCTCGAAGAACATCTATGTCCAGGTTATCGACGACGCCAAGGGCCACACGCTCGCGGCCGCATCGACCCTCGACAAGGATCTCAAGGGTCAGCTCAAGACCGGCGCGGATTCCTCGGCTGCTGCAGCCGTTGGCAAGCTGGTCGCAGAGCGCGCCAAGAAGGCTGGAGTTGAGGAAGTGGTCTTCGACCGCGGTCCTTACCTCTTCCACGGCCGCGTCAAGGCACTCGCCGACGCAGCCCGCGAAGGCGGCCTGAAGTTCTAAACCGTTCGGGCGTTCCTCTGGAGCGCCCGGATTATCATTTGAAAACCCGTGCTTCCGGAAAAGAACAAGGAAAAGGGCAATGGCACAAGGACGTAGGGACGATCGCCGCGAGCGTGAAGAACGCGACAGCGAATTCGTCGACAAGCTTGTACATATCAATCGCGTCGCCAAGGTGGTGAAGGGCGGCCGTCGTTTCGGTTTCGCCGCACTCGTCGTGGTCGGCGATCAGAAGGGCCGCGTTGGCTTCGGTCATGGCAAGGCGCGCGAAGTGCCGGAAGCCATCCGCAAGGCAACCGAGAGCGCCAAGCGCGACATGGTTTTCGTTCCGCTGCGTGGCGGTCGTACGCTCCACCATGACGTCGCAGGCCGCCACGGTGCTGGCCGCGTGTTCCTGCGCGCAGCAAAGCCCGGTACCGGCATCATCGCCGGCGGCCCCATGCGCGCTGTCTTCGAGACGCTCGGCGTTCAGGACGTTGTTGCCAAGTCGCTCGGCTCCTCGAACCCGTACAACATGGTTCGCGCCACCTTCGATGCCCTGAAGCATCAGCTGCATCCCAAGGACGTTGCTGCACAGCGCGGCATCAAATATTCCACGCTCCAGGCGCGCCGCGGCGCTGCTGCTGGCGGCGAGGAATAAGGATCAAAGGCTGATCGGCCCGCAGTTTTGCGGGCTCTGATCGCCCAGGTTTGCAAGGATTGATGAAGATGGCAGAGAAGAAGAAGGGCAAGACGGTCACTGTTGAACAGATCGGCAGCCCGATTCGTCGCCCGGCCAGCCAGCGCCAGACGCTGATCGGCCTCGGTTTGAACAAGATGCACAAGCGCTCCACGCTCGAGGACACCCCGTCCGTTCGTGGCATGATCGCAGCCGTGCAGCATCTCGTCCGCGTTGTGGACGAGGCCTGAGGATCCCAGGAGAGACATGATGAAACTCAACGAACTCAGGGACAACGAAGGCGCCACCAAGTCGCGCAAGCGCGTCGGCCGTGGTATCGGTTCCGGCTCCGGCAAGACCGGTGGTCGCGGTGTGAAGGGTCAGAAATCGCGTTCGGGCGTTTCGATCAACGGTTTCGAGGGTGGCCAGATGCCGCTCTACCGTCGTCTTCCCAAGCGCGGCTTTAAGAACCTGTTCGGCAAGGACTTCAATGAAGTTTCCCTCGGCCGCATCCAGGCAGCCATCGACGCGAAGAAGCTCGACGAGAAGGCCGTCATCGACGTTGCCGCACTCATCGCAGCCGGCGTTGTTCGTCGCGCAAAGGACGGTGTTCGCGTTCTCGCCGACGGTGAGCTGAAGGCGAAGATTTCGCTCGACGTGGCTGGCGCTTCCAAGGCGGCTCTCGAGAAAATCGAGAAGGCCGGCGGAACGGTCAAGCTGCCCGAGGCAGCGGCGAAAGCCGAATAATCCGAATGACAGGCGGCGGGCGACAGTCCGCCGCTTGCATCTATGCGTCCAAAAACCTATTTCGGTTTTCGGCAACACGCGCCCGAATCGCATATTCAATCTGCGGGCTCGTGACGAAGCGGAGAATTCTTCATGGCATCGGCAGCGGAACAGCTTGCGTCTAATCTCAATTTCGCGGCCTTCGCAAAGGCCGAGGACCTCAAGAAACGCATCTGGTTTACGCTTGGCGCGTTGCTGGTCTACCGCCTCGGCACCTACATTCCCATGCCGGGCATCAACCCGGAAGCATTTGCGCAGGCATTCCAGCAGCAGTCTGGCGGCGTTTTGGGCATGTTCAACATGTTCGCCGGCGGTGCTGTTGAGCGTATGGCCATTTTTGCGCTTGGCATCATGCCTTACATTTCCGCCTCCATCATCATGCAGCTCATGACGTCCGTAGTGCCGTCATTGGAGCAGCTGAAGAAGGAAGGCGAGCAGGGCCGCAAGGTCATCAACCAGTACACGCGCTACGGAACGGTGATTCTGGCGACGGTTCAGGCTTACGGCATTGCCGTTGGTCTTGAAGGCGGCGCGAACATCGTGACCGACCCGGGCTGGTTCTTCAAGATTTCCGCCGTCATCACGCTTGTGGGCGGCACCATGTTCCTGATGTGGCTCGGTGAGCAGATCACGGCGCGCGGCATCGGCAATGGCATTTCGCTGATCATTTTCGCGGGCATCGTTGCAGGTCTGCCGTCCGCCATCGGTGGTACGCTTGAGCTCGGCCGCACCGGCGCTCTGTCCACCGGCCTGATCCTCGGCATCATCGTTCTCGTGGTTGCCGTGATCGGTGTGATCGTGTTCTTCGAGCGTGCCCAGCGCCGCCTCCTGATCCAGTATCCGAAGCGTCAGGTCGGCAACCGCATGTTCCAGGGCGACACGTCGCACCTGCCGCTCAAGCTGAACACGGCCGGTGTCATTCCGCCGATCTTCGCTTCGTCGCTGCTGCTTCTGCCGGCAACCGTTGCGGGGTTCTCGGACACCACGCAACGGTTGCCGGCAGAAGCAGCAGCGACGAAGCGAAGATCGGCGGAATG
>MRWG01002110.1_pt1 | contig 10783 bp, 12 predicted proteins | sample 1013341 | NCBI WGS metagenome assembly MRWG01 (sample SAMN06117577, study PRJNA244670) | biofilm metagenome | biome: Water; feature: Cathode Biofilm; material: Biofilm; isolation source: microbial consortium enriched at the cathode of a solar microbial fuel cell | place: USA: District of Columbia ...
GCCTGAATCGACCCGCTCCACCTCGCGGGCGATGAGGCCGTAGCAGACGTGGTTGACCCCGGCGCAGCCGTAGTCCTCCGGGATGGTCGGGCCCAGGAAGCCCAGGGCGCCCATCTCGGTGAAGATGGCCCGGTCGAAGACTTCGTGGCGGTTGGCCTCCAGGATGCGCGGCATGAGCTGTTCCTGGCAGTAGGCCCGGGCCGCGTCGCGCACCATGCGCTCCTCCTCGCTCAGCTGCTCTTCCAGCAGCAGCGGGTCCTCCCAGACGAACTTGGCCTTGCCTGGGGCGGGGCTGGCGGGGGTGCTGGAGCCGGTGGCGGCGGTGGCCTGCGACATGGATTTCATTCCTTGCAAGGGGTGTCAGCCCCAAAAAAGCGCATTTGGGGCGGCGCTCTTGGCCCAGATATAGCGCAATTTCCGCGGCGCCTAAAGCGGTGTGCGGGGGGCGGCCAGGGGCGGGAAGCGGCCCTGCGCGAGGCTGTCACCCGGCTGCCTTAATTCGGCAACACTCGGCTGTTAAGGATTTGTTTGCCATAGATGATTGAAAATGAGCCCATGCCACAAGCACGCGAGATAATCTTCGAATTCCAGCGGGTCGGCGGATACGTCAAGGTTTCCGCCGTGGACACCCTGACCTCCGCCGAGGTCAGCATCGTCGGGCCGCCCTCGGCCGGACAGGTGCAGTTGGAGCGCCTCGCCGCCCAGAAGCTGGAATACGTCCTGGCCAAGCGCGCCGCCGGACAGCGCGGCGGGATGCTCGTCTAGCACCGCGGGCCGCGCTCCGGGGGGGCGTCTGGCGCCCCTGCGACGTGAACTGCCTTGATTCCGGCGCCGCGAGACCTTGTGGCGCCTTTTCATCAGATTGCGACATATGGTAGGGTCCGCCGGTTTTTCCGAGACAGGCAGGCGTTCCCCCAACTATGGCATTCAAGTCGATCGCAATCGGCTCCGATCACGCTGGCTACGACCTCAAGGCGAAGCTGGCCGAGGAGTTGCGTTCCTCCGGGTATGAGGTGCTCGACTGCGGCACCGGCGATGCGACCAACTCGGTCGACTACCCCGATTTCGGCAAGGCGGTGGCCGAGGCCGTGACCTCGGGCAAGGTCGACGGCGGGGTCGTCGTCTGCGGCACCGGCATCGGCATCTCCATCGCCGCCAACCGCCATCCCGGCATCCGCGCCGCGCTGTGCCACGACGTCACCACGGCGCGCCTCTGCCGCGAGCACAACAACGCCAACGTGCTGGCCCTGGGGGCCCGCCTGGTCGGCGAGGTGGTCGCCAAGGACTGCCTGGACGCCTTCCTGAACACAGAATTCGCGGGCGATCGCCACGTCCGCCGTGTCGAGAAACTGGGCTAAACCGGGGCTGTCGGCCCCCTCGAGGAGTAGCAAACGACGATGACCGCAGCGAATGCCGCCAAGACCCTGCCTCTGCAGAATGGCTTCTTTTCCGCGCACCTGCGCGAGACCGACCCGGAGCTGGCCGACGCCATCCGTGGTGAACTGCGCCGCCAGCAGGACCAGATCGAACTGATCGCCTCGGAGAATATCGTCTCCCTGGCGGTGCTGGAGGCCCAGGGCTCGGTGCTGACCAACAAGTACGCCGAGGGCTATCCGCACCGGCGCTACTACGGCGGCTGCGAATTCGTCGACGTGGCCGAGGAACTGGCCATCAAGCGTGCCAAGCAGCTCTTCGGCTGTGAGTTCGTCAACGTCCAGCCGCATTCCGGCGCCCAGGCCAACCAGTGCGTCGCCCTGGCCCTGCTGCAGCCGGGCGACACCATCATGGGCCTGGCGCTCTCGGCGGGCGGCCACCTGACCCACGGCGCCAAGCCGAACCTCTCGGGCAAGTGGTTCAACGCGGTGCAGTACGGCGTGCGCAAGGAAGACGGCCTGATCGACTTCGACGAGGTCGAGAAGCTGGCTGTGGAGCATAAGCCGAAGCTCATCATCGCCGGCGGCTCGGCCTATCCGCGCTTCATCGACTTCCCGCGCTTCCGCGAGATCGCCGACAAGGTCGGCGCCTACTTCATGGTCGACATGGCCCACTTCGCCGGCCTGGTGGCGGCCGGGGTGCACCCCAGCCCGCTGCCGCACGCCCATGTGGTGACCACGACGACCCACAAGACCCTGCGCGCCGGGCGCGGCGGCATGGTGCTGTCGAACGACCTGGAACTGGGCAAGAAGATCAACTCGGCGGCCTTTCCGGGCCTGCAGGGCGGTCCGCTGATGCACGCCATCGCCTCCAAGGCGGCGGCCTTCGGCGAGGCCCTGAAGCCGGAGTTCAAGACCTACGCCCAGAACGTCGTGGACAACGCCAAGACCCTGGCCCAGGCCATGATCGACGAGGGCTTCGATATCGTCTCCGGCGGCACCGACACCCACCTGATGCTCGTCGACCTGCGGCCCAAGAAGCTGACCGGCAACATCGCCGAAGAGGCCCTGGACCGCGCCGGCATCACCTGCAACAAGAATGGCGTGCCCTTCGACCCGGAGAAGCCGACGGTGACCTCGGGCATCCGGCTCGGCAGCCCGGCGGCGACGACCCGCGGCTTCGGCACCGCCGAGTTCATGCAGGTCGGGGCCTTCATCGGGCGGGTGCTGGACGGCCTGGCGAAGAACCCGGAGGGCAATGCCAAGCTGGAGGAAGAGGTGCGCGCCGAGGTGAAGGCGCTGTGCCACCGCTTCCCGATCTACCCGGACCTGGAAATTTGAGCACAACCGAGAGGCCGAAAGGCCCCGTTGGCGCCGTGCAGGGCGGCGCCGGACGACTGGGAGCAAGAAGAGGGGGATAAATGCGCTGTCCGTTTTGCGGTAACGAGGACACGCAGGTCAAAGACTCGCGGCCGACCGAAGACAACTCGGCCATCCGGCGGCGCCGGCAGTGCCCGAACTGCGGCGCGCGTTTCACGACCTTCGAGCGGGTGCAGCTGCGCGAGCTGACGGTGGTGAAGTCCACCGGCAAGCGCGAGCCCTTCGACCGGGACAAGCTGCTGCGCTCCATGACCACGGCGTTGCAGAAGCGTCAGGTCGATCCGGAGCGTATCGAGCGGGTGGTGAACGGCATCGTGCGCCGCCTGGAATCCTCCGGGGAGTCGGAGATCCCGACCAAGCTGATCGGGGAACTGGTCATGGACGCTTTGGCGACCCTGGATCAGGTGGCCTATGTGCGCTTCGCCTCGGTCTACCGCAACTTCCGCGAGGCCCGCGATTTCGAAGAGTTCATCGGCAAGCTCGGTGACGGAGACGACTGATCTCCCATACATGCGCGCCGCCCTGACGCTGGCGGCGCGCGGGCTGGGGCGGGTGGCGCCCAACCCGGCCGTGGGCTGCATCATCGTCAAGGACGGCCGCGTTGTCGGCCGCGGCTGGACCCAGCCGGGCGGCCGCCCCCATGCGGAGACCGAGGCCCTGCGCCAGGCCGGCCCGGCCGCCGCCGGCGCCACCGCCTATGTGACGCTGGAGCCCTGCGCCCACCACGGCAAGACGCCGCCCTGCGCCGAGGCCCTGGTGGCCGCCGGCGTCGCCCGCGTCGTCGCCGCCCTGGAAGACCCGGACAGCCGCGTGGCCGGGCAGGGGCTGAAGATCCTGCGCGAGGCCGGCATCGCCGTGGAGGTCGGGGTCTGCCGCGCCCAGGCCGAGCGGCTCAACGCCGGCTTCCTGAAGCGCGTCATCAAGGGCCGCCCCCTGGTGGTGCTGAAGCTGGCCACCTCCCTGGACGGGCGCATCGCCACCCACAGCGGCCACAGCCAGTGGATCACCGGGCCGCTGGCGCGGCGCCGCGCCCATCTGCTGCGCGCCCGCGCCGACGCCGTGATGGTGGGCAGCGGCACCGCGGTTTCCGACAATCCGCGCCTCGACGTGCGCCTGGAGGGCATGGAGGACCGCCACCCCCTGCGGGTGGTGGTCGACGGCCGCCTGCGCCTGCCGCTGACCCACGACCTCGTGGCCCGGGCGGGGGAGGTGCCGACCCTGCTGGTGACCCACGACGGCAACCCGCGTGAGCGCCTGCGGGCCTACGAGGACGTGGGAGTCGAGGTCGTCCAGGTCGAGACCGACGCCGACGGCCACGTGTCCCTGGGGGCGGCCCTGGACCACCTGGGCGGGCGCGGCGTCACCCGCCTGCTGGTGGAAGGCGGCGGCCACCTGGCGGCGTCGCTGCTGCGCGGCGGGCTGGTCGATCGCCTGGCCTGGTTCCAGGCGCCGCTGGTCATCGGCGGCGACGGCGTGGCCGCGGTCTCCGGTTTCGGGGTTGATCGCCTGGACCAGGCGCCTAAGTTCCTCCAGGCCGCCATGGCCCAGCTGGGCCATGACCGCATCGACATCTACAGCCTGGAAAGCTGAGCCTCTTCCATGTTCACCGGCATCATCACAGACCTCGGCGCGGTGAAGGCGATCGAGCCCGCTGGCGGGTCCGGCGGGTCCGACAGCCGCTTCGTCTTCGCGACCGGCTACGATACCGCCGGGATCGCCGAGGGGGCTTCTATCGCCTGTTCCGGGGTCTGCCTGACCCTGGTCGACAAGGGGCCCGGCTGGTTCGCCGCCGACGTCTCGGGCGAGACCCTGTCGCGCAGCACCCTGGGCGACTGGGCGGCGGGCACGCCGGTGAACTTCGAGCGCGCCATGAAGCTGGGCGACGAGCTGGGCGGCCACATCGTCTCCGGCCACGTCGACGGCATCGCCGTGGTCGCGGAGCGGCGGGCCGAGCAGGGCTCGATCCGCTTCACCTTCGAGGCGCCGGCGGAGCTGGCGAAGTTTATTGCCTCCAAGGGGTCGGTGGCGCTAGACGGTGTCTCGCTGACGGTCAACGAGGTCGACGGCCGCCGTTTCGGCGTCAACATCATCCCCCACACGGCGGAGGCCACCACCCTGGGCGGCAGGCAGCCGGGCGACCGGGTTAACCTGGAAATCGATATGCTCGCGCGCTACGTTCAGCGTCTCCTGGCGGCCTCCTGAGCGCCGCCGAACAAGGATTGCAGCTTTTAGATGAACAAGTCCGAGGAACCCTGGCGGCTCACTTTCAGCGAGATGGTCTCCCCCATCGAGGAGATCATCGAGGAGGCGCGCAACGGCCGCATGTTCATCCTGGTCGATGACGAGTCGCGCGAAAACGAGGGTGACCTGGTCATCCCGGCCCAGATGGCGACGCCGGACGCGATCAACTTCATGGCGCGCTACGGCCGCGGCCTGATCTGCCTGGCGCTGACCCGCGAGCGCATCGAGGAGCTGGGCCTGCCGCTGATGGCGAGCAAGAACGAGTCCCGCCATCAGACCGCCTTCACGGTTTCCATCGAGGCGCGCGAGGGCATCACCACCGGCATCTCCGCGCCGGACCGCGCGCGCACGGTGGCTACGGCCATCGACCCCAGCAAGGACCACGAGGACATCACCACGCCGGGCCACATCTTCCCGCTGATGGCGCGCGACGGCGGCGTGCTGGTGCGCACCGGCCATACCGAGGCCGCGGTCGACCTGGCCCGCCTGGCTGGGCTCAACCCCTCCGGCGTGATCTGCGAGATCATGAACGACGACGGCACCATGGCGCGGCGCGACGACCTCATCGCTTTCGCCCAGCGCCACGGCCTCAAGGTCGCCACCATCGCCGACCTGATTTCCTACCGCCGGCGCCACGACCATTTCGTCGAGCGCCGCCTGAACAGCCGCTTCTCCAGCCGCTACGGCGGCGAGTTCAACCTGGCGCTCTACGTCAACACCCTGAATTATGCCGAGCACGTGGCGCTGTGGAAGGGCGATATCAAAGGCGAGGAGCCGGTGCTGGTGCGCATGCACGCCATGAACGTGCTGGACGATGTTCTCGGCGACAGCGCCAGCGGCAAGGCCGGCGACCTGCAGCAGGCCATGCGCATGATCGGCGAGGCCGAGCGCGGCGTCGTGGTGCTGATCCGCGAGCCTTCCGCCGACGCGCTGTCCAGATCTCTGGAATCGCGCCTGGGGGGCGAGCCCAAGGGTGGCGCGCAGCTGCGCGACTACGGCGTCGGCGCGCAGATCCTGCTCGACCTCGGAGTGCGTGACATGATCCTGCTGTCCAACACCAAGCGCACCATCGTCGGCCTGGAAGGCTATGGCCTGAAGGTCGTGGGCCAGCGCGCCATCGAGCCGGTCGGCAAGGCCTAGGAACCGGGGCATGAGCGACAGCAATCACGTGAACCCGCACATCCTTGTGGTGGAAGCGCGCTTCTACGAAGACATCGCCGACGCCCTTTACGAGGGCGCCAGCGCCACCCTGGAACAGGCCGGCGTGACCCATGAGCGGGTGACCGTGCCGGGCGTCTTCGAGATCCCGGCGGTGATCCGCATGGCGGTGCGCTCCATGGATTTCTTTGCCGGGCGGCGGCGCTTCGACGGCTATGTCACCCTCGGTTGCGTGATCCGCGGCGAGACCACGCATTACGACTATGTTTGCAGCGAAAGCGCCCGCAAGCTGCAGGATCTGGCCTGCGATCACACCTTGGCGCTTGGCTACGGCATCCTCACCTGCGAGAACATGGAACAGGCCTGGGTGCGCGCCGCCGTCGACCAGAAGAACAAGGGCAGGGACGCCGCCGAAGCCTGCCTGGCGATGCTCGACGTGAAGCGCCGCTTCCATCTGTTCCCCCGCTGACCTCCGGTCGGCTCTTTTGGACCCGCGATACGTGACCGATACGTCAAATCCGAAGCCGGCTTCCGGCGGCAAGCGCAGACGCCCCTCGGGCCTCAGCGCCGCTCGCCTGCTGGCGGTGCAGGCCCTCTACCAGGTGGTCGTGGGCGACCAGAGCGCCGGGGACGTGCTGCGGGAGTTCCTGCAGCACCGCATCGACGAGGACATCGAGGGGCTGAAGCACGCCGCGGTGAACCGCGAGCTCCTCACCGAGCTGGTGGAGGGCGTCGCCAAGTCGGCCGACGAGCTGGACGACATGATCGCCGCCGTGCTGGACGAGGACTGGACCCTCGACCGGCTGGAGATCCTGCTGCATGCCCTGCTGCGCGCGGCGACCTTCGAGCTGGCCGAGCGCCTGGAGGTGCCGGCGCGGGTCGTCATCTCGGAGTACGTCGATCTCGCCAACGCCTTCTTCGACGGCCGCGAGACCGCCTTCGTGAACGGCCTGCTCGACCGCCTGGCCCATGTGTTGCGGGCCGAGGAGTTCGGCGGCGAGGCGGATCTCTCCAAGCTGCGCTGAGGGCGCGGCGATGGCGACGAAGAACCGCAAGCGTGCCGGCGAGTTCGAGCTGATCGAGCGCTACTTCGCGCCGCTGGCCGCGCAGGCGGAAGGCACCTTCGGCCTGCATAACGACGCCGCCGTGCTGCCGGTCTGCCGCGGCGAGCGGCTGGTCGCTACCGTCGATACCATGATCCAGGGGCGTCACTTCCTCGACTGCCCGCCCGACCAGGTCGCCAAGAAGCTGCTGCGGGTCAACCTCTCCGACCTGGCCGCCATGGGGGCCGCGCCCTTCGGCTATCTGCTGGCCTCGGCCTGGCCCCTGGACATCGAGGAATCCTGGATCGCCCGCTTCGCCGAGGGCCTGGCGGCGGACCAGCAGGTTTTTGGTGTGGCGCTCTACGGTGGCGACACCACGGGTACGCCGGGACCCATGACCCTGAGCCTCACCGCTTTCGGCAAGGTGGCCGGCGAGGCCGTGCTGGACCGGGGCTCGGTTAAGGCCGACGACGACTTCTATGTCACCGGGACGCTGGGCGAGGGCTATCTGGGCCTCTGCGTGCTGCGCGGCGAGCTCGACGACCTGGATGCTGCCACGCGCGAGGCGCTGGTCGCGCGCTACCGCCTGCCGGAGCCGCGCCTGACGGTCGGGCGCGCGCTGCTGGAGGAGGGGCTGGCCCTTTCGGCGCTCGACATTTCCGACGGCCTCGCCGCCGACCTGGGCCACCTGCTGGAGGCTTCCGGCGTCGGGGCGGAGATCGACCTGCCGGCGGTGCCCTTCAGCGCGGCGGCGCAGGCCGGACTGGCGGCCTTGGGGGCACCGGCCCAGCGCCTGCTGGCCGGCGGCGACGACTACGAGCTGCTCTTCGCCGCGGCGCCGGCGCGGCGCGCGGCCATCGCCGCCTTGTCGGAGCGCTGCGGCGTGCCGATCACCCGGATCGGCCGGGCACGGCCGCAGCCCGGGCTGGCGGTGCGCGACGCCGAAGGCGCCGAGGTGGCCCTGGAGGCCACCGGCTGGAGCCATTTCTAGACGTCTTTTCAAAACCTTAACCCTTAACGCCATCTTTACCGTAAAGGCTTATCACGGAGCCTCGGGTTTCCGGCTTTTCGGGTGGGTTTCGCGTCTTGCGCAATATCATTCTCATCGTTGTGGCTTTGATCCTGCTGCTCGGCGGCGGCGGGGCGGCGTGGTGGTTCCTCATGGGGCCGGGCGCCGAGCGCACCAGTGAGCTGATCGCCGAGATCAACAAGCCGGACCCGGTCTACATCCCGATGGATTCTCCCCTGGTGATCTCCCTGATTCAGGAGGCCGAGGTCACCCACCACGTGTCCATGGACATCACCCTGTTGCTGGCCGACAACTACGACGCCGGCATGACCCAGCAGAACAAGGCCCGCCTGCGCGACGCCTTTCTGACAGAGCTGCATAGCCTCTTCGCCCTGCGGGTCGTCCGCAACGCCGGCTTCGAGTCCGATCTGGTGAAGCAGCGCCTCCTCGGGGTCTGCGACCGCCTGCTGGGTAAGGGGGTCGTCTCCGAGATCATCCTGCGCGAACTGGAACGTCGTCAGCCGCGCAAGGTCTGAGCGCTGGCGGTCTTTGTCTTTAGCTGCCGGTTCAGTGCATAGCTGCCTTGCGCGCCAAGATAGCGCACTGCCTTTCGCTTTTCGATGGGGTAGCTTGGCGCCATGGAATCGGTAGCACACGAGCGGTCCAACATGCCCAGCGTGGCGATCCTGGCGGTCTGCCAGGCGCTCGGCATGAGCTGCATGGCGCTCTCCATCACCATTACCGCCCTGGTCGGCAGTTCGCTGGCGCCGACGCCTGCGCTGGCGACTTTGCCGCTGGCCCTGCAGTTCGTGGCCACCGCCTCGCTGACTATCCCGGCTTCGCTGCTGATGGGCCGCTACGGCCGCCGGGCCGGCTTCACCCTGGGCAGCTTGCTGGGCATCACCGGCGGCGTGGTGTCCTGTGTGGCGGTATTCCTCGCCGACTATTGGCTGTTCTGCGTCGGCGCCGCTTTCCTCGGCGGTTTCGCGACCCACGTGGCGCTCTACCGCTTCGCCGCGGCCGATGTGGCCGGAGCCGCGCATCGCAGCCGCGCCATCTCCTACGTCATGATAGGCGGTGTGATCGCGGCGATCCTGGGCCCCGAGCTGGCCAAGTGGAGCAAGGAGCTCTTCGCGCCGGTGCTCTTCGCCGGCGGCTATGCCGCGGTGTCGGTGCTGGCCTTCGGCACCCTGGTGCTGATCCAGTTCGTGGCGCTGCCGGCGCCGCTTTCCCTCCACGAGCGCCGCAAGGGCCGTCCCCTGGCGGAGATTGTCCGCCAGCCGACCCTGATCGTCGCCGTGCTCTGTGCCATGGTCGCCTACGGGTCCATGAACCTGGTCATGGTCTCGACGCCGCTGGCCATGGTGGCCTGCGCCCATCCCTTTGAAACCGCGGCCTTTGTCATCCAATGGCACGTGGTCGGCATGTACGCGCCGTCCTTCGTCACCGGGCACATCATCCACCGGGTGGGGGCGGAGCGGGTCATTGCCGTCGGCGGTGCCCTGGTGCTGGGCTGCGCCGCGATCAACCTGACGGGCGTCGAGGTGCTGCAGTTCTGGGGCGCCCTGGTGCTGCTGGGGATCGGCTGGAACTTCATGTTCGTCGGCGGCACCGCGCTCCTCACCGAGACCTATCGCATCGAGGAGCAGTCCCGGGTGCAGGCCTTCAACGAGTTCATGGTCTTCGGCACCACCGCGGTCACCGCGCTCGCCTCCGGTGCGATTTTCAGCGGTTTCGGCTGGCAGGCGGTCAATATCGGCATCATCGCGCCGGTCCTGGTCGCCACCCTGGCGCCCCTGTGGCTGCACCGCCGCCGCACAGCCTAATCATAACGTTGAGGTCCCGCCGCCCGGCGGCGCGCAAACGGTTGCTATCGCAGACCGGTTCTGGCATTTTCCGCGCGATTCTGGGGCGCTCCGACGGGGCAGCGAATCTGGCGCCCGGCCTGCGAAACGCAGGTTGGACTAATCTATCTTGAGGGAACTCCATATGGAAATCTTGTACTTGGTGATCGGCTGCGGCGGGCTGGCACTGCTCTACGGTGTCTGGGCATCGCGGTCGGTGCTCTCGGCGCCGGCGGGGAACGAGCGAATGCAACAGATCGCCGGGGCGATCCAGGAGGGCGCGAAGGCCTACCTGAACCGCCAGTACCGGACGATCGGCATGGTCGGTATCGTCATCTTCATCTTGCTCGGCATCTTCCTGGGCTGGAAGGAAGGCATCGGCTTCCTGATCGGCGCGATCCTTTCGGGCGCGGCCGGCTATATCGGCATGCACGTCTCGGTGCGCGCCAACGTGCGCACGGCGGAGGCCTCCCGCAAGGGCCTGGGTCAGGGGCTGTCTATCGCCTTCAGGGCCGGCGCCATCACCGGCATGCTGGTCGCAGGCCTGGCGCTGCTCGCGGTCGCCGGCTACTACGCGATTCTGCTGGGAATGAAGGTTCCCGAGCGTGATATCTCCGTCGCCCTGGTGGCCCTTGGCTTCGGCGCCTCGCTGATTTCCATCTTCGCCCGTCTCGGCGGCGGCATCTTCACCAAGGGCGCCGACGTCGGCGCCGACCTGGTGGGCAAGGTCGAGGC
>MRWG01002111.1_pt1 | contig 10782 bp, 5 predicted proteins | sample 1013341 | NCBI WGS metagenome assembly MRWG01 (sample SAMN06117577, study PRJNA244670) | biofilm metagenome | biome: Water; feature: Cathode Biofilm; material: Biofilm; isolation source: microbial consortium enriched at the cathode of a solar microbial fuel cell | place: USA: District of Columbia ...
GAATGAGGACGCCAGACTGCTGGTGTTCGGTGGGTATCGCGATCTCGCAGTCACCATCCTGGAGACCCAATACGCACTATCGCATGCCGGCTTGCCCCAGGACCGAGTCAAGTTCGAGAAGATGGTGTCGGGCCACTCGCCCTTTGATGAGGAGGCGCTGCGAGCGCCGTTTGCGGAGGCGATCCATGATTTCATCGTCACCGCGCAGGACCAGGAAGAAGATCAATGATGCATCGACTGATTTCCGCGCTCGCATTCACGCTGTTTGCCAGCAGTTCGTTGGCAGGTGCGGCCAGCGCGCAGGACTATGCCTACACGCTCATTCAGAACGACGAGAATGTCGGCTATCTCCGCGTCGAGAAGGACGGAGCCTCCGAAACCGTGACCTACCATGTCGATAGCAATGGCCGCGGTCCCAAGCACACAGAATCGATCACGCTGAATGATGCGCAGCTGCCAGTGAGCTGGACAGTCGAAGGCACATCGCTGATGGGCGCCGGTGTCAACGAGAACTTCGCGCTCAAGGACGGCGTTGCCGTGTGGAGCAGCCAGGCCGATAGCGGCCGCGAAAGCGTGTCTGAACCGACCCTCTATGCCATCAATGATGGCAGCCCTTGGGCGGATTACGTCTATGCCCGGGCGTTGCTGCAGGACGAGGATGGCACATTGCCTGTCCTGCCTTCTGGATCGATATCCCTTGAAAAGATCGATGATGTCTCGATCGATCATGAAGGTGAGACCATCGGCCTGACGCTTTACCGCCTGTCGGGGATCGATCTCGGCGCTTCGCTGATCGCGCTGGATGAGGACGGCATTTTTTTCACCAACTTCTCGATGATCCGCGATGGCTATGCCGACCTCCTGCCGCGGTTGCAGTCGATATCGCGGAAAAAGCGTGACGAACGGCTGAGCCGACTTGCCAGAGATCTGCGCCATACATTCGATCAGCCGTTTGCCATTGCCAATGTCAGGGTTCTCGATCCGATCGATGGCGATCTTGGCGAGCCGGTCATGGTCACCGTCGACGGCAACCGGATCGCATCCATCGAGCCATGGTCGGCCGATGCGGTGGTTCAAACTGGCATGAGCGTGTTCGATGGAGAGGGCGGCACGCTGATGCCCGGACTCTGGGACATGCACTCCCATGCCTCGTCCACTTCAGGCCTCTACTATCTCGCTGCCGGGGTGACCTCCACGCGCGATATGGGCAATGATAATGAGTTCCTGGCCGATCTGCTGGCCAAGCAGGAAACAGGCGCTTTGATCGGCCCGCGCATTACCCCAGCCGGGTTCATCGAGGGCCGCAGCCCATACTCGGCGCGCCATGGCATCATCGTCGCGAGCGAGGAAGAAGCGGTCGATGCGGTGAACTGGTATGCCGACCGGCACTATCCCTTCATCAAGATCTACAACTCGATGACGCCCGCCTGGGTGCCTGCTATGGCAACGGCTGCGAAGGCGCGGGGTATGCGCGTTATTGGGCACGTCCCAGCCTTCACCAACGCCGATTCCATGATCAAGGCTGGCTACTCGGAAATCACCCATATCAACCAGTTGATGCTCGGTTGGCTGCTGCAGCCTGGAGAAGATACGCGCACACCGCTGAGGCTGACAGGTATGGCACGCGGGGCTGGTCTCGATCTCCGTGCAGAGAAAGTTGAGGCGACGATCGCGCTCATGCAGGAAAACTCCGTCGGCGTTGACCCGACAGCGGTCATCCTAGAACGCCTGATGATGAGCCGCGCAGGGCAGGTTCAGGAGGGCGACGCCGCTTATCTCGACCATATGCCTGTGGGCTATCAACGCTACCGTAAGCGGACATTCGTGACGCTTGAGGATGATGCAGCCGATGCGGCTTATGTCGAGGGCTTCCAGAGGGTTCTGGACACATTGAAGCTGCTGCACGAGTCCGGCATCCGCATTCTGCCGGGCACCGATGATAAAACGGGTTTCACGGTTCATCGGGAGTTGGAGCTCTATGAGAAAGCCGGCATCCCGACAGGGGACGTGCTGCAGATTGGTCTCTGGGGGCCTGCGGAGTATCTCGGTTATGGTGAAGAACTGGGGACAATCGAACCCGGCAAGCTGGCCGACTTCGCCCTCGTACCCGGTAACCCTCTGGAGAACCTTTCGGCCATCCGCAATCCGCGAATGGTCGTCAAGAATGGCGACGCCTACTTCCCGTCCGAAATCTATGAGGCGCTGAGCATCAAGCCGTTTTCAGAACGACCTCAGTTCATCACATCTGATCGCCTGAGCGCAGAGGAAGTCCAGTCCGTCAGGTATGACGGCGAGCGCGATTACATCAAACACTTTCCCATGCAGGCCGACGGCCTTCCGGTTGATCCGGCCACATTGCCATTTTCAGCAGCGGTCCGTGTCGGTGATATCATCTATTTCTCGGGACAGATCGGGCGTGGCGGGGAAACCTTTGAGGATGATGCGCGGCAGGTCATGGAGACAATCAAGGCACTCGCAGAACGCACCGGCACGGATATGTCCAGTATCTTCAAATGCACGGTGATGATTGACGACATGTCCAAGTGGCCGGCCTTCAACGAGGTCTACAAGACCTATTTCGAACCGGGGAAGATGCCTGCGCGCAGCGCTTTTGGCGCCGATGGACTGGCGCTCGGCGCGCCAATAGAGGTCGAGTGCATGGCTTATGCGCCCCAGGTTGCGTCTTCTGCGCTGACAGCGCCGAAAAGTGGCGGTGGCTGGCTGGTCTGGCTGCTGGGTGGGCTTGTCTTACTGCTGGCGGGTGCGCTCGGTTTCGTGATTGGCCGCCAGCGCGCCTAAAGCGCCATGCTGCCGCGCACGGGGATTGCCGTCGTGGACTTGATCTCACCCAGTGTCGCTGTCGAATTCACGTTCTCGACGCCCGGCAGGTTAAGCAGGAAATCCATCAGGAATTCCTGGTACCACTTCATCGACTTGGCCTGGATTTTCATCAGCAGGTCCATCTCACCGAAGATCGAGTAGCATTCGAGAATTTCGGGCGTGTTCTGGATTTTGCGGCTGAAGGTCTCGCGGTCCTTTTCGGACAGTTTAGCGACCTTCACATAGGCGAAGATATGCAGGCCATAGCCGAGTTTCTCGCGGTCAAGAATGGCTACCTGCGCTTTGATATAGCCCTCATCCTTCAACCGTTGCAGGCGGCGCCAGCAGGGCGATTGTGACAGGCCGACAATTTCGGCCAGCTCCACGGTTGATATGGAACAGTCTTTCTGGAGCTGTTCCAGAATCTTGATGTCGAAAATCGAAAGCTCTTCACTCATGCGAATAGCTTATCCAGTTTTTTGGAAATTCCAAGCACGTTTTCGCGCAATGTCGGTTGTGGTTGGGTTCTTTTATTTTGTATGAGGTGGGGCGAGCGTTAGCCCAATTGGTTGCGTTCTTATTCGGCAGCACTGGCTTCGAGGCGGGTTTTGCCGGAACCCGGTGTGAGGGATCTGGCGAAGAGTCCGATGGCGAAAAGGACGAAAATTGTCGAGGTTATCCAAGTATAGGGGTTGCCGTAATTTTCAGCATGAATGGCAGCATGAAGGGCGACATTCGCAAGAAGCGCGATCCAAAGCAGCATACGCAGGATTTGACCGACACGAATGTGGTCGGCAAGCAGCCCACCGCCTACTGCCAGGACAAGGCCTCCGCCCCAGAACAGCACCGGCAGCCAGGTGCCGCTGATCCCCATCAGACTGGCCATCAGCGTAAGGGTGAAGAGGGCAGGCGTGCCCCAGACGAGCGCCGACCAGGCGGAGAATAACCGCGGCATGGCGGCGCCGCGTTCGGCCCACTTCAGGAAGTAGATATTCATTCCCGCTGCAATGATAATGCAGAGCGCAGTGCCGAACAGGGCGTAGGCGAGCTTCACTGCGAGGCCGCCAAAATCACCGAAGTGTAGGCGATAGACGGAAGAGGCGATTTGCTGGCCCGCCTCACCGTCGGACGCGCCCTCATGCCCCATGAGATTGCCACTGGCGTCGAAATTGTAGGTTTCGCCATAGATCAGCCGGTCATGGTGTTCGCCGTAGATGGAGACGTGCTGGCCTGCCGTGCCGGGGTCGTGCAGGACAACCAGGAACGGGTCGGCATCAGGCGCAACTTCGGGCATGGCGGCCAGCGCGGCGCCGATATCGGCCAGGCCGGCCGGGGATGCATCGGGGGGCGGTTCTTCGCCAAAGATGGCTTCTACGAGTGGCCGGGTGTTGCCGTCGAAATTCGTCTGCGCAAGCACCAGGACGATGACACTGAACAGGCCAATCATCGCGCCTGTCGCGGCCACGACGATGGTAAAAGGGGATGTCCAGACGCTGAGCCGGTTATGCAGGTCTGCCTGGACAATTCTGGCCTGCCCCTTGCGGCGCAGCCGAAACGCATCTCGGAAGATGCGGGGATGAGCGAGGAAGCCGGAAATGGCCATCGCGACCAGCATTACGCCAAGAATGGCTACGACGATCATGCCGAAGCTTGTGGGCAAGTTCAGGTAATAGTGAAGGTGTATCAGGAAGTCGTTCCACGGTGTCTCGTAGTTGCCGGTCAGGGCGCCTTCCGTATTCGCCGTTGCGAGGCCATCATCCCCTCCCGCCACGAAGCGGGGCCAGTTGTCGCGCGGTAGGTAGAGGTAAATGTGCGACGTGTCCGGCTGTGTGGCGATGACCCGTTCGGCGCTGGCTTGTGCTGCTTCGGGTGTTACTGCCAGCACGGGCGCGGTCGGGCGCTCCCACCAGCCAATCTCATCCTCGAACACTGCAACCGTTCCGCTCAGGCAGACGATGAACATCACGGCGCTGACCAAAAGTCCCATGACCGAGTGAGCAGAGAGAGAGCGATCCACAAGCCGTTTGTTGGCTTTTGGCCAGATGGAAGAAGCCATGGCGTTTATTCCTCAGATGAAGGCGAAGGTCGCAGTCGCGATGAGGGCGAGGCCGGCATAGGCTGATCGGCGCCCGGTGCGTGGCTCGATGAGCAGCGAAACCGACAAGACAGCCCAGAGCAGGACCGCAGCCAGGATCGCTATCACGCCTGCGGTTGCCGGGCTGCCATTTTCGGGACGGATGATGCGGAACAGGACAGACGATCCAAAAAGAGCGATCGCACCAGCGACCGGTCCTGTAAGGATAAACGTCCATATCCCCGACAGGCTGGCACGTACGGGGCGCCGAATGGGCCCGGCTTCCCCGGCTGGGCGGCGCCGTCGAACGCCCATTGGTGGTGCGATTCCGCCTAGTAGGGGTGCGGTGAGGAATATAGTCACCCCGGCCATCGCGATGACGATGACCTGAGCGGCACCGCGGTCGCCATTGGCAAGACAGGCCATTACCAAGCCGCCGGAAAGCAGCGCCCATCCAGCACCTATCACCCAAGGGCGACCGGGCCGTTTCCAGGCAAAAAAGAGCAAGGCGAGACCGGCGAGACTCGCCATTCCCGCGCCCGTCATCATGGACCAGTCCGCTGTCGTCATGTCGCCCCCGCCCGGATTAGAACTTGTAACGGAGGTTGGCGACCACGGTCCGGCGCAAGCCGGGGAAGCAGTCGCCGCGCGTCAGGCAGCCAGTGAGGTATTCCTCATCGGTGACGTTGCGCGCGTTGACAGCGAGATCCCACTGATCCCATTCATAGCCGACCATCAGGTCACCAAGCGTGTAGTCCGGCGTGACATATCGGACGGTGCCGTTTTCCGAGACGGTTTCGCCGACATAGCGGATGCCCGCGCCAGCCTTGAAACCTTCCAGCGGACCATCTGGTCGCCAGGTCGTCCAGAAGGAGGCCTGGGTTTCCGGAATAGCGGCCAGCTTGAAGCCGTTCGGATCTTCGGCATCAATCGTTGAAGCTGCGGCCTGGACGAATATCTCGTCTAACTGCAGGCGGCCTTCGACCTCGAAACCTTTAAGGGTGGAGATGCCTTGTTGCTGCGAGGCGTTGCCGGGCAGGCCGTTCGGGTTGGGAAGGTTCGAAATCTCGATGTCGTAATACGCCGCCGTGATCAGGCCGGGGATACCGCGCGGTTCGTATTTGAAGCCGACTTCATACTGTCGGGCTTCCTGTGGATCGAACTGGTTGCCCTGATTATCCGTGCCGACCACAGTCTCGAAGGATTCCGAGTAGCTCACATAAGGGGCGAGGCCGTTGTCGAAGCGATAGAGCGCCCCGACACTGGTGGAAATTGCATCGTCGTCCTGGGTGGATGCGCCATTGTCATTCTCGACCCGGTCCGCGCGCACGCCAGCCGTGAAACGCCATTTGCCGACAGAGATCTGATCGGAGACGTAGATGCCCGTGTCCTGCACCTTTTCCGCCGGCGTATCGTTCAGGAGGGCGTCGAACACGCTCTGGTCAGGATAGTTGCCATAGACCGGATTTTTCAGGTCCAGCACATAGCGGAAATCGCCAGCCAGCGCACCGCCGCCATAGATGCGGGCCGTGTCGCTGTCGGTCTCCACATCCTGGTACTGAATTCCGGCAAGGATATCGTGCTCAAGAACCCCTGTGGTGAAGCTGCCGCGCAGGCGGATGTCGCCGGCGAGCTGGTCGAAGGTGTTGTCGCCTTGATAGAAGGTACGCGGTACGGTCGTGTCAGTGAAGGTCAGGCCCTGCGCGTCGGCTGCGGCCTGCAGCGCCGGATTGGCCGCAAGAATGTCATTGAGGTACCGGCTCTGTCCGGCGCCGGTAAAGGTTGGCCAGGCCTGGTGATAGTCAGCCTCACCAGAGCGCCACAGCGCGGTGCCTTCGATCGTGAGAGTGTCATTGATCCGGTGTTCGCCGAGCAGTGTCAGCTGCTGGGACTCGGTGTCATAGCGGTTAAAGCCAGGCTCGCCAGCGTACACTTCGTAGTCCAGATTGGACCCGTCATTGAGCGGAAAGAGCGTTCCTTCGACCGGTATGAACTGGGCCGCCGCATCGCTTTCTGTGTCCTGCACCAGGGCGATCAGCGTGAACCTGGTGTCCGGTGTCGGCAGCCATGAGAGCGACGGCATGAGCACGGTTGTTGTCTCATCGACTGGATCAACCTGCGTACCTGTATCGCGATACAGGCCGACCATCCGGAAGAGCAGCTTTCCGTCCGTCCCGGCGACGGGACCAGTCACGTCGCCGGCGACCTGGTAACGGTCAAAATTGCCGATCTCGGCCTGCAGCTCGCCGCCAAAGGTTTCGCGCGGTGTTTTCGAGACATAGTTCACGATACCGCCAGGCGAGCCTTGCCCATAAAGCACAGAGGCGGGTCCCTTCAGCCCTTCGACCTGTTCGATCGTGTAGGTGTCGGCACGTGTTGAATTGTAGCTGCCGAACAGTTCCTGGATGGAATCGCGGTAGCGAGGCAGTTCAAGTCCGCGGGATTGCGGAAAGTCGCCGCGCGTCGAGAAGCCGTACGGCTCGGCTGTCACGCCCGACACGTAGGTCAGCACCTGCGAAAGGCTCAGCGCGCCCTTGTCGATAAACATCTCCGCGGTCTCGACCGATAGGGAGCGCGCTGTCTCGACAATGGGCGTGTCGCTCTTTGTCGCGCCGAAGGACGTGATGCCGGTGACGACGACCGTTTCCTGCCGGCTTTCCGTCTCAGGCGAGGCGCCAGAGTCCTGCGCTGCTGCGATTGTCGTTGCGCTTGCGGAAATCATGAGTGTTGCGATCAGCCGGCTGACGGTCATGGAGGCCCCGTATTCCTAAATGTACATGAGAATGAATTGCAGATGAGCCGCGCCTAAGGGCTTTGAACTTGCGAGTCAATCGCATTCGCAAAATTTATCACGGCCGGTGCGTCTCTTTCCTTGGAGCTTGCTGGCATGGCCCAATGCGCTGCATCTGCTTCACATCCGGCATTCTCCCTATTGTGGTGTTGTCATGAAGGCGTGCTTTGTTGACGCTTGCGGCTGCATGTTTCTTGCAGCCTCATGTCGATTGAATTCCGGCCGGGACGGAGGAATGAAAACAAGCGACGATCCCAAGACGAGCGGTACGACGTTTGACGTGAAGCAGCTGACCCGCGTCTATGGCGAGGGTCCGGCAGCCGTGCACGCGTTGCGCGGCGTCGATCTGCAAATTCCAAAGGGTGATCTGGTCGTCTTGCTCGGGGCGTCCGGTTCGGGCAAGTCCACCTTGCTCAACATCCTTGGCGGGCTCGACCGCGCGACTGATGGCCAGGCCCACTTCTTCGACAAGGATCTGACGGCGATGTCGGATGCGCAGCTGACGCGCTACCGGCGACACCATGTCGGCTTCGTCTTCCAGTTCTATAATCTGATGCCGAGCCTCACAGCTCACGAGAATGTCGACCTCGTCACCGAGATTTCCGACAATCCCATGCCCGCCGATGAGGCGCTTGATCTGGTTGGCCTGTCTCACCGCCAGGACCATTTCCCCGCCGAGATGTCAGGCGGCGAACAGCAGCGTGTCGCGATTGCGCGGGCGATCGCCAAGCGCCCCACCGTCCTTTTCTGCGACGAGCCCACCGGCGCGCTGGATTCAACAACAGGCCGCCAGGTTCTGAGGGTGATCCAGGATGTGAATGCCAATCTCGGGACCACGGTCATGATCGTAACCCATGCCGCGGCCACGGCAGCGATGGCGCACCGGGTCATCCACATGGCTGACGGCGCTGTCCGGGAAGTCATCGAGAACGAGACGCGCTTGTCGGCCGAGGAGATCGAGTGGTGAGCCCGCTCGACCGCAAGCTGCTCCGCGACCTTTGGCGGATGAAACTGCAATCCTTCGCGATCGCGCTTGTGATTGCCGTCGGGGTGCTGCTGCTTGTTATGATGGATGGCCTGGTCAATTCGCTCGCCCAGACGCGCGATGCCTATTATGACCGCTACCGGCTGGCAGAGGTGTTCGCCCCGGTGAAGCGGGCACCCGATCATCTGCTCGACCGCATTGCCGCCATTCCCGGCGTCTCGGCTGTAGAGGGCAGGGTGGTTGGCGGGGCCCTGGTCGATGTCGAGGGCCAGACCGTGCAGGTGCGGGCAAGGGCCGTGTCCCTGCCGGAATTTCGTGAGCCCCGCCTCAATGCAGTCTATCTCGCAGAAGGCCGCCGGCTCGACCCTCGGCGGCTGGACGAGATCCTCCTGCTGCAGGGATTTGCTGATGCACACGGACTGGAGCCCGGCGACAGCCTGACGGCGACAATGAATGGTGCGCGACACACCTTTCGTATCGCCGGTCTCGCGCAGGCCCCCGAGTTCCTGTATTCGACTGCGCCTGGTGAACTCGCGCCGGATGACTCCCGCTTCGCCGTTCTATGGATGAATGAGGAAGCGCTCGCCGCCGCCTTTGACCTTGATGGCACGTTCAACGAAGCGCTCGTCTCGCTGGACAGGGGCGCAAGCGAGCCGGCGGTCATTGATGCACTGGACCGGCTCCTCGACCCTTATGGCGTTACCGGGGCCTACGGTCTGGAAGACCAGATCTCGAACCGGTTCATCCATGAGGAAATCAGCGGCCTGCGCGCCTCTTCGCGCTCCGTGCCCCCCGTTTTCATGGGGGTGGCGGCCTTCCTGCTTTACATCGTCATCTCCCGGATGATCGAGTCCGAGCGTACCCAGATCGGCTTGCTCAAGGCGTTCGGCTATACGAGCGCTGAGATCGGCGCGCACTATCTGAAATTCATCCTGGTGATCTCTGTGGGCGGCGCGCTGCTTGGCTGCGGCCTCGGGGTGATGTCTGGACATGCGCTGTCTGGGCTTTACCAGCAGTATTACAAGTTTCCTTTCCTGATCTTCCGGGTCGATCCATCGGCTTTCATCACGGCGATCGTCGTTAGCGTTGCCTCGGCTTCGGCCGGCGGCTTCATTGTGCTTCGGCGGATATTTGCGCTCGCCCCGGCAGCCGCGATGCGTCCGCCAGCCCCGGCGGACTTCTCAAGTTCCGCCCGACTCGTCGCGGCGTTGCGCCGTTTCCTCGACCAGCCAAGCCGGATGATCGTCCGGCGGATTGCGCGCCAGCCCATGCGGTCCTTTGCGGCCTCCATCGGCATAGCCGTGGGCATGGGCCTGTCGGTTGCGATGCTCGGTGTACTGGGCGGGTTCGACAAGGCCGTCGAGCTGAACTTCAACGTCATCGACCGCAGCGATGCAAATGTATCCTTCGTGGAGCCGCTGGGCGAAAAGACCATCTACGAGCTGAAGCGCCTTGATGGAATTATCGAGGTCGAACCGTTTCGAAGCGTACCTGTCGTCCTGCGCAACGGCGTCAAATCACATCGTGGCGCACTCGACGGCTTGACTGAGGACGCCGAGCTCAACCGGGCGATGCGCGACGAGACCCATCAGGTCTATGCCCGCAAGGATGGGATCGTCCTGTCGAAACCGCTGGCGGCAAAACTTGATATCGGGCCGGGTGAGCTTGTCACGGTCGATGTGCGCGAAGGGCGCCGGCCGGTTCTCACCCTTCCTGTCGTGGCGGTCTCGCAGAGCCTGCTGGGTGCGCCTGCCTATTTTGAGCTGTCCGCCCTGAATGAAAGCCTCGAAGAGCCGGGGCGCGTGTCCGGTGCCTGGCTGAGGATCGACCCGGCAAAGCAGCAGGATGTGTATGAAGCGCTCAAGAACATGCCGGCCGTCGCAGGCGTCTCCTTGAAGGATGAAGCACGCGACGCCTTGCAGCGCATGATGGATGAGGGCGCCGGCGCGACGCGCTATTACATGGCGATCATCGCGGCCATCATCACCTTCGGCATTGTCTACAATTCCGCCCGTATCGCCTTTGCCGAGCGTGCGCATGACCTGGCCAGCTTGCGGGTCCTTGGATTCACAAAATCCGAAGCGTCCTATGTCCTGCTTGGTGAGCTGGGGC
>MRWG01002112.1_pt1 | contig 10782 bp, 15 predicted proteins | sample 1013341 | NCBI WGS metagenome assembly MRWG01 (sample SAMN06117577, study PRJNA244670) | biofilm metagenome | biome: Water; feature: Cathode Biofilm; material: Biofilm; isolation source: microbial consortium enriched at the cathode of a solar microbial fuel cell | place: USA: District of Columbia ...
GCAGCGGGTCAAGCTGATGCAAGAGTGGGCGGATCTCCTGGATGCCCTGAGAGCCGGGTCGTCGGACGACTGACAGGAAAGCACCCCGTTGGAAACGGGGTGCTTGAAGCGCCTCAATACTCCTCCGCCAGCATCACCGTCAGCAGCCGGATCGTGACGTCCGGGTCCGCCGGGTTCGGCGAGTGCATGGAGAGCGTGAGGTCATAGTAGTCGATCTTCCAAAGAACGCGGACACCGTCGACCTCGAGGTTCGCGCAGTCGTGCTCTCCGTACGGGTCGTTGTCCGGGGTGAAAGCGTCGAACGTCACCACGGCCCACATGATCTTGACGAGCATGTCGGCGCCGAGGGACGCGATGCCGCGAGTGACCATCATCCGACCGCCAATACCACGGCACCGGAGCTGATCATTGAGGCGGCAGATCTTCGCCGCTTCCTCCTTCGTGCTCATGTCGCTCCTCCTCGCCTCGGCCGGACTCCACCGTTGAAGCCCGGCAGCCGCGAGGCGAGCGACTTGCCGCTATCCCTCCTTGTCTGGCGCCGCCCCGAACCGGAAGAAGGCGAACACAAGTGCCGCTGCGTCGAAGATGCCCATGCGCGGGTCCTCGCTCTGCCAGAGCTTGCGGACCGGCGGGATGCGATGCGCGAGCTCGGGCAGGAGCGTGGCGATCGTCTGGGCGATCTCCTGCTTGCGCCAGGCACCGAAGCCTTCGTCGAAGCACTGCCGGAGCTGCGCGCGCGAATACCGATGGATCTCGATCACCTGCGATCCAGCGAACGTCTCGATCGAGCGGTACAGGCGGCGGATGCGCTCCGAGCGGCGCGAGCCCTTGCCAGCGCTGTCTTCGATGACGATCGCATCCGGCTGGAACTGCATGACCAGGGCCTCGACGATCTTCAGACCCTTGATGTTCTTGCGGTCTCCCTTGAGGCCCTTGACGCCCCAGTCGACCGGCGACTGCGGCCCCTCGAAGACCGCGTACGCGATGCCCTTGGCCTGGGCGTAAACGGCCAGAACGCGGCCGTCCCAGTGTGCGTGTTGCATAGCTGCTACGGGTTAGACTGGTCAGTCACCCTGGCCAGCATCGCCATGAGAAGCTCGCGCTTGCGCTTGCCCGCGGGGTCGGTGCGGTGCTCGATGCCTTCGAACAGTGCATTTGCTCGGCGCATGACGTCCTCCTCGACCTCCGCGCGGAGACCCTCGAAGAGGACGCTCACGGGGACACCGAAGACGATCTCGCAGGCGAGCGCGGTCCGGAGGCTGGGAAGCCGCTGGTCGAGTTCGTACTTGCTGAGGTGCGTCGGGAAGCGAAAGCCCAGGAGGCCGGCGAGCTGCTTCTGCGAAAGTGCCCAGCTCTTGCGGTGGGTGCGCAGGTAATTTCTCAAAGGTCGGCGTGCCATAGGCGAGTGCGTAGCGGCGTGAACGCCGGAACGCTGCCTCATGGTCGCAGATTAGGAAGGCCGAGCAACGGCGCGAAAAAGAGCCAGATCGAGTGGCTCCTCGGTTCGATATCCGGGGATATCGTGTGGGGATGACGGACGCGCTGATACTGCGGACATTCGGATGGTCGGTACACCGCATTGTACCCCGCCGCGCGTCTCCTTCACGCGGGGGACGTGGGGACATTGGGGGACGTTGTACGGGAGGCCGGGTGCGATGCGAGCAGGAACAGAGCCGTGGCGAAGACGCTGGTCGTTTCCGGGGCGGGTTCCCTGAGAACGTCTCCCAACGTCCCCACGTCCCCCACCGGCGGCACCTCCTTGCCGGCGAAGAAGCTTTGTGTCGCCGACAGCCGGCCACTTCGTGATTCGCTACGAGGCCGGCTGCAGTTCACAAGAAGAAGCCCCGCGCTGGTGGCGGGGCAAGGATGGTTGAGCGCATCACTGGCCGGTCGGCTGCAGTGACCGGAGGAAGTCGGCCGCCTGGCTTGCCTTGACGGCTGCGGTGAAGATCGCGCGCGTGTCCTCGCGGAGGAGTGCGATCCAGTGGTCGATGTACCCGGCGTGCCGGAGGTCGCCCTCGATCCCGAGCTCGGCGCAGAGGAAGGCGGAGGCGAGTTCGGCAACGAGTTCCTCGGCGGCATAGCTGCGGCTGCCGAAGCGGCCGGAGAGGTCCCGGTCGAGCCGATGCTTCGCCCCCGACCAGCGACCGAGCTCATGACAGACGGTGGCGAGCACGTTCTCCGGGTTGTTGAACGCCTCGACGGCCGGCATGGCGATGAAGTCTAGACCCGGCGCGTACCAAGCGCCGTCGAAGCCGTACCGGATGTCAGCGCCGGTTGCGGAGACGAACGCCTGCGCGCTCCGGAGCCGCTCCGGGAGCGGTTCCGGGAGCGGTTCCGGTGTCGGCAGAGCCGACAGCTCCTCGTCGATGCCGTCGATCTGGGCGACGTTGAAGACGGTGTACGTGCGGAGCATCGCCCGGGACTTCCCAGTAGCCTTCTCGCCCGGCTCGCCGTCCTCGTCCTTCGGATCGAGGCGCTTCAGCAGAACGACCGTGGTGCCCCGCTCGCGGCGGCGGACGCGGCCGCCCTTCTCGTTGGCTTGGCGCAGGGTCATCCAAGCGTGGCTCGGGAAACCGCGCCGATCCGCGGCGTCCCAGAGGATTGGGATGTTGATGCCCCGGTACGGGCGGTTCGTCGCGGCGTTCCTCGGCATGAGGCTGCAGCCGCTGCGGCCGGTCTTCCATGGCTTGAGCCACGGCGCCGCGCCGCGCTCCAGCTCCTCGATGATGCGGTTCGTCACGGAGCGGTACAGCTCGTTGATGTGCATGGGGGTGCTCCCGGCTGGCGGAGCACGGGCACGACGCAAGGGGTCAGACCGGGGCGTGCCCCGCTCTGCTGTCTCTGAAAGAACTTGTCCGGCTGACCGGCTTCAGTATCCGAGGCCGAGTGCGGCGACCGGAGACGTCACAATTCGCCGATCTGGCTCACATCCTCGTCGTACCTATCGCCACAGTCGTCGGCTCGATGCTGCGACAGCAGCGTGGCCGCCTGGTCGTGTGGGATCATGTACGTGCCATGGCGCTTCGCGGTCGGGAGGCCGAGCACCCGCCGGACGAGGGCGCCAACATACCGCGGCTCCACGCTGGCGTATGCGGGCGCGCCTGACGCGCGGAGCGCCGAGGTGATGGCGGCAATCGGAATGTGCTTGTCGGGGTCCGCCGCGATCAGGTCGCGCACGATGTCGGCGAGGCGATGCTTGATGCTCTCCCCCTCGCCGGTTGTCTCTTGCTGGGACAATTCCCCGATCGCCGCGCGCGCAGCTCCGTCCGGCGCCATGCTCAACAGCGGCACGAGCACCTGATTGCGGCGCGCTTCGAGGGCATCGTCGACGAGCGACGGGTCGATCGCCGCCGAGTGTCGGTTGCGAAACCGGTACACGAGGAGCTTGTTGCGGAGCGCCCGCGCCTCGTCCCGGTACGCGTCGGGAAGGTTGATCGGGATACCCTGCCGGAGCGGCCGGCCGCCCATCGCCTCGGTGAGGAACCGGCTCTCGAGCGCCTGGTCCTCGTAGCTGCCGCGCGAAGCCAGCACCTTCGGGCCGAACACCTGGAAGGCGCGGGGCTGCAGCTCCCCCTTGCCGTTCTGCATGGTACGCAAGACCGGCATGCCGGCGACGTTGCCGTTGTTCAGGATCTTCACCACCTCTGCCTTCTCGTCGGACAGGCGGAAGTCGGCCTCATCGAGGACAAGGGTGCCGCGGAAGGCGTCCTGGATGTGGAAGAGGGGCGAGACCGTCGAGGCACCGGAGCCGAAAAAGGCTTTGTATGCGAGGGCGCCGATGACGAGGAGGAAGCGGGTCTTGCCGGAGCCGTAGTCACCGCGGACGCGCAGGTACGGCAGCTCGTTGAAGGCGTCGTACACCCAGGAGAGCAGGACGTACGTGACAGCTGCCGTCTCGAAGGCGGGAGACAGGTCGACATATCGGCGTATGTACGAACGGATCTCCGCCGCGAGATTCGCCGTGGAGCCGTACTCGACAGGCTCCGACGGCAGGACGACGACCTGGTGCCGGATGAGCGGGTTGCCCGGGCTGTACGGCGTCAGGCGCTCGCCGAACGGGAGCATGACTGTTGGCTCGACCGTCCACTTTCCCTCCCGGCAGACGGCGAGCGCTGTGTGGCGCCGCGCAGGATCGTACAGGAGTTCGATGAGGATGCCGTCGTCGGTGACGTGGCCGGTGGTCGGCGTCGCGCGTGCCTTCTTCGGTGGTGCCTCTCCGTCCCGTGATTGCTGCATGCGTCCACGGTACCCGCCATGCGCCAGCGGCCGCAGGGGTGGATATGTGCCGGCATGGCGACTTGTTCCTCCTGCCAGAGAAATTCACCAGGCCGCATCCTCTATGCATGCCCGAGAAGCACACAGAACCCGGCCGCATCCTGCACTTCGTCCGCCGCGTCATGCCGAACGCCACCGTCGAGGAGTTGGCGGAAGCAAGTGACTGCGTACGCGAGTATGCGGCGTTCGTCATCCGCCTCCACGAGCGCCTCAAGCGCGATCGGGAGGCGGCGATTCGCGCGAATGAAACTGATGGTGTAGATTCCGAAGCATCGCTCTAAGCACTATGAAGCGTTACTTCGCCTACATCCGCGTCTCGACGGTCAAGCAGGGCGACGGCGCCTCGCTCCATGAACAGCGGGATGCGATCACGTCCTTCGCCCACCGTCACGGCTTCACGATCGCCGAGTGGTTCGAGGAACGGGAGACCGCGGCGAAGGTCGGCCGGCGGGAGTTCACCCGCATGCTCGGCCTCCTCAAGAAGCGCCAGGCCGAGGGCGTCATCTTCCACAAAATCGACCGCGGCGCCCGGAACCTCAAGGATTGGAGCGTCATCCAGGACCTCACCGAGCGCGGAATCGACGTGCAGTTCGCCCATGAGAGCGTCGATCTCACCTCGAACGCCGGCCGGCTGACCGGCGACTTCCTCGCCGTCATCGCCTCCCACTACATCCGCAACCTCCGCGACGAGGTGAAGAAGGGTCTGCGCGGCCGCCTCAAGCAAGGGATCTTCCCGTTCGCCGCACCGATCGGCTACCTCGACCAGGGTGGTGGCAAGCCGAAGGTCCCCGATCCGAAGCGGGCGCCGCTGGTGCGGCTGGCGTTCGAGCTGTACGCGACCGGCCACTACACCTTCGAGACGCTGACCGCCGAGCTCGACCGCCGGGGCCTCCGGAGCAGGCGGGGCTGTCGCATCGACGTCAATCACCTCGACCGCATACTCCGCAATCCATTCTACGCGGGTCTCATTCTGATCAGGCGCCACGGCGAGACGTACGCCGGCATCCACGAGCCGCTGATCTCAATGCGGCTCTTCCAGACGGTTCAGCGCACGCTCGACCGCAAGGGCAGCGCGAAAGTTGTCCGGCACGATTTCCTGTTCCGGCGAATGGTCCGCTGCAAGCCGTGCAGCCGATCCCTCATCGGCGAACGGCAGAAGGGCCACGTCTACTACCGCTGCCACACCAAGGGGTGCCCGACCAAGGGCCTCCGTGAGGAAACGATCGACGCTGCGATCCAGGATCAATTCGCGCCCTTCGTCTTCACCGAGCAGGACGTTGCCGACATGCGGGTGCTCCTCCAAGAACTGCAGGAGCAGAACGAGGACACGGTTGCGGAGCAGGACAGGGCCAGCGCGCTCCAACTCGAGGCCGTGCGAGCCCGGCAATCCCGACTGGTCGATGCGTACCTCGACGGCGTGATGGACAAGGGGACGTTCGAAGCCAAGAAGCGAGAGCTCCTGATCGAGGAGCGCACCATTGAAGATGCCATTGCCGATCGCCGATCGGGACAGGCGGCCGCGGACAACTTGGAAAAGCTCGAACTGCTGTTGACGTTGTCGTTGAGCTACAAATTGGGCAAGCCCGATGAAAAGCGGGAAATGCTCAGAAAGACGACCTCGAACCTATACGCTCACGGAAAATATATTGGCGTTACGCTGAAATCTCCGTACCACCAAGCCATGAATTGGACGAATTTGTCATCTGGTGCACCACTCCGTGATAGACCTCGAACCAGGAAGTCGCGACTAAAGAAACTCGTCGAGCTAATCTTCGGACATGATAGCGATTCCGGAGTTCTGCATCACGACGACGAAAACCAGCAAGACGCGCACGGAGACGCGTCTTGACGGAGTTCCTCCCTCGTCGCTATCGCGAATGGCACGCCGGGATGCAGTTTCCGCACCCGTCGACGTTCTTGAACTTCTTCCGTGCTGCCGCGACAGCCTCCCGGCAATTGTTGAAGTAGCCGAGATTATATCGGTTGTGGTGGAGAGGTGGCGTCGGGCACCCCTGCTTGTGAACCTCGTGCTCGCCATCTTCTGGTGGCTGCTGTGGGTTCCAGTTGACGTAGTATTGATCAGCCATGGTGGTTAGTATCTACGGTACTTATTGGTCCGCATCTCCGGGCTCGACCTACCCTGTCAATATTCCACCCCCATGGTACCATCTTCATGAAGATTAGCGCCTAACCCATACCATATGGAGCCTGAGACAGATCAGCGTCCTTGGTACAAGAAGAAGCGGTATGTTATCCTGGCAGCCCTTTTAGGGCTGTTTCTTGCTTTCGGGGGTGACTCACCGGAGAGTGTCCCAGCGACCAGCATCATCACGCCTGCAGTCGAGCAGGCTGTGTCGATCTCTGCGGACACCGATACCCAGGCCGCGGCAGCGAGCCAGGCGACCGACAAAGCCGCTACCCCGCAGCTCTCGAACGACAACTACTACACCAACGTCGACGGGAACCAGGTACACTCCCCTGCCCATTCGTTGAATGGTGACGTGCCGCCGGGCGCGACTGCGCGGTGTCGAGATGGCACGTACAGCTTCAGCCAGAACCGCCGCGGGACGTGCTCGCACCATGGCGGGGTGGCGAGCTGGTTATAAGTTCACAAGGTGAAACCATGACCAAGATCAGAGGCAATCAAGACGGGCCAGGTGGCCGGAACGAGACCTACAACATTGGAAAGCGGAAGAATGTTCCAAGAAGCGTGGTCGTTCGAGAAATCAAAGAAGGCAAACATCCCGGAGCAAGTGTGTATAAGCGGAATCGCCGGGAGTATGCGCGAGACAAACCCGACAATTCGAAAAAGGACAACGTCAATCAGGACTGATCCCGATCGCTATCAAAGTCGTAGTCGCCAGATTTGACTTTCGCCTGAGCACTTTTGAAGAACCGCTCAGGAGGCGTCGTGCTTAGCATTCGCAGCTCGTTCATCTCCTCCATAAGCGCTCCAAATCTCTCATCGCGCTCCCCATCATCAAGAAACTGGGCTGTGCTTGCTAGGTAGCGAAACTTGTCCTGTAAATTCTTGAACGACCCGGCCTGCCGGCTCACTTCCTCGATATGCCCGTCGAGTTCCAATGCCTTGAAAACAGCGGGAAACAACCCAGCAAGAAGTCCGCTGATTGCCGTCGCCCAAATCGCCAGAGGATTTTCCAGGCCTTGGAGGATGCTCCATGAGGCGATGCCTCCAAACACGATTGGAGCGACGACGAATACCTTCCGCCACCTCCTCATACTGCGGAGCCAAGCATACATGCTCGTCGAGGTGTAGAGGCATGACTCCTCCTGCCTCTTGCACTCTGCGATGGTGGTCTGAGCGATATCGGTCATGGGTTCTTAGGGATCATCGTACCAAATATCTTTTGCCATTCCTCACCGGCAAGATCCACGTGGTCATCCCGTTCGTGTTCACAAGCGCGGAAGGCCCTATGATAGGCGGTTTCGCAGCGACTGAGCCAATCATCTCCTAGCGCAATGGCTTTCATCGTGCCTGGCGCAAACACGTAACCGTTTGCCTTCGAATGCAGGTATGCGAAAAAATCTCGAACAAACCAGTCATAGTAGAAAAGCGAATTCTCTCTCCACGGCGACTGCTGAAGAAAATCCGCCATCACCAATTCCAGCTGGAAGGACTTTATCGGCACGCTGCAGTGGCTCTGCCATGTCTTCATCATCCTGATTAGTGGCCTAAGATTATTATTGTTAGTACGATCTACGCTTGCGATATGGTTCGTCTCGGCTACTGGATCGGCGACGTCGTAGCTGCCACCATTGTGCGTATTGCAAAAATAGTACCGCCCATTATCAAGTAGAAAGACTGGAGCAACTTCAACATTCATTGTATTGAAGCGAACGATGACAACCTGTCCGTCTCCCCGCATGTCCGTGACTGGGTATGTCCCTTGGAGAACCCTCTTCACCTCTTGGAGGATCGCCGATTGCTTGTTTCCTGCTGTCTGCTCGAGGCGATGATACACGGACACCGGTAGCTCAAAATACACGTCCACGTCCCGAGGAGGGCGAACACGGGTCAGCTTTGCCCAGGAGCCAACGAGAAAGCTATTCTCGGTCCCCGAATCGCTTCCATAATAATGTTGGTTCAGGCATTTCCGAACATTCTGGTTCTTGGTGGTACCGTCGCGAATCTGATCTTCTGTCAGCAGAAGATTCTTATGAAATTGCCGAAATCTGTTTGTGACCGCTATCCACATACATTAGACAGTACCACTATCCCATATGCCCCACCACCCATCGAGGCCTCTCGGCCTCCCCTTCCTCCGTCATGCACACCCGGATATGACGGAGGTTGAACAGCTCGAAGCCGAGTTCCGCTTTCGGCGGTACCTCGCGCTCGCCCGGGCGATCCATGAACGTCCGGTATTGCCGGGCTCAGACCAGGAGGTATGAAGCCGTACTTGGCGTACGTCCGGGTCTCGACTGCAAAGCAGGAGCAAGGAGCGTCCCTCGACGCACAGCGAGACGCCATCGCCCGGTACGCAGCTACCCGAGGTCTTGAGATCGGCCAGTGGTACGAGGAGATCGAGACCGCAGCAAGGTCCGGACGGAAGGTGTTCAACACCGTCGTAAAGCGGCTCTCGTATGGGGTCACCGCCGGTCTCATCCTGCACAAGATCGACCGGAGCGCCCGGAACCTGAAGGACCGGGCTCTGCTCGGCGAGCTCATCGATCGTGGCATCGACGTCCACTTCGCCCGTGACAGCCTCGACCTTCGATCTCGTGGCGGTCGGCTCTCGGCCGACATCCAGGCCGTGGTCGCCGCCGACTACGTCCGCAACCTGCGCGAGGAGAGCCTCAAGGGCATTTACGCCCAACCACCAAAGACTTGCGCCCCCACCCTCCGGCAGGTCCACTCGGGGTGGGAGAGATCGAGTCATTCGAAGTCGCCTGCGTGGATGTGGTAATGTGGCATCGTGCAAAGTGCGGAGTGCGCCCATATTGGAAGCATCAATTCAAGCGAGTGTTAGCATTGGCTTCGGTCGGAAGAACCGGCTGCGAGTGAGACAGGGACCGCCCCAAGGCGGATGCGCTTGTGGGAGCGGCCTGCCGCCTAGAAAATGTTGCCAGGATATTCGCGGGTTGTCATATCGGAGGCCGCTTGAGATTGCAGAACTTCCAAGAACTGGGAATTCTCTGCGCAGATGTTACCTTGGTGGAAATTCCGAAAGCTGTTCAACAAAAATTAGCAGAGAGCACTACTTATCTGCATCATTGTATCGCGCAATCGGCGGGCCTTCGGGAAAGTTTACAATACGGCAAGGATCCACAGATGAGCGATCGCTTCATTGGAAGACCGCTGGTGCGAAGATTTTATGTGGTGACCACAATGCGTTGCTATCTGGACTTGATGCGACGGCAGAGCGACTTTTCAAGTATGTTCAAAATGTCGTCGAGTACCGGGGCGGGCGATCTAACGAGATACTTCGTGCCGATTTTCTTATTTCAGGACATGATATTGAACGATGGTTGCTCAAATTTTTTCTTGGCGCACTCCATTCCAGAGAAGCCATAAAATCAGAGGGCGTTGACCTAGAGCAATACCGATATCTAAATCGGTATTTCTTTGATTACCTAAGCGGAGATGACGATTTCGGGTTGTTTGTAGAATGCGCTCCGGGCACACAGTTTCAAGCGAACTCCCATATGTTCATTTACCAGTTTTTGTATCGAAACGGTTCAATTCCGGTCGGAATGATATGTTATATATTCGGAATAAAATTCTATTTCTTTGCGTTTTCTGATCTGTCCGATGAGAGATTTTCGAAGTGCGTAAACTCAGTCAGTTTTGATTTTGGCGAGGATACGAACACGATTTGGATTTGTTGGGACAGGTGAAGCTGCTCGATCCTGTCCTACGCCACTGCGGCTACACGAACCACCCGCTCGACACCCCCGACATATTCACGCCGAGGAGCGTGATTTGCCCGGCGTCGGTCGTGATCACCATCCCCGAGGGTCCCTGGCTGAAGACGGTCTGTCCCCAGTATCTGATGCTCAGCCGATCGCCAGCGCCGGGATCAAAGTCCGCGACCACGTCGCCGCCGAACGCGGCTTCCCAGAAGGCGAAGACGTCGGCTCCCGCACCACCGGAGAGCAGGTCATCGCCGACGCCGCCCTGAAGGGTGTCCGCTCCGTCTCCGCCTGAGAGCGTATCGGCACCGACGTTACCGAGCAGCACGTCATCACCGGCTCCGCCGAGGAGCAGATCGCCGTCCTGGCCGCCGTACAGGGTATCAGCGCCGTCGTCGCCGTGGAGGACGTCGCTGCCCATGTTGCCGTACAGGAGGTCGTCGCCGTCGCCACCGCGGATGGTCTCGATGCCGTCACGGTACGCGAGTGTGCCGGTACCGGCATCGGACAGCTCCCCGGCGTTCTGGCCGCCGAACAGGATGTCGTCGCCGGCACCGCCCGAGAGGAGGTCGAGGCCGACGTTCCCGTACAGGACGTCGTCGCCTGTGCCGCCCGAGAGCGTGTCTTCCC
>MRWG01002113.1_pt1 | contig 10777 bp, 10 predicted proteins | sample 1013341 | NCBI WGS metagenome assembly MRWG01 (sample SAMN06117577, study PRJNA244670) | biofilm metagenome | biome: Water; feature: Cathode Biofilm; material: Biofilm; isolation source: microbial consortium enriched at the cathode of a solar microbial fuel cell | place: USA: District of Columbia ...
TGTCTTCTGCCGCATGAACCGGCATTGCAGCCGCCATGCCCACCGCCGCAAGGGCGAAGGCCATGCCGGCAATGCGTAACCCGTCTTTCAGAACTGTGCTCATGGCCCTTATGTAGTGTGCCAGGCTGCGTTTCGACAGGGAGGCTCAGTTGAGCGAGAGAATGGCCCCGTTCAGAAGGGCCGCGAAGAACACCCATGCCGCATAGGGCAGGAACATCAGCGCCGATGCACGGTCCGAGCGCCAGCTTGCTACAATGAAGGCGGTGATCGTTGCCGCCAGAAGCAGGATGATCAGCAGGGCGAGCCCCACCTGATGCAGCACGAAGAAGGCCGGCGACCAGGCGAAGTTCAAAACGAGCTGAAGCCACCAGAGCCGCATCGCCATGCCATGCCGTGCGCGCTGCCATGTCCGTGCGCCCGCCACCGCGATCAGCACATAGAGAATGGTCCAGACCGGCGCGAACACCCAGTTTGGCGGGTTGAAGGCCGGCTTTGCCAGCGCCGCATACCAGGGGCCGGGCGCGGTGATGTATCCGATGGCGAGACCCGCGCCGACAACGAGAAGCAGAAAGACTGGCAGGACGCGAATGATGGGCATGGTTTGATCCGTATTGATGTTCTTGAGGGGAGGTGGCTGCGTGCTTCCGTGCAGATCACATGTCCGTTTCGCTGCGGATTTCAAGGCGAGGTGATGCAAAAGAAGAGTGTTTTGCCCCGTCCCCAGTGGGAACCCCAAGGGGAAACCCAGTGGGAACCCCAAGGGGAACCCCAGGGGGAACAATGCCAATTCACCGGCATTATTGTTCTGGCAGACGTGTGACCGCTCCTCAGGCAGGGGCGGGGCTCGGGCAGAATTTCTCTGGCGGAAAGTGCCCTGTCGCGGTTGCCGTGCGGCGCGCGCCTCTGTATTGCCGGATGAGGGCCGTGCCCGTTCACAAAGCCGCAATTCCCAGCCAGGGAGGACCATTTGAGCGAGCCTGAAGGACTGGACGAGAAAACCGGGGCGGAAGCCGCCGACGGTCTGGGCATTTATGACGAGGATGGCGTCGTCTCCGCGCCGTTCCTGGCCCATATCGGCGCAGCCATAGCCGACCGGGACACGATCACCCTCAGACAAGAGGTGAGTTCGCTCCACCAGTCCGAAATCGGCGATCTGCTCGAAGCCCTCCTGCCGGATCAGCGCCTCGCGCTGGTCGTGCTGATGGGCGACGATTTCGACTATACGGCGCTGACCGAGGTCGATGAGGCGATCCGTCTCGAAATTCTCGAAAACCTGCCCAATGCGCAGGTCGCGCGCGCCGTCGAACAGCTCGATTCGGATGACGCCGTCTATATCCTGGAAGATCTGGAACAGTCCGATCAGGACGAGATTCTCGCCCAGCTTCCGTTCACCGAGCGGGTGCGGCTGCGCCGGTCGCTTGGCTACCCGGACGAAACCGCCGGCCGGCGCATGCAGACGGAATTCGTCGCCGTGCCGCCGTTCTGGACCGTCGGCCAGACCATCGACTACATGCGCGAGGAGCAGAACCTTCCGGAGAGCTTTTCGCAGATATTCGTCATCGATCCGACCTTCCGCCTCGTGGGCGCCGTCGATCTCGACCGCATCCTGCGCACCGGGCGGGGCACCAAGATCGAAGACATCATGCGGGAGACGCGCCACGCCATTCCGGCCACGATGGATCAGGAAGAGGCGGCGCAGATCTTTGAAAAATACGATCTTCTGTCCGCCGCCGTCGTGGACGACAATGAGCGCCTCGTGGGTGTCCTGACCATTGATGACGTGGTCGACGTCATCCAGCAGGAGGCCGAGGAGGATCTTCTGCGCCTTGGCGGCGTGGGTGATGAAGAACTCTCCGACCGCGTGTGGACGGCTGCGCGCTCGCGCGTGCCATGGCTGATGGTGAACCTCATCACCGCTTTCCTTGCTGCGTCGGTGATCGGCCTGTTCGACGACACGATCGAAAAAGTGGTGGCGCTCGCCATCCTGATGCCCATCGTCGCCGGCATGGGCGGCAATGCCGGCTCGCAGACCATGACGGTCACCGTGCGCGCGCTCGCCACCCGCGACATCGATATCTACAATGCCGGCCGCATCATCCGTCGTGAGATGGGCGTCGGCGTGTTCAACGGCATCGTTTTCGCGATTTTGATCGGCGCTGTCGCCGCCGCATGGTTCCAGGATTACAATCTGGGCGGCATCATCGCCGCCGCCATGATCATCAACATGTTCGTGGCGGCGCTTGGCGGCATTCTCATCCCGCTTCTGCTCGACCGGGTGGGGGCCGATCCGGCCGTCGCCTCGGCCGTCTTCGTGACGGCCGTGACGGATGTGGTGGGCTTCTTCGCCTTCCTTGGTCTGGCGACCTGGTGGTTCGGCGTCTAATAGAGCAGTTCCAAGAAAAATGGGAACCGCTTTTCCGCCCGGTATTGCTCAGGCCGGAACGGCTGCCATGGCCGAGCGGCGCGCGCGATAGAGAATGAAGAACGCGATGGCCACATTGCCCAGGTTCCATGCGATCCCGTTGAGGAACGCCGCCTGGTAGGAGCCGGTCAGATCGTAGATCCAGCCCGACATCCAGCCGCCCAGCGCCATGCCGATAATGGTCGCCATGATCACCACGCCCATGCGCTGGCCCGCTTCGCGTGCGGGCAGATATTCGCGCACGATGATCGCGTAGCTCGGAATGATGCCGCCCTGCGACAGGCCGAAGATGAACGACACCATGTAGAGCGAAGCGAGCCCGTTGAACGGAATGTAGAGAAGCAGCGAAAGGCCCTGTAGCACGGAGCCGAGCAGCAGTGTCGGCACGCCGCCGATTTTGTCTGCGAGCACGCCGGAGATCAGGCGGCTTGCAATGCCCGCGCCCAGCATCAGCGACAGCATTTCCGCGCCACGCGCAATGTCGTAGCCCAGATCGATGCAGTAGGCGACGATGTGCACCTGTGGCATCGACATGGCGACACAGCAGCCGAGACCGGCCAGAACGAGCAGGCTCTGAAGCGCGCGGGGCGACAGGTCGATGGGGCGTCGTCCGCCCGGCCGCCGCGCCTGTGCGCCCGGCATTTCATCCGCCTCCTGCACGACAGGCTTTGCGCGCATCAGAAGCGCCAGCGGCACGATGCTGACAATGCAGAAAACGCCGATGCCCAGAAAGGTCACGCGCCAGCTCGTGTGTTCCAGCGCAAGCTTGATGACGGTCGGCCACAGGACACCGGACAGGTAATTGCCGCAGGCCACAGCCGCCACCGCGATGCCGCGGCGCTTTTCGAACCAGTGCGAAATGTCCGCCAGAAGCGGCCCGAAACAGGCCGCGCCGCCCAGTCCGATCAGAACCTGAAGGATGACAAACTGCCAGAGCGCGGTCGTGAAACTGGAGAGGATGAAGCCTGCGCCCAGCGCCGCACCGGCAATCGCCACCGGCATCGCCACGCCGGTCCGGTCGGCAAAGCGCCCAAGAAGCACATTGCCCAGCGCAAATCCGACCATCGCGCTTGTATAGGGCAGGGATGCCGCCGCGCGGTCAACGCCGAACTCCGCCTGAATGGGCGGCAGAACCACGACAAAGGCCCAGAGCCCCACAGTGCCGAAGGTGCCGATCAGGATCGCGATCGTCATCCGGAACCAGGCATAGGGTCCGTCGATCGCGTTGTCGCCGGCGCTGTAGAAGCTGCGCAAATGCACGTCTTGTCATCCTTGCTCGTGAGAGGCGTCCATATGCACCTGCCGAAACAGGTTCGATCCTGAACGGTTATTCTCATAGCGCGTGGCGATGCGCTACCGTAGGGCCAGTCGCCCTGTCATGCCTGTCCATGCCCGCGCGCCCCGCCATGGCATACGGGCCGTATACCCCGCCAGCACAAAGCCTGGAGCACGACAGCATTGCGGTCATATTAATGGGTCCTGACCCTGAGCTCCGCACAAGTGTCTCTCCTGTCTAAAGAGTAATGGTGCACAACGAAAAATTGACTTTTACGTAAGGGCCGTGGCAGTTTACGCGCCCGCTGCATGCTTTAAGGGAATCGACCGAAATGGATGGCGGGTCTTGATGGTTTGCCGGTCCGGTGTGATCGGCTTTCTGTCGAACACGATAAATGGCGGCATATTCCTGGGGGCGCCGGTTGATGAACGACCGGGCAGGGGGCCGGAAGCAAAGGGCGAAAAGCCATGCGCGACTATTATTCCATCACCGAGCTGACGCGTGAGTTCGGCATATCCACCAGAACGCTTCGCTTCTATGAGGATGAAGGGCTGATCAAGCCCGTGCGTCGTGGGCGCACCCGTCTTTACCGCCCGTCCGACCGGCATCTGGTGCGCCAGATCCTGCGCGGGCGCAGCATCGGTTTTTCCATCGCCGAAATCCGCGAGATCATCGATGTCTACAAGGCGCCGCCCGGCGAGATTGGCCAGCTCAAGCTCATGCTGGCGCGCATTTCGGAAAAGCAGCAGGATCTGCGCCAGAAGCGCCGTGATCTGGAAGACACGCTCGATGAGTTAAGCCGCGCGGAAGAGTCCTGCGTGGAGCGCCTTGCCGAGCTCGGCGTCAACACCTGACGCCCAACCCGCCTCAGAACCAGCGGCGCACCCGCTTCTGATAATCCCGGTATTTCTTGCCGAACCGCAGGCCGAGGTGCTTTTCCTCGGGCTCGATGGCCAGTTTCTGCGTCAGGAAGCAGGCGACGATGAGGCTCGCGAAAAACCACGCATTGCCCGCCACAAGCCCGATGCCCGCCGTCAGCATGGAATTGCCGAGATAGATCGGGTTGCGGCTGAATGAGAAGGGGCCGCTCGTCACCAGCGTGTCTGCGCCGCGCGTCGGCAGGATCGCCGTGCCCGCCCTGTGCAGCGTGCGCATGGCCTGCAGGTCGATGAACACGAAGCCTGCGATCAGCAGCCAGCCGATGGCGAACAGAAGATCGGAAAGCGGCGGCCCGATCCACGGCAGGGGATAGAAAATGCCAAGCACCGCCGCGATCACGATGGCCGAGAGATAAATCACCGGTGGCCAGGGAAAGCGCGCCGGTCGCTGTTCATGGTCGTTCATTCGAAGTGTCCCGCTCCGTAAAATCGCTCCCCGTTTCAGCGGTCATAGTGCATTCGGCAGCGATTTCACTCAAGCGGCTTTGCGTTTCCATTCCCGGCGTTGATGTCATCAGTGCATCCAGCCGGCCTTCCACCTTCAGCGTATCGGTAAAGCAGGCGCAATATGCGGTGCAGAAAGCCTCGTCGCGGCTCTCAAGGCACTGGCTCGCACAGGCCTTGGTGAAGCGGATTTCGGCGGGCTCCACTGCCGGCGGCCAGATCTGCGCCAGCACCCACACGCAGCCGATCAGCACCGGCTGATGCAGCAGATAGAAGGCGAGGCTGTGCCGGCCCGCAAAGGTGAATGGCGCATGCCAGCGCGCCGGCTTCATCAGCGAGAGCCAGCTGAGGAAGCCGCTGTCACGGGCGATGCGCGCCGCCGCGATCCCGGCGAGCGTGGCCGCAAACCACGGGAACAGCGGCACGTAATCGTTGGAGGGCGGGCGGAACGTCGAAAGGCCAACCCACCAAAGCGCCGGCGTGTCGAAAAAAGCCGAGCGCAGGAAATGGGGTGCCGCCGCTACAAGTGCTGCCAGAACAAAAAGGCTCCATGCCGGAAAGCGCAGAAACGCCAGGCCGAGCAGGCTCGCAAGCGCGATGTGATGGAGAATGCCGAAGAAGATGAAGCCCGAGGGGAAGGCGAACCAAGTGGCAAGCGAAATGGCAGCCGCCGCACTGACGATCATCAAAAGCCGCTTTGCGAAACTCCTCCAGCGAATCCCCTTCTCATGGGCGAGAAAAAGACCCACGCCGACCAGAAAGATGAAGGATGTGGCGATGCTGCGGGCAAAGAGCTTCCAGCCGCCGGTCACGGTGGTACCCGGCTCCATATAGCCGAAGAATTCGAGGTCCCACCCGAAATGGTAGACCGCCATGGCGAAGAGGGCGACACCGCGTGCAATGTCGATGGCTTCGATGCGCGTCTTCCCTGCCGCCCGATGCCGCATATATGCTCCGCCCCTGGAAAATGACTGTTATGTGTTGTGCTTATATTAGTCGGCGCTAAAAGTGGCCGAAAGACGGAGAGGTTTTCTATGCACATGGTTGAAGCAAACGGCGCGTCCATTCCTGCTCTGGGAATGGGAACCTGGACCTTGAAGGGGCAGGCCTGCGCCGATCTCGTCACCCATGCGCTGAAGTCCGGATACCGGCACATAGACACCGCAGCGGCTTATGAGAACGAGGAAGCCGTGGGCGCCGGCCTGCGCGCATCGGGGCTCGCGCGCGACGAAATCTTCGTCACCACCAAGGTCTGGTGGACCAATATCGGCGCTGGCGACCTCGAACGGTCTGCAGAAGAGAGCTGTGCGCGGCTCGGTCTCGGCCATGTCGACCTCTTGCTCATTCACTGGCCGAACCCGGATGTCGCTCTGTCCGAAAGCATTGCGGCGCTCAACCGTGTGCGTGAGAGCGGGCTTGCCCGCCATATCGGCGTTTCCAATTTCCCGACCGCGCTTCTTGCCGAGGCCGTGCGCCTGTCGGATGCGCCGCTGGTGGCCAATCAGGTGGAGTATCACCCCTATCTCGACCAGGAGAAAGTGTATCAGGCATGCCGCGCGGCTGGCATGGCCATGGTCTCTTATTGTCCGCTGTCGCGTGGTGGCGATCTTTTCGCACAGCCTGCAATTGCCGATGCAGCCGCGCGTCATGGCAAGACCCCGGCGCAGATCGTGCTTCGCTGGCATGTCCAGCAGGAAGGCGTCGTCGCCATTCCCCGCACCACCAATCCGGATCGCCTGATCGAGAATGCAGACATTTTCGACTTCGCGTTGAGCGGTGAAGAAATGGTTGCCGTTTCCGCACTGCGTAAACGCGGCTATCGCATATGCGATTATGACTTCTCACCGGTCTGGGATATGGCCTGAATACGGCCTTGCGCAACGGGTTAACCCTGCGTTAGCTGGTCTTGAATAGTTTACTTGCGGTTGTCGTCGGTCACGCGTCCGCGCGGCGAGAGACAACATGCCTTTGGGGGAAGGTGGACGGCGTATGTTGCAGGTGTCAGACGTCCCGGGAAAGGGGCCCACCGATATTGCCAGCACGATCGCAAGTTCCATGCGTCGCATGGGGGTTAGCGGTCTGCCGCGCAACTACGAGATTTTCTATGAGGTGTTCACCGGCTCCAACCGCGATCTCGTGCGCGAGTTCGAGGCGCTGAACGGCCGTCCCACGCAGGAAGCGCTGGACAAGCTTTCCCTGAAATATTTCACCCAGAACAAGCGACAGGCCGTTGTCGAGAGCGCACAGGAGCAGATCGCAGCCCGTGCGCAGGACATTCTCTCGCTTCTGGGGCGCGAGCGCAGTTCGCTGGAAAAGTTCGGCGTCATTCTCGATCAGACCTCGAATGGCCTGAGCGGGCGCGATCTCTCCCACGACATTCTGCGTAAGATCGTCGGCATCATGGCGGCCGCCACCGAGACCACGATCCAGCAGGGGCGGCAGATCAGCCAGGCGATGGAGGAGAAGTCCAACGAGCTGGAAGAGATGCGCACCAAGCTCGCCCAGTACAAGAAGCTCGCCGACACCGATCCGCTGACCAGGATCTGGAACCGGCGTGCCTTCGACAAGCGCATGGCGGATGTCTATGACGACCAGCGCTCGGTCATGTTCCACGCGCTGATCCTTGCAGACATTGATGGCTTCAAGGCGTTCAACGATCACTATGGTCATCCGGTGGGCGACCGGATCCTTCAGGGCGTTGCACAGATCCTCAAGACACAGTCGACCACAGACTGCTTCGTTGCGCGCACCGGCGGCGAGGAATTCGCCATTATTGTCGAGGGGTTATCGGAAGAAGCGACCATGAAGGTTGCAGAAGCCATACGTCTCGCCGTGGAAAAGGCGGAGTTCGTCATCGGGGCCGGCGTTCGCAATTACGGCCCCATCCACATCTCGCTCGGCGTGTGCATGGCGGCAGACGCCGGCGATGCCGAAGAGCTCTACGCAAAGGCCGATCAGGCGCTTTACGCGTCGAAAGTCGACGGTCGAAACCGGGCAACGCTCTTCTCGCGGATCCCCAAGGGGAAGTTCACGAAGAACTGGCTTCTCTACAGGCAGGACTGAGGGTTAAGTCCGGGCATTCCGCCGCACGCATTTTGTTAAATTTTGCCTACACTTTGACGGGTAAGACGTCGAATTCCAACCGATCTGTGCTAAACGGAGAGGCAAGGGGCGATTTGCGCGCGATTCATGTCGCTGCTTTCCATTCAAGTGAGGATACTGACCATGTTGAAGAAATCCATCGCTGTTGCGCTCGTGGCGGGCTTTGCCGCCGGCTGCGTGACCAGCACAGACCCGTATACCGGTCAGCAGAAGATCTCCAACACGGCCGGCGGCGCAGGGCTCGGCGCGCTGGCGGGTGCGGGCATTGGACTTCTGGCTGGCGGCGATGACCGCCGCAACGCGCTGATCGGCGCCGGCATCGGTGCGCTCGCCGGCGGCGCCATTGGCTCCTATATGGACCAGCAGGAAGCGCAGCTTCGCGGCCAGCTTCAGGGCACGGGCGTGAGCGTCACCCGTCAGGGCGACTACATCATCCTCAACATGCCGTCGAACATCACTTTCGCAACCGATTCGTCGACCATCCAGCCGGCGTTCTACTCCACGCTGAATTCGGTGGCGCTGGTGCTCAACAAGTACAACCGCACCCTTGTCGACGTGTTCGGCTTCACCGATTCCACCGGCAGCCCGAGCTACAACATGGACCTGTCGCAGCGTCGCGCCAGCTCAGTTGCCAGCTACCTGATCTCGCAGGGCGCGGCCAGCCAGCGCTTCGCGGTCATCGGTCGTGGCGAGAGCCAGCCGATTGCGTCCAACGCAACGCCGGAAGGCCGCGCACAGAACCGTCGCGTGGAAATCCGTCTGTCGCCGCTCACCGGCGCCTGATCGAGCACACAGCGGTCATACGCAAAAAGAAAAGCCGCCGGCGCATCGCCGGCGGCTTTTTTCGTGTCCGTTATAAGGTCGCGCGGTCAGCCGGCGGCGATGGCGGCAGCGATCCGCGCGGCAAGGCGGGCATTGTTCTTCACCAGCGCAATGTTGGTGGTGAGGCTTGCGCCATCGGTCAGCTCCAGAATGCGGGCCAGCAGGAACGGCGTCACATCCTTGCCCGAAATGCCCTTTTCGGTCGCCTCCTTCTGGGCGGTGGCGATGTATCCGGCCATCACGTCGGCAGCGATTTCCTCATCCGCCGGAACCGGGTTGGCAATCAGCATGCCGCCGTCGATGCCAAGCGCCCTGCGCGTTGCCTGGAAACGGGCAATCGCCTCGGCCGTGTCGAGCCGCAGCGGCGCGGTGTAGGGCGATTGGCGCGACCAGAAAGCCGGCATCGTGTCGGTGCCATAGGCCACGACCGGCACGCCGCGCGTTTCCAGAACCTCGAGCGTCTTTTCCGTGTCGAGAATGGCCTTGGGGCCAGCCGAAACGACGATCACCGGCGTCTGCGCCAACTCGTCCAGATCGGCGGAAATGTCGAAGCTCGTCTCCGCGCCCTTGTGAACGCCGCCAATGCCGCCGGTGGCGAAAACCGGGATGCCGGCCATCTGTGCGGCAATCATGGTCGCGGCCACCGTGGTGCCGCCGCTCTTGCCTTCGGCAATGGCGAAGGCGAGGTCGGCGCGCGACAGCTTCATCGGATCCTTGGCCTGCGCCAGCGCCTCGCGCTCATGGTCGGAAAGGCCGACCTTCAGCCGCCCGTCGATCACGGCGATGGTGGCGGGAACAGCACCTTCTTCGCGGATCAGAGCCTCCACGTCGCTCGCCATCTCATTGTTGCGCGGCCAGGGCATGCCATGGGTGATGATGGTGCTTTCCAGGGCCACCACCGGCTTGCCGGCGGCAAGGGCTTCGGCGACGGGCGCGTGGATGTCGATAATGTTCTTGGACTGCACGGGGGAGGCTCCTTTATGAAACTGGTTGCGGCGCGGGCACCCGCTCAAGCGCCGCAAGGAAGGCGGTATCGTCGAATTCAGGCGCTGCCGAGGCGCTGGCGATCACAAGTCCGGACGCCGCGACGCCCTCGCGCACGGCCTGCGGCAAGGGCGTTCCGCGCATCAGCGCCGTCAGCGTCGCGCCGGTCAGCGCATCGCCGGCACCCGTCACGTCCACGATCTCATCGATCCGCGGCGGCGTTATCTGCCACAGCCCTTCGGGGGTGAAAATCATGACCGATCCGCCACCCCCGGTGATCACGCCGGCGCTAAGGCCAAGCGCGCGCAGCGCCTCGATGGCGCGGGGAAGGGCGGCCTCGTCATCAAGGCCTGCAAGGCTGCGCGCCTCGCGCACATTCATGAAGAGAACGGCGATCTGCGGAAAACTGGCGGTCAGCCGCCCCGCTTTTGCGGGCGAGACCGCGATGGCGTAGAGCGGCGCGCCGGCCCGGATCTCCGCAAGTCTGGCCACCGCATCTTCAGGCATGTTGGCGTCGCACAGGATCGCATCGGCCTGTTCGGCGGCATGCCGCGCCTTCCAGCGGCGCATCTGTTTGGGAAAGGCCGTATCGTAAAGCGCCATGTCCGCGAACCCGGTGATCAGCTCGCCATCATGGTCGAGGATCGCCGTATAGCTGGGCGTCGCGCGGTCGAGAAACGTGGCGGAGAGGTCCTCAAAGCCCGCATCCTCGATGGCGCGCGCCACGGCGCTGCCGGCCGCATCGCCGCCGCGCAGAGACATGAGCGACACCGCAGCGCCGCGTCGGCT
>MRWG01002114.1_pt1 | contig 10775 bp, 7 predicted proteins | sample 1013341 | NCBI WGS metagenome assembly MRWG01 (sample SAMN06117577, study PRJNA244670) | biofilm metagenome | biome: Water; feature: Cathode Biofilm; material: Biofilm; isolation source: microbial consortium enriched at the cathode of a solar microbial fuel cell | place: USA: District of Columbia ...
TTCACTGCCACATTCTCCAACACGCAGCGACGGGCATGTTTCGACAAGTCGACGTCATTGGCGGCGTCCAGTAACCAACACCCACAAGGATAAGATAGATGAAACCTAGAATCCTGCTTGCAGGTGCGCTCGCTATGGCGACCGCCCTGCCCGCCTTCGCTGCCGAAGGCGACCCGATCTACAATTACACGCTCCTCGAAGCCGATATCGCCGAGATTGACGATGAAACAGTCGGCGCATGGGATGCCCAAGGTTGGGTTGGCGGAGACTATAATCGCTTCTGGTGGAAAACCGAAGGCGAGTTTGCCGATGGCGACTTCGCGGATGCTGAAGTGCAAGCGCTGTATTCTCGCTACATTTCCAAGTTCTGGGACGCCCAGTTTGGTGTGCGATACGATCTTGAACCCAAAGGCGAATCCTATGGCGTCATCGGCCTGCAGGGCCTTGCGCCCTATTTCTTTGAAGTAGATGCAGTGGCCTTTGTCTCTTCCAGCGGCGACCTTAGCGCCCGGTTTGAAGCGACCGGCGAGCTTCTGTTCACTCAACGCCTGATCCTTGAGCCAGGTATCGCGCTGGACTTCTCCGCCAAAGACGATCCGACCCGGCAGATTGGATCGGGTCTATCAACGGCAGAATATAGCGCCCAATTGCGATACGAGTTCACACGGGAATTCGCGCCTTATGTTGAGCTTGCCTACGAAGAAGCATATGGTGACACCGCTGACTTTCAACGCGCGGAAACGGGCAGCGCTGATGACACCGTGGTCAAAATCGGTGTGCGAACCATGTTCTAAGAAGGTCATTATATGACCTTTGTTCTCATTTCCATCTTGCCGAGATTTTACTCCCAAAGATAAATATGGGCCCGCGTCGGAAGAGGCGGGCCTTTCTTTACAGGGTGTGTTGAGCGGGCGGCAGCCGACCGCTAGCAGTCCCAAACATTCATCCAACAACAAAGCCAGGCCGTCAGAAATGATAAACGGGCGCAAACCCGCCCCCGCGGGTTCGGAAATTCGTCGTCTGTCCCTGATAGGTTCGCGCAGCCATCATCAGCGTCTCCCCGCCATATGTATACAGACGAATATCGAACTTCAGGCTTGTCCGCTCACCATCGACAGTGACGGCGCGCACTGTTGGCGGAATGAAGCTTTGCGCCACATAGTTTCCCTCTAAAATGGCCGACCAAACTCTTTTCGTCAGTTTATCGCCGCGATATGTCGCCCGGCTGCCAAAACCCGCGGCGGGTTTGAAAAAGTAATTCCGCCGCTCGGCCCAAAGCTTGTCGGCGACTTGTGCCGTGACCCGGCTTGTCTGTGGTAGGTCGGACAGCGCTTTGATAATTGATTTGTCTGCACCGAACGCCTCAAGCGCCGCTGAATCACTGAGCCAAGCAAGGTTTAGTTTATTCGCATACAAGGCGTGATGGCGAGGTGCAGGGCTTACAACTGCCGCGTCGTCGAGAAGTGCGGCGCGCAAATGAGCGTGGTCTGGCCCAGACAAACCAAAATCGGTTAGCCGATTGTAAATCATGTCGATCGATTTGTCGCCGCTCACAAGACGTCCATTCTGATACGCAATCGCCTTGGGTTCCAGGATCAGCGTTTCGATCCCGTTGCGGTTTAACAACTCTCTTGCGATGAGCATATCGGGGTAGAGGTATTGCTCAGCGACGTTTTGATCGACGATAGCCACTGTGCGGGGGCGCCCCTCTCGCCCAACCGCTCGCCATTCTGATAAAAAGCTTTCGACCAGTCGCGCGTCAATCGCGTCGGCACTGAGAAGGTGCGCGCTTCCACAAGCCGTTGCATGTTTGGCTGTGGCGCGTTGAAGCTGGCTCATCAAGAAGGCTCCACCGGCATTGGTATTGATCTCGATGAGCTTCGGACCATCCTCGGAGATGTGGAAATCATATCCCATGAAAAGACCCCGCGCCGCCAGCTGGACACTGACAATCTCATGCCCAGCCCTTGCGAGCGCAGCCTCTTGATAAGACGGAAGCTCAACCACCGCCTCAATGGCGGCGACCTGCGCTTGCATCGACTGGAGATCCCTGGACGAAACGAAGACTGCGGTAGCCGCGAAGAGATTTGGGCGCTCCTTTAGAAGTTCTGCAATCTCGGCACTGCCCATGCTGTCAAAGATCGCCTGATCAAGATCAGACCTGGAAAGCGTCATGCAGAAGCAGGACCTGTTGAGAGCGATCAGATCACTTGCGCCGGGCAGCTCGCAAGTCTTATCGCATTTCATCAGTTACTCCTTGTGGCCGAAACTGGGTAACTTCCTTCTTCCTGCATGTAGGGAGCTCTTCCATTACGCAAAATCGAGCTGGATCTTTGCAAGTTTGGTCTTGAGAGTGGATCAGCAGCCGAAAAGCCGAGCGTCGCCCTCAGGGAGCACTTCGAACTTCGCTGCCTGTGCCAGGCCAGATTCTCGCATGGCTCGATAAAATGCTCAATCGTAGGTTCCCGCAACTTTCTCATGGCCTCATGGAAATCATCAAGACCATCCTGGGTAGCAGAGAAATAGTCCCCGTCCACCCTAAATCGTCTCGGCGAGGGGACGATTAGCTGACCGCAGCCTCGTCTCATATTCCTTCTAGCGCACTGCAACATCGCGCGCAAAATATTGTAGACGCAACGCTAATGCAGCGGACAGAGCAAAAGCGTTTGTGCAGCTATTCGTGTCATCCGGGATCTTGCTGAACCGCTAAAGAGTGGGAGCCTCTTCCGACCAGGACAATGGCGACTGTGCTCGCGCGCAGGGCCAAGACGCTTCACTGATACAGTGTTGCAGCCTGACCAGCGTCCTTATCTGAGTAAACGAGCAGGCCCATAATGTGCGTCAACTGAAAACACGGCGAACTCGTTGGCTTCCGGGGCCCATGGTACCGAGATGACCCCAACAAGGAAGCTCACGACAAACGCCACACCAATGCTGCGGCCAAGCACCAAATCGGCGGTGCGTTGATTGGCTGATGGATTGTCTGAAAGACCTCGCGCCTCTGACCCAGCAGCCCGTGCGTTGATTCGGTCCCAGACTTCAGTCTCAACATCGGTGAGGTCACGATTGACTGGGAGGGCATTGATTCCTGTCACGAGGGTGTCGAGATCCTTTTTCAAAGTGCTTCCTTTCAAGTGCGAGGCCTATGGAGATATACGTATTGACCTTTACGCGGCAAGGTCACCCTTCCCCTCAGTTATCTAGTGCTAATAATTGGTTGCACCTGTCGATTTGCATGAATTATCCGCCCAGTCTCCCTCTTGATCAGTTCCTGCCAACTCTCCCTTCCATCAAACGGCAGTCCATCCAGCCGGGTAATTCGGGCAACGACGAGGTTTCGCTGTTTTGTTCGAATGCCTTCGCCCGGAAAAAGCGCTCTCAAATATGCATTGTACGATCGGTCGACCGCTAGTCGGTTGCTCTTCACTGGTCCCTGCATGAATAACGCGATCCGGTCGACATGCCCACTGAAGCTTTCTGGCGCTCCGCAATGGGAGCAGGCTCGTGGAAATCGCCTGGTCCGATTCAGCCAAGGGTTGAGAAGCAGCCTGCCCAGCAGCTGGGCCGGCAGGTGCAAGACGCTATTTTTTGAGCCTGCGTCCATGAGCCATTGCCATACCAACTAAGAATATTGGCATTGGCAACATTTTGCCCGCAGCCATGAGGGGAAGGAACAGGACCGGCGTATCTAAAACTGTAAGCGACCCTTCAGGTGCAATGGACGATCGGAGCGCAACCAGACATGACTGGACACTGGCAAAACGGATATGGCGTGATCGTCCACACGGACAAAACGCGCCAGCGCCTCGAAGACTTCATGCGCACGGCCCGGCACGGTGAGCTGGCTGTAACGGGGCAACAGGCGGAGGCCATTCTGGCCGCAACCGACCGGCTGGCGAATGCCGCTATGTGGCTTGTAGCGCACATGACTTACGCCCAGCGGGTGGATTTGTCCGGCCAAGACCTCGTGGCTGACGATTTCAAGCCCGCTCCTGAAGGCCACACGGGTGGGTCGCTCAATATGGCCATCGCCTTCGCAGGTTACCTCGCAGCCAATGCCCTGAGCGGGCACACTCGCGCGTGGACACTCGGCCAAGGCCATTGCGTGGCGGCGATCGAAGCGATCAACGCCCTGACGGGCGATGTATCAGCGTTCCAACGCGGACGATATGAGCGGAGCCAGGCCGGGCTGACCCGGCTTGTCGCCGATTTTTACAGCTATGCCATGACGTCCGATGGAAGGCCGGCCGTCCCCCTTGGAAGCCATGTTAATCCAAATACCGCCGGCGGCCTCTCGGAGGGTGGATACCTCGGCTTTGCGAGCCTGCAATACATCCATATGCCGTTGCCAGGAGAACGTCTGGTTGCCTTTCTGAGCGATGGCGCGTTCGAGGAACAGCGCGGATCCGACTGGGCGCCGAGATGGTGGCGCGCCGCCGATAGCGGCTTTGCCGTTCCGGCGATGGTCCTCAATGGCAGGCGGATCGAACAACGAACGGAAATCTCCCAGGAAGGCGGACTCGACTGGTTGGTTCACCACCTTGAACTGGGCGGTTTTGATCCGATCATTCTGGATGGCCACGACCCGCTGTCCTATGCTTGGGGCATCCTTGAAGCCGAAAGGCGCCTTGCTGGTCTTTCTGAGGACGACGGTCCCTACCCCGCAAGACTACCCTATCTGATTGCGCTTTGCGTGAAAGGTTATGGTTTCCCTGGAGCTGGAACCAATAACGCTCACAATCTCCCTCTCGCCGGCAATCCCCATACGGACGGCGCAGCCCGAGCAGCCTTCAACAAAGGGGCGAAGGCGCTCTACACCCCGCCTGAAATTCTCGAAAGCGCAATCCGTATATTGAGTAACCACGAAGCCCAGAAGCGGCCTCTGGAAAGCCGCAATGCACTAGCTTCTCGAATTGTGGATAGCCCAAACCTCCCTGCAGACCCGAGGTCATGGCCGAGCGGCAAACCACCCGCCTGCGCCATGGACGCCATCGACCGCTGTTTCGTCGCCATTGCCAAGGCCAATCCGCATTTGCGGATCCGGGTTGCAAACCCAGATGAGCTTCGCTCGAACCACATGCCCCTTACGCTGGAATTGCTGAAGCACCGGGTCAACGTCCCGGAACCCGGCACGCCCGAAGGCATCGATGGCTCGATCATTACCGCGCTGAACGAAGAGGCCGGTATCTCGGCCGCGCTCGCCAACAAGGCGGGATTGAACCTCGCGGTCAGCTATGAAGCCTTCGCCATGAAGATGCTGGGCGCCCTGCGGCAAGAGATCATCTTTGCGCGCCGCCAGAAGGAACTCGGCCAAGTTCCTGGCTGGATAAGCGTCCCCCTGATCGCGACATCCCATACTTGGGAGAACGCCAAGAACGAGCAATCCCATCAGGATCCGACCTTGCCAGAGGCCCTGCTGGGCGAAATGTCCGATACGGCACGGGTCATTTTTCCGGTCGACGCAAACAGCGCTACGGAAGCCTTGCGCAATGTATATCGCGGTCATGGTGAAATCACCTGTCTTGTCACACCTAAACGGCAGGTCGGTGATCTCCTCTCTCAGAAACAGGCGTTCGAGGCTGTCAGGGACGGCGCCATCCGGATTGCCGGAAACCTTGAAGCCGCACGCGTCCAGTTCGTCGCCATCGGAGCCTATCAGGCCGTGGAAGCGCTTGCAGCCCACGACAGGCTGGCTGGGCAGGGCGTGGCCTCCTGTGTGACCTTGGTTCTCGAACCTGGGCGATTCCGAACCGCGCGGGACCCGATCGAAGAGGCCAGCACCGCACAAGATTCTGTCCTACGCACTTTTTTTCCGGCCGGGCTGCCCCGTATAGTCCTAACCCATACACGACCGGAACCCATGACGGGCCTGCTCAGGCGTATCGACGAGGGCCCTGGCCAGCTGCGAGCGCTCGGATATCTTTCCCGGGGCGGCACGCTGGATGTACCGGGAATGTTGTTTGCCAATCGCTGCACCTGGGCCCACGCGGTGGACGCGGCCATGACGATCGCCGGTTTCCGGCAGACCGGTCTTCTCACAGACGATGAGCGCCGCGCCATCGAAGGTAGGGGCGACCCGACCGTGCTGAAACAGGTTTTGCCCATGCGCCGAACGGAGACCGTATCATGACTTTGACTCTGACCAGCCTTGGAGGAGCGGGAACCGTTACAGGTTCGCGCCACCTTCTCGAACATTCGGGACGGCGCCTGCTGATCGACTGCGGCCTTTTTCAGGGGTTTAAGGGCTTGCGGGAGCGCAACTGGGCGCCCTTCCCCGTCGACCCGTCCTCGATCGATGCGATTGCCCTGACCCACGCCCATATCGACCATAGTGGCTATCTGCCAAAACTGGTCAGGGAAGGATATCGTGGGCCCATATATTGTTCCGGGGCAACAAGAGACCTTTGCGAAATCCTCCTGCGCGACAGCGCATACATCTCCGAGCGGGACGCGGAGCGTGCAAACCGTTATCGTTATACAAAGCACACGCCGGCAAAGCCACTGTACACGGTTGCCGATGCCGAAGCCGCAATCGTGCAGCTAGAACCGGTCGCCTTCCATAGTGAGCTCGCGCTCGACATCGGTGCCCGCATTTACATGCGGCGTGCGGGCCATATTCTCGGTGCGTCTACGCTCGAAGTGAAATGGGGGGGAAAGACGATTGTCTTTTCGGGGGACCTCGGACGATATGATGACCCGTTCATGTACGATCCCGAACCTGTTCCGAAGGCCGATTATGTCGTAATCGAGTCGACCTATGGGGACAGGACGCACCCGAAGACCGACCCCATGGAGCAGCTCGGTGAGGTCATCGGACGTACGGTCAGCCGCGGCGGAACGGTGGTCATACCAGCTTTTGCCGTCGGACGCGCCCAATTGCTCCTCTATCACATCTGGATGCTGAAGAAATCGGGGCGTTTTGAAAACGTCCCGATCTACCTCGATAGTCCCATGGCTATTAATGCAACCGAGCTACTTTGCGCTCACCTTGACGATCACCGATTTACAGCTGACGTCTGCGTGGACACATGCAGCGTTGCTTCCTATGCGCGCGACGTCGATGCATCCAAGGCCATCACGAGCGACCGAATGCCCAAAGTGGTCATTGCAGCCAGCGGCATGATGAGTGGCGGCCGGGTCCTGCATCACGTCGAGGCATTTGGCGGGGACCAAAAAAACACGATCCTGTTCGCGGGCTACCAGGCGGCCGGGACGCGAGGCGCAAAGATCCTCGAAGGTGCCAGGACAGTTCGCATGTTCGGCAAGGAAGTTGAGATCAGAGCGGAAATCGCCAGCCTCCCCGCCTTGTCAGCCCATGCCGATGCCGATGAACTGATGAAATGGCTGGGTGGCTTTGCGGCCCCGCCAGCCAGAACATTTATCGTTCACGGGGAACCGGAAGCCTCCAGCCACTTCCATGACAGGATACAGGAGGACCTGGGCTGGCGCAGCGATGTTGTCGGCATCGACAAGACCTACGATCTTGCAGGAGGCGCTTGAACGTGCCCGGCGATAATAAACCCAGTGGCCCGCCCCTGAAAGCCCGGCGCCTGAAATGGCACACCCAGGACGATGCCATCATACTTATGCGCACCGACTGCCCGGTCTGCCGCGCCGAGGGTCTGACATCGCGCTCCAGGATTCTTGTCACATGTGGCACAAGATCGGTGATCGCCACGCTGCACCAGATCGATGACGACTGGCTATCGATTTCTGAAGCCGGTCTTTCGGAAGCTGCCTGGAAGCGGCTCGGCGCAGTCCCGGATGCAGACCTTGGCATCCAGCATGCACCGACGCTGCCTTCTCTGTCTGATGTCCGCCAGAGGATGACCGGAAGACGGCTTGGCTTTGACGCCTTCGAGAGGATCATCTCGGATATCGCATCAGGAAAATATTCCGATGTACACCTTGCGGCTTTCATATCCGCCTGCTCCACTTTGAAGCTCGATCTGCGGGAAATGAAAGCCCTGACACATGCAATGGTCGGAGCTGGCGAACGGCTGAGCTGGGATGTGGATCTGGTGATCGACAAGCATTGTATCGGAGGACTGCCTGGTAACCGAACGACGCCGATCATTGTGGCAATTCTTGCCAGTTACGGCCTGACAATTCCGAAAACTTCGTCAAGAGCCATTACGTCCCCGGCGGGCACCGCAGATACGATGGAGACCCTGACCCGCGTCGATCTGTCGATTTCCGAGATCCGCGAGGTGGTCCAGGCAGAGGGCGGATGCCTTGCCTGGGGCGGCGCCGTTCAACTGAGCCCCGCCGACGACGTGCTTATCCGGATCGAAAGAGCCCTCGACATCGATGCTGAAGGACAGCTGATCGCTTCCGTCCTTTCAAAGAAGATCGCTGCAGGCGCTACTCATGTCGTGCTCGACCTGCCGATTGGACCGACCGCCAAATTGAGAAGCCGCCCGGATGCTGAAGCATTGATCGAACACATGACGGCGGTCGCCGAGGGGTTCGGCTTGCAGACCCGGTTTGTAGTGAGCGACGGCGACCAGCCCGTCGGGCGCGGAATCGGTCCGGCCCTTGAAGCGTGGGATGTCCTGCACGTCCTTCAACGGCATCCGGCCGCGCCTCTCGACCTGCGGGCGCGCGCGGTCACCCTTGCCGGAGCAGCGCTTGAACTTGCAGGCCGCACGGCAAGAGGCACGGGCGAAGAGACCGCGCGCCAGGCGCTTGACGACGGAAGTGCCTGGTCGAAATTCCAGGCTATTTGCGAAGCGCAGGGAGGACTTCGCATTCCCCCTGTCGCAGACCACTCAGCCCCCCTTATTCCGCATTTCGAAGGCATGTTGACCCGCATCGACAACCGGAAACTTGCAAGATTGGCCAAACTTGCGGGAGCACCGGAGCGACCGGCCGCCGGTATTACTCTTCACAAGCGCCTTGGAGACTGGCTGACCGCGAACGAGCCAATTGCCACCATCCACTCCGAGGCACCAGGCGAACTTGGCTATGCCATGGACTATGCCCTGCGCCACACCGACATGTTCACAATCGAAGGCGCTCAAGAATGACGCTCTATATTCCTCTTCCTGGAAACATCGCCATGGCCACGGAGCTTGCACGGCTCACCGGGGGCGAAGTCGGTGTTCTTTCAGTCCGCCGGTTTCCTGATGAAGAAACCTATGTGCGGATTGAATCCGAGGTTAAAGAAAAGCACGTCGACCTCGTCTGCACGCTCGCGCGTCCCGATCCTCAGCTGACAGGGCTTCTATTCGCTGCCGAGACAGCCCGCGACCTCGGTGCAGCATCGGTAGGACTGGTGGCCCCGTATCTCGCCTATATGCGCCAGGATAGGCGATTTTCCAAAGGAGAGTCCGTATCTGCCAGGCATTTTGCCCGTATTCTCTCCAGCTTCTTCGAGCGGCTGGTCACCGTCGATCCGCATTTGCACAGAATTCATGATTTGAGTGAGGTCTTTCCGATAAGCACGCGGGTTGTCCATGCCGCGCCTGCACTTGCCGATTGGATTCAGCGGAATGTCGAGAAACCTCTCATTGTCGGGCCTGACTCCGAAAGTGAGCAATGGGTGTCTGACGTAGCGTCCCGGGCGGGTGCGCCCTACCTCGTCCTTTCGAAGACGCGCCACGGAGATCGTGACGTCGAAATCGCAACGCCGGGCCTGACAGACTGGGTAGGACGGCAACCTGTCTTGATCGATGACATCGTCTCTTCCGGGCGAACGATGATCGAGGCTGCCCGGCATTTCCAGTCGACTGGTTTTCCAAAGCCCGTGTGCGTCGTCGTGCATGCCATCTTCGCCGACAGATCCTACACGACCCTTGAAACCGTAGCCTCGCAGGTTGTGTCTACCGATTGCGTTGTACATCCATCCAATCAAATCTCACTCGCGCCTTTCCTGGCTTCAGCCTCGGAACAAATTCGGGCGCGTTGACGGCTGACTATAATCCCTGGTTTGGCCTACAACAAAAGGCCGGCATCCAAACCAAACTGGCAGACATGTTGACCCACCGTAAGGCTGATATCAAGACAGTAGGCTGGGTATTCCAAGTCGCGACTGTCGGCTGAAGGGAGAAGGGACAACACTGCTTTCAGTTCCGGCTTTGGGAAACGATTCGACCTCACATTTCATACTCACTGAAGGCTTTTCATTCCTTGACCCAACTGTCGCGGCTCGCTGATAGCCCCGCATTCTGACGAGGCTTCAGCGGTGATCGGCCACCACCACCGGAAATGTCGCCATACTAGCGGTTAGAAACCTTGCATATAACCCCCATGGGGTATACCTTATCCCCATGAATTTCATCGTCGCAACTCTCATGGCAGCGATCTTTGGACTGTCGCAGCTAGTTTGCGCCTGTCCCGCCGGTGCGTCAGGGGACGCGGTATCCAGTACGGAGATCGCGGTCCATACTCATGAAAGTCATGCCCTAAAGGATCAGACGCCCTGTGATGGGGATAGCGAGCATTGCGACATGCAGTCGTTGGCAATTGCGAAGAGCGACACCAGCCTGAAAACTTCGCCACTGGCCGACCTGGTACCGTTGGATACCTTATTCGTTACTGCCGTGAACTGGCCTGCAGGCCAAATCCGGGCGCCGCCCATAGCTAGCCTTCCAGACCGGCAACGCCGATTGCGAGCCTTGTCGCCCGTTCAATTGAAAGTCCGTTTCCTGAATTGAGACCGAAACGATGGGGCGTCTCGCCCGCCGTATCAATCTCAATTCAATGGAGACACTAATGATCAACAGAAGACATTTGCTGCAAGCGGCACTAGGTGCCGGAGCAGCGCTCGGCTC
>MRWG01002115.1_pt1 | contig 10769 bp, 7 predicted proteins | sample 1013341 | NCBI WGS metagenome assembly MRWG01 (sample SAMN06117577, study PRJNA244670) | biofilm metagenome | biome: Water; feature: Cathode Biofilm; material: Biofilm; isolation source: microbial consortium enriched at the cathode of a solar microbial fuel cell | place: USA: District of Columbia ...
TCCGCGGTCATGCAGGCGTCTTGTCGTTCACGCGACCGGAAACGGCCAACGCCATCGACGAGCATGTCGTTGTTGCCATGACAGAAGCGCTGCGTGAATGGCGCGAGGCCAGAGAGGTCGACCATGTCATTCTGGATTTCGCGCATCCCGGCGGTTTGACTTATTCGGGAACCGACCTGCGCTTCCTGGCCAAGTGTGCGAGCTGGGATTTCCGTCAGGCGGTATCCTTCTTTGCGGCGCAGTACCGCCTCATCGACATGATCCGGCGCTATGACAAGCCGGTAGTAGCGTTCCTTGATGGACGCCTGCTCGGCGGCGCCATCGGGCTTGCCATGGCGGCCGGCCACAGGGTGGTGACCCCGCAGACAGGCTTCCAGTTTCCGGAAACCCGCGTGGGGCTCGCCCCGGATTCCGGCAGCGCCTGGTATCTCTCGCGCTTGCGTCACCGGATTGGCGTTTGGCTGGTGCTTACAGGTACGGAGCTGACGGGCAGCGATCTTGTCTGGTCCGGCCTTGCCACGCACATCGCCGATGCCGAGCAGCTGGAGACGCTGAAGGAAAACGTCTGCAATGACGGACCCGGGAGCCTCGGGCCCCCGCACGAGGTCAAGTCCGGATTCCTGGAATCGGCGAGTGAGGAAATCGAGCACTGCTTTAGCCATGAAACGGTCGACGGGATCATTGCGGCCCTGTCGGCTGGATCGGACTGGGCGAAAGAGCAGGGCAAGCGGATTGCGAAGACCTGCCCGCTCTCTGCCGGTGTTGCGCTTCGCCAGCTTCAGACTGGCGCGATCCTGTCAGATCACCGAGAAGCCCTGCGGCTGGAGTATCGTGTTCTCTCGCGGCTGGTCTGCACGCGCAACTTTCGGGAAGGAATGCGGTCTGTGCTGCTCGATCCGAACACGGCGCCCGAATGGGACCCACCGAGCTTTTCGAGGGTCACCTCGAACCGGCTGGCACCCCTCTTCTCGCCACCGCGCGAAGGCGAACTCCAGTTCGCCGACCAGCCCGCCTGATATCTCAGATGCGTTCCAGACCTGCCAGTGCGAGCGAAGGGCAGGGAATGGCATCGGGCGTCGTCGTCTTCACATCCTTGCTGAAGGCTGACTGCACGCAGTCGAGATCGAGGTCGACCATCGCGTCATAAGTGTCGAGGTAGACCTTGCCGGTCAGCTCCTCGAGGAAGTGGGACCGCTTCAGCCGGTCCATGACCGGACCTTTGACTTCGGTCAGGTGCAGCGTGACGCCGGCATCTTTCAGGCGATGATTGATCGCTTCAAGGCTCTCCAAACCGCTGGCGTCGATATGATTGACCGCCGGGCACATCAGGACGAGGTGTTTGAGGTCCGGCCGGTTGCTGACCACGCAATAGACGGTGTCTTCCAGGAAGCGCGCGTTGGCGAAGTAGAGGCTCTCATCGATGCGGATGATCAGCGCCTTGTCAGAAATCACCACGGCATGGCGGTTCACATTCCGGAAATGGTGCGTGCCCGGTACCTGGCCGACTAGGGCAAAGTGCGGCCGGCTTGTGTTGTAGAGGTGCAGGAAGAGCGACAAGGCAACGCCCGTCGTCACACCGAGCTCTACCCCGGAAAGCAGGGTGATAAGGATCGTGGCCGCCATGGCTGCAAAGTCGGCCTTGGAATAGGACCAGACCCGCCAGATCGTCTTCAGGTCGACAAGCGATAGCACCGCAACGATGATGGTTGCGGCCAGCACGGCTTGGGGCAGGTAAAAGAGGTAAGGCGTCAGGTAGAGCGTCGCGAGCGCGATGCCGATGGCCGTGAAGGCGCCGGCGGCTGGCGTCTCGGCGCCCGCGTCGAAGTTCACCGCAGACCGGGCAAGCCCGCCTGTCACAGGATAGCCGCTGGACACACCGGCCGCCATGCTGGCGGCGCCGAGGCCGATCAGCTCCTGGTTCGGGCTGACCCGCTGGCGCCGCTTCGCCGCCAGGGTCTGGGCAACGGAAACCGATTCGACAAAGCCGATCAGGCTGATCAGGGCGGCAGAGCCGGCCAGCTGCATCCAGGTGTCCCTGTCAAAGGCGGGCAGGCCGATGTCCGGCAGGTTGCGAGGCACGTCACCAAGGATGCGTACGCCATCCTCATCGAGCCTCAGGAGTGCGACGGCGAGAATACTGACAATCACAGCAAAGACCGGACCGGTGCGAGTGGCGATGGTCGCCGCTTTCTCCGACAGGCCGGCCTTCAGCAACAATGGCTTGAGAAACTTCCGCGATCCGAACAGGAAAACCAGCGAAGCGCCGCCAATGATCAGCGTTGGCAGGCTCGTTTCAGGCAGGCTGCGGGCGAGCGCGAGGACGATCTCGAACAGGTTGTGGCCGCCTGCCTCGACGCCGAGTATATGCTTCAGCTGCGAGGCGGCGATAATGATGCCCGAGGCTGTGATGAAGCCCGAAACCACTGGATGGCTCAGGAAGTTGGCGAGAAACCCCATTCGCAGCAAGCCGAGTGCGAAAAGGATTGCGCCCGACATGAATGCCAGGATCAGCGCGGCCTGCACATAGGCATCAGAGCCAGGCGCTGCGATCTTTCCGGCGGCCGCGGCCGTCATCAGCGACAGAATGGCGACAGGGCCGACCGCAAGCGTCCGGCTGGTGCCGAAGATGGCGTAGGCAATCAGCGGCAGGATCGACGCGTATAGCCCGATCTGCGGCGGCAGGCCCGCCAGCATCGCATAGGCGAGTGACTGCGGGATCAGCATGATCGTTACGATCACCGCCGCGATCAGGTCGTTGACCAGCGTTTCTCGGCGGTACTCGCGCCCCCATTCCAGGATGGGGAAGTATCTCGACAGCCGGAATGGCATGCTGGTTTGCCCCCCCCGTTTACAGCGCGTTGATCGGCAGTTTCATGTAGCGCTGTCCATTGTCCTCAGGCTCGGGCAGGTTGCCCGCGCGCATGTTGATCTGGACTGAAGGCAGGATCAACTTCGGCATGGCCAGTGTCGCATCGCGTTCGGTGCGCATCTTGATGAATGCCTCGCGTGTCGTGCCGGTCTTCACATGGATATTGTGCGCCTTCTCTTCGCCGATCGTGGTTTCCCATACGAATTCGTCGCGGCCCGGCGCCTTGTAGTCGTGGCACAGGAAGACGCGCGTCTCATCGGGCAGTGAAAACAGCTTCTGGATGGAGTCGAAGAGCGTGCCGGCATCGCCGCCGGGAAAGTCGCAGCGCGCGGTTCCGAAATCCGGCATGAAGATTGTGTCGCCGACGAAGAGCGCATCGCCGATCAGGTGGCTCATGCAGGCAGGCGTGTGGCCGGGCGTATGGATCGCCTTGGCCTCTATCGTGCCGATCCGGTAGGTTTCGCCATCCTTGAAGAGGTGATCGAACTGGCTGCCATCGGTGTGGAAGCTCTGACCTTCGTTGAAGATCCTGGCGAAGACTTTTTGAACCGTCGAAATGTGTTCGCCGATGCCTGTGCGTCCGCCGAGCTGGCTCTTGATGTAAGGCGCAGCAGTGAGATGGTCGGCGTGGACGTGCGTATCGATGATCCACTCGACCGTCAGGCCCTTGTCTCGCACGAAGGCGATCAGCTGATCGGCCGATTGCGTGCTGGTGCGCCCTGAGGCCTGATCGAAATCGAGGAGCGAGTCGACGATCGCAGCCTTGTCGGTGGACGGGTCCCAGACGACGTAGCTGATCGTATTGGTGGCGTCGTCGAAGAACCCTTGAACCATTGGTTTGGTCATGGGTCTGTTTCCTTTTTCGTTAGCTGACGATCCGGGCGAAATGCCCTGAACCGCTGGATTGAGGTGAGCTGGACCCGGGGGCCGCAGGTGGCTTGGAAGCAGGTGCTGGCTTGTCGAGCATCACCGCGCAAAGCGCATCGACCATGGCACCGGCGCGGGAGCTGTCCGACAAGCGATAGAAAATCGACTTGGCATCCCGCCGGGTCTCGACAAGGCCTTCGTCGCGAAGCTTGGCGAGCTCACGTGAGAGGCGCGGCTGCTGGATGCCAAGGGTCTGCTCGATCTCGCTGACGGAGAGTTCTTTGTCGCGCAGTTGGCAGCAGATCATCAAACGGGCCGGATGGGCGAGCGCCTTGAGCAAGGCGGTGGCTTCTCCGGCCAGCGGTTGCATCTTGTCCATGTCGAGGCTCATTGTCCGGCCTCCTTGTGGGTATAGTACCAGGCGCCGCCATTCATCGCGGCGCGGGCGTCGGCTTCGCGAATATCGACTGGTGCAGGCAGGACGGCGTCCTCGCCGGGTGTCCAGCCTTCCGGTGTTGAAACGCCTTCCCGGTCAGAGGTCTGCAATGCGGCCAGCACGCGCAGGATTTCCTCCACCGAGCGGCCTATGGCGAGCGGGTAATGTATCATTGCCCGGATGATTCCGTCCGGATCGATGAAGAAGACGGAGCGGACCGCGGCGGTGGAATCCGAGGAGTCGTGGAGCATGCCATAAGCATGGGCGACAGACATGGAGATGTCTTCGACAATCGGGAAGGTGATCCGCACGCCGAAACGCGCCTCGATATCCTGCACCCAGGCCAGATGCGCATACAGGCTGTCCACTGACAGGCCGAGCAGTTCGCAATCCATCGCCCTGAAATGGTCGATCTGGTTCTGGAAAGTGATGAACTCCGAGGTGCAGACAGGCGTGAAATCTGCTGGATGCGAGAAGAAGACGAGCCAGCGGCCATGAAAATCCGACAGGCGGAGGAGGCCTTCCGTTGTGCGCGCCTCGAAGTCCGGCGCACGCGATCCGATCTTTGCGCTGGGCAGTTGCGAGGGCGCGTCAGTGGCGATGTCGTTTGCGTCGGGCATGTTCAATCCTCATTCCCAGTTCAAATGTTTACAATTTACAATAATGTCAAGTGTTGTGAGCCTGCGCCTGCTTTGATGGTGTGTCCAAGGCCGGAAAAGAAGGTGCGGACACCGGCTCGGTGCGCAGATTTCAAACAAAAAAAAGGCGCCGGTTTGAAACCGGCGCCAGCTATGTCGGGAGGGATTTTTGTACGCTGCTAGAAGCGGTAGGTCAGTGAAGCGCCGTAAGTACGTGGCTTTCCGGCGAACCGCATGATCACGTTCGCGTTGGAAGTGATCTGCTGCCAATAGTACTCATCGGTCAGGTTGCGGCCCCAGAGTGAGACTTCCCAGCCGCTTTCGAGCGAATAGAGCCCGATCGAACCGTTGAGAATGCCGTAGGAGTCGATGTCATAGAGCGGGTTGTCTGGGTCGCCGGCCGTCGAGTCGCTCTGCCAGCGGCCGTTCAGCGTGGCCTGCAGGCCGAGCGTCGGCGAAATCGGCTTGTCATAGAGCAGCGTCAGGCTGGCAGCCGTTTCCGGGCTGTAGAGGAACGGATCGCCTTCGACATTGGTCGGCTGGCCGGCAAAGTCGAACGTATCGAAGCTGCCATACTCCGTGTTGAGGAGCGTGAGACCGCCAATCGCCGTCAGCTCGTCCGTCAGCAGCCAGGTAACTTCCGCGTCAAGGCCGTAGGCTTTGGCCTCCGGTGCGTTCTGCAGCTGTGACAGGGCCGTATAGATCGGGTCCGGGAAGAATTGCGCGCCCTGCTTGTCCTCATAATCATAGTAGAACAGCGAAGCGTTGGCCTGCATCCGGCCATCCAGCAGGCCGGCCTTCATGCCAAGCTCATAGGCGAGCAGGCTTTCCTGCGTTGCCGGGAAGTTCTGCTCTGCCTTGGAGGCGGCATTGACCGGCGTCGCAGCGGATTTGTAACCTTTCGACACCGACCCGAAGAGCAGCAGGTTCTCCATGTTGGTCGGCGTGTAGTTTGCCACGACCCGCCAGGAGAGATTGTCTTCATCGACATTCGATTCGACAGGGCCGAAGCTGTTTTTGACGTTGCTGTAGGTGTTGCAGCTATTCTCCAGGAGCGGGGCCGGCGGCGCCGTCACATCAGGATAGAAACCGACGAAGAAGAAGCGGTTGAAAATGTTCACGTTCGGCTGCATCGAGCCGTCAATGTCGCCGGAGCACCCGATATAGTCCTGTTCATCCTGCGTGTAGCGCACGCCGGTGATCAGCTCCCACTCCGGCGTCAGGCGCCAGTTGGCATTGGCGAAGATGCTGGCGCTTGTCGACTCGAATTCGCCGATGTCCCGGTACTTCTGGAACGATCCGAGGATTTCAGCCGGTGAATATGGCAGGCCGGTCTCCGGATCGACATTCAACGAGTTGATGAAGGCCGTCTGCTGCGCAATCGCCGCCGCATAGGCTGCCGGGTTCGCCTGCTCGAGCTGCACCAGCGCCGGGTTCAGCAGTCTCAGCGTGTTCTCGGTATCGTAAGCCAGACCTGTTGCGATCGTGCTGATGAAATTGCTGTTGGCATTGTCACGCAGAAGCGTCTGGTTGGAGTCCGTGATCTCGTCCTTGGAATAATAGACGCCGACCATCCAGTCCGCGATGCCGGTTGAGCCTTCAAGGCGGAATTCCTGGCTGAAGGATTCGATTTCGGCATCAATGTCCTGAAGCAGGATAGCCGCCGGGGCGCCCGACCAGTCGAGCAGGGCTTCACGCTGCAGGTCGTTGTAGCCGGTCAGCGAGGACAGCTGCATGCCATTGTCGAACCGCCAGTCGACGCCAAGCTTGTAGGCGTTGAAGCTGGAGTCTTCCTCAAGCGGACCATCAAAGCCCGAAATGCCGAACTGCGTGCTGGCGCGGGCCGATGTCGGCGCCCATTCAGCGGTTTCAGCATCTGTCGGATTGTTGTTCAGCACATAGTCCACAACGCCTGGTGCGTTGAAGGCGGCGGCGCCGCCAGCAAACGGGCTGAGCGGGTTGGTAGCCGGGGTAAGGCCAATGGCCTGACCGCCGATCGTGTCAGAGTTATTGGTCCAGCCATTCCAGGAAAGGTCTATGTCGATGTTGCTGGTTGGCTGCCAGGCGAGGGCGGCGCGGAAACCGGTCTTGTCGATCGTGCCGCGGTCTTGGCCGGTGAGGTCGGAAACCTGCCAGCCTTCTTCGCTGCTCTCGTGACGGGCGGCAAAGCGGGCCTGGACATTGTCGGCCAGCGGCACGTTGATCATGCCTTCATAATTGATGGTGTCGTAATTGCCGACATCGAGGCCGAGACTGCCTTCGAATTCATCGCCAGGCTTGTTGGTGACGACGTTGATCAGGCCGGCCGTGGTATTGCGGCCGAAGAGGGTGCCCTGCGGACCTTTCAGGACTTCGACACGGTTCACGTCGAAAACCGGGCCGGAGTTCATGAACGGGAATGGATAGGCGACCTCGTCAACATAGGTGCCGACGGTCGATGTCGCGGAAACGTTGATCGTATTGAAGCCGATACCGCGCAGCGTGTAGGTCGGCACGCCCTGATAGGACTGCGACACGGTGAAGGACGGGATGACCGATTGGAGGTCATCGACGCTGTTGACGCGCAGGTCATCAAGCTGGTCTTCGCCAAACGCCTGGATAGACATCGGAACGTCGAGCACCGATTCTTCCTTGCGCTGGGCGGTCACCTGGATCGAGGTCAGACGGCGATCGCTGTCGACTTCGGCTTCTGCTGCGGCCTCTTCGGATGCGGCTGCCGCGCCGGTGTCATTATCCTGCGCGACAGCGGCCGGACCGAAGCCCGCCAGAAGCGCCAGCGACGTGGTCGTGACAAGACTGTGGCGTAGTGAAACTCTGAGAACCATATTTTCCTCCCTGTCCGGGTTTTCCCGGTTGTCGGTTATCAAGGCGCGATGGTTCACGCAGACGGGGAGTCTTACAAGCTATCGGAAATGACAGGGGCCGATATTTATTACAGGTTCAGAGTTTGAGGAGCAGCTTCGCCATCACATTTCGCTGCACCTCGTTCGACCCGCCATAAATCGACCCTGCGCGGTTATTGAGATAGCGCGGCATGGCCGTGAGGCTGTGCTGGGGGCCGATTGGTTCGATATTTGAGCCGGGCTGACGCGCGGCCATCTGATCGACATTGCCGTAGAGGCCCGCCGCTTCGATGGCCAGTTCGTCAATCCGCTGCATGGTTTCGGTCCGGGCGGTCTTCAGCATCGATGAGGCCGGCCCCGGATTGCCGCCCCCGGCAAGTGCCGCCGTGACGCGTTTTTCCGTTATGACGATCCCTTCCAGGGCTATCTTCGTGTCGGTAAAACGCCGCTGGAAAGCCGGATCGCTGGCAAGTGGCCGGCCACCGCCGGCCGGTTCTGCGTGGGCCATGATCCGGATGCGCTCAAGAGCCGCTTCGAGACCAGCGGAGTTGCCGCCACCGCGTTCGAATTCGAGTAGATACTTCGCGACCGTCCAGCCATCATTTTCCTCACCGAGGCGACCGGATTTCGGCACGCGGACATCGTCGAAGAAGACCTGGTTGACCTCGTGTTCGCCAGCCAGCGTGATGATGGGTTCCACGCGAATACCAGGAAGGTTCATGTCCAGAAGGAGGAATGTGATACCCTGCTGTGGCTTGCCCTCGGTGGAGGTGCGCACCAGACAGAACATCTTGTTGGCATGATGGGCCTGTGTCGTCCAGATCTTTGAGCCGTTGAGGATATAGTCGTCACCATCAGAGACGGCGCGCATTTGAAGACTTGCAAGGTCGGAGCCGGCCCCCGGCTCTGAGTAGCCCTGGCACCAATAGTCCTCGCCTGAAAGGATGCGGGGCAGGTAATAGGCTTTCTGCTCTTCTGTACCGTATCCCATGATGCATGGGCCAACCATGTGCAGGCCCATGGGAGAGAGAGAAGGCGTCCCCGCGCGCGCGCATTCCGAGGCGAAAATGTACTTTTCCATCTCGTCCCAGCCGGGACCGCCATACTTTTCCGGCCAGTGTGGTGCGGCCCATCCCTTTTCGTTCAGGATTTTCAGCCAGGGCTTGCTGTGCTGCGGCTCGCTGAAAACGCTCGTGGACAGTCGGCCGGCCTGCGCCAGCTCCGGCGTCAGGTTTTCCTCAAGAAACATTCTGACTTCACGGCGAAAATCTTCGTGCTTCTGATCAAGCGTGAGTTTCATGACCCGCCCTCCCTGCTTATCTTTTTTTGGGCTCAGCTGCCCTTGAGTTAAACTTGCAGTGACGGGTGGCAATCGACAAGCTGCTAGTTGTAATAGGGTTCTGAAGTTGGACGTCCACGACACACTCGGCACCTTTGAACATGCTTGAAAAACAGGTTGTTGCACTTGCGCATGAGGTCAGCCGGACGGGCCAGGACCTCGGTTTACCCTATAATGCCGTGAGCGCCGACATCGGCAGTCCTGAGCCGATGGTCGATGCGGATGGCCGCCCCTTTGCGGAGACGCTGTTTCGCTGGATTGATCCAGAGCTCCAGTACTGGAAGGACCGCGCCTTTGCGCTTCGTTCAGCGATGGTTCACGCGACGCGTACCTGTGCGGAACCTTTCTATTTCGGCAAGGGTGAGCTTGGCAGCTGGCGTCCGAACGAGGCCCTGCAGGCCAGCCACGATCCCAAGCAGTACAAGGAAGGACACATTGCGTCCGCTATTGTCGCGCCGGTCTACCTTCCGGGCGGAACCATCGGTGCGGTGGTCTGGGCGAGCGACGAGGAGATCGACGTGCGCCCCCTGTTCGATGCGCATGCCGAGCACCTGCACGCCCTCGCGCTTAAGTTCATCGCGACTTATAACGACGCCCGGGCCATCGGTCCCAAAAGCCCGGCAGTCTATCTGACCCGCCGTGAGATCCAGTGCCTGAAATGGGCGGCTGCGGGAAAGACAGACTCGGAGATTGCAACCATCATCGACATTTCGGTTCCAACGGTCCGCTTTCATATCACCAACAGTGCGAAGAAGCTGGGAGTGGCCGGCAAGGCGCGTGCGATCCAGCGGGCAACCGTTCTCGGTTACATCGGCAACGAGTAGGCTCGACGCGTCACTCAAAAGATCTCGCGTCCGCCACGAATAATAGTATTTGCAACAGTTTACGTGGATTTTACGAAGCTCCGCTAAAGACAGCATCGTCTCTTCATATTCCTTGAACAGGAGATGCTGGCTTGGCGAGTCTCATGAGCGTCTGTCGAATTGCCGCCTGCCTTCTCGGCCTGGCTGTCCTGCTATCGCCTTCTGAGGCCTCGGCTTCCGCCTCTCACGTCTCGCCGATTGCCCATACTGCGCAGCTTCTGGATTACGTCTGGGTCCTCGTTGCGGCGGGACTCGTCATGTTGATGCAGATTGGCTTCCTGCTGCTGGAAGCGGGCATGGTACGGTCCAAGAATTCCATCAATGTGACGATGAAGAACGTGATGGACTTCACGGCGTCTGCCATCGCCTTTGCTGCGGTCGGGTTCATGATCGCGTTCGGCGCCACATCCATCCTTCCGGCAGGCTTCCAGGTGTCATTTGTCGGGCTTGGTCAGCTCAGCGCATCCGAGCAGATTTTCTTTGTCTTCCAGGTCATGTTTTGCGGTACCGCCGCAACCATTGTGTCCGGCGCAGTTGCCGAGCGCATGCGCCTCTCAGCCTATGTCATCGGTTCGCTGGTCATCGGGGCGTTTATCTATCCGGTCTTTGTTCACTGGACCTGGGGCGGCGCCTTGCAGGAGAACCCTGGCGCCTTCCTTGGCAATCTCGGCTATATCGACTTTGCGGGGTCGACCGTCGTTCATGCGCTCGGGGGCTGGCTGGCGCTCGCTGCCTGTATCGTGCTTGGCGCCAGAAGCGGTCGGTTCACGGCAGATGGCCGGCCGGTCCGGTTTTCCGGGCACAGCCCGGTGCTGGCCGGTGCCGGGACGCTGATGCTCTACATCGGCTGGATCGGCTTCAATGGCGGCTCCACCGGGGCGGCGACGGCCGAGATCGGTGCGATTGTTCTCAAC